>Ga0268298_10007005_pt1 | contig 10090 bp, 9 predicted proteins | sample WWTPWeurt_MetaG_FD_194462 | JGI IMG/M metagenome (GOLD analysis project Ga0268298, IMG submission 194462) | Activated sludge microbial communities from WWTP in Nijmegen, Gelderland, Netherland - WWTP Weurt | ecosystem: Engineered > WWTP > Aerobic digester > Activated sludge | place: Netherlands... | reverse complement strand
GGTTTCATCTTCTCCCTGCAGCTGACGCTGGTCGCCATGCTCGGCGGCATCGTCCTCGGCACCCTGCTGGCGCTGATGCGGCTCTCCGGCAAAACCTGGCTGGTCATGCCGGCAGCCGCCTATGTCAACACCATGCGCAGCGTGCCGCTGGTGATGGTGATCCTCTGGTTCTTCCTGCTCATCCCGCTGGTGATCGGGCGCCCGCTCGGGGCGGAAACCTCGGCCCTCATCACCTTCACCCTGTTCGAGGCGGCCTACTATTCGGAGATCATGCGCGCCGGCATCCAGAGCGTGGCGCGCGGACAGGTCGCCGCGGGCTACGCGCTGGGCATGAGCTACCGCCAGACCATGGGCCTGATCGTCCTGCCGCAGGCCTTCCGCAACATGCTGCCGGTGCTGCTGACGCAGACCATCATCCTGTTCCAGGACACCTCGCTGGTGTATGCCATCGGCGCCTACGACCTGCTCAAGGGCTTCGAGATCGCCGGCAAGAACTTCAACCGCCCGGTGGAGACCTACCTGGTTGCCGCCGTGCTGTACTTCATCATCAGCTTCAGCCTGTCCATGCTGGTCAGGAAACTGCAACAGCGCATCGCCATCGTCCGCTGAAGGGGAACTCCTCGTGTCCATGATCGAAATAAAGAACATCAGCAAATGGTACGGCGCCTTCCGCGTGCTGACCGACTGCACGACGCAGGTGGAAAAGGGCGAGGTCATCGTCGTCTGCGGCCCGTCCGGCTCCGGCAAATCGACGCTGATCAAATGCGTGAACGGCCTCGAGGCCTTCCAGCAGGGCGACATCTTCGTCAACGGCACCTCCGTCGGCGACCCCAAGACCAACCTGCCGAAGCTGCGGTCGCACGTCGGCATGGTGTTCCAGCACTTCGAGCTGTTCCCGCACATGACCATCACCGAGAACCTGTCGATCGCCCAGGTCAAGGTGCTGGGACGGAGCAGGGACGAGGCCAACGAACGCGGCATGAAACTGCTCGACCGCGTCGGCCTCAAGCAGCACGCGCACAAGCACCCGGGGCAGCTCTCCGGCGGCCAGCAGCAGCGCGTGGCCATCGCCCGGGCGCTGTCCATGGACCCGATCTGCATGCTGTTCGACGAGCCGACCTCGGCGCTCGACCCGGAAATGGTCAACGAGGTGCTCGACGTCATGGTCCAGCTGGCGCAGGAAGGCATGACCATGATGGTGGTGACCCACGAGATGGGCTTCGCGCGCAAGGTATCGAACCGGGTGATCTTCATGGACCAGGGCAGCATCGTCGAAGACGCCACCAAGGAAGACTTCTTCGGCAAGCCGCGCTCGGAACGCGCCCAGCAGTTCCTCTCCAAGATCCTCTCGCACTGAACTCCCGCGATCCGTAAGGCCCGGCATGAATCTGCCCATGTCTCCGGCGGGACCGGGCGCGATGCCGGAGGACGGCGCCGGTCGCCGTCCCGCCAGCGCCGACTTTTCCAAGAGATGCCGGCCATGAACGCAAACCCTCCCGTGTCCGACAAGGACCAGCCCCTGCGCGACGATATCCGCCTGCTCGGGCGCCTGCTCGGCGACACCGTGCGCGAACAGGAGGGGGTCGAGCTCTTCGAGCGCGTCGAGGAAATCCGCCGCCTCGCCCTGCGCCTGCACCGCGAGGACGACCCCGCCGCGCGCGAGGAAATGGACGCGGTGCTGCGCAATCTGCCACGCGAGGACAGCAACATGGTGGTGCGGGCCTTCAGCTATTTCTCCCACCTGGCCAACATCGCCGAGGACCAGCACCATATCCGCCGCGCGCGCGCCCATGCCCGCGCCGGCGCCGCGCCGCGCGAAGGCAGCCTGGCCCTGTCCCTGCAGCGCGCACTGGCCGCCGGCATCGATGCCGGCAAGCTGCGCGACTTCTTCGCCGGCGCCCAGGTGCGCCCGGTGCTGACCGCGCATCCGACCGAAGTGCAGCGCAAGAGCATCCTCGACTGCCAGTGGAAAATCGCGCGCCTGCTCGACGAGCGCGACCGCACCGAGCTCTCGCCCGAAGAGCAGGCCGCGCACGACGAAGCCCTGCGCCGCGCCGTGCTGCGCCTGTGGCAAACGCGCATGCTGCGGCGGGCCAAGCTCTCGGTGATGGACGAGGTGAACAACGCGCTCTCGTTCTACGACATGACCTTCCTGCGCGAGCTGCCGCGCCTGTACAACGCCTGCGAAGACCATCTCGCCGGCGCCATACCCGAATGGAATGCGCGGGGCCTGGCCGAACTGCCGCCCTTCCTGCGGCCCGGTTCATGGATCGGCGGCGACCGCGACGGCAACCCTTTCGTCACCGCCGAAGTGCTGGAGTCGGCGATGCGCGCGCAAAGCCGCAAGGCCATGGCCTACCTGCTCGAGCAGCTGCACCAGCTCGGTGCCGAGCTGTCCACCACCACCTCGCTGATCGAGGTGCCCGACGTCGAGCTGATGCGCCTCGCCGAACAGTCGCCCGACCGCAGCCCGCACCGCCTCGACGAGCCCTATCGCCGCGCCATTGCCGGCTTCTATGCGCGACTGGCGGCCACCGCGCTGCAGCTGGACAACCTGGAAGCGCCGCGCCATGCCGTGGCGGAATCGGAGCCCTACGCCAGCGCCGCCGAATTCGGCGCCGACCTCGACGTGCTGCACCGCGCGCTGATCAGCCACAACTGCGGCCTGCTCGGGCGCGGGCGGCTGCGCCGCCTGCGCCATGCCGTCGCCATCTTCGGCTTCCACCTGGCGCCGCTCGACCTGCGCCAGAACTCCGACGTGCATGCGCGCACCGTGGCCGAACTGCTGGCCATCGCCCGACCCGGCTGCGACTACCTTGCGCTCGACGAGGACGGCCGCATCGCCCTGCTGCTGGAAGAACTTGCGACGCCACGTCCGCTCACCGCCCCGGGTGTCGCTTACTCGGACGAAACGCGCGGCGAACTGGCGATCTTCCACACCGCGCAGAGCATCCACCGCCGCTATGGCAAGGCGGCGATCGAGAACGTCATCATCTCCAAGACCGACGGCGTTTCCGACATGCTCGAAGTCGCGGTGCTGTTGAAGGAAGTCGGCCTGTTGCGGCCGCTGGAACACGCCCTGGACGTGAACATCGTGCCGCTGTTCGAAACCATCGGCGACCTCGCCAATGCCGGCACTATCATGGACCGGCTGCTCTCCATCCCGCTTTACAACCGCTTGCTGGGTTCGCGGGGCACCTTGCAGGAGTGCATGCTCGGCTATTCCGACAGCAACAAGGACGGCGGCTTCCTCACCTCGGGCTGGTCGCTTTACCGCGCAGAGATTGAACTCACCCGCGTCTTCGCCCGCCATGGCATCACGCTGCGCCTTTTCCACGGCCGCGGCGGCTCGGTCGGCCGCGGCGGCGGCCCCAGCTACCAGGCCATCCTCGCCCAGCCGCAGGGCGCGGTGCAGGGCCAGATCCGCATCACCGAACAGGGCGAGGTGATCGCCTCGAAATACGCCAACCCCGAACTGGGCCGCCGTAACCTGGAAATCCTCGCCGCCGCCACATTGGAAGCCACGCTGCTGGCGCACGAGCACGATGCGCCGCGCCCCGAATTCCTCACCGCGATGGAAGAACTTTCGGCCAGCGCCTTCGCCGCCTATCGGGCGATGGTGTACGAGACGCCCGGCTTCGAAGCTTACTTCTGGGAATCGACAGTGATCGCCGAAATCGCCGCACTCAACATCGGCAGCCGGCCGGCCTCGCGCAAGAAGACGACCGCCATCGAAGACCTGCGCGCGATCCCCTGGGTGTTCTCCTGGGCGCAGTGTCGCCTGATGCTGCCGGGCTGGTTCGGCTTCGGCTCGGCAGTCGCGGTGTGGCGGCAAAGGCACGGCGCGGCCGGCATGGCGCTGCTGGCGGAGATGTACCGCGAGTGGGGCTTCTTCCGCGCCCTGCTGTCGAACATGGACATGGTGCTGGGCAAGAGCGACATCACCATCGCCGAACGCTACTCGCGGCTGGTGAAGGACGAGGAATTGCGCCAGACCATCTTCCCGCGCATCAAGGCCGAATGGCAGTCCTCGATCGCCGCGCTGCTGGCGATCACCGGCGAGAAGGAACTGCTCGACCTCAATCCGCTGCTGAAGCGCTCGATCCGCAACCGCTTTCCCTACCTCGATCCGGTGAACCACATCCAGATCGAGTTGCTGCGCCGCCACCGCGCCGGCGAGACCGACGAGCGCGTGCAGCGCGGCATCCACCTGACCATCAACGGCGTCGCCGCGGGACTGCGCAACAGCGGCTGATTTTGATGATGCGGGAAACATTAGCCCGCATCATCAAAATCAGCCCTTTTCAGACACCCACCCCCCCTTCCCGCTACGCGGCCACGGCTGGCTTTGCACAGCCAGCCGGCTGCGGCGGCGCGACGCATGCGTCGCGAATTCCCGCCTCGCCCCCTCACGGGGGGTTCCTGGTTTGCTCGCTTCGCTCGACATCCGACACAATGCCCAATGGGTGTTTTCACGTTAGTCGGCGTACTGCTTGCCGGCGTAGCGCGTGACGCCGAGCAGGAAACGCACCAGCGAGTAAGCCGCGGTTCGCACGAACCGGTCGAACCACGGCAAGGCTTGCTGGTCCTCCGGCCGGATCTCGCGGGCGGCGCCGGTAATCACCGCGGCGAGGCTCGCGCGCAGTTCGCCGGCAAAGCCCGGGTCGCGCACCACGATGTTGGCCTCGCGCGCCAGCAGCAGGCTGAACGGGTCGATGTTGGAGGAACCCACGGTCGCCCAGTCGTCGTCGACCACCGCCACCTTGGCGTGCAGCTCGGCCCGGTCGTACTCGAAGATACGCACCCCGGCGGCCAGCATGCGGTCATACAGGGACTGCGTCGCGTAGTGGAGCAGGCGATGATCGGAGCGACCCTGCAGCAGCAGGGTCACCCGCACGCCACGCCCGGCGGCCAGCAGCAGGAATTTGCAGAACCGCCGCCCCGGCAGGAAATAGGCGTTGGCGATCAGGATTTCCCGTTGCGCGCCGCGGATGGCATCGAGATAGGCGTACTCGATGTCGTGGCGGTGGGCGAGGTTGTCGCGCACCAGGAGCGTCGCGTGCACGCCTTCCATCCCGGCCGGCGGCTGCAGGCGCGGCAGCGGTGCCGGCGGCGGCGGGCGGCGGCCGAGCCGCGCCCAGCGCACCAGGCGCCAGACGTGGCGCATCGTCAGGTGCAGGCGCGCCACCAGCGGGCCCTCGACGCGGACGGCGAAGTCGAGGCGCGGCGAGTCGCCGGCGCCCTGGTCGAAATCATCGACCACGTTGATGCCGCCGGCAAAGCCCAGTTCCCCGTCGATCACCGCCAGCTTGCGGTGCAGGCGCCGCAGGCGATGGCGGCGGAACGTGAAGCGCCCCGCTTCGGGGCGATAGACCAGGGCTTCGGCACCGGCCTCCGCCAGTTCCCGACCGAGCCCGGATTCGAAGTCGCGCGCGCCGAAACCGTCGACCAGCACCCGCACCACGACGCCGCGGCGCGCCGCGGCCGCCAGCGCGGCGGCGATGCGGCGACCCGTGGCGTCGTCGGCGAAGATATAGGTTTCGAGGTGGACTTCATGCCGCGCCCGGTCGATTGCCGCGATCAGCGCCGGGAAATACTCGACCCCCGAGTGCAGCAGGCGCAGCTCGTTGCCACCGACGTAGCCGCGCGGCAGCGGCTGGGGGAAGTCGACGCTCACGGCACGGCGCGACCGGGCCGCAGCTCGGCGCTCAGCGCCGCATGGTCGGAAATCGAGGACCAGGGCGGACCGGCATGCACGCGCGCCGCGCCGACTTCGAGGCCGCGCTGGTAGATGCGGTCGAGGCGGAACATCGGCAGCGCCGCGGGATAGCTGCGCGAAGGCCGCCGGCCATCCCCGGCGAAGACTTCGGCCAGGCCCAGGCGCTGCGCCAGCTGGTCATCGGCGTGGTTGCGCCAGTCGTTGAAGTCGCCCGCGATCAGCAGCGGCGCATGCGCCGGCACCACTTCCTCGATGCGCCGCGCCAGCGCATCCATCTGCCTCCGCCGCGAGCGCGCGAACAGGGACAGATGCACGCAGACGCAGTGCAGCGGCTGCGCCAGCGCCGGCAGTTCGACCGCGCAATGCAGCAGGCCGCGCTTCTCGAAGCGCAGGTGGGTCACGTCCTGGTTGTGCTCGGTCAGGATCGGGAAGCGCGACAGGATCGCGTTGCCGTGATGGCCGTGGTCATAGACCATGTTGCGGCCGTAGGCGTGGTTGTCCCAGACGTCTTCGGCGAGGAACTCGTGCTGCGGCTTTTCCGGCCAGGCCGCATGGCGTTCGGCGTGGCGCAGGTGCAGGCCCTGCACCTCCTGCAGGAACACGATGTCGGCCGACAGTTCGCGCAGGCGCTCGCGCAGCTCGTGCACCATCATGCGGCGGTTGAACTGCGAGAAGCCCTTGTGGATGTTCCAGGTGGCGATGGAGAGCGTTTGCGTCATGTGCGGGCATACCTTGCCGCCAGTTTATAGTGCCCCGCGCAATTCACACGCGGATGTGGAAGGGGCTGAAATCGGTATTCCTGTCGTACCAGTCTTCGGCTTCGGCGCGCTTGAGGAAGGCCACCACGCGATAGGTCACCGGCGTCATCACCACCTCCCAGCCTGTCTTCAGCAGGTACTGCGCCAGCGCGATCTTGGCCACCTGCTCGTCGGGCCAGATGCCGTAGAAGGCGATGACGTAGAACAGGCCGGAATCCACCGCCTCACCGACCACCGTCGAGCCGATGGTGCGCATCCACAGCCGGCGCCCCTCCATCCACACCTTCATCTTCGCCATGACGTAGCTGTTGGCGAAGCTGCCGCACCAGAAGGCGATCATCGAGCCGGCGACGATGCGCCAGGTATTGCCGAAGACGCCCTCCATGTGCTGCTGGTAGGCCTGGTTGAAATCGCCGGGGGCGGCCGGCAGGGAGAGCGCCACCCAGGCCATGAAGCTGGCGAAGGCCAGCGCGGCGAAACCGGCCCAGACCACGCGCCGGTCGCGGCCGTAGCCATAGACCTCGGTCAGGATGTCGCCGAAGATGTAGGAAATCGGGAAGAACAGAACGCCGGCGGAAAACGTCACCTCGCCCAGCAGCGGCAGCGTAACCATGGCAGCCTTGCCGGCACCGATGAGGTTGGAACACAGGAGCACGCAGACGAAGGCCGCCATGACCAGGTCGTAGTAGCGGTAGCTGCGGGCCTGCGGCATCAGCACCTCCTCTTCCGGGCAGACAGGAGGCGAGTGTACGCCGTTCCGCCGGCGCCGACTTCTGCTGCGAGTCCCATCATCCATGTCCGCCGGCGAACGTGCCCGGCGCCTGTCGGCCCAGGCCAACCGGCGATTGTTCGGCAGCCCGGATGCCGGCGGCTTCGTGCCCGGATGCAGGGTCCCGCACAAGGCACAAGGCGGGCATGGACGACTTCAATCCGGGAACACGCTTGCCCGAAAAGCTGATGCGCCGCTACGTCAGCAATCCGTGCAGCATTTTGCTCGCCAGCAGTGCGAGGAAGCCGCCGAAGGCGCGCTTCAGCTGTTTCACCGGCAGCTTGTGGGCCGTTTTGGCGCCCAGCGGCGCGATCAGCATGCTCATCGCCACCACGCCGATAAAGGCGGGCAGGTAGATATAGCCGAGCGAATACTCGGGCAGGCCGCCGATTTTCATGCCGCTGACAATGTAACCGACGGTGCCGGCCACGGCGATCGGAAAGCCCAGCGCCGCCGAGGTGCCAACCGCCTGGTGGATCACCACGTTGCAGAACACCATGAACGGAATCGAGAGGAAGCCGCCGCCGGCGGCCACCAGGCTCGACACGATCCCGATCAGCGTGCCGGCGACGGCCATGCCGGGCGTTCCCGGCAACTGGCGGTGCGGCTTGGGCTTGAAGTCGAGCATCATCTGGATCGAGGCGTAATACACGATGGCGGTGAACACCATGGCCAGCGGACGTGTCGGCACCCAGGTGGCGATGAAGGAGCCGCCGAGGGTGCCGATCACCAGCCCCGGCGCGAAGCTTTTGACGATGTCCCAGCGCACGGCGCCGTGGCCGTGGTGGGCGCGCATGCTGGAAATCGAGGTGAACACGATGGTCGCCATCGATGTCCCCAGCGCCAGATGCATGGTGTGCTCGAGCGGAAACTGCTGCGCCGTGAACAGCATGAACAGCAGCGGTACGATGGTCAGCCCGCCGCCGACGCCGAACAGGCCGGCGACGAAGCCGGCAAAGATGCCGAGCAGCGGATAGGCCAGCCACCAGAGCGTCATTTGTTCACCTTGCCGATCAGCTTTCCGGTGATGAATTTCCATTCCGCCGGATCGACCGGCGTGATCGACAGGCGGTTGCCGCGCTGCAGGACGCGCATGTTGGCAAGTTCGGCATGCGCGCGCAATTCGTCGAGTCCGACCAATCGGGTCTTCCTGACGACGCGGACGTCGACGTTGACCCAGCGTGGTTCCTCCGGCGTCGACTTGGGGTCGTAATAGGGGCTTTTGCGGTCGAACTGGGTGCGGTCGGGGTAGGCGGTCGAGGCGACTTCGGCCAATCCGGCGATGCCCGGCTCCGGGCATGAGGAATGGTAGAACAGCACGCCGTCGCCGACCTGCATCTGGTCGCGCATGAAATTGCGCGCCTGGTAGTTGCGCACGCCCCACCAGTCAACGGTCTGCCGCGGCATGGCCAGCACGTCGTCGATGCCGACCACGCCGGGTTCCGTCTTCATCAGCCAGTAGCGCGTCATGACATTTGTCCCATCCCACAGGGGATACCGTCCCCACGTCCTGCGGGGACACAAACAAACAGGGCGCGGATTTCCGCGCCCTGCAATTCGATTCCCCCGCGAGTGCCGTTTGGCCGGCATCCTGAACCTGCGTTCAGAGTGGCCGCGTTCCTGCCGCATCAGGTTCGCTCACCGGGAGCGATCACAACAGCGGCGTCTCTGGGCTGCGGCCGATGCCAATGGATATTGGTTCAAGGAATGTATGGCCTTGGCGAACACCGCAGGGGAAACCCCGGAAAGCCAGGCAACGCATTTGCGAACCGGAAGCGGCGCGGTTTAAAACAACTGCTCGTGCTGCGCCAGCGATTCGTCGAGCTTGGCTTCGATGGAATTTATTCTACGCTGAACCGATTCGCTTTCAAGAGCCATTGCAACATTTGCCGGTGTATTTTTCATGGCCAGCAATTCGTGGGCGATGTTCAGGGCCATCATCACCGCAGCGCGCTCGCCACCGGCCCGCGCGCTGTTGGGCGCCTTTTCGCCGGCTTCCCTGAACTTGTCTTCCAGAAAAGCCACCGCCGCCTGCAGCGCCTCGCGTTCCGCGGGTTCGCAGGCAACCCGATAGTCCTTGCCCAGCAGCCTGACGTCGATGGTTTTGCTCATTCTTCGGGTAACCGCGCCATCAGGCTCTCAAGGCGCGCCCGCGCAAGCTCGACCTTCTGCGCCAGTGCTGCTTTTTCAGCCTCGAGGCCGGCGACGTGGGCGCGCAAGGCCTGATTCTCGCCACGCAGGCTGGCGCATACGGCGACGATCTGGTCGACCTTGCGCTCGAGGGCATCGAGGGAAACGTTCATGGCGGCAAGTTTCCGGGAAAAGTGTAATCAGGTCAAGCAACAAGCTTCCGAACTGAATGTACTTTGGTTACAGCGTAACAGGCGCCGTCGCGGGTATCGGATTGCACTGAAACCATGCTGCGTATTGGCAAGCGCGGCCGCCACGTCGAGGTTGCTCAGTGCGCAGCGTCCCAGTTGGCGCCCACTCCAACTTCCACCAGCAGCGGCACTTTGAGTTTTGCGACGCCGCCCATCAGCTTCGGCAATGCTTCGCGCACTCGATCAAGTTCCTGTTCGGGCACCTCCAGCACCAGTTCGTCATGCACCTGCAGGATCAGCAGGGTCTGCAGTTCCTGCGCATCGAGCCAGTCCTGCACGGCCAGCATGGCGCGCTTGATCAGGTCGGCGGCGGTGCCCTGCATCGGCGCGTTGATTGCGGCGCGCTCGGCGCCCTGGCGGCGGCCGGCATTCGACGACCTGATTTCCGGCAGCCAGAGGCGGCGGCCGAATACGGTCTCGACATAGCCCTTGTCGCGCGCGCCGGCACGGGTCTCTTCCATGT
>Ga0268298_10007004_pt1 | contig 10091 bp, 11 predicted proteins | sample WWTPWeurt_MetaG_FD_194462 | JGI IMG/M metagenome (GOLD analysis project Ga0268298, IMG submission 194462) | Activated sludge microbial communities from WWTP in Nijmegen, Gelderland, Netherland - WWTP Weurt | ecosystem: Engineered > WWTP > Aerobic digester > Activated sludge | place... | reverse complement strand
GACTGTATGAAAATGCACCGTAGCCTTCCTGCCAGTTGAATTTGCCCATGATCCAGCTATGTTCGTTGATGAAATTGGACGAATTGTTTTTGATGTCCCTCACTAAATCGGATAATGCCATTGCGGGTTTTAGCCCAAGAAAGACGTGGACGTGGTCTTCCACTCCATTAACAATGATTGGCTTTTGTCCTTTGCTCTTGATGATGCCCGCCATGTATTTGAAAACTTCCTGCCGCCATTCTTTTCGCAGCAGGTTTTGTCTGCCTTGAACGGCGAATACCACTTGAATGTAGATTTGTGAAAATGTTCCAGCCATGTTTCCTCCTTGTGTCAGCTATGTCATCCCTTCGGGATTTGGTTGTGGAAAATGTTTGTTTCTATAATCTTGTCACCCCTTCGGGGTTTGTGATTAACATCAAGTGATGGTCTTCAATCCCGAAGGGATGAAATGATTATAGATTTGGTTTTGTTGAAAACGAACCCCGAAGGGGTGTCATAGTTTACCCAGCCAGCCTCTTCAACTCGGCTTCGTCGATGATCTTCACACCTAGCGATTTTGCTTTGTCGAACTTTGAGCCGGGGTTTTCGCCGAGCACCAAATAACTGGTCTTCTTGCTGACGCTATCTGTCACTTTACCGCCGTTGTTTTCGATGAATTCTTTGGCATCATCGCGTGAGAAGTTTGGTAAGGTTCCTGTCACTACAAAGGTCAAGCCCGTGAACGCGCCTTCTGTTTTCTTTTCATCTTTCTTCATCTGCGGGTCAACCCCAGCCGCCTTCAACTTCTTCAACAATTTTTGATTCGCCGGGCGGGCAAACCAATCGACGATCGACTCGGCGATGTTTGGCCCCACACCTTCGATCTGTTGAAGCTCATCGGCGGTCGTCTTGGATAAAGCGGATAGATTGCCATACGTCCGCGCCAGATCGCCCGCCATGACTTCGCCCACCCCGTGGATTCCCAGCGCCGCGATCAAACGGTTCAAACTCTGACCTTTTGCCTGCTCTATCGACCCAAGCAGATTCTCCGCCTTTTTCTCGGCAAACCCTTCCAACTCAAGCAGGTCTTTCTTTTTCAGCGTGAACAGGTCTGCTACATCGTTGACTAAACCTGCTTCAATTAATTGCTCTACTATTTTTATGCCCAGACCCACAATATCCATTGCGCCGCGCGAGACGAAGTGCTCTACGTTGCGAACCAACTGCGCCGGGCAGGCGGCATTGACGCAGTACCATGCCACTTCGCCTTCAATGTGCTCCACATCTTGACCACAGGCGGGGCATTTTGTAGGTGGCTTGAATTTTTTTTCTTTGCCTGAGCGTGCATCCACAACGGGACCGATGACGTAGGGAATTACTTCCCCCGCACGTTTGACCAACACTCGATCTCCAATGCGGATATCCTTCTCTTCGATGTAATCAAAATTGTGCAGGGTCGCATTGCGGACGACGACTCCGCCGATCTCAACAGGTTCGAGCGAAGCGCGCGGGGTCAGTACGCCGGTGCGGCCCACTTCCACATCGATGCCAAGCAGAGTTGTGGTCACTTCTCGTGCCGGGAATTTGAATGCAATGGCTCCGCGCGGGTCCTTGCCTACAAAGCCCAAGTCTGCGGCGAGGGATAAGTCGTCAATTTTTATGACCATGCCGTCGGCTTCGTAAGGAAGCGTGTCGCGTCCCTTGTCAAAGGTTTCGGTGTAGGCAATCGCGGGTTCCAGGTCATTGAAGCGTTTGGCGATATCCGTCACTGGAAACCCTAGAGCCTTGAGATACTCCAGAATCTCCCATTGCGACGTTGGGACTTTTCCACCTTCGGAATACACGATCTGATACACGAGCAAAGTAATGGGGCGTGAAGCAGTCAACACCGGGTCAAGTTGGCGTAACGATCCTGCCGCCGTGTTGCGCGGGTTGAGATAGGTCTTTTCGCCTGCTTCTTCCAGACGTTTGTTTAAGTTCTCAAAATCTTTGATGGGAATGAACGCCTCACCGCGAACTACAAGATAGGAAGGCGGCTTGACTTTCGACTTTTCACTTTCCACTGGAATTCTCAACGGAATGGCCTTGATCGTCCGCAAATTGCTTGTAATATCCTCGCCAACTTCACCATCGCCGCGCGTGGCTCCCTGCACGAACTGACCATCGCGATAATGGAGCACAACTGACAAACCATCAATTTTGGGTTCGACGACGAATTTTGCTTTCTCCACCCGGTCATCCAGCTTTTTGACGCGTTCAAACCAGGCCCGCGCATCATCCCCGCCAAAGGCATTCGCCAGTGAAAGAATGGGTGCTGGGTGGCGTACCTTCTCAAATTTTTCTGAAGCTTTTGCACCGGCGCGCTGAGTGGGTGAGTCAGGCGCGATCCAGTCTGGGTGATCCGCTTCGATCTTCTTTAGTTCGTTAAGCAGGCGGTCATATTCCAGGTCGCTGATAATGGGCGCATCCAACACGTGATAACGGTAATTGTGAAAGTTGATCTGCGCCTTGAGTTCTTCGTATCGGGAGAGGAGTTTATCGGCCATGATTTGCATTATACCCAGTGCGTTCACAAATTGCACTTTTTGAGAAGAGAGACGGCGCAATTTGTGACTGTGGGCATTGTATAAAAGAAAACCCGCCCGTTGTTCACAGGCGGGGTGAGTCTTAATCGATCTTTTTCCAAATATCTGAAGGCGGGCGGGTGAGCGGCCGGGTCAGGGCGGAGAGGCGGGCATTGTAATATGGCTCCTCTTCAGTGGCAAAGCGTGAGAGTTCAAAAAGATTGCGCTTTACCAAAAGATCGGCCAGTTGTTTGACTTCCTCTCTCGTGAAGGGAAGCTGCTCGCCAAATTCGGTCAAACTGAAGCGTTTGAGGCGGATGACGAAATTCAAGGCCGAGCGTAGCGGCTCGGAGAACAGGATGACATCCGACGGGCGGATATCTTCCGTGCGTTCCTGTAATTCCTTTAAAGCGGTTTCAAATAACGGGTTGCCCATGGCGCCTTCCTTCACCATTGGTGACACAGATCATTACTTGATCTGGTCAACAATATTGCGCAAGCCCTTGGTCACAATGTGATCGGGGTATTGAACCGAGAAGATGCCGGAACTTGCAAGCATCATCATTTCGTCAGAATGGGGAAGGACTGCGCCTACAGTTGCATCGTAGGTTTGTTCCACCCGGGCGCGGACCTCATTGAAGTCCCAGGTGGCTGGAGTCTTGTTAACCATGATGAGCATCTTCGGCACATCCAACTTCTTGGCAACATCCACAGTCACGGCTGTGCCCTGATAATCCTGCTGGTCCGGGCGCATGATAATGATCAATGCATTGGAAATGGCAATCGATAATAAGGTCTCTTCATTCAAACCCGGGTGAGTATCGATCATTAAATAATCGAGTTTCATTTTCTCGATCACATCCCGGAACCCGTCGTTCAACAGACCCACATCATAGCCTTCGCGTAGAATACGTGCGATCTCGCCTGCCTTGATACTGGATGGGATCAAAAAGATCTGGCCTTTGATCTCTGTACCGACATGGCCTGTCACGTCCTGGGCGGCTTCTTCAATCGTACATTTACCCCACAGGTAATCGTTCAGAGAATGATCCATATCTGATTCATCGAGATTGAACAGAACATGAATCCCAGGGGAAGCAATATCTGTGTCTACAACCCCAACGCGTGCGCCATCCATGGCAAGCAGGGCTGCAATGTTTGCTGTCGTATTTGATTTTCCCGTCCCACCGCGGAAGGAATGAACTGAAATGATTTTGGACATTCGCTCTCTCCAAATGTGTGATAGTCTTGCCTTGTATAGATTAATCCACAGCCGATTATAGCCCATATGGAATGAAAATCAAAATCATTTCCCTTACTTTTCCATGCCTGTTTATGTTATATTACCTTGAAAGTCAGGCACATTTTCAACCCTTTTTCACCGTTCATGACGACAAACTATATGCAAACCACTACCAATCTGCCTGTGCAGGAGATCAGCGACGAGCTTCTCATTCAGCAATTCAAAGATGGAAGCAAAGAAGCCTTCGACACGCTGTATTACCGCCATCTTCCCCGGGTTCACAACCGGGTGCGTTATGTCGTTCCTGAAAGCGATGTGGAAGATGTGACCCAGGAAGTTTTTATTGCGGCCCTAAAGTCGTTGCCATCCTTTCGCGGCGACTCGCAATTTGGCACCTGGCTCCGCACCCTGACCAATCACAAGGTGGCAGAGTTCTATCGAAAACGTGGCCGCAAGCAGGAACCTCAGCTTGCTCCGCTTTCCGAAGCGCTCTCTCACATGACAGGCAGCACCTCCCAAACGCTGGAAGAGCGCATTTATATTCAACGCGCACTCCGCGAACTACCGGACAACTACCAGGAGGTCATCCTGCTGCGGTTTGCAGAAGACCTGCAATTCAACGAAATAGCTGAGTTAACCAACCAAAATCTCGAAGCGACCAAGTCCCTCTTCCGCCGTGCCATTGCTGCACTACGCACTCATCTGGAATGAAATTATGAGTCCAACAAACCAACGCAACGATCTAGAAATTGAACGACAACTGGCGGATTTCGCTGACCAGGTCATGGAAGGAAAGATGAACCAATCCGCCTCCTCCGTGGATGATGAACTGCTCGGCCTCGAGGAAACGATCCTGCGCCTCGACCGCGCCTTCCCTAAAAAAATCATCGAAGATGCCACGTCCAAACAGATGCTGGTGCGCCTCAAGGCAAGAATGCGCCGCGAGGAACAGGTTGAAAAACCTTCCTTTTGGAAAAGCCTTTTCAACTTTCAATCCAGCCCACAAATGGGAATGGCTCTGGCTGTGTTGGCTGTACTGGTTCTGGCAGTTATTGCTGCGCCAGTCTTGACTTCTACAACCGGAACCGCCACAGGAACAGCCTCTTCTTCAACTAGTTTGCCTATTGTGGCAGGAATGGTCGTACTTTTGTTACTGGCCTTGTACTGGTTTGGACGTAAAAAATAGATGGGACAAATCTCCTATTGAAAGAACGATACTACACGGCAGCAGAAACCCGCTGCCGTGTTCTCTTTTCCTTGCAGGTCATGTATAGATAAGGTATGATTTCCACATGGTCTTAGCCATTTCATACGGCATTGCCCTGATCTTCCCCATCTTATTCCTGTTAGCACTGCGAAAATTCGACCTGTACCAGACAGGTAAAATTAATTTAAACATCCTCACTTTGATCTGTGGTGTGGTTGCGTATTATCTGGCCGTGCAGGTGAATGAAGGCGTCAGCCGTGCGGGCCTGGTGACCTCCTGGGAACAGGTAGTTCGCTTCACAGCACCGATTGCTGAAGAAATCCTCAAATCGTTGGTCTTGATCTACCTCGTCCGCCGCGCCGATTTCAATTACGTTGTGGATGGCGCGATTTATGGCTTTGGCGTGGGGATCGGTTTTGCCATGGTCGAAAATATTCAATATATCGATAACTTTGCAGAAAAAGCCCTGTTGGTTGCCGTGTTTCGAGTGTTCTCGACAAATTTGATGCATGCCACCAGCAGCGGATTAATAGGCACGGCCCTGGCCTATCGCCGTGGAGATGCCACCTGGAAATCATGGGCTGTGATTCTGGCCGGGTATCCGATTGCGATTGGGGTTCATATGGCTTTCAATAACATGGTCAATTCGGGCGTTCAGTTGGTCTTTGCCATCGCCTTTGGGGTAACGGGTACAGCTCTTATTTGGTACATCATCAAGCGCGGTTTGAACGTGCAAAAGGATTGGGTGGCCGAAAAATTGGGGATTGCTGATCGTGCAACCCAGGAGGAAACCAAGGTAGTAAGTAATATCGAAACGGTCAACGAAGTATTGACCCCGGTGGCAAAACGATTTGGCGATGAAAAAGCTTCGCTCGTGCGAAGTTTGATCTATAAACAGGCTGAGATCGGGATCAAACGAAAATTATTGGAAACAACCCCCAGTGAGAACCGAAAAAAGGAAATCATCGCCATTATTGAAGGGTTGGTCGAAGAGACAAATGTATTGAGGACCAGGATCGGAGCATACTGCATGATGATGGTGCGGGAGGTTTATTTGGGACAGAGCACTCAGGTCTGGAACTTGCTCAATGCCCGTATCGCCGCAGCAGGCCTGGGTCAAAAGGGAGGCGGTTTGTGGGACCGGGTTACGTCGCGGATGAGTAATTCGTCTGCATCCCAGGAGGAAAAATCATGAACAATGATGTTCTCCAAAGAATCAAGGAAACAGAATTCTTTAAGGAACTTTCGGAAGATGCATTGAAAGCCGTGGTGGATAGCTCGCTTTTACAAAAATATGAGCCCGGCGATGTTCTGATGCGCAAGGGCGATGAGGCGCTTTCTGTTTTTGTGATTCTTGAAGGCCATTTGAAGATCGTCACAACCGATGCAAAAGGGGATGAGATCATTATCAATAAGGTGAACCCTGGCGAAACCCTGGGTGAACTTTCGCTGGTGGATGAGCGACCACGCTCTGCTGGAGTGGTGGCACTGGAGTATGTGGAGGCGCTTGAATTAACGAAGCAGGCATTCTTTGAACTTCTTGATAAACGCTTTGACGTTGCCCTGGGTATTCTGCGCGGTTTTTCGAGCCGATTAAGATTTTCCACCACTTATATTGAAAAGGTGATCGACTGGTCGCAAAAAACAGCGGATGGCGATTATTCCTTTTTGGATTACACCCAGCCGCTTCTGAACCGGGTCGGGTCTGACGATGACAAAGCCGCGCAGTTGCTCTCTGCATTTTATTCAATGGTACATAAAGTGAGGGCACGCGAAGAAGGTTTAAAACAACAGGTGGAGCGCCTGACGTTCGAGATCGACCAGGAACGCCGCAAGAAGGAATTCGAAGAGATCACCGGCACTGAGTTTTATGCCAGGTTGAAGGAACAGGCGCAGACCATTCGTAAGAAAAGACAGAGTTCATAATCGAGTTTTTTGGAGGCATGATGAGCGACGGAAAGATCGTATCCATTCATTCATTTCGCGGAGGGACGGGCAAATCGAACACCACCGCCAACCTTGCGGCGCAGGTTGCCATGACGGGCAAACGCGTGGGCGTGGTGGACACAGATATTCAATCTCCGGGTATTCACGTCCTGTTCGGCCTGGATGAACAAAAGATGGGCAAGACCCTGAACGATTTTTTGCATGGAACAGCCTCGATTCGAGAAGTGGGATTACGAGTGGGGGATAACCCCAGAGAGGGGGAAGGGCGCAGCCAGTTGAAAGGGAAAGACCTTTTCCTGTTCCCTTCCAGCATCAATGGGGCTGAGATCAGTAAGATTCTAAAGGAAGGCATTGATTTCAACTTGTTGAATGAAGGCCTGCAAACAGCCATCAGCGAATTCAATCTCGATTATCTATTCATTGATACGCATCCCGGTCTGAACGAAGAGACCCTGCTTTCCATTGCCACTTCTGATGTGTTGATCATCATTTTGCGCCCCGATCAACAGGACGTGCAGGGCACCGCCGTCACGGTGGATATTGCCCGCAGCTTGGATGTTCCCAACCTGTTGTTGTTGGTGAATAAAGCCCTGCCCAAACATGATGCTTCAGCCATCAAAGCAGATATTGAAGCCAAGTTCGAAGCAACTGTTACCAGCGTCCTGCCGCTATCTTTTGATATTGCTGAGAACGCCTCCAAAGACCTGTTTTCGCTCAGTCATCCCGACCATGAATGGTCGAAAGCCCTAAAGCAAGTGGTGCCGTTCATTCTGAACGCAAAATAGGAGCGCATCATGAAATGCTGGCATTGTGAAGAGGAAGCCCGCGCCTCGTGCGCATTTTGTGGACGATTTGTTTGCAAAGACCATGCGTCGACCATGTCCACGTTTATTACCATGTTCGTCGGTGCGAACAACACCCCCAAGGGGTTGGCGGTCGCCAATGTGATCTGGTGCGGTGAATGCGAGCCGCAACCCGAACCGATCAGTATGCCAGAATTATATTAGCGAGGTTCCCATGCCCGGACTCTTCGACCGCCTCGACAAGGAAATAAAGGACAAGCAAAAAGAGGGAGGTATCTCTCCGCTTGATCTTGCCGGTTTGCCGCCTTCTTTGCGAAAGATCATGCGTTTGATGCTGCGCGAATTGCAGATGGGCTACCCACGTATCTGTGAAGTGGTGGATGCCATGCCTGAACAGGACCGCCTCACACGCGCCGATTTAGACTCAGCGCTTCTGGGCCTGACCGAACAATTCTGGCTGATTCGTATCGGAGAGGGACAGAAAGCCATTTACAAAGTGAACCTAAAACGCAAGGCAGGCAGTACTCTGGCAGCGGGAATCTGGTCATCTTTGGATGCAAGATTAAAAAAGAAACCGACCAGGACCGAAGAGTAAAAAAAATGCGCCGCACATTGTGCGGCGCAGATCTTTTAATTCTTTGGCTTTTGTTTAACCAACTCGAAGAGATTCATCGGTTTGCTTTTCCCCTTGAGTGAGATCTCTCCCAGGGAAACACATTCATATTTTGATTCGATGGCCTGCTTAACCGGCTCGGAGACGACGATCTGATTGCGCTGGGCGCGGTTCATCAAACGTGCTGCCGTGTTCACTGTATCGCCAAGCACATTGAATTCACGGCGTCCGCGCGGCTCGCCGATCTCAGCCACGAAAGCTGGACCCATGTTGATGCCGATCTGACAATACACATCCGGCTGAATGGTGCCGATGGTGGGGGCCTTGATATTCTGAACGATCTCCCGGATTGCAACCGCTGCAGAGGCAGCCCGCATTTCGTTGTTCGTATGGCCGTTGGGCACGCCAAAGTAGATGACGATATCGGACCCGGAAAGATGGTAGGTGACCTTCTTCAACACACCACCGCGTGCTTCCACAGCGGCATTGATCAGCGAAAATGCCTTGGAAAAACTGACCGCAAGTTTGCGTTCTTCCCCTGGCAGGGCCCGGTCCGCAGACTCGGGCAGGCCGACAAAATTGACGAACATGATCGTGGGAGATGGGAAATCCGGCCGAATGCGCCGGTCTGCTGCGCTTTCTACCAGCAGGGAAAGGACCGGGTCGGGGATATAACTGGCAAGCGGCTCAATGGCGTTGAGCATCTCGATGATATTGTTCAATACTTCCTTTTTGTTCTTTTTATCAAAGAGAACGTTGCTTGCCATTCTGCGCGTCATGGGCGTGATCTCATAATCGCCCAAGTCTTCGGCAGTCATGTCATCGATGACGAGGTGGTAGCCAGGGTCGCCTTCGTCAAAGCGAAAATCATCTTTTGCCATTTCATAGGCGCTGGCAGAAACGTTCACGCGTTCATTCATGCCTGCACCTTCCGTCCGCTTGGCTTGCTGGACATCTTTACCCAGCAACACATGCTCCATGCGGCGCGGTGTGCCGATTTCGGCAGTGAGGAATTTGCCGCTGTGGATGCCGATACGCATCTTCAAATTGACGATGCCAGACGGGGTTTGGATTTCGGCAAAATCCTTCATGGCGCGCTGCATTCGCAGTCCAGCACGGATGGCGCGTTGGGCGTCGTCATTCTTTTCCTTTTTGGGGAAGACTGCCAGCATGGCGTCGCCAGTGAACTCCACCAGCTCTCCGCCCGATTTGCTGATGATCGAGATCATGGTCGAAAAATACTTGGTCAATTCCTTAAGCAGGTTTTCCGCGCCCGCCTGACCTTTGGCGGCGTTGGCTTCCATCAATTTGGTGAAACCGGCCAGATCGGTAAACATCATTGTGCCATACTTCCACTCGGTTTTTACGTCGCCGGGCTTCAAGGCGCCAATGTCGATCTGCTTGGAGGTGTAATCCTGCAAAATGCGCCGCAAGGTACGCAGATGGTCATGCACCTGGATCATCACATCCACAGACGGATTTCCCCACATGGAGACGTACATCTCCGCCGGGATCAGATAACGCAAACGGCTTTCGATGGTGGTAAGAGGGGATTCTGGAAGCATGTGCGGATTATATCGTGAAAAATTCGGTGAAGAAAAAGCACTTCAACCAGTAAGGCTTGAAGTGCTTTTTATAAAACGTGGCATTCAGTTCTTATTGTCCCGTCCACAGCGGAGAGCCATTGGTGCCACCAACCGAGGTGATGCGATTTACTTCATTGGTGGCGATCAGG
>Ga0268298_10007002_pt1 | contig 10092 bp, 8 predicted proteins | sample WWTPWeurt_MetaG_FD_194462 | JGI IMG/M metagenome (GOLD analysis project Ga0268298, IMG submission 194462) | Activated sludge microbial communities from WWTP in Nijmegen, Gelderland, Netherland - WWTP Weurt | ecosystem: Engineered > WWTP > Aerobic digester > Activated sludge | place: Netherlands... | reverse complement strand
AACGAAGTGTTTTTACCGGTGGACCGTTGCAGGTAGCTCCAATCATTTGCTATGAATCTATCTACGGTGACTTTGTCGGAGGATATGTACGGAAAGGAGCGACAGCCTTGTTTATAGTCACCAATGACGGATGGTGGGATCTGACACCAGGCCATATACAACACCTCAAGATCGGAGCGATGCGGGCTATTGAGCACCGCCGGCCAATTGCCCGGAGTGCGAATACTGGAATTTCCTGCTTTATTGACATCAGGGGACGTATCCTTCAGCCCACGAAGTATGGTGTGGCTACAGCTGTCATGGGTGAAGTCATTCCGGAGACCAGGATTACTTTTTATACAAGGTGGGGTGACCTCGTAGCTAAGTTTTTAGTACTGACGTGCATCAGCTTATTCCTGATCACTATTTTCACCTTTGGAATGAAGAAATTCAGGTTTTAGTTTATAAGGTAGACTCTCCGCCAGCTGACTAATTCCACAACAGTTTTCCACATTATTTTTTTCTCCGGTTCTTTATATCTTTATATACCACCTTCCTAAAATCACACCGCCATGATCACCTTCTGGATACTTTGGATTTTCAATGCTGTCATGGCACTCATACCTATCTACTTCTTTTTTATTGGCCTGGCTGACGGATCAGTGGATGGGGATAACATGGGTATCTGGATGATATTATTGTCAGTGGTTACGTTGATCCTTGGGGGGACCTATTGGCTGAAAACCAAAAACCAGGTATTGGCGGCTAAGGTGTTATTATGGGTGACCACGATTCCCTGCGTTCTGGTGCTTCTCTATTTTGCCATTGCTATCTTTGGCAATGCCAGGTGGAACTAAGGCATGAATCTGTCGTACTCATTTTCGTGTTAACTTTAACCAACGCATAGTGACTGTATATACCTCACAATACATAGCCTGAAATGATTTTATTACTCCTCAATCAATACATATGAACCTCTTCACGATTCTCTGGTATTTCACAGCTATCATGTCCCTGGTGCCGGTGTATTTCTTCTTCATCGGGTTGAAGGACGGTTCTATCACTTCCCGCAATTTTGCCTTATGGTTACTTATCCTGCTCATCATAGCAGGTGTCCTGATCGGGTCAAACTGGCTCAGGGATCACGATCGGTTGAAGATGGCTGAGTGGCTACTGGCCCTGGCAGCTGTTCCCGGTGTGCTGGTATTGCTATATTTTATAGTAGTGCTTATCGGTAAGCCAAGGTGGAATTGATTTGTTATTGCTGTATTCCCTTTTTCTAATTTAACGTAACCCCTATGCCAGAAGCACCGGATTACAACCAGGCAGCAGATGTCTTCCGAAAGACGATGGAAGAAGCGCTGGCCAATATTGATGTAGTTAATGCCAATCTCAAGAAGGAGCAGGAGAAGGCGGTTGATATGCAGATCGCGGCACAGGATGAATTTAACCGGATTCAACGCGAGGCGCATCAGATTTCAGAAGCCTATATGGAACAACACAGGAAGGAATATCTCGCTCAGATGCGTGATGAAATCTTGCTGGAGGTGACCAGGAAACTCATATTGGAGGAAGTACCATCAGATAGATTGAAATCCGCATTGGAGCTTCCTCCAAAGATTCTCGCAGATGCCTGGTTCTATATTGGTTTTGACAAACTGGATGAGAAGTATATAGGGCATGTAGGCTATATCAATAAAGGCAGGGCCGGTACGGTCATATTTTATCGAAACGATTTGACGATCCATTTCCCTTTTGAATTTGGAGGAGAAGAGACCCTGGCGATCATCGATGTCCCGACCCCTGAAAATTGGGAGAAAGAGACCAAGACTTTACTGGCTGACCGTCAATTGATTCTTGAATTTGTGGCAAAGCGCGTCATCAGGGACCAGGCATCGAAGTGCACATACCTCATCGGGCCTGATGAAATCCTGATAAAGTATTAAGCCCTATAATCTTCATGGATATGAATCGAGTAGCCCAATTTTTTATCGGACCTGAATTGTTATGGGTGTGTTTTTACCTCCTCGTCCTGGTCATCATCAAGGCATCTGGGTCACCTGTCAAATCGATGGATGGTTTCTGGGAGTCTACAGCATGGACCGTGCCGTTAGTCTTGATCCCACTCACGTTCTTGTTGTATTACGCACCATGGGTCGTAAGGGACTGGATGTTACTGCGTATCTGGATTGTCGGCTTGATTGGTGGACACTATATCCTCACTAAATGTTTACAGGCTTACACAGAACAAGGACCGGGTATAGGTACAGCTTACATTATGGGCATGGGGCTACTGATTTTCGTTCTGGTAGCCGGATCAATTTGGGTAAAAGTAAAGTTTTAGCGTCCGGCTTAAAGATTCGATAAGTTATGCATTCACCATTGACGTGGAATCATCAGGACGATTCAGGATTATCAGTTGAGTTAAAGGCAGATCAACATACAGTGCGCATACAACACTATGAAAAAGTGGAGGAATGGACATTGGTTGATTTCTTTAAAATGTATGCTCCCTGTCATGATTTCCCTTTAGCGGTACAGAACGACATCATGTCAAGGCTTGCCATGGAAATGAAGAACCATGCTGATCTTCCTGAGCAAATAATTCCCTTCGTCAATTTTTGGAGATGCTTTCCTGAGTTGAGTATTCCACATCAAGAGTTTCATTATGAAACGAAGGTGACAAAATCGTATCGCTGGCATCTGACGATTGACCACTCAGGGGTCACCTACATGGATGTAGACGGAGATTATGGCATGCCACCGAAATCATACGACCAGACCCTCAGTGATTTCTGGTTTTACGGCCCCTTGTATCCAATCCCTGATCAATCTCTCCGTTCCAGCCTTATCAAGTGCTTAAGGGATGCACTCCTCAATGCAGGCTTCGCATGGCCTGACAGCCATTTTAAAATATTGGACTACCCGTCCTTTGCCCACTACGCAGAATGGGAAGATGGAGATTATATTGTAAGTGATTTTGTCCTCACGCGAGACTATGGCATAGAGTGGGGCAGACAAAATTTTCACGACGGCCTCGTCTTCCTCGGTTTCCTCTCTTATGAGCAGTGCCTCACAAGGAAAGACCTCAATCACGCAACTATGACCAAGGAAATCCTGACCTCCATCCGAAATGAAATCTTATCAGCAGACTGAAGATGAATCACCCTCACCCTCAAAACTCACACTCCTGATAGCTGATAGCTGATAGCTGATAGCTGATAGCTGACGGCTGATAGCTGACGGCTGATAGCAAATTCTTAATCACGCCCACTCTCACTCCCACACTACTGGTAGCTGGTAGCTGGTAGCTGGTAGCTGGTAGCTGACGGCTGATAGCTGACGGCTGACAGCTCAAACCATATCTTCCGCCCTGACCCACTTATCAAACTGGTCAGCAGTCAGATACCCGAGCGCAATAGCAGCTTCCTTGAGCGTCGTATGTTCCTTATGCGCCTTCTTGGCGATCTCTGCAGACTTGTCATAGCCAATATGCGTATTGAGTGCAGTCACCAGCATCAGTGAATTATCAAGATGCATCTTGATCCGAGCATGGTTTGGCTCGATACCGTCAACACAATGCTCAACAAAACTGTGGCATGAATCAGCAATCAATCTGGCAGATGTGAGGAAGTTGAAGATGATCACAGGCTTGAATACGTTCAGTTCAAAATGACCTTGCATCGCTCCTACATTGATGGCTACATCATTCCCGATCACCTGGGCCATACACATAGTCATGGCTTCAGATTGTGTCGGATTGACTTTGCCTGGCATGATGGATGAGCCGGGTTCATTGGAAGGGATGTTGATCTCGCCTATACCGCTTCGTGGCCCTGAAGCAAGCAAGCGGATATCATTGGCTATTTTATTGAGCGAAACCGCTACTGTCTTCAAGGCACCGTGGGCTTCCACGATAGCATCATGTGCGGCAAGGGATTCAAATTTATTCTTGGCGCTGACAAACGGATATCCTGTCAGTTCACCAATTTTCTTAGCCACCTTTTTATCGTACCCTTTTGGTGCATTCAGGCCTGTACCTACTGCGGTGCCACCAAGGGCAAGTTCGGTGAGATGGGGCAGGGTATTCTTGATGGCTTTTATTCCATGTTCCACCTGTGAGGCGTATCCGCTGAATTCCTGGCCCAATGTCAATGGAGTGGCATCCATCAGGTGCGTGCGGCCGATCTTGACGATAGCCTTGAATTCCTTTGCCTTTGCATCAAGTGATGCATGCAGGAGTGTCAACGCAGGAATAGTGTGTTCCACAAGGTAACTGAAGGCAGCGATGCTCATCGCTGTTGGGAAGGTGTCATTGGACGATTGTGATTTATTCACATCATCATTTGGATGCAGATATTTTTTGGCGTCATCCAGTTTGCCTCCCTTGATGACATGACCACGATTGGCGATCACTTCATTGAGGTTCATGTTGGATTGTGTGCCCGAGCCGGTCTGCCACACCACCAGAGGGAAATGATCATCGAGCTGGCCCTTGGTGATTTCATCACACACTTTACCGATCAGTTTGGCTTTGGGTTGAGGTAATACACCCAGATCCATATTGACGAGTGCGGCAGCCTTTTTAAGGATTGCAAATGCCCTGATGATTTCGATCGGCATACGGTGGCCACCAATTTTAAAGTTGTCTTTGCTTCGTTGTGTTTGTGCGCCCCAATATACATCAGCAGGTACCTGTACAGGTCCCATACTGTCTTTTTCTATTCTATATTCCATAGTCTTTGCATTGAACGGCTAAGATAACCATGCATGCATGGAAGTCAATACAAAATGACCTAAATCATGAGCAAATTGCTCAAGATCATTGAACTTCACGAACTTGTCCTCAATTGCTCCGGGGATCTATCGATGCTATATCTATTTCACACGGGTATGGACACGGGATAGCACATGTTCGCCCACCTTGGCCCCTTGCACTGCACCATTTTCTATCGCAGGCATGGTATGTATGCCACCATAGAAGCGACTTATAGAAGCCTCAGCAGCAGCTTCTTTAAATGAGTTGAACGACCTGACCGGAAGTTCATATTGGAGCTCACTGCTATCTGCAAAGGCAAAGTTTTCACCAAACATACTGGTCATGATCACGGCAGATGCTGCGGTGATGACACTATGTCCACTGGTATACTCAGGAAATGGAGGTGTCTGCAGGGAAGGTTCCCATCTCGGATCAATAAACCTGTTGATGTATGTTTCAGGTCTCACCATGTTGGTACGGTATTTTTCATCCCAGCAACTGATAAATCCATCAAATAACCCGATAGCAACCATCGCATATGCTTCTGCGGTGCCTACCATATTGAGTCCGGCTTTACGCGTGGCCAGGCCAACAATCCCCATCCAGTGGCCACCGGGAGTGATTTTCTTGGTGGCCATCATCAGGTGTCCTTGCTGGTGCATGACATAGGGATTGCAATCCCAGAAATTGGCGATGGCAAGTTTTTCCTCTTTATTGCTATCGATCGCTGTATACACAGCCATGGCTTCTTTATAGTATTGCGAATTTGAATCTGTGCTGAAGGTTGTAGGGAATTCAGGCGCAAATTGATTGGCACTATCCAGGGTCATTGACCGTATTTCACGCCAGTGTGGTTCTACAGCTTCGATATATGCAGGAGGAGTAGGCTGCCATCTGTTAGGATCCTTGGTAACAGTATACTTGGGAAAGCTCCTGGTCTGGGCATAATTGTCTTTCTTAGACCACGCCAGGATGTGATCAGCAACTTGCTTTCCATAGGCTGTGGAAGCTTCAAATACGTCATCGGGCAATCCTTTTGCTTTTAAGTCAGCATACATGGCATTGGTATAGTCTTCCATCTCGGACTCCGAAAAGATCAAGGCTTTAGCAACAGTCACATATGCGTGTAATCCGGCGAGATTGACATCCACTTTGGGATCTGCAGGTGCGGCAGGAACTTCTGTCAGATCACGCACTTGTCCAGCCAGGCTTTTGTATTCAGGATGCCCTTGCCGTAGGGTCTCATAGAGGGCTATATTAGTGTAGGCATAGATACGTCCGGCAACGACCGGGGAGAAAATATCATGGACGATGATTTCAGTGGTCTTGTCAATTGAATGATGGATCAATGAAGTATTTGCACAAATGGATGGGTCGTATTTCGATGGCTTACAGGCAGGGATATACAGCAGGGAAACAAGAATCAAGGGGAGAATAATCCTGATTTTCATAAAGGAATTGTTTAATTGCCGCAAAGGTATTGAAAAAGGAGGGTTTACAATTCGTGTTGCACAATCAACATCCTTTCTAAGTGAATTCTAATAGGGTTGGCTAGTAGTCTGGAAACCAGGAGACAACCCATGAGTTGAGCAGCAGGTAATAACACTAATAAAAACTTTTTATTAGGCATTATAGCCAGCCCTGCATGCCGCAATATATAGTATAAAAATATTTAATATGTTCTGAGGCTGCTTTTCCATTGGCTTCCTATGGAAAAACTATGATTACATTGGAGTAGCCAATTACCTGAAACGGATCGCCTGCATGGATGCTCCGTGGATCAAACCGCAAAGAGATGCTAGCCCATGTTTTAGTTCGTAACAGCACGCCATCCGGCTCCTTTGAATTGAAGGAATGGCCAATCCCACAAGCAGGCCCCGGCCAGGTGCGCATTAAAGTCACTGCTTTCGGACTCAATTTTGCCGATATCATGGCTCGCCAGGGCTTGTATAGAGAATGTCCTCCTTTGCCTTGTATTATCGGGTACGATGTGGAAGGCTTCATTGACCAGGTCGCACCGGATGTTACGGGCTTCAAGCAAGGGGACAGGGTTTTTGCCCTGACGCGTTTTGGAGGATATGCCCAATACGCCATCACACAGGCCCAGGCGGTTAGCCACTTGCCCGCAGATGCACCTGTAGGTATAGGATGCGCACTGGCTACCCAATGTGTGACCGCTTATCATGCAGCAATCCTTTCTCAGACTTTATTGCCCGGCGAAAAGGTATTGATCCAGGCAGCAGCAGGAGGATTGGGCACAGCCCTTATACAAATTGCGCTCTGGAAAGGATGCACCGTCATAGGTATCGTAGGTGGAAAGGAAAAAGCAGATTATATCAGGAACCTCGGTGTACACCATGTCGTGGATCATCACACGATTTCCTGGGTCGATTATGTCAATCAACATCTCGGAGGAAGGGTAGATGTGATCTTCGACAACGTAGGTGGATCTTCCATTAAGAAAGGCAAAGCAGTTTTATCTGCTGGAGGAAGGATCGTCACCCTTGGAGCAGCAGCACTCTCCGGTAAAAAAGGAAAGTTAAACCTGATAAAGCTGGGCCTGGGTTTCGGTTTCTTTTCCCCGATCGCTTATCTCGGTAAGTCCCAAAGCCTCATCGGTGTCAATATGCTCAAGGTAGCCGATTACAGACCTGATATGATCAATGTATCTTTCAAGGGCGTTGCTCAACTCTTTAAAGATGGAATCCTCAATCCACACATCGGCAAAGTATTCTCACAGAATGAATTGGCTGAAGCCCACACCCACATGGAAGACCGCAAAGCCATCGGCAAAGTCGTCGTGACCTGGAATGAATAGTAGCTTATGAGATAAGCTTCTATCCCTTAAATCCACACACCTGCACTCACTACACACCTCTTACTTTCTCACTGTCTTACCCTCTTACACAGATCAATATCCTCTGTTGATCCCCCGCTGCACAGCCGGTATCCCCTTAGCCATCCACTCAGGCATAGGCGCTCCCTTGAGATAGTGATCAAAAAACTGCGCCATACGTATATTGAAATCCTTCTTATTCTCCCACTTGACCGGCCAATGCGGCTCACCACGGTAATTGAGCAGCCATGCAGTCTTGTCCAGCCTCCTCAGGGCGAGGTAAAATTCTATGCCTTGCTCAAAGGGCACAGCCCCATCATGATCATTGTGCAATAGGAGTAGCGGTGTTTCTATCTTATCGATTTTGAAGAGTGGTGAGTTAGTGATGTATAAGTTAGGATCCTGCCATAAGGTCTTCCCCAATCTGCTTTGCTCATTTTCATACTGAAACATCCTTGCTCTTCCCGATTCCAATCGTATACCTCCATACGCGCTGGTCATATTGACCACCGCAGCGCCGGCTTCAGCACATTTAAACATATTGGTCCTGGTGAGGATATAAGCGATCTGGTATCCTCCCCATGAATGTCCCTGCAAAGCGAGGTTTTCTGAATCTGCAATCCTGTCTTTGACCAGGCTGGATACTCCCGACATGACTGCCTGATAGGCACTCTCTCCCGGCTTACCGGTCTTGTAATCAACATCCGGATTGAATATGGCATATCCACGACTTGCATAGAATGCATAGTTGATCGTCGACCGGTGAGGAGCAGGTGTTGGATGCACATGCAACTCATCAGAAGAGCGCTCATAGAAATTGACAATGGTAGGATATGATCGCAGCGTATCATAGCCTGCAGGCAATACCAACAGTCCTGTCCTCATCGTGCTGTCCCAATCCATCCAGCGGTAGAGTCGTATACTCCCCCAGAGGTAATCCTTTTGTTGGGGATTGGCATCAGATATCTTCTCACTGGTCTTGAACCGGTCAGCAGTCAGTTGGAGATCAGGGAAGGTGGAAAAATTTTCTTTAGTATATAGATAGCTATCCGCCAGTCGTGCCTTTGTCACCTGCCTGCTAAAGGCAAATGGAGAAAGTACAGCCGTATCCATCGAGAAACCTGCAGGGTTAAACCAACTATAACCTGTTGACTTATCGGTGTCATCCTTGACATTGATAAGCCAAGGTGTAGCGGGTGAAAGGAATCTTACCTCAGAATCTGTTTTGAGATAACGATATACCTTTTTTTGTTCCCTGCCTTTTGTCAGTGCTACAGGTGCTTTCCCGCTTTCACCAGTCCATGCCCACATATCATAGCGGTCATAGAGGATGAGTGACTGGTCATCTTTGATCCAACCTGCAGAGCCATATCCACCGGGATATGATGGCACATCGTTTTCCTCATCATAGAATGGAGTAAGTCCTGCCTTATTCATCAAGGCAAATGAGCCACCAGCCATTGGATAACTCCACCATGTACTGTCAGCATCACTATACCCATAGGCATATTTTCCACCCGGAGACAAGTAAGGGGTAGTGATGATCCCTTTCTTTATCGGAATGACTGCTCCGGTCAGTAAGTCCACTTTCGCCAGGTCTTTGCGTATATCGCCTTTCCAGGTCGCCTCCATTTCATACGGTTTGTCCGTATACACCAATACATATCTTCCATTCCGGTCAGGTGTATAGACAGCCGATTCCCATGCTGGAGAGCATACAGGTACATGTTGCTTAGTCTGCGTATCGTAGATATAAGGGTAAGAACGTTTTTCTTCATTTTCCCTGTTCGTATTTTGTACTGTGTAGAGCTCACGATCCTCAGTGGACCATATTTCTACATCTACGATTTCATCAGGCAGCAGTGTGGTATCTTTTACGAGGGGCATTGCAGCACGCCCATAATAAAGGTATTTGCCATCTTCACTCCAGCGTGGCTCGGCATGCTGACTGACCAAGGGTAGAGTACTTTTATTTCTTGCAGCAATGGATTGGGCACTATCGGTGCGGAAATCAAAATAAAATAATTGCCATGGTTGCACCTGCGCCTTGGTGGTGTCCAGGTTGCCCAGGAATGCAACCTGGTTGCCATCAGCGGCAAGCGAAAGTTTTGCATATTCTCCTTTCTGCTTCTTGATGTATTTCCATTCGTGATTCGACCAATAGACGACACCTGCAGTTTCAGTAGAGTCAGATGATGCAGTGACAGCAAGGAGCATTGATGCTTTTTCAGCCCAGGCATATTCCTTTACATTACGCAACGTATCCTCGAGGCCAGTAGAGAGTTGCCGTACGATCAGGTTAACGATATCTTTCTTTGATTTCTTTTTTTCCTTCGTGGTATCTCCTGGCATGGGCTGGGCTTTGAGACTATATGCAAGCCAATCTCCCTTTTTTGCAGGCGCCTTGTAATCCTTGACATCTGGTATCCTGACCCGCATGCTGCCATCTCCGGTGGTGATAAACAGGGTATCTCCCGGCCATTCCTTTTTGTCTACCTTTTTCCTCTCAAGGTTTCTC
>Ga0268298_10007001_pt1 | contig 10093 bp, 13 predicted proteins | sample WWTPWeurt_MetaG_FD_194462 | JGI IMG/M metagenome (GOLD analysis project Ga0268298, IMG submission 194462) | Activated sludge microbial communities from WWTP in Nijmegen, Gelderland, Netherland - WWTP Weurt | ecosystem: Engineered > WWTP > Aerobic digester > Activated sludge | place... | reverse complement strand
CTGGACAGACCTTCGATGCCGTGGCACGTGAGCGTCTGGGAGGTCAGGCATGACCATCTCCTGGCTCGCCGACAAGATAGAGCAATGGCCCACGGCCAAGCTGGTGCCATATGCCTGCAACTCGCGCACGCACTCGGATGCCCAGGTCGCCCAGATCGCTGCCTCGATCGCCGAGTTCGGTTTCACCAATCCGATCCTGGCCGGGAGCGATGGCATCATCGTGGCGGGCCACGGTCGCTTGGCTGCAGCGCAGAAGCTCGGATTGGCCATGGTACCGGTCGTGGTGCTTGACCATCTAACACCCAACCAGCGCCGGGCATTGGTGATCGCGGACAACCGTATCGCCGAGAACGCGGGCTGGGACGAGGCCATGCTGCAGGTGGAACTGGCGGCATTGCAGGACGAGAACTTCGACCTGGCCCTGACCGGCTTCGATGCCGATGCCCTGGCCGATCTGCTGGCCGGCGAGGAAACGACCACTCAGGGCGATACCGATGAGGATGCGGTTCCGGAGGGTTCGGGCACCGTCGTTTCGCGTCCGGGCGACGTCTGGATTTGTGGCGAGCATCGGGTGATCTGTGGCGATGCCACCGACGCCGATGCCTACGCCACTGTGCTCGGCGACGAGATTGCCGACATGGTTTTCACGGATCCGCCGTACAACGTCAACTACGCCAACTCGGCCAAGGACAAGATGCGCGGCAAGGATCGCGCAATCCTCAACGACAACCTTGGCGACGGGTTCTATGATTTCCTACTGGCCGCAATGACGCCCACCGTGGCGCATTGCCAGGGCGGTATCTACGTCGCTATGTCGTCGAGCGAACTCGACCGCCTACAGGCAGCATTCCGTGCGGCCGGTGGGCACTGGTCGACCTTCGTCATCTGGGCCAAGAACACTTTTACCCTGGGGCGGGCCGACTACCAGCGCCAGTACGAGCCGATCCTGTACGGCTGGCCAGAGGGTGCCGATCGTCACTGGTGCGGCGATCGCGACCAGGGCGACGTCTGGCAGATCAAGAAGCCGCAAAAGAACGATCTGCACCCGACCATGAAACCCGTGGAGCTGGTGGAACGGGCGATTCGGAATTCCAGCCGCCCGGGGGATGTAGTGATGGATCCGTTCGGTGGCTCAGGCACCACGATGATCGCGGCGCACAAGTCAGGCCGCAAGGCGCGGTTGATCGAGCTGGATCCGAAGTACGTTGATGTGATCGTGCGCCGCTGGCAGGACTACGCCGGGGCAAAGGCCATCCGGCAGTCGGATGGTGCATCGTTCGATGCGCTGTCAGTCGGTGGGGAACTCCGGCAGGAGGTCGCCGCTGGTGATGTCGGCGATGTAGCTGACATCGTGGAACTCGCCGGGTTGGTCGGCAAGGATGACGCCGCCGACTGACTGGATCGCCACGCCATATTTGCGGGTGAGTTGGGTCAGTTCGGCGATGAACTTGTCGTAGTTGGCTTCGAGTTGTGGGGTGGTGACGACGGCGGCCATGTTGATCTCCTTACGCTGCTTCGGCTTCGAAGGACTCGTCGGTCACTTCGCAGTGGATCACGAAGCCGGTGAGGTAAGGCAGCCCCTTGGGGATGCCGTAGTCCTTGCTGGTCTGGCGGCTAATCGTCCAGCCCATCCACCGCGTCACTGCCGCGTCGATGGCCTGCTGGATCGTTTGGCCCCGCAGCATCTCATTGAGGACGTCATCCGCAAAGTGGCGTCCGTGGCGGCTGTCGAGGAACAGTCTGACCGACTCGAGGGGCTGGTTGGTGGCGTCCGAAATCGCGGTCATCGCGATCGGCCAGGCGGCTGCGGCGTTGTCGTTCATCGTGCCCCAAAAGCCCCAGGCTTCGTTCTGGCTGGCGGGGATTTGTGTGGTGGTGGTCATCGTTTTCTCCTTCGGGTTGATCGTTGCGACACCCGTATGAACGCGCTGTTCGATTGAGAAGCCAAGCGATTTCTGAATCATTTTTCAGGCTTCCACGGCGATGCCGACGTAACGCCCGTAGGCGCTGCCCGAAGGGTCGACGTACAGGGTCTTGCGATTCTCGGCCTTAACTTCGACGACGTGCCGCGTGGCGTGATCGAGGTAGCCGCCCTTGCCGGCCAGCCAGTCGCGATCCTGCAGCAGCGTGTTGGCGAAGACATCGTACTCGGCGGTGGTCAATTCGCGGGTTTCGCTGATCACCACCGGCTCCGGGCGCTCGTCGTAGGGCGTGGCCGCCAGCACCTCGTGCAGGTCGACGGGCTTGCGAGTGAATCGGACACGGAGAGGGTTGGCTGGATTGCTGATTTCGGTGGCCATGGTAGTACTCCTGATTGCGTTGATGACAGTCGTATGAACGCGCTGTTCAATCGGGAAGCCAAGCTATTCCAGAGATCGCGTTGGGGTGGCGTGGATATGCCGCCACCCCATCTCGAATTCAACCGACCCGGTAAATGCGCTCGCCGCCATCGGGCTTTTCCGAGGTGATGGTGAGTCCGAGTTTCTTTTTGAACGCGCCTGCAAAGGTGCCGCGCACCGTGTGCGCCTGCCAGCCGGTGGCGGCGCAGATCTGGTTGATGGTGGCTCCCTCCGGGCGCTGCAGCATCTGGATCACCGTGGCCTGCTTGCTGTTCTCGCGGGTGCGGGGCTTGCCCTCGACGCCGACCTTGAGCAGTCGCTTGGCCGCGTCCTGTTTTTCTTGCGCCCAGTTGGCCTCTGCCGCCGACACGGCGGCCTCGACCTCGGGGTCGGGGTGAAGGGTGGCCGGCGTCGGCCGGGCGCGCCCCAGGGCGTCGTAGCCCTCGGCGGCGACAAACCAGTCAGTGCTGTCGCGGGTGATCAGGGCCCTGTTGAACAAGCCCTCCAGCACCCTGGTGCGGGCACCGCCCTTGATGTTGTCGGGGAACCACTCGATCTTGCCGCCGGTGTGTTCGATGGCGTAGGCGAGGATGGCGTGCTGGGCCGGGGTCAGTTGGATGGTGGTCATTTGATGCTCCTTCGTGGTGGTTGATGGTGTGGTCATGAACGCGCTGTTCGAGAGTGAAGCCAAGCGCTTTCCGCTTCTTTTTCAGCCCGGCTGCGCGGCCTGCCGGCCTGCCTCGTAGGCCGCCATCAAGGCGCTCTTGACGCCCCAGACGCTGACCTCGTGGAAGTCCATCCGGTCGCTATGGCGGGTTTCCAGGGTTTCGATGAACAGGTGGTCGAGCGCGATTTGCTGCAGTTGCTGGTCGAGGGTTTGGGCGGCTGGCTTGGTCATGGTCGTCTCCTTGGGTTGGCGTTGATGTCGATTGCATTCAGGCGCTGTTCGATCAGGAAGCCAAGCTCTATTTGCCCGGCTTCGCAGATTCATTTGCGTCCTGCCTTGAGTGTCTGGATACCCTCGTGGGCGAGCGTCAGGGCTGCGGTTTGAAACGCGATGTGCGCCACCCCGGGCGCGTCTTTGGCGTCATCGATCAACTCGTCGATTACCGACCTTGACTTGGCGCGCATCGCCGCGCAGGCGGCATCGAGTTCCGTGGTGGAAGCCTGGCGCACTTCCGGATACAGGCGCACCAGCAGGGTCAGGGCGGTATCGGCCAGTTTCTTGCCAAGGGTGTCCAGTTTGTCTGCGTACATGTTTGTCTCCCGCAATGTGGTTGATGGTGATGGCATGAACGCGCTTCTGTGGAGGAAAGCCAAGCTCTGAATCGCAACGTTGGAAAGCCTCTGCGATGGGCTTGATGTAGATCATGGGTCTGTCGATACGCGCTTACGCCCGGCATCGCGGCGTCTCTCACGTGGCGGTCAAGAAGGCGATCGATAGCGGGCGCATCACGCCCGAGGCCGATGGCACGATCGAGCCGAACCGGGCCGATCAGGAGTGGGCACAGAACACCGTTCCTGCCCGGAAAGCTGCCCCGGTCAAGGCCGCGCCTGCTGCTGTCGAATCGCCCCGCGCTCGGTCTCAGGAGACGGAGGCGGCAGCGCCGCCACTTTCGACCGGCGGTGCTTCGCTACTGCAAGCCCGCACGGTCAACGAGGTGGTCAAGGCGCAAACCAACAAGGTGCGCCTGGCGCAGCTCAAAGGGGAACTGGTCGACCGGGCACAAGCTATTGCCCACGTATTCAAGCTGGCGCGGGCCGAACGGGAGGCATGGATCAACTGGCCGAATCGCATCACACCGATTCTCGCGGCGGAACTGGGCATCGACGAGCACACCCTGTTCGTGGCGCTTGATGTCGCCGTGCGCGTGCATTTGGAAGAACTAGGCGAGTTTGTACCGAAGGTGGACGGATGACGGTAGACGACTACGAAGGGGGGTTCGAGATCGAACGCGCCTGGCGCGAAGGGTTGCGGCCCGATCCTCGCCTGACCGTATCCGAATGGGCCGAGCGTTACCGGATGCTCTCGACCAAGGAATCGGCCGAGCCCGGTCGCTGGCGCAATGCGCGCACGCCCTATCTGCGCGAAATCATGGACTGCCTATCCCCGGCATCACCGGTGGAACGGGTGGTGCTCATGAAGGGCGCACAGGTGGGCGGCACGGAACTGGGCCTCAACTGGGTTGGCTACGCCATCCATCACGCGCCTGGCCCGATGATGATCGTCTGGCCGACGACAGAGATGGCGCAGCGGAACTCCAAGCACCGTATCGATCCCCTCATCGAGGAGTCTCCGGTACTGAAGGACATCATCGCCCCGCCCAGGAGCAGGGACTCGGGCAACACGGTGCTGATGAAGGAGTTTCGCGGCGGCGTGCTGGTGATGACCGGGGCCAACTCGGCCGTGGGCCTGCGCTCGATGCCGGTGCGCTATCTCTTCCTCGACGAAGTGGATGCCTATCCGCTGGACGTCGATGGCGAGGGCGATGCGATCCATCTGGCCGAAGCGCGCACCCGGACGTTTGCGCGGCGCAAGATTCTGCTGGTGTCCACGCCCACCATTTCCGGGGCGAGCATCATCGAGCGGGAATACGAGGCGTCCGACCAGCGCCGCTACTTCGTGCCGTGTCCGCATTGTGGTCACCGGCAGTGGTTGAGGTTCGAACGGTTGCGCTGGGAGCGCGGGCAGCCGGAGACCGCCGCCTATCTTTGCGAGGAATGTGAAGCACCGATTGCCGAGCATCACAAACCCAGGATGCTGGAACTTGGGGAATGGATGGCACTCGGTTCTGGAACGAGCGCAGGGTTTCACCTGTCCAGCCTCTACAGCCCCTGGCGCAAGTGGCGCGAGATCGCAGCGTCGTGGGAGAAGGCCGCCATGTCGGAGAGCCGTTCGGTGGCGACCATCAAGGCGTTCAAGAACTCCGAACTGGGCGAGGCCTGGGTCGAGGAGGGCGAAGCCCCCGACTGGCAGCGCCTGTTGGAGCGCCGTGAGGATTACCGCATCGGCACTGTGCCTGTGGGCGGCTTGCTGCTCGTGGGAGGGGCCGACGTGCAGAAGGATCGCATCGAGGTCTCCATCTGGGCCTTCGGGCGCGGCAAGGAATCGTGGCTCGTCGAGCATCGCGTGTTGATGGGCGACACCGCACGCGACGAGGTGTGGCGGCAACTTGGCTCAATGCTCGGCGAACAATGGGAGCACGAAACAGGCGCGCTGATGCCATTGGCGCGCTTCGCGCTGGACACCGGCTTTGCGACACAGGAAGCCTATGCCTTCGTGCGGCTGGCGCGTGATTTTCGCTTGATGGCGGTTAAGGGCTCAGCCAAGGGTCCGGCTCTGGTCGGCTCGCCGACGGCGGTGGACGCCACGACGGGCGGCAAGAAGCTGCGCCGGGGTATCAAGCTGTTCACCGTGGCAGTCGGCATCGCCAAGCTTGAGTTCTACAACAACCTGCGGAAGGTGCCGGAGGTGGCCGAGGATGGGCTCACGGTTCGTTACCCCACCGGCTTCGTCCATCTGCCGAAGGTCGATGCCGAGTACCTGCAGCAGTTGTGCGCCGAGCAACTGGTGACCCGGCGCGACCGCAACGGCTACCCGGTGCGCGAGTGGCAGAAGATGCGCGAGAGGAACGAAGCCCTCGACTGTTATGTGTATGCCCGCGCGGCGGCGAGTGCTGCCGGTCTTGACCGTTTCGAGGAACGGCACTGGCGCGAACTGGAACGACAGGTCGGACGTTCGCCGCCCGGCGATCCCGATCCGCAAATCGAGCAACCCACTGAGGCCACCCAACGCGGTGGCCTCGCTGTTTCAGAAACCCCGAGAACAGGCCGGCGCGTCATCCGTAGCCGCTGGTTCGGCTGATCACCACCACTGGAGAAAACCACCATGAGTCTGCAAACCCAACTCAACAGCTTCGTCCTCCGCGTCGCCGAGGAATTCAACACCGTCAAAGGTCGCACCGGCACGCTGACCGCCCTGACCACCACCGACAAGTCGAGCCTGGTAGCGGCAATCAACGAACTGAAGGCCGCGATCATCACGGCGGTGGCTATCGATGATCTGCAGGTATCGACGACCACCACGTATTCGTCGAACAAGGTCGTCACCCTGCTCGATGCGCTGAAGGCCGACATCCTGGGCGGTGCCGATCCCGCCTATGACACCCTGCTGGAACTCCAGCAGGCGCTGCAGAACGACCAGACCGGCATCGCCGCGCTTACCGCCGCCATCGACAAGCGGGTGCGCTTCGATGCGGTACAGACACTGACGGTCGTCGAGCAGCAGCAGGCCCGCGATAACATCGGTGCGGTCGCGGCCACCGACATCGGCGACACCACCACCGATTTCGTGGCGATCTTCAACGCGGCCCTGGTGTAAGTGATGAGCCTCGTCGCGCAACTGTCGGCGCTCGCCACCCGCATCGGCACCGAGATCAAGGGGCTGATTCGGCCCGACCATCCCGGGCTTGCCCGGGCCTGGGTGAACTTCGGCTACGTGAGCGGGGCGGTCCAGCTTCGCGCCGCCTTCAACGTTGCCTCGGTGACCCGCTTGGGAACAGGTCGCTACCGCATCGAGTTCGAGACGCCGTTTCCCGACGCCAAGTACTGCTGGGTCGCCACCGGCAGGAGTAACACCGCGACGGGAACTATCCGTTTTGCGGCGGCACGCGGCACGACCGACGGCAAGACCGCCGACACCCTCGAACTGGTCTGTACCAGTGCTGCGGCGTCGCTCGCCGACACACCCGAGATCAGTCTGGTGGTCTATCGATGAGCACGCCGACCTATACCGAAGCGCAGTTGCAGGCCTTGCGCGATGCGCTGGTCCGAGGCGAGAAGCGCGTCACCTTCGGCGACAAGACGGTCGAGTACCGCACTGTCGACGAACTGAAACAGGCCATCACCGAGGTCGAAGCCGCGATGCACAAGGATGCCGTTTCCACTGGCCTGTATCCGCGCGCACCGCGCCAGATCCGCGTCACCACCGGGAAGGGATTCTGATGGGCTGGATCGGCACCATCAAACGCCGTGTCTTCGGCGGTACGCCCACCTACGACGGCGCAGGCCTTGGCCGGCGCACACTCGCCTGGACGGTGGCCAATCCCGGAGCGGTGGCGGCACTCGCTTACACGCAGGAGCAGTTGCGCGCCAAGAGCCGTGACCTCGTGCGGCGCAACGCCTGGGCCGCCGCCGGCATCGAGGCCTTCGTTGCCAACACCATCGGTACTGGCATCAAGCCGCAGAGCATGGTGGAAGACGCGGCCCAACGCGAAGCCATCCAGCGCTTGTGGTGGGACTGGTGCGAGGGCGCCGATGCAGCGGGCCTCACCGATTTCTACGGGCTGCAGTCGCTTGCCTGCCGGGCCATGCTGGAGGCAGGCGAGGCGATCGTGCGACTGCGCTGGCGGCGTCCCGAGGACGGGCTGCCGGTAGCACTCCAAATTCAAGTGCTGGAGGCCGAGCATCTGCCGCTGGCGATGAATCGGGAATTGCAAAACGGCAACGTCATCCGTGCCGGCATCGAGTTCGACCGGCTGGGACGGCGTGTCGCCTACCACCTGTATCGATCTCATCCGAACGATGGCGGTCTCGCGCCCATGTCCGGGTCGGGCGGCGTCGAAACAGTTCGGGTGCCGGCCGAGGAAGTGATTCATCTCTTCCGGCCGCTGCGGCCCGGGCAGATCCGGGGCGAACCGTGGCTTGCCCGGGCGCTGGTGAAGCTCAACGAGCTCGACCAGTACGACGACGCCGAACTGGTGCGCAAGAAGACCGCCGCGATGTTCGCCGGTTTCATCACCCGACTCGCCCCCGAGGACAACTTGATGGGCGAAGGACTGTCGGACGCCAATGGCGTGGCACTGGCCGGGCTCGAACCGGGCACCCTGCAAATTCTGGAGCCGGGCGAGGACATCAAGTTCTCGGCCCCGGCCGATGTCGGCAGTTCCTACGCCGAGTTCATGCGCCAGCAGTTCCGGGCAGTGGCGGCCGCCATGGGCATCACCTACGAGATGCTCACCGGTGACCTGACGCAAGTGAACTACTCGTCGATCCGCGCCGGCCTACTGGAGTTCCGCCGCCGCTGCGAGGTGATCCAGCACGGCGTGATCGTCCACCAGCTGTGTCGCCCGATCTGGCGGGCCTGGATGGATCAGGCGGTGCTCGAAGGTTCGCTCGCGTTTCCCGGCTACAGCCGTCGCCAGCGTGAGTACCAAGTCGCCAAGTGGATTCCGCAGGGCTGGCAGTGGGTCGATCCGCAGAAGGAGTTCAACGCCATGAAGCTCGCTATCCGGGCAGGTCTCACCAGCCGTTCGGAGGCGATCTCAGCCTATGGCTACGACGCCGAGGATGTCGACCGGGAGATTGCGACCGATAACGCCCGCGCCGATGCACTGGGTCTCGTCTTCGATTCCGATCCACGGCATGACCAGGCACCGGCTGCCGCACCGCCTCAACAAACCGAACAACCCACGGAGTAATTCATGCTGCCACATCTCGCCTCCCGCATCTTCGGGACGCCGTTGCTCGTCCATCGCGCCAAGCTCGACGTGATCCTGTCCGCCCTCGGGCCACGATTGGGGATCGACAGTGCGATCCATGCCGACACCCCAGAACTGCTCGCGTCAGTACCCGCACCCCGTCCGAACATGCAAGGTGCTGTCGGCATTGCCGTGATTCCGATCCACGGCACGCTGGTGAAGCGCACCTTGGGGTTGGAGGCGGCCTCGGGGCTCACGAGCTACCAGGACATCGGCGCGATGCTCGATGCGGCGCTAGCCGACCTCAGTGTCACCGGCATTCTGCTGGATGTCGATTCGCCGGGCGGCGAGGCATCGGGCAGCTTCGAACTCGCCCGCCGCGTGCGCGAGGCCACCGCCGTAAAACCCATCTGGGCGGTAGCCAACGACGCTGCCTTCTCGGCAGCCTACGCCATCGCATCGTCTGCCGAACGTGTCGTCGTGACCGAAACAGGTGGTGTCGGCTCGATCGGCGTGATCGCGCTGCACATCGATCAGTCGGTGAAGGACGCCAACGAAGGCTACCGCTACACCGCGATCACGGCGGGCCGGCACAAGAACGACTTCTCTCCCCACGAGCCGCTCACCGATACCGCGAAAGGCGAACTCCAGGCCGAGGTCGATCGCCTCTACGACATCTTCGTCAGCCACGTGGCCGCCATGCGCGGATTGCCGGAGATGGCGGTACGCGCCACCGAGGCCGCTCTCTACTTCGGCCCGAACGCAACGGCGGCCGGTCTGGCCGATGCCGTCGGCACGCTGGAGGCAACGCTCACTGAATTCTCGATTTACCTCAGCTCCCGAGGCCGCAAGGCGCCCCCGACTCGGGCAGTTGCACGACCCGGGGCGACGCACCTACAGGAGGACGACATGTCTCTCGAAGAAACCCAAATGGAAATGATCGGTGTTGATCAGGCAGCCGTCCTGGTTGCCGAGGCCCGCCGCGAGGTTACCCAATCCGCCCAAGCCATCGCCGAGTTGTGCCTGATCGCCGGTTGCCCTGACAAGGCTGCCGCCTTCATTGCGGAAGGCAAGAGCGAAGCGGATGTGCGCCGAGTGCTTTGCGAGGCCAAGGCCGCACGATCCGAGGCTACGCCCATCCATTCCACCATCACGCCGGAAGCTGGTACCGAAGCCCCCGATCGACCCGAGGCATCACCCGTGGTCGCCGCCGTCAAGAAACTCATCCACAAGGAGTAAGACATGCCCTCAATCACCCAGAGCAAGAACCTCGGC
>Ga0268298_10007000_pt1 | contig 10094 bp, 7 predicted proteins | sample WWTPWeurt_MetaG_FD_194462 | JGI IMG/M metagenome (GOLD analysis project Ga0268298, IMG submission 194462) | Activated sludge microbial communities from WWTP in Nijmegen, Gelderland, Netherland - WWTP Weurt | ecosystem: Engineered > WWTP > Aerobic digester > Activated sludge | place: Netherlands... | reverse complement strand
TCTCGCGGATGTCCTCCATCGTCCCGACCAGCTCGCCGACCATGCGCCCGCCGCGGCTGGCGATGTCGTTGGCCGCGTGCGCGAGCTCGTTGGCGCGCTGCGCGTTCCGGGCGTTCTGGTGGACCGTCGAGTTCATCTGCCGCATCGACTGCGTCGTCTCCTCGAGCGACGAGGCCTGGAGCTCGGTGCGCTGCGCGAGGTCGGCGTTGCCCGCGGCGATCTCGCCCGCGGCCGTGCCGATCGCCTGCGCGGCCTCCTGGATCCGGCCGAGCACCTCGCGCAGCTGCGCGACGGTGCCGTTGACGGCGTCGCGCAGCTCGCCGAAGCGGCCCGGATATTCGCGCTCGACCGACTGGCACAGGTCGCCGGCCGCGATCGCCTGCGAGACGCGGATCACGTCGCGCAGCCCCGACTCGGTCACGCCCGACATCGTGTTCAGCAGCTCGCCGAGCGTCTTCTCGTAGCCGTGCGCGCCGTCGGTCGCGATGCGCCGGCCGAACTCGCCGCGCGACGCGTCGTTGACGACCTGCGAGAGCCCGGCGATCGACGCGCTCAGGCTCGAGCGCATCGTCGCCATCGCCGCGAGCAGGCTCGTCGTGTCGCCGGCGCGCACCGGCACTTCGCAGTCCAGGTCGCCGCCGGCGATCCGGGTCGCGACCGACACCGCGTCCGCGGGATTGCCGCCGATCTGTGCGAGGAGCTTCTCGTTGAGCGCGTTCAGGTGCCCGCCGACGTCGCGCGCGAAGCCTTCCTTGCCCTCGATGTCGATGCGGCGCGTGAAGTCGCCCGCCTCGGCGCGCTCGACCAGCGTGCGGATCTCGTCGACGATTCGCCTGAGCTCGTCCTGCATCCGCTTCATCGACGCCATCAGGCTCTTCGTGTCGCCCGCGCGGATGCGGATCTCGGTGTCGAGGTCGCCGCGCGCGACGTGTCCCGCCACCGTCGCCGCGGTGGCCGGCTCGCCGCCGAGCTGGGCGATGATCGAACGCCCGATGACGGCCGTCACCGCCGCGAGCAGCAGCGTCGCGATCACGACGATCGCGCCCATCCGCGTCGCCGACGCCCGGAAGGCGCGGTCGACGTCGTCGGCGTACACGCCGCTGCCGACGACCCAGTCCCAGCCCTCGATGCCGCGCACGTACGAGACCTTCGGCACCGGCGCGTCCTGCCCCGGCTTGGCCCACTGGTAGTCGACGAAGCCCTTGCCGTCGCGCGCGACGACCTTGTTCATCTCGACGAAGAGCTGCGTGCCCGCCGGGTCCTTCATCGGCGCCACGTCCTTGCCTTCGAGCTCGGGCTTGAACGGGTGCATCACCATCGTGTGCGCGCGGTCGTGGATCCAGAAGTAGTCGTCGCTGCCGTACCTCATCGTGCGCAGCGCGGCGGCGGCGGCCTTGCGCGCGGCGGGCTCGGCCATCTCCCCGCGCGCGGCGCGCGCCTTGAAGTCGAGCACGAGGCTCGCCGCGGCGTCCACCTGGTTGCGCACCATGTCGCGGCGCGCGTCCCACAGCGTCGCGCGGTCCTGCAGCAGCAGCAGCGCGGAGATCGCCAGCATCATCGACATCGCGAGCAGCGTCATCGCGATGAATTTCGCGCGCAGGGTCAGGGGGCCGAAGCTCATCGAAGGTTCCTCGTCGCGCCGGGCGCTGTTCGGGCGTCCGGCCGTTCGCTGAAGTCACGCGGAGCGCCGCGCGAGCGCGCGGGAATGCACGCACGCGCGACCTCCGTCCCTTCGATCTTGTACCCTGCGCCGAGCTCCCCCGAACGAACGAAGAGAGGGGCGAAGCCCCGGCTTACGTCGCGGAGAAGTTCGGCACGCGCTTCTCCACGAACGCCCGGGCCGCCTCCTTGTGGTCGGCGGTCGCCTGGCACAGCGCCTGGTTCGTCGCCTCGACGTCGAACGAAGTGCGCAGGTCGGTCGACGCGGCGGCGTTCACGTTGTGCTTCACGTAGCCGAGCGCGATCGTGGGCCCTTTGGCGAGCGCCGCGACGAACGCGGCGCTCTCGGCCGCGAAGCTCTCGGGCGCCCAGACCCGGTTGACCAGGCCGAGCGCGTGGGCGTCGGCGGCCCCGAGCAGCGGCGCGAGCATCAGCAGTTCGCGCGCCCGGCCCGCGCCGACCAGCTGCGTGAGGAACCAGGTCGCGCCGTAGTCGCCGGCGAGACCGACCTTCGTGAACGCCATCGTGAACTTCGCGCTCGAGACCGCGACGCGGAAGTCGCACGCGAGCGCGAGCGCGAGCCCCGCCCCCGCGGCGGGGCCGGGAATCACCGCGACCGTCGGCTTGTGCATCTCGGCGAGCAGGCGCGACGCCTCGGCGCGCTCGCGCAGCGACGCCGAGCGGTCTTCGAGCCGCAGCGTGCCGCCGCCGCGGCCCGCGGCCATCGCCTTGACGTCGCCACCGGCGCAGAACGCGCCGCCGGCGCCGGTCAGCACGACCGCGCGCACGTCGCGGTCGCCGGCCGCGCGGCGCAGCGCGACGAGCAGGCGCTCGCCCATGTCGTGGTTCAGCGCGTTGCGCACCTCGGGGCGGTTCATCGTCAGCGTCAGCACGCCGTCGACGAGGGATTCGAGCAGGGGGGTCTCTTGCGACATGGTGTCTCCTCGCGGGTGGGGGCCGGTCGACCGGTGCCGGCACAGTGTAATCGCGCCCCCGGCGGGGGCGCGCGGGCGCCGGGTCCGGCGCGCGCGCGACCGCGCACGGAACGGACCGGTTGCCGCGGCGCAGCAATGTGACGTTCGTGTCACAAATGCCCTATGATCGGGTCCGATGAGCGCCGTCGTCCCGTTTCCCCGCCGCCGTCGGCCCGCGCCGGCGTCCCGGCCGGCGCGCGCGCCGCGCGGTCGCGCGTCGTCCGCCGAGGCCACGCGCGGACGCCTGCTCGAGCGCGCCCGGCAGGTGTTCTCGGAGCGCGGCTACGTGCGCACGACCGTGAGCGACGTCGTCGCCGGCACCGGGCTGTCGCGCGGGGCGTTCTACCGCTACTTCGAGAGCGTCGACGCGATCTTCGTCGAGACGATCGGCAGTGTGATCGACGAGCTCGTCGCGGCCTCGAAGGTCCACGACGGGCGCACGCAGCGCGAGCGCGTGCGCGCCGGCAACCGCCGCTACCTCGAGATCTTCGCGAAGCACGGCGGCGTGATGCGCGCGCTCGCCGAGGCCGCCTTCGTCGACCCGGACATCCAGGCGATCCAGGCCCGGCTGCGCGGTGCGTACCTGCGCCGGCTGCGTGACCACCTGCGCCGCCAGTGCGCGCTCGGCCGCTGCCATCCGCTCGACCCGGACGCCGCCACGCTCGCGCTCGGGATGATGGTCGAGGGCGTCGCGATGAGCTGGCTCGTCACCGGGCTCGAGCCCTTCGAGCGGCCGCTCGAGATCGAGCGCGTGTGCACGCAGGTCACCGACCTCTGGTGCCGCGCGGTCTACCTCGAGCCCGATCGCGTGCTCGGGCCGCCGCGCCGCCCGGCGGGCCCTCGTGATGCCGCCCGCTGACCGCGCGCCGGCGCCGGCCGGTGCGGGCGTGGCGCGCGATGCGTGCGCCCCGGTCGCGCAAGCCGGCTCCGCGCGCGCGCCGCGCGCAGGCATCGCAGACGCCGCGGCTGCCCGCGACGCACTGCGCGACGGGCTCGCCGCGCTCGTCGCGCGGCTGTGGCCGGACGCGACCGGCGTCGAGCGGGTGCGCCGGCTCTCGGCCGGCGCGACGCTCGAGACCTGGTCGTTCGACGCGACCGGCGCCGGCGCCCCGCGCGGGCTGATCCTGCGCCGCGCGCCCGGCGGCCTGCGCGCCAACGAGACGCTCCCGCTGGCGACCGAGGCCGCGCTCGTGCGCGCGCTCGCCGGCGGCGGCGTCCCGGTCGCCCCCGTGGTGCACACGCTCGTGCCCGGCGACGGCCTGGGCGACGGCTTCGTGATGGTGCACGTCGAGGGCGAGACGATCGCACGCAAGCTGCTGCGCGACGACGCGTTCGCGGCGGTGCGCCCGCGCGTGGTCGCGCGCTGCGGCGAGATCCTCGCCGCGCTGCATCTCACCGACCCCGGCGCGCTGCCCACGCTGGCCGCGCGCCCGGCCGATGCGATGCTCGCGTCGCTCGAGCGGCGCCACCGGGCCATGGTCGGGCAGGGCCGCGGCAGCCCGGTGTTCGCGCTCGCGCTGCGCTGGCTGCGCGACCGGATGCCGGCGCCGCTGCCGCCGTCGCCGGTGCACGGCGACTTCCGGCTCGGCAACCTGATGATCGACCCGTCCGACGTGGTCGCGGTGCTCGACTGGGAGATCGCGCACCTCGGCGACCCCGCCGAGGACCTCGCGTGGATCTGCCTGCCGCCGTGGCGCTTCGGGAACATCGCGCGGCCGGTCGCCGGGCTGGGCACGCGCGCCGAGCTCTTCGCGGCCTACGAGCGCGCCGGCGGCGCGCCGGTCGACGCCGCGCGCGTGCACTGGTGGGAGGTGCTCGGCAGCCTGCGCTGGGGCCTGGGCACCGCCGGCATGGCCGAGTGGTTCGCGAGCGGCCGCGACCCGGCGCCCGAGCGCGCGATGATCGCGCGGCGCGTGTCCGAGAACGAGATCGACCTGCTGCGGGCCCTCGACGGGAGCGAACGCCATGATCGATGAGCCGCGCGGGCCCGACGTCCTCGCGGCGGTGACGAAGTGGCTGCGCGAGCAGCTGCTGCCGCAGCTGCCCGACACGGCGCGCTTCCAGGCGATGGTCGCCGCGAACGCGCTCGACCTCGCGCTGCGCGAGTGGCGCAACGCGCCCGCCGACGCGGCGCACGAGCTCGAGCGCCTGTGCCGGCTGCTCGGGCGCGACGGCGAGCCGCGGGAACTCAACGCCGAGCTGTGCGACGCCCTCCTCGAAGGGCGGCTCGGCCTCGACACCCCCGGCGTGCGCGAGCACCTGTGGACCACGACGATGGCCAAGCTGGCGATCGACCAGCCGCGCTACGCGTCCTACACCGACGAGCTGGCCCGCGGCCGGCCGCCGGGCAACCCGATTCACGATCCGAAGGAGTGAGACGACGATGGACTTCAACCTGCCGTTCGAACTGACCGAGTTCCTGAAGAACCTGGACCGATTCATCGACCAGGAGATCCGCCCGCTGCAGGCCCAGGACGACAACGAGCGATTCTTCGACCACCGCCGCGAGTGGGCGCGCACCGACTTCGAGCGCGACGGCCTGCCCCGGCCCGAGTGGGAAGCGCTGATGGTCGAGTGCAAGAAGCGCGCCGACAAGGCCGGCTTCTGGCGGCTTTCGCTGCCGAAGGAGTACGGCGGGCAGGGCGTGGGCAACCTGTGGATGTCGGTGATCCGCGACCACATGGCCTCCAAGGGCCTGGGCCTGTTCAACGACCTGCAGACCGAGCACTCGGTGGTCGGCAACTTCCCGATCATCGTGATGCTGCGCGACTTCGGCACCCCGGCGCAGAAGGAGCAGTTCATCAACGGCCAGCTCGAGTTTCGCACGCGCATCACGTTCGGCCTGACCGAGCCGAACCACGGCTCCGACGCCACGCACATGGACACCAAGGCGGTGCGCCAGTCGCGCAACGGCGTCGACGGCTGGCTCGTCAACGGCGAGAAGATGTGGACCACCGGCATGCACACCGCGACGCACTGCGCGCTCTTCGCGCGCACGTCGGGCAAGGCCGGCGACGGCAGGGGCATCAGCTGCTTCCTCGTGCCCACCGACACCCCGGGGGTGAAGATCGAGGAGTACATGTGGACGTTCAACATGCCCACCGACCACCCGCGCGTGAGCTTCACCGACGTCTGGGTGCCGGCGGACGCGCTGTTCGGCGAGCTCGAGCGCGGCCTCGCGCTCGCGCAGTCGTTCGTGCACGAGAACCGGATCCGCCAGGCCGCGAGCTCGCTGGGCGCGGCGAGCTTCTGCGTCGCCGAGAGCGTGAAGTACGCGCGCGAGCGCAAGCCCTTCGGCGAGGAGCTCGCGCGCAACCAGGGCATCCAGTTCCCGCTCGTCGAGCTCGCGACGCAGTGCGAGATGCTGCGCCTGCTGATCCGCAAGACCGCGTGGGAGATGGACCAGATGCCGCACCCCGAGGTCGAGAAGAAGCTCTCCGACAAGGTCTCGATGTGCAACTACTGGGCCAACCGCCTCGTGTGCGAGGCCGCCGACCGCGCGATGCAGGTGCACGGCGGCATCGGCTACAGCCGGCACAAGCCGTTCGAGCACATCTACCGCCACCACCGCCGCTACCGCATCACCGAGGGATCGGAGGAGATCCAGATGCGCAAGGTCGCGGGCTTCCTGTTCGGGTACATGGGCCCGAACAAGTTCTGACCGATGCCACCGTCCACCAGTCGAAAATGTGAAGGAGACAAGACGATGACGACGAAATCCACCCTCCGCGGCCGCCGCCAGGTTCTCGCGGGCGCCGCGGCCGCCGCGGTCGCGGCCGCCGTGCCGCCCGCCGCGCGCGCGCAGAAGAAGTACGGGCCCGGAGTCTCGGACACCGAGATCAAGGTCGGGCAGACGATCGCGTACAGCGGGCCGGCGTCCGCGTACGGGCAGATCGGCCGCGCCGAGGCCGCGTACTTCAAGGCGCTCAACGACCGCGGCGGCATCAACGGCCGCAAGATCAACTTCATCTCGATCGACGACGGCTACAGCCCGCCGCGCGCGGTCGAGAACACGCGCAAGCTCGTCGAGCAGGACGAGGTCGCGCTGATGTTCGGGATGCTCGGCACGCCGCTGAACATCGCGATCCGGCCGTACCTGAACGCGAAGAAGGTGCCGCAGATCTTCCTCGCGGCCGCGCACGACTCGTTCGCGCAGCCGGACAAGTTCCCGTGGTCGATGGGCTGGCAGCCCACGCTGCGCTCCGAGTCGGCGTTCTACGCCAGGCACATCCTCGCGAATCATCCGAATGCGAAGATCGGCGTCCTCTACCAGGACGACGACTTCGGCAAGGAGATGCTCGCGGGGCTGAAGGCCGGGCTCGGCGACAAGGCGGCGATGGTCGTCGCCGCGGAGAGCTACCAGGCGACCGACCCGACCGTGGATTCGCAGATCATCGCGCTGAAGGGCTCGGGCGCGGACGCGCTGATGATCTTCGCGTACGCCAAGCAGGCGGCGCAGGCGATCCGCAAGTTCAACGAGATCGGCTGGAAGCCGGACACCTACCTGCACCTGGGCTCGGCGTCGGTCGGCGCGACGCTGATCCCGGCCGGGCTGCAGAACTCGACCGGCATCAAGACCGCGCTGTTCATCAAGGACGTGACCGACCCGCAGTGGGCGAACGACGCCGAGCTCAAGCCCTTCTTCGAGTGGATGAAGAAATACCTTCCCGACGGCAAGCTCGAGGACTCGCTGAACCTCGCCGGCTGGGCTTACGGGCACACGCTCGAGCAGGTGCTGCGCCAGTGCGGCGACGACCTCACGCGCGAGAACATCATGCGCCAGGCCGCGAATCTGAAGGGCTACCGCAACCCGGCGCTGCTGCCGGGCACGCTGATCGACACCAGCCCGACCGACTACCGCGTCATCGAGACCATGAAGATCGGGCGCTTCAACGGGAAGATCTGGGAGCAGCTCTGATCCGTGCGAGCCCGGCGCGCGCGTCAGCGCGCGCGCCGGGCCGCGATGGGGCGACGCGCGTCGTTTCGCGCGGGTTCGGCCCGGGCCCGGCCGCGCCCTCCGCGCGGGTCAGCGCCCGAGCCTGAACGCGCCGCTCGCCTCGACCAGCGCGCGCGCCTGATCGTCGAGACTGCGCGACGACAGCGCTGCGGCGTCCACGAGTTCGCGGTTGCTGCGCGTGAACTCGTCGAGTTGGGCGATCGCCTGCGCGACCTGGGCGATCCCGCCGGCCTGCTCGTGACTGGCCTCGGTGATTCCGGTGACGAGCGCGGCGACCTCGCGGAAATTCGACACGACGTCCTTCATCGACTCGCCCGCCTGCGCGGCGGCGGCCGTCCCCTGAGCCACCGACGCGGAGCTCGCGCCGATCAGCGTGCCGATCTCGTGCGCGGCCGACGAAGAGCGTTCCGCGAGCCTTCTCACCTCGTGCGCGACCACGGCGAACCCGGCGCCGTGCTCGCCCGCGCGAGCGGCCTCGATCGCGGCATTCAGCGCAAGGATGTTCGTCTGGAACGCGATGTCCTCGATCAGCCCGACGATCTCGCCGATCTTGCGCGAGCTGTCGCGGATGCCGGTCATCGTCGCCGACGCGTTGTCGACCGCTGCGCCGCTGCGCGTCGCCGCGGCGTTCGACGCCTGCGCGACGCCGTCGGCTTGCCGCGCGCGCTCGGCGTTGCCGCGCACCGTCGAGCCCAGCGCGTCCATCGCGCGCACGGTTTCCTCGAGCGACGCCGCCTGGCGTTCGGTGCGCCCGGCGAGCTCCTCGTTCCCCGCGGAGATCTCGGCGGCGGCGCGACCGATCTCGGCGGACGCATGCTGTATCCGCCCGACCATCGTCCGCAGCTGGAGCACGGTCGCGTTGATCGCGTCGCGCAGCTGTCCGAACCGGCCGGGGTACTCGCGCTCGATCGTGCGCGACAGATCGCCGTCGGCGATCGCCTGCGCGGTGCCGATCACGTCCTCGAGGCTTCGGCCGGTCAGTTCGCACAGGCGGTTCAGCAGCTCGGCCAGCGTGCGCGAGTAGCCCTGCTCGCCGGCGAGCGCGACGCGCCCGCCGAAGTCGCGCTGGGAGGCCGCGTCGACGACCGCGTGGATCTCGGCGATCACCCGCCCGAGGTTCTCGCGCATCCGCGCCATCGCGGCGAGGATGCTGGCGGTGTCGCCGGGCCGCACCGCCACCGTGCAGTCGAGATCGCCCGCGGCGATGCTCGCCGCGGCGCGCACGGCCTCGGCGGGGTTGCCGCCGACCTGCGCGAGCAGGTTGGCGTTCAGCGCGTTCAGGTGAGTCGCGATCTCCCGCGCGAAACCCTTCTTGCCCTGGAGCTCGAGCCGTGCGGTGAAGTCGCCCGCGGCGGCGCGCTCCACCGTCGACGCGATCTCGGCGACGACGGCCCGCAGCTCGCGTTGCATCGTCTTCATCGACGCCATCAGGCTCGCCTCGTCGCCCGTGCGCGTTCGAATCTCCGTCGACAGGTCACCCTCGGCGATCCTGCGCGCGACCTTCACCGCGACGCGCGGCTCGCCGCCGAGGTGGCGGACGATGCCGTGCCCGATCAGGTAGAGCGCGATCGCACACAGGACCTGCGCGATCACCTGCCCGATCCAGAGGTCGCGGTGCACGGCCCGCAGCGCCGCCACTTCCTCGCGGACGTCGGTCGTGACGCTGACCGCGCCGAGCACCGTACCCTCGGGTACCGCGTGGCACGACAGGCACTTGTTGCCGCGAAATTCCCGCTGCGCGACGAACGGGACGACCGCGCGCACGACGGCGTCGCCGTCGGATCGTGTCTCGAGCAGGAACTCCGGCTGGCCGCCGGCCAGCACGCGGCGATCGATCTCGTCGACCGGCTGCTCCTGCGGCAGGCCGCCCGGATACTCGGCGTCGAGCGGCGCGCCGCGCACCACGCGCAGCTCGCGAATCTTCTCGGAGATCCCGATCCTGCGGATGTACCGCGCGCGCGCTTGCGGGTCGCTGATGACGTCGGCGTCGCCGACGCGCGTGATCATCAGCGTGTTCAGTCCGTTGATCGCGCCGTCGGCGATCTCCAGCGCGCGGGCGCGCGCGCCGTCCATGATCCGATGCTCGAAGTGGTTGCCGACCAGGTACTGCGCGGTGCCGAGCACCACGACCAGCAACCCCTGGACCAGCAATTGCAGTTTCAGCCGCAGGCCGATGCCGCGGTCCGGCGCCGGCAGGGGCCCCGAAGGCGGCGGGGCGAGGGTGTCCATCGGGCGGTCGTCCGCGATATCGGCTAGGGGAATGCCTGAGATTGTCGGGAAAACCCGCAATGCCCGGTGCTCCGAAGTGAGCGGCAAATCCCGTCCAGATCGAGCGCGCGACGCGCCCGTCCGGCGGCCCGGCGCGAATCGCGCGCGCAGCGCTCAGAACGGCAGCGCGACGATCGCCTTCACGACCCAGGTGTCGCCGGTGTCGCCGTAGCCGCGGCCGATCCCGAAATTGACGTCGAAGCCCTTCATCTCGACGTCGACGACGCCGACCACGA
>Ga0268298_10006999_pt1 | contig 10095 bp, 9 predicted proteins | sample WWTPWeurt_MetaG_FD_194462 | JGI IMG/M metagenome (GOLD analysis project Ga0268298, IMG submission 194462) | Activated sludge microbial communities from WWTP in Nijmegen, Gelderland, Netherland - WWTP Weurt | ecosystem: Engineered > WWTP > Aerobic digester > Activated sludge | place: Netherlands... | reverse complement strand
CCGGAACGATCTTTACCTGGCTGCTGGCCGCTTTTTCAAGTTGCTGCAGGCATTCTTCATCGGTAACATAATCGATGCTGAGGAGCGGTACCGCCAGGTCGGCTTTCCGGATCTGTTCGAGCGCCTGCTCCCGGTCGCTGGTGGTGCGGAACAATTCCGCCCTGTCGATGATCCCCACCAGTCCGATCCTGGAATACCCTGCAAAATGCCGGTTGATCTTTGTATACAATTGCAGGTCTTCTTCCTGGTTGGAATACGAGAAGAATATTTTTTTGGGGGTGGCCATTGCTTGCAGGGAAGCTAAATATAGGGCCTATTTATGCCAAATCAAATACCCGGAAAGTGGTATCCCCGCAGGAAGTCTTCGATGGCCATTCTTTTTTTGCCTTCCAGTTGAAGTTCTTTGACCAGCACATAGCCATCGGCGCAGGCGAATTTCAAGAACTGTTTTTTATCGGTTTCGAAAGAACCGCTTGCTGATCCTGTTGTACCCGGTTGTTTTTCCGTGCGGAATATCTTCAGTGTTTTGCTGTCGAGGCTGGTGAAAGCGCCGGGAAAAGGCGAGAGGCCCCTGATGAGATTGTGCACTTCGTTCACCGTTTTGGAAAAATCGATGCGGCAGGTTTCGGTAAAGATCTTCGGGGCGTGCTTTAAGGTTTCGGGCCTGTCTGCCGGCGAGGCAGGTTGCGGGCTGCCGGTGGATAGTTGTGGCATTTCCTTCAAGCTTCCATCCGCCAGTCCTTGTACAGTTCGTACAAGCAACTGTGCGCCGATCGCTTTCATTTTGTCGTGCACTTCGCCGGCAGTTTCATCGTCGCCGATGGGGAAACGTTCCTGCAGGAGGATGTCGCCGGTATCGATCTCGTGTTTGAGTTTGAACGTGGTAACGCCCGTTTCTTTCTCGCCATTGATCACGGCCCAGTTGATGGGCGCTGCGCCGCGGTATTGCGGCAATAAACTTCCATGAAGATTTACTGAGCCCATGGGCGGCATGTTCCATACCGCTTCGGGCAACATGCGGAAGGCGACCACGATCTGCAGGTCAGCCTGTAAGGAACGAAGTTGTTCCAGGAATCCGGGGTTTTTTAATTTATCGGGTTGAAGGATGTGCAGGCCTTTTTCGACCGCGTATTTTTTCACGGCGCTTTGCTGTAATTGCATGCCGCGGCCGGCAGCTTTATCGGGCGCTGTGACCACGCCCACGATATGGCATCCCGCCTGCACAAGTGCATCGAGGGAGGCAACGGCAAACTCGGGCGTGCCCATGAAAACGATCCGCAGCGATTTTAAATCCTTCATGGCAGCGAAGGTAACTAAATTGTGACCTTGATGCTATTGCCTGGCTTTTACCAGCGCATCAATTTGTTTCTGCTGCTGTACGATCTGCTGCTGGAGTTCTTTTACAGAATTAATGAGCAGGTAGATATAGGCCTGGTTGTTTACCCAGCGCAGGTCTTCCATGTCTTTCTCCTTTGTGTTATGAACCATGTACGGCGCTACTTTTTCTAACTGTTGTGCCAGGATGCCGATCTGTGGTTCATCGGTCTGAAAAGGCGAAAGTTCGTTGTATTGAAATTGCACCGGATGTATCTGGGAGATCACATTCAATCCATCGGTAAAATCGTGTATGTTTTTTTTCAACCGTTCGTCGCTGAAGGCACCAACAGTACCGGTGGCGGTTAACGCCGCGCCGTTGCGTACTTCAAATCCTTTCACGTTTCCATATAAATTGCCGGCGCCGGTTCCATTGGTATAAAATTCCAGGGTGCCGGTAAAACCGCCCAGGTCGTTACTGCGGATATAACCAGGCCGCCATTGACTGGCAAAGCCGTAGTCGCTTACAAATTCCATCTGCGATGGACCAAAGCCCCCACGGTTGGCGATCATGAGTGTTACAGGAGTGGCGCTGGCGGCGCCCACCACTTCCATTTTTTTGGAAGGTGCGGTGGCGCCAAAACCGATATTGCCATTGCTGGCAACCCGAACGGCTTCGGTATTGCTGGTCCGGATTACGAAATCAACGGCATCTGTAGTGCCGATGAAATTGGTGGTAGCAGACGTGCCTGCATTTCCTACGACCGACCAGCCCGCACCGGCCGATTGCCAGGCAGGGCCACCGGCGGTTTGAGTCAGTACCTGTCCGTTGGTTCCCCCGGGAAGCGGAACAAGTGTGCCATTGGGATCTTCCATGGTTACACGGGTGCCAACACCCGCCAGGCTGTTTGAACGGATTGTACCGGCAACGTGTAATAATTCCTGGGGCGAAGTGGTACCGATGCCCAGCTTACCATTCTCATCGATGATCATACGTTCGAGGTCGTTGGTAGCAAATTTCAACGGAGCGTTCTGGTAATTCCAGATCAGCCCGGTATGCTGGTTGGGTTCTGTAATACGGAGGCCTGTGTAAAAACCCAGGGAGTTTGCTGGCAGGGTCGGACTGGTGACCATCACACCGGGCAATACTCCGCCGCCTGTATAATTGCTGATGTGCAGCATGGCCATCGGGATTGTTTGGTTGATGCCCACGCCCTTACCCGGAGGAAGAATGCGCATGGCTTCCCCGAGTCCGGGCCCGGCCGAAAAATCGGATCCAAAACCAAAACGGAAGTAGTGCTCGTTCGTATAGGGCATGGGCGAAAAGTTCCACAACGAAATAGAGCGGTTTGTACTCATATTATCATAACCCAGGAAAAGACCTTTGTCGCAGTTGTTGTTTGATTCACCGGCATACATCAGCCGAAGGCCATTCTGTGTACAGGGACTAACTGCCGCAATGCCCACATTCACATCCAGTGCATACTGGGGCATATAGATGCCCGAACCGATTCCGGCCAGCCCATCGCTGGTCAGCCGCATCATGGTCAGCGAAGGGCCCACACCCATCGATATTTGTTTGGGAGTTCCGTTGTTGCTTTGTCCGAAATTCCAGAGGAGGGCGTTATTGGTTGTGCCGATCGGATCATCGTAGCCCAATACAAGACCGTGGTCACAGATGTCGGCGCCCATGATGGTTTTAACCCTGATCCCCGAAAAGGTACAGTTGTTTACACCTGCCTGGCCGGTATTCACATCGATGGTATACAGCGGTTGCTGGTTGCCGATACCCAGGGTGGCGATCGGGGTGATACGCATCCGTTCAAAATTATTGGCGCCGAATACGAGCGCTTTGTTATCCGTTGTTCCGATGAAATTCACAAATGGGTCGGTACCGCTGTTTCCCGTCAGGCTCCAGTTGTTGCCGTTCTTTTCTTCCACCCATTTCCAGGCGCTGCCGTTATAATAACTCAGGCCCGTGGTATCGGGCGCATTCACATATACAATCAGGCCGTTGGCCGGCGATGCAATGGCATTGCGCTGCGCTTTGGTCATCCGGGGTACCAGCATTCCTTTGCCGGTGCTTTTTACATCCAGGATGGCCGAGCTGCTGGCCGTGCTGCCATCAGTGTTAATAGCGACGGATTGCGAAAAGGAAGACGTGGTGAACGTGCAGAGTAGCAGAACGGGGAGGAACTTGTTCATGTGCGGATGGTTTTAGTAAACGTAAATATAAAACTTAGTTTACAGGAACCCTTTCGCGAAGAACAGTTGTGTGCAGGTACGAGATGAACCAGTTACTCTGCTTGCCGAGTCGTTCAGCTAAAAGCAGGAGCGGGCATCATTCAAAATCCCGGTACAGCAAATATTTCTTCCGCTTTGCTTTGAATTCGGTCAAGCCGGGTTGCCAGCTCTTCCGGATATCTTCTTCACTGAGTCCTTTTTTGATCTGCTGCATGAAATCGGCATTGCCGGCCAGCTTGTTGATGAAGTTTGTCTTTAAGAAGAAGCTGTCTTTTCCGGGGAACAGTTTATAGGCTTCGATGAAATATTTTAATTGGATGCGGCCATCAACTTTCTTCAATACCTCATCAATACTGCCCCCCAGGTTCCAGCCATAACATTCCTGGAAAAAGCATTTGCTATTCTTGGCGCCGGCGTTGGGTTTAGGTGTAAAGCTGTACAGGTTTTTGGGCAAAGCGGGATGGCCAAATACCTGGAAGGGTTTGTCGGTGCCACGGCCTTCGCTCAGCACGGTTCCTTCAAAGAAACAGGTGGAGGGGTAAAGGTAGATGCTCTGCATCTCCTTGAGATTGGGTGAAGGCATTACGGGCAACAGGTATTTTGTCTGGTGATCGTATTGCTGGCACTTGATCACCTGCACATGAAAGGGCGTATCGGCCGTTGGGGTCGTGGTGATGTTATAGGCGTTGATGGCATTGGCTTTGGCAGATAGCAGGTTCTCGCCCATTAAAAAAAGGGCATATTCCCCGATGGTCATCCCGTATACAATGGGGATGGGTTGCATGCCTACGAAACTTTTGAAATTGGTATCCAGCACCGGGCCATCTACGTAAAAGCCATTCGGGTTGGGGCGGTCGAGGATGAGTAATGGTTTGTGATTTTCAATGGCGGCTTCCAGGTAATATTGCAGGGAAGAGATATAAGTATAGAAACGAACGCCTACATCCTGGATATCGAATACCAGTACATCCACATCTTTCAGGTCGTCGGCAGTGGGTTTTTTATGATTGCCATAGAGGCTGATCACCGGCAGGCCGGTTCTGGCGTCCCTGGCATCGCCTACTTTTTCCCCGGCATCGGCATCGCCCCGGAACCCATGCTCGGGTCCGAAGATCTTCACCACGTTGATACCGCTTTTGAGCAGGGTATCTACCAGGTGGCTGTTCTTTACCATGCTTGTCTGGTTGGCGAATACAGCCACTGCCTTGCCTTTCAGCAAGGGGAGGTATACCGGCATTCGTTCGGCGCCGGTAATAACAGCCGGCTGGCTGGCAGGTTTTCCGGTTTGCTGAGCGGTAGCAATCAAACCTGTAAACAGGTAAACCAGTAAGCAGTATTGGAATTTTTTCATGCCCTAAAGTTGCTTAAAATTATTTTAACCACCCTCCCTTTTATATAGTAATTTGCGGGCTATTTCATCATCATTTCTTCCGCCGCCGGCGGCGGCGAAAACAAAACACAAACTATGCAACAGGTAAAATCAGGAGATGTGGTGCGGGTGCACTACACCGGTAAACTGGTAAGTGGGGAACAATTCGATTCTTCTGCAGGACGGGAACCCCTTGAATTCACGGTAGGGGCCGGACAAATGATAAAAGGCTTCGACGCGGCCATGCCCGGCATGAGCCTGGGCGAAAAGAAAACGATCAATATCGCTCCCGAAGATGGTTATGGTCCCCGCATGGAAGAGGCCATCATCAACTTCCCGAAGGAAAATGTTCCGGCCGATATGCAGCTGGAACCCGGTATGCAGCTTACGCTGAGCAACCAGGCCGGGCAGCCCTTCCCGGTAGTGGTTACCGAGATCCGCGAAGACGTGATCGTTCTCGACGCCAACCATTTCCTTGCCGGGCAGGAACTCGTATTCGATATTGAACTCGTAGAGATTCTCTAAGTTGTAAGTTATAAGTTGTAAGTCAGCAGCCTGCAGCCGCAGGCTGTTTGTTTTAAACAATTCTCTATTTTTACTTTTCACTTATAACTTATAACTTATTACTTGTAACTTAAATGATCCAGATAAGTCCCGACAGTATCGCCGACCGCTTCATGCGCTATGTGCGGATCGATACGCAAAGCGACCCCAACAGCAGCTCCCATCCCAGTTCCGGTAAACAAAAAGATCTCAGCAAACTCCTGCACCGGGAACTGCTGGGTATGGGTATTACCAACGCAAGCACCGACGAATTCGGTTATGTGTACGCCAGCATTCCTTCCAACAGCGATAAGAAAAACATACCCGCCATTTGTTTTTGTGCGCATGTAGATACGGCGCCGGATTGCAGCGGCACCGATGTAAAACCGATCCACCATCGTTATTATGACGGAAAAGATATTGTACTGCCCGACGATCCTTCGCAGGTTTTGCGCATGAGCGATTCGCCGTATCTGAAGAATCATATCAACAGCGGCGTGATCACCGCCAGCGGTTTAACCCTGCTGGGCGCCGATGATAAAAGCGGTGTGGCCGCCATCATGGAAGCAGCCATGTTCTTTATACAAAACCCGGCCGTGAAGCATGGCGATATCCGGATATTATTTACACCAGATGAAGAGATCGGGCAGGGAACCGCGAAAGTGGATATGCAGAAACTTGGCGCTTCGTTCGGCTATACCCTGGATGGAGGAGAGGCCGGTGACCTGGAAGACGAAACCTTCAGCGCCGATGGCGCCCTGGTAACCATACAGGGCGTGATCGTTCACCCGGGTTACGCGAAAGATAAAATGGTGAATGCGCTGAAAGTGGCCGGGGCGATCCTCGATGCATTGCCGAAGAAGGAATGGAGCCCGGAAACCACGGAGAAACGAGAAGGGTTTGTTCACCCGGTAGCCGTGAATGGCATTGCTGAGAAAGCGACGATCCAATTCATCGTCCGGGATTTTACCGTAGCCGGATTACAACAGCATCACCAGCGTTTGAAGAAGATCGCTGAAGATACCGTGGCAAAATTCCCCGGGGCCACGATGGAGTACACATCGCAGGAACAATACCGCAACATGAAAGAAGTGCTCGATAAATACCCGCAGGTGGTTGCGTATGCCGAAGAAGCCATTCAGCGTGCAGGATTGACGGTAAGAAAAGAAAGCATCCGCGGCGGCACCGACGGAAGCCGGTTCAGTTATATGGGTATGCCTTGTCCGAATATTTTCACCGGCATGCAGAATATTCACAGCAAGCTCGAATGGATCGGTACAAAAGACATGGCCAAAGCCGCCGAAACCATTGTACATCTTTCGATGATCTGGGAAGAACGAAGCTGATGAATACACTACAATCCATAACCCTCAACTCCTGACACATCCATGAACCGCATCGATCGTATAAGTGCCATCCTGGTACAATTGCAATCCAAGCGGGTGGTAAAGGCGCAGGAAATCGCTGATCGTTTTTCGATCAGCCTGCGTACCGTGTACCGGGATATCCGAACACTGGAAGAAGCCGGTGTACCCCTGGCCGGGGAGGCCGGTGTGGGGTACAGCATCATGGAGGGGTACCGCTTGCCGCCGGTGATGTTCAGCAAGGAGGAGGCTATCGCTTTCCTTACGGCCGGCAAGATGGTGGAAAAACTCACCGATCCTTCTTCCCGCAGGCATTACGAGGAAGCCATGTTCAAAATAAAGGCGGTGCTGCGGTATGCGGATAAAGATATGCTCGAGGATATGGCTTCCTATATTGAAGTGGTAGACAATCCTTACCTGCCGGCAAAAGAGCATACATCCATTCATCTCCAAACAATCCTCAAGAGCATTGCGGCCAGGGAAGTGCTCGAGATCGGTTACTTCGCCAATCACAGCCAGCAATACAGCAACCGGGAAACAGAACCTGTCGGGATATTCTACCTCGGCAATCACTGGTACATGATCGCCTACTGCCGCATGCGGAATGATTACCGGCATTTCCGGACTGACCGGATCCGGTATATCAACGCAACCGGGAAACATTTTGATAAGCAGCACCCGTCCCTCCAATCTTTCCTGGCTAAAATGAGTAAGGAGAAAGATATGCATACCATTGTGATACGGGTAGACAGATCGGTGCTGCGTTATTTCGGCGAACAGAAATACTACAACGGATTCGTGTCGCAGCGGGAACTGGGCGGGCAGGTGGAGATGACGTTCGTTACCGCTTCGGTTCGGGGGTTCGTGAAGTTCTACCTGCTCTTCGCCGAACACGCCGAGATTGTGAGTCCCGCAAGCCTGAAAGCGCTTGTAAAGGAAAACCTGGAAGCGATCGCGAAAAAACTGGGCTAAATGCTTTTCCTGTTGACATAGGGCTGTCACTACCCCCCTTTTTCTTTGTGTCATAATCAAAAGCAAAACACTATGACACGTATCTCCCTCTTCCAGAAAGAACTGGAAAAAGAAGCCATCACCACCCGGAAAATGCTGGCCGCGGTGCCGGAAGGTAAATGGGACTGGAAGCCGCATCCCAAAAGCATGAACATGCTGCAACTGACTACCCACATAGCCGAGTTGCCCACCTGGGTAGGAATGACCCTGAATACATCCGAACTGGATTTTGCCGGGATGGATTTTACACCCACCCAGGTAAAGGATACCGCTCACTTGCTGGAAATATTCGAAACCAGCCTCGCCGATGCCCGCGAACAACTGAAGCGGGGCGTAGAGGAAAAACTGGATGAGCCCTGGACTCTGCGTAACGGCGAACAGATCTACAGCACCGAACCCAAGGCGGATGTGATCCGGATGACCTATTCGCAGATCATCCACCACCGGGCGCAATTGGGTGTATTTCTCCGCCTGCTGGATATTCCCATTCCGGGCTCCTACGGCCCCAGCGCCGATGACCAGAGTTTTTAATACGGTATAGGCATGAATGGATGGTAAGAAACCTCCGGATCTGGAAAGACCCGGAGGCTCTTCTATTTCCTGCCACGTAACGGAAAGGCCTGTACAAACCGGCCGAACCGCCCGATGAATACCCGGATATCTTTGTTCGGAAGCCAGTAGGTGAGTGGAACTGCAATGCATGAAGTGATAAGCACAGCCATCAGGTGCCCGGGATTCATCGTGGAAAGAAAACTCACCCAGGATATGATGGCGGCCGCCAATGCCCCCAGGAAAAAGAACAGGAAGAGGCTGTTTGGCCGTACCTGGAGCAGGATTTTTGTCCTGCCGTCTTCCAGTCTTTCTGCTTCGCCAACCGCATAAAAACTTTTATCATATATCCAGTGTCTGAATGAATAAGAGATGGGTGGTTCCAGTTTGAATGATTCCATGCTTACATGGCTGTTATACCGGTCGATCCAGTAGTCGTATTGTTCTTCAAACAGTGTAGCCAATTTGTCCAGCACAATGTTCTTGTCTTCATCCAGGATGAAGGTATAGGTTCTGCGAAAGAAATTCTCTTTCATCGACACGAGAAAAAACCGTAAAAAATAACGGATGCTGCGCATAATTCAGGCATTGAAGATACAATCCGGGCCCCGAAAGAATTTCCCGCGGCGACCTTAAAAATTCTCTACCTTCATTTTTAAATTATACAACTATGGTGGAGTTTTTAAGAGATTACTGGTGGCTCATCGTGGCTGCCTTTGCTTTTTTAGGATGTTTTGTAACCATCAACCAGGGCCTTATTGGTGTGGTTACCATGTTCGGAAAGTATCGCAGGATCATGCGGCCGGGTTTGAATTTTAAAATTCCCTTCCTGGAGCAGATCTATAAGAAGGTAAGTATCCAGAACCGCTCGGTGGAACTGGAATTCCAGGCGGTGACGGTAGACCAGGCGAATGTGTATTTCAAATCGATGCTGCTCTATTCGGTTCAGAACGAAAATGAAGACACGATCCGCAAAGTGGCTTTCAAGTTCATCAGTGATAAAGACCTGATGCAGGCATTGGTGCGTACGATCGAGGGAAATATACGGGCCTTTGTAGCTACTAAAAAGCAATCGGAGATACTGGGCTTGCGGAGAGATATTGTAGAGTTTGTGAAGGAACACGTGGATGCCTCGCTCGAAGAGTGGGGTTATCACCTTCAGGATCTGCAGATCAACGACATCACGTTCGACCAGGCGATCATCGAAAGCATGAGCAAGGTCGTTGCTTCCAACAACCTGAAAGCGGCTGCCGAGAATGAAGGCCAGGCCTTATTGATCACCAAAACCAAGGCGGCAGAGGCTGAAGGTAATGCCATCAAGATCGCGGCAGAAGCGGAAAGGCAGGCTGCGCAGCTTCGCGGCCAGGGTGTTGCCTTGTTCCGGGAAGAAGTGGCCAAGGGTATGAGCCAGGCCGCGGAACAGATGAAGCAGGCGAACCTGGACACGAATGTGATCCTGTTCAGCATGTGGACGGAAGCGATCAAGAATTTCGCCGAGTACGGAAAAGGCAATGTCATCTTCCTCGATGGAAGCAGTGAGGGAATGGAAAAAACGATGCGGCAGATCATGGCGATGCAGCAGATGGAACCGCGGAGGTAAATAAAGTATATAATGTAAATACGATAACTGATCAGCAAGGGCCGATGTGCAAACGCACACCGGCCCTTTGTTTCCTGAATACACATGTGTAGAAAAGAAGA
>Ga0268298_10006998_pt1 | contig 10095 bp, 3 predicted proteins | sample WWTPWeurt_MetaG_FD_194462 | JGI IMG/M metagenome (GOLD analysis project Ga0268298, IMG submission 194462) | Activated sludge microbial communities from WWTP in Nijmegen, Gelderland, Netherland - WWTP Weurt | ecosystem: Engineered > WWTP > Aerobic digester > Activated sludge | place: Netherlands... | reverse complement strand
TGACCGAGCGGTTCTTCTCGGTGGTCGCGCCTTCGAGCCGGCGCTGGAGCAGGCGTTCGACGCCCGCGTAGTCGCCCTTCTCGCGGCGGAGCTCGATGGCTTCCGCCAACGCCTTCTCGAGCTTGGGGTCGAGCTCGAGCACACGCTGGTAGAGCTCGAGCGCGCGGTCCACGTCACCCATCTGGCGCGCGCACACCACGGCTGCGGTGTGGAGATACTTGACGCGCTGCTTGGGCTCCTCGACGAAGTCCGCGAGACGGAGCACCACGTCGACGAGCTTGCTCCAGTCCTTTTCTTCGCTGTAGAGCTGCATCAGCTTGGTGAGCAAGCGGCGGTCGTCGGGCTTGTCTTCCAAGGCAGCGACGAAGCTCTTGGCGGCGCGCGTGCGGTCGTTCAACTTGCCCGCGGCGATGTCGCCCATGTCGAGCAGGATCTGCACGCGCTCTTCCCCGCTCGCGAGGTCGAGGTGCCGATTCTTGATCTTGAGGACCTTCTCCCAGTCTTCCTTGGTCTCCCAATACTTGGCCAGGGACTCCAAAGCCTCTTTCAGAGACGGATCGAGCTCGGAGGCTTCCTCGAGGGGAGCGAGGGCGCCGTCGAGGTCGTGGGAACGGCGCAGCGACTCTCCCAAACGATAGAGCGCTAGCGCGCGGTCCTTGCCCTTGAACTGTTTGCCGAAGCGCTCGATGAGGTCGCGGTGGAGCTCCGCCGCCCGAGCCGGCGAGCCGTGCTCGAACGTGACTTGCGCCACGCGGCCGATGGCGTCGGCGTCGTCGGGGGCGATGCGAAGCAGGGTGTCCATGGGCGCGAGCGCCTGCTCGGTGGAGCCGGTCTGGCTCAAGGCGTCGACGTAGCGTTCGAGGATGCGCGTCGCGTCCTTGCGGTCCAGGCTGTCCGCGCGTTCGGCGATGAGCCCGTAGTGCTTCGAGGCTTCGAGGAAGCGCTTGGCTTCGAATGCCAGGTCACCGAGCACCATCAGCGCGGACAGGCTCGTAGGGTCGAACGAAACGGCGCGCTTGGCGGCCTCCTCGGCGCGCTTGTCGTCCTTCAGGCGATCGCGGAACAGCACCGCCATCTCCCCGGCGAGCTTCGCTTTGGCGCGGTCGCCGTCGGTCTCGCCAATCTCGCGTTCGAGGAGCTGCACGGCGGCGTTCACGTCGCCGCGCGCGAGGTAGGCCGCGCGGAGCGCCGCGGCGGCGCCGGTGTCCTTGGGGTTGGCGTCGAGGGCGAGCTTGTAGCGCTCGACGGCGCCGTCGCGATCGCCGCGTCCTTCGAGGAGCTTGGCGGCGCGGAGGTACTGCTCGGCCCGCGCCTCTTTGCTCGTGGCCTTTTCGGCCAGCGCCTCGATTGCTGCCAGGGCGGCGTCGGCGTCGCCAGCCGTTTCTCGGATGCGCGCCAACGCTTCGAGGGCGCCGGGGTGTTCGGGGTTGATGGCGAGGGCTTGCTCGTAGGCCTTGGTCGCGCGTTCGGGGTTACCGACCTGGTCGAGCAGCACGCGGCCCAAGCCGAGGCAGATTTCGAGCTGTCGCTCGGGCTCGGTCGCCACCTTGAGCTGCTTCTCCGCGAGCGTCGCCACGTCTTCCCAACGATCGAGCGCACGGTAGTGGCGAGCGAGGGCCGAGAGCGCGGCCTCGTGGGCGCCGTCGATTTCCAGGACCTGCTCCCAGGCTTCGGCGGCCTTGGCGTGATTCAGGAACTCTTCGTCGTGGATGCCCGCGATGCGCTCCCAGAGCGTGATCTTCTGACGCGGCGTCGCTGCCAGCGAAACCTGCGCGTGCAGGTTCTCGAGCAGATCTTGGAAACGCCCCATCTTGCTGTAGAGGCGATCGAGGGCGCGGAGTGCGTCGAGGTTCTTGGGATCCTCGCCCAGCACGGCGTCGAGGCGGCGAACGGCTTCACCTTCGTCCTTCAGGTGGTCTTCGTACACGTCCGCGATGCGACAGAGCACCTTGAGACGCTCCTCGCCGCGGAGCGCCTCGGCACGTCGCTCGAGCAGCTTCACGAAGCCGGGGAAGTCGCCCGTACGCTCGTAGATCCGGGCCAGCGACTCGCTGGCCTTCTCGTGGCCCGGATCCTGGGCGAGGACCTGTTCGTACAAGTCGCGGGCGCGGCCCGTGTCGCTGAGCTGGAGCTCGAGGATCTCCGCTGCCTCGGCCCGGAGATCGCGGGCGCGGGCCGGCGTGACGGCGCCATCGGCGCGGCGGGCCAGCACCATCACGAGCTCCGGCCACTGCTGGGCCTTGCGGTAGATGAGCGTCATGCCCTCGAGCGCGGCGTCGTTGGCAGGGTCGCTGGCGATCACGGCCTGATACGCAGGCAGCGCGAGGTCGGGCCGGCTGATCTTGTCGTTGTACCAACGGCCCATCCGCGTCAGGAGCGGGTTCTTGATCTCGACCGGGATGTCGGCGCTGGTCACCGCCGCTGCCGAGGTAGCGAGCACTTCGTTCCAGCGCTCGTTGCTCGACCCCGCCAGACGCTCGATTTCGTCGGCGTAGCTGGACACGTTCGGGTCTTCGCAGAAGGCCTGCGTGTAGGCCACGACGGCCTGCTCGGGGTCGTCGAGCTCGGCCACGTACAGGCGCCCGATCTCCGCATAGGCACGCGCGCGCTCGGTCCGGCTCTCGGCCTTTTCCGTGCGCAAGAGCAACATCTCGATGAGCTCCTCGTACTTGCCGAGTTGCTTCCGCACGTCCTCGAGGGCCGTGACCGCGATGTCGTCGGCCGGGTCGAGATCCACCAGCCAGGTGTACATCTGCTCGGCCTTTTCCAGGTCTTTCGCCTGGTACTCGAACAGGCGCGCGGCGCGGAAGAGCAGGCTCTTCTTGGTTTCACGCTTGTCTTTCTCCTCGCCCACGTCGATGCCGTCGGCGGCCATGCTGAAGGCCTCCGCGACGCGCGCGGCGTCGGCCCCTTCTTCGACGGCAGCTTCGAGCATCACCGCGGCGTCTTCGTCCGAGGGATCGGCGACCAGAGCTTCGACGCGCTTGTCGAGCTCGGCGTCGCTGAGCTTCGACTCCTTCTTGGCGACCGCCGTGCGGCCCATGGTCTCGAGGGCCTCGATCAGCGCACCGGCGTTCTTCGGACGCTTGTCGGGGTCCTTGTCGAGCATCGACAGCACCCAATCGTCGAGCTCCTTCGTGACCCAGCCGCGCGGCGCCACGCTGCTCGGCGCCGAGGCCGTTTCGGTGAGGTGCCCGATGGCCGCGTGGATCGCGGTCGGACCTCCGAACACGGGCTTGCCGCACAGGATCTCGTAGAGCACGCAACCGAAGGAATAGACGTCGCTCTTGGGATCCGCCGGGATGCCGCGGATCTGTTCGGGCGATACGGTCTTGGGCGAACCGACGGTGGAGAAGAGCTCGTTCTGCCCGCCGGTCTGTACCCGCGCGCGCGCGCGCAGCCGGTCGGAGCCGGCGTCGACCAGCATGAGCTGCTGGCTGCCGTCCGCGTTGCGGTGGACGAGCAGGTTCTCGAGGCGCAAATCGCCGTGGGCAAGGCGGCGATCGTGGACCGCGCGCAGGGCCTCGAGGACGGCTCGGAGCAGGGGTCGGGCCTCGTTGATGTGCATGGGCCCGGTGCGAGAGATGCGGACGCTGAGCGGCTGCGCGTCGACGTATTGGTGAGCGACGAGGTAGCGCTCGTCGACGAGGCCCGCGCTGAGCCGTCGCGGCAGCCCCGGGTGATCGATGGCGCCGATGAGACGGCTGACGGTCAGGAAGCGATGAAGCCCGCGCCGATCGCGCGTCGCTTCGCGGCGCAGCACGCGGACCCGCCACTCGCCTTCGGCGTTCTTGGCGAGGTAGGTGACCGCCAAGCGCCCGTCGCCGAGCTTTCGGACGACGGTGTATTCGCCGAGCGCCGAGCCCGGTCGAAGGTCTTCGTCGAAGGGCAGACCCGCCAGGCGGATCTGCGCGATCTTCGTGTTCACGTCCGGCTTCGAGGCCAAGAGCGCATCGCACAGCGCCTCGACGGCGTCGGACTGGACGCAGTGCTGGGTCAGCGCGTTGGCGAACGAGCCTTTGGCCGCCGAGCCCCCGACTTGTTCCGGGTCGAAGCCCAGCACGTTCTTGCTGAGGTCGATGAGCTCGTTGAGTTCGAAGAGGCGTTCCAGCTCGGCTCGGAGGATGTCGGTCTCCATGTATGCGTTCCCGCTCACGCCGCTCGGCGTGTGTTGTCCCTCACCGGGGGGGCCCCGAAGTCGGGGCGGCGCATGATAGCCAAAGGCCGTCGCGAAAAACACCGCGGAAGAATGGGGAAAAATGGCGCGGCGCAGCGCAGCTGGGAGGGCCGATTTGGGCGGCTTTCTGGACTCGGGCTCCCGGACCGTGACAAGGCTCGGGGCGGTGTCCTCCCGCGCGGTCCTCCTCGAACGAGCGCTGCCCCTCGCCATCCTGGCGATGGCCGTGGTCGCCGTGCCCGTGATGATGCTCTCCTCGACCGGACTCGGACGTCTGAACGCGCTCCGCCAGGAGCGAGGCAAGGCCGACGAGGAGATCTCTCGGCTGTCGCAGCAGATCACCGAGCTGCGTGCCGAGGTGAAGCGGATCAAGGAAGACCCAGCCGCCGTGGAGCGCGTGGCCCGCGACGAGCTCGGCCTCATCCGCCAGACCGAGGTCGTCTTTCAGTTCAAAGAGTGATGGGCGCGGCTCGTGTCCCGTTTGGGCGCGCACACGCCTGTTGACCTCGCTGCGCTCGGCGCCGGCTGGCTTCTCCTTCTCCCGCGCGCGATGGCCACGCGCGGCTCGCCCAGACTCACGAGCTCCGTCGTGGCGTCCCTGGCGGTTCGCGCATTCCGTCGCGGCGATTCGATTCCCTCCTCGAGGCCGCGGGGCGGCCGATTGGGCCGGAAAGCTCGCGCGATGCCAAGCCGAGCCGGAGCGTGGGGGGGCAGTCCGCTCCGCTCTCCGAGAATTCAGATCTCCGTCTTGGCGACGGGGTGGGAATGGAATGGTTGCTGGCATGTGGGGTTTGGTGTTCGCTCGGGGGGTGAGCGCCGATCTGGCTCGTCGACTGCTGCAGACCGGAGTCGTGCCGGCGGACGAGATCTACGCGGCGCTGGCCGATGCGGTCGCGCTCGGCGTGCCCTTCGTGCAAGTGCTCGCGAAGCGCGGGCCGATCACGGCCGAGCTCGTAGAGCGGGAGCTCGGACGCATGCGCGTTCCGTTCCTGAAGAACGTACGACCTGCGCGGGAGCTCGTGCAGGCGCTGCCCGAGGGGCTCTGCCAGCGCCTCTTGGCGGTGCCGGTCGGCTACTCGGAGTCCGGCGAGGTCGAGGTAGCGAGCGTCGATCCGTTCGATCGGGCCGTCGGTGCAGAGCTGTCCCATCAGCTCGGCACGAACGTAGCGGTGATGCGCGCCCCGCTGGCCGAGGTGCTGTCGGCCCTCGAGGACGTGGCGCGCCTGCAGGAACAGCCGAGCTACCCCCCCATCCCGCTGGTGAAGCGGTCCATTCCGCCGAGCCGTCCGCGGGTGGACACGAGCCCGGGCGTGGGCAGGGAGCCGGACGCTCGACTCTTGCACCACGGCGTAGACGAGACCGGCACCAGCATCATCGGGCTCACGCGATCCAAGGCTCCCCCGCCGCACCCCACCGAGCCGGAGCTCGCGCGGCTCGACTCGCTCGAGTCGGCTGACGAGCTCGTGCAGTGTGTGCTCGATCTGAGCGAGTCGCTAGCGGACAGCGTGCTCGTGCTGGCGCAGCGGGGAAAGGCGTTCGAGCTCCGCGGCGCTCGCCCGCGCGACTCCGCCCCAGAGCAGCTGCGCCTCGGCGGTAGTACCGAGGAGAACGTCGTCCAGCGCGCCGCTCGCGACGGCCACTACCTCGGGCGGCTGCCCGACGACTCCCAACATCAGGACCTCGCGCTCTGGAGCGGGGCGGCGGAGGTCTACGTTGCTCCCATCTTGCTGGGCGGGCGTCCCGTCCTCGCTCTCTGCCTCGCGGGGCTCCACGGGACGCTGGACGCGACGCGCATCGCCGACTCCGTGGCAGGCCGAGCCGAAGCCGCCCTCGAGCGCATCGTGCGCGAGAAGAAGCGCGGGGGTTGACAGGGTCTCGCTGAACGGGCTAGCAGCCTCTACCCGTGGCCACCCGTAGAAAATCCGGAAAATCCGCGGGCGGCGAGCCGCCGCGCAGAGGCCGTGGCCGCGGCGCGCAGCTCGAGCTCGGCCTCGCGCGTCCGGAAGAGACGGCGCCGCTCCACGAAGTCGCGCAGACCAAGTATCTGAGCTACGCGCTCAGCGTCATCACCGCGCGTGCGCTGCCCGACGTGCGCGACGGCATGAAGCCAGTCCAGCGCCGCATCCTCTACACGATGTGGCAGCAGCGCATCACCGCCGACGCCAAGCACAGGAAGTGCGCCAAGGTGGTCGGCGACGTGATGGGCAACTATCACCCGCACGGCGACGCCGCGATCTACGACGCGCTCGTGCGCATGGCGCAGCCGTTCAGCCTGCGCGCTCCCCTGGTCGACGGCAGCGGCAACTTCGGTTCGCTCGACGGCGACCCGGCCGCAGCCATGCGCTACACGGAGTGCCGGCTCACGCCCATCGCGGGCGAGCTCCTCGGCGAGCTCGACGAAGACACCGTTCACTTCCGCCCGAACTACGACGGCACGCGCGACGAGCCGGTGGTCTTGCCCGCCAAGGTGCCGAACCTCTTGGTCAACGGCGCGACCGGCATCGCCGTGGGCATGGCGACGAACATCCCGCCGCACAACCTGGAGGAGGTGTGTTCGGGCGCGATCCGACTGCTCGACGCGCTGGTCGACAAGCGCACGCTGAGCGCGCGGGAGCTCGCGCGCACGATCAAGGGCCCCGATTTCCCCACCGGCGGGCAAATCGTCTCCAGCGGCGAAGAGATCAAGCAGATCTACGAGACCGGGCAGGGGACGCTGCGGGTGCGCGGCACTTGGAAGGCCGGGCCCGCCAGCAAGACCGAGAAGAAGATCCTGATCACCAGCATCCCGTATGCGGTGAACAAGTCGGTCTTGGTGGAGCGCATCGCCGAGGTGGTCACGAGCCGCAAGATGCCGCTCCTCACCGACGTGCGCGACGTCTCCACCGACGACGTCTGCATCGAGCTCTCGCTGAAGAAGGACGCCGACGAGCAGAAGGTTCTTGCTTACCTCTACAAGCAGACCCCGCTCCAGACGAACTTCGCCGTGAACCTCACGTGCCTCGTCCCCACCGAAAACGCGGAGGTGGGGCGGCCGGAACGCTTGGACCTGGCGCAGATCCTCTGGCACTTCCTGCATTTCCGCCTCGAGGTGGTCACGCGCCGCTTGCAGCACGAGCTCGCCGCGCAAGAGCGGCGCATCCACATCCTCGAGGGCTTCGCCAAGATCTTCGACGCCCTCGACGAGATCTTGCGCATCATCCGCAAGAGCGAGGGCAAGGCCGACGCAGCGCAGAAGATCATCGCCCGCTTCAAGCTCGACGCCGAGCAGACCGACGCGATCCTCGAGCTCAAGCTCTACCGCCTGGCGCGTCTGGAAATCCTGGTGATCCAGAACGAGCTCAAGGAGCGGCAGAAACGCGCTCGAGAGATCAAGAAGCTCCTGAACGACAGCGAGAGCCGCGGCCGTTGGGCCATCGTTCGGAAAGAGCTGGAAGAGGTGGTGGCCACCTACGGCAAGGCCAACAAGCGCCGCACCGTCATCGAAGAGGCCAGCGCCGAGCCGGAGCTCACGGCGGAGGATCTGATCGTCGCCGAAGACAACCACGTGCTCATCACGCGCGACGGTTGGGTCAAGCGCCAGAAAGAGATCAAAGACCCGAGCGCCACGCGTCTGCGCGAAGGGGATCAGGTGCTGGCTTGCGTGGCGGGCTCCACCCGCGCCACGGTGGTCTTCTTCTCGAGCTTCGGCACGGCCTATACCGCGCGCATCGCAGACGTTCCGGCCACCACCGGCTACGGCGAACCCATCCAGAAGCTCTTCAAGCTGAAGGATGGCGAGAGCATCGTGCAAATGCTCTCCCTCGACCCGCGCGTCACGGGCGACGTCAGCGAGAAGCCCGGCTACTTCCCGGCGACCTACGCCTCCGCCGCGACCAGCGACGGCTACGCGCTTTCGTTCGGACTCTCTGCTTTCGTCGAGCCGAGCACGCGGGCGGGGCGACGTTTCGCCAAGCCGAGCGGTGAAGCGCGGGTGGTCGGGGTGTTCGCGGTGTCGGGCGACGAGACGCTGATCGCAGCCAGCGCGCAGCGCCGGGCGCTGCTGTGCCGCGTCGAAGAGGTGAACTACCTTTCGGGTCCGGGCAAGGGCGTGCTGCTCATGAAGCTCGACAAGGGCGATCGGCTCATCGGGTTCCGTGCCGTGTCGAGCGACAGCGAGGGCCTCGTGCTGAAGACCAGCCTCGGCGGCGAACAGAAGGTTTCGCCGGGCAAGTACGAGCTCTCGAGCCGCGGCGGCAAGGGGCGCGAGATCATGAAACGGGGCGCGCTGACCGAGGTGGTGACCGACCCGCCGCCGCAGCCCGCGCCCCTCGACGAAGGGAGCGGCTGACATGCCGGCCTATTCCGCCAAAGACATCACCGTGCTCGAGGGGCTCGACCCCGTTCGCAAGCGGCCAGGCATGTACATCGGGGGCGTGGGCTCGGCGGGCCTGCACCACCTGGTTTGGGAGGTCGTCGACAACTCGGTCGACGAGGCCATGAACGGTCACGCCAGCGAGATCGGCGTCACCCTGCACAAAGACGGCCAGAGCGTGACCGTGACCGACAACGGGCGCGGCATCCCGGTCGACCTGCATCCGAAGCACAAGAAGCCCGCCCTCGAGATCATCTTTTGCACGCTGCACGCTGGCGGCAAATTCGAACAGGGGAACTACAAGACGGCAGGCGGTCTTCACGGCGTCGGTGCCAGCGTCGTCAACGCGCTGAGCGCGAAGCTCGTGGCCACCGTGAAACGCGACGGCGCCGAGCACCGCATGGAGTTTCGCGGAGGCAAGCCCGTGGGCAAACTCCAGAAGCTCGGCAAGGCGCGCGGCAGCGGGACCACCGTGTTCTTCCGGCCCGACCCCGAGATCTTCCCGAAGACCGACTTTTCCGCGGAAATGCTGCGAGAGAGGCTCGAGATCGCGAGCTATCTCCACAAGGGTCTCACCATCCACTTCGCGGACGAAGGCAAGGGCACGAAGGAGTCGTTCTGTCACCCGGCCGGCATCGCGGACTTCCTCGCCCGCGTGGTCCGTGAGCGGAGCTCGCGGAGCGTGCACGAGCAGCCCTTCACGCTGTTCCGCGAAAACGGGCTCCGCATCGAGCTCGCCTTCCAGTGGACCGAGTCCACCGACGAGCACCTCCGGAGCTACGTGAACGGCATCCCCACCGGCTCGGGGGGCACCCACGAGAACGGCTTCCGCTCCGGCGTAGTGAAGGCGGTTCGCAACTACATCGAGACCCACAACCTGTCGCCCCGTGGTGTCACGCTGAGCGCCGAGGACATCCGCGAGGGCCTCACGGGCGTGCTCAGCGTGTTCCTCGCCGAGCCGCAGTTCCAGGGTCAGACCAAAGACCGCCTGAACAACCCCGAGACCACGGCCGCGGTGGATGGCGCCGTGCGCCCGAGCTTCGAGCAGTGGCTGAACCAGAACCGCACCACCGCCGAGCAGATCGTGGCCCGCATCATCCTGGCGGCCCGCGCCCGCGAGGCTTCACGAGCCGCGAGCCAAGCCGTCACGCGCAAGACGGCCACCGGCGGCCGAAACCTCTTGCCGGGCAAGCTCGCCGATTGTCTGGCGAACGATCGACGTGGCACCGAGCTCTTCATCGTCGAGGGCGACAGCGCAGGCGGCAGCGCGAAACAGGGGCGCGATCGCAACACACAGGCGGTCTTGCCTCTGCGCGGCAAAGTGCTCAACACCGAAGGCATGGGCCTCGCCAAGGTGCTCGAGAACAAAGAGATCGCCGACCTGGTCACGGCGCTCGGCTGCGGCGTCGGGCAGAGCTTCGAGCTCGGGCGCCTGCGCTATGAACGCATCGTACTCTTGGCGGATGCCGACAGCGACGGCCACCACATCACGACGCTGCTCCTCACCTTCTTCTACCGGCATTTGCCGGAGCTGATTCGTCAGGGGCGTCTGTTCGTGGCGGTGCCG
>Ga0268298_10006997_pt1 | contig 10096 bp, 8 predicted proteins | sample WWTPWeurt_MetaG_FD_194462 | JGI IMG/M metagenome (GOLD analysis project Ga0268298, IMG submission 194462) | Activated sludge microbial communities from WWTP in Nijmegen, Gelderland, Netherland - WWTP Weurt | ecosystem: Engineered > WWTP > Aerobic digester > Activated sludge | place: Netherlands... | reverse complement strand
CTCGACTGCGGGCGGCTCGACTGCGGGCGGCTCGACGGGAGGTGGCTCGACGGGAGGTGGCTCGACTGCCGGCGGATCAACGGGAGGCGGCTCCACCGCGGGTGGCGCGGGCGGCGGGACGGCGAGCTACGCGCTGACGGTCTCCTTCATCGGAACGGGCGCCGGGAGCATCACCGGCTCGCCCGGCAGTCTCAGCTGCACCGGCAATCCCTGCACGGCGAACTACGCGAGCGGCACGGTCGTCACCCTCACTCCGGTCGCGAGCAGCACCTCCTCCTTCGTCGGCTGGAGCGGTGCCTGCGTCGGACAGGGCACCTGCGTCGTCACCATGTCGCAAGCGCGTACGGTCACCGCGAACTTCGGGCTCGTCACCCACACCCTCTCCTTCGCCAAGCTCGGTCAGGGCAACGGAACGGTGACCTCCACGCCTGCCGGCATCTCCTGCGGCGCAGGCTGCTTCACGGGCTCGATGTCGGTCACCCAGGGCCAGCAGGTCACCTTGACCGCAGTGCCGGACGCCAACTCGGAGTTCGGCGGCTGGTCCGGCGCGTGCGCGGGAACGACCGGAACGAGCTGCGTCCTCACCGTCACCGCCGCCGCGAGTGTGCAGGCCACCTTCGACCCAGCCCAGCGCCGCGTCACCGTCATGAAGACCGGCACCGGCTCGGGGCTCGTTCAGTCGATTCCCGTCGCCACCATCTCGTGCGACCCCACCTGCACCGGCACGTTCCAACACGGCGCCTTCGTCCAGCTCCTCGCGGGCAACGTCACTGGCTCTCACTTCGTCGGCTGGAGCGGGCCCTGTACTGGGAACCAGAACACCTGCGCGTTCACCATCACCGCCGACACGACCGTCACCGCTGACTTCGCCGTCGACCAGTACCCCATCACCGTCACGCGCATCGGCACCGGGAGCGGCACCGTCACCTCGTCGCCAGCCGGCATCTCGTGCGGCCCGACGTGCATGGCGAACTTCAACTTCCTCACCGACGTGACCCTCACCGCGACGCCAGCGACCGGCTCGTCCTTCGCTGGCTGGAGCGGCGTCTGCACCAGCACCCAGCCGACCTGCACCGTGTCGGCCACCCAGGCCCGCAGCGTCACCGCCGACTTCTCGCTCAACAGCTACGACCTCCAGCTCGGCACCACTGGCAACGGCAGCGTGACGCCGAGCCCGGTGGGAACGTCGTGCGGCATCAACTGCCATCGCTATCCCCACGGCACCGTCGTCACCGTCGCGGCGGCGGCGGCGACCGGCTCGTCCTTCGGCGCCTGGAGCGGCGACTGCACCGGCACCGGCGCGTGCTCGGTGACGATGACCTCGGCGAAGACGGTCGGCGCGAGCTTCACCATCAACCGCTACACCGTCACCCTCGTGCGCAGCGGCTCCGGGAGCGGAACGATCCAGTCGCTCCCCGGCGGCCTCGACTGCGGCAGCACCTGCTCGTTCCAGTTCACCCACGGCACCGCGCTCGGCCTCACCCAGACGCCCGACGACCCCGGAGTGGACTTCGACGGCTGGAGCGGCCCCTGCACCGGCACTGGCAGCTGCAGCTTCAACGTCACCGCGCCCGTCACCGTCACCGCGAGCTTCACCCGCAACCGGCACCCGCTCACCATCACCAAACCGAACGACGGCCATGGCACCGTCACCTCGAGCCCAGCCGGCGTGAGCTGCGGCGCGACCTGCACCGGCTACTTCCCCGTCGGCCAGGTGGTGACCCTCACCGCGGCGGCGAGCACTTCGCCGGAGCCGCAGAACTCCACCTTCACCGGCTGGGCGGGCCCCTGCAGCGGGACGGGCACCTGCGTGGTGACGATGAGCAGCGCGAGGACGGTGCCGGTCAACTTCAAGCTGAAGCCGAACTACGTCTTCGTCACCTCGACGAAACACGACGCGAACTTCGGAGGCCTCGCCGGTGCCGACACCTACTGTCAGGTCGCCGCCAACGCCGCGTTCCTCCCGGGCACCTTCAAGGCGTACCTTGGCACCGCGGCGACGTCTGGTTCGGACCGACTCGCGCCAGCGACGGGGTGGGTGCTGCCCAATGGGCGTCCGGTCGCGAACCTCCGGACCGACCTCACCGCGCGCATGTTCTACCCAGTTCGGATGACGGAGCTCGGCCTCGACCTCACGCTCCCCAGCATCGAGTACGCGTTCTTCGGCAGCCCGGCCAACGACTGTGGGGGCTTCACCAACACCAGCGGTCAGGTCTCCGTCTCCGCGACCGATGGCATCGGGCTCGGCTTCCATGCAGCGAATCGGTTGGACTGCTCGATTGCCCAGCGCGTCTACTGCTTCGGGGTCGACCGGCCCGCGAGCGTGTCCGCTCCGCCTCCACCGCCCGCCGTTCGGTACGCGTTCGTCACCACTGCGCAGTGGCTCCCGAGTGGAGGGCTGGCCGGAGCAGACGCGCGATGCCAGAGCGACGCGGCGGCGGCGAGCCTGCCTGGAACCTACAAGGCGCTCCTCGCGACGACGACGACTTCGGCTGGGTCGCGCTTCAGCATCGCCGGCCCACCCTGGGTGCGCGTGGACGGAGTGCCGCTCACCGGCAGCGCGAGCGCGTTGTTCACGACGAGCTATCTCGACTCCGCGCCGTTGCTCACCGCCACCGGAGCCGTGATGGACTCAGCCATCTGGCTCGGCGTTCCGGTCAACGGCTCGCTCGCTGCGACCGTCGGAACCGCCGCATCGACCTGCGGAGACTGGACGAACTCGGCAGGCACTGCCGAAATTGGGTACGACAATCGAACCCGCGCCGCGCAGTTCACGAACTTCGGCTCACCTCAGCCGTGCACGCAGCCGGACATTCGCCTGCTCTGTCTGCAGGAGTGAGCGGCTGATCAGCTCTTCGCAGGCGGGGCCGCTGGAGCAGCCGCCTCAGGCGCCTTCTTCTTGCGCTTGATGAGGAAGACCGCGCCGACGATGGCTCCCACGAGGGCGCCCGCGCCAGTGCCGCGCATCTGGTACGTCACCAGGGTGTTCGCGCCGAGCCGCGCCGTCTCCCCGCACAGGCACATCGCGGAAGCCGCGCCGGCCGTGTTGTCCCACGCGATGTAGTTGGGCCCGATGAGCGTCACCAACAAGATGCCCAACAGCGCGCCGGCCACGACGAAGTTCAACAGCGCTCGCAGAGAGACCATGGGGCGCCCCTTACTGAATTTCGGTTCGGTCCGCTGCAAGGCGGCGAAACAATCGCTCTCGAAGGTCGAGAGTGCCCACTGCCGTTTTCGATCTGGCCCCCCACTCGTGGAGCGCGCACAGTCCACTTCGCCTCGGGGTCGTCGGCGATCTGCCAGCAATCAGGGCGAATCGGGGTCGGAGTGCAGGATCAGCCCGGTGGCAGAGGCCGTGCAATTCGGTTCAGCATGCTTTCTCGAACCCTGCTCGCTGCTTCCGCCATCCTGACCCTCGCCGCCCCGGCCTGGGCGACTGGAGAACGCGTCTTGGTGACGGCTGCAGCCGAGCCCTTTCGCGAGACGATCTGCGTCTCGATGTCGTGCGTCTCCTCTGGAGGCCGCGACGCAGTGGTGAGCGCCCGCGCGGTGAAGGGCGGCGTCGAGGTGACGGTGAAGAGCGGCTCCGGCCAGGTGAAGCTGGTGCACGTGGCGCCGCTGACCGAGGACGGCGACCTGTCGAGCATCGACGTGGTTCGCGCGAGCAGCCTCGTCATCAAGGCCATCGAGACCGCCAAGCCCCTCACCCCGCCTGCCCCGAAGGTCGCGAAGACCCATTCGAAGGTCTCGCGGCTGCGAATGATCGCGCGCCGCTGATCTCCCGGTTTTCTCAGAAACTGCGAGGGGTTATGGCGCGGGGTCGAGGCAAACACCGCGAAATCACACGACGAGGGGTTCCATTCGAGGAAGGATCTCGTGTATTTGCGGCGCCCATGTACGACGACGTGCGGCTGGACACGAAGCTGTCGGAGCTGTCGCGGGAGCTGAACACGCGGCAATTGGGGGCAGGGTTCACGATCGTCGAGGCCTTCACGATGAAGGGCTTCGATGAGACCGGGAAGCCGGGCTTGTTCGCGCTCGTGCTGCTGGGGCTGAATCCTCCGCCGTCGCTGGAGACGCTGACGCTGGTGGGAACGCTGCTGCGCGCGCGCCTGAAGCAGATCGACACCTCGATGCCGCAATGGCCCATCGTGGTGCAGGGCGCTCCGGAGCTCATCGAGGGTCAGCCGGTCGTCGCCGGTGGCCGTGAGTACTTCGACCAGGTGAAGAGCGAGTTGATTGCGCGCAAGGAGCGCTACAAGGCGCTCGAGGCGCGTCGGGTCAGCCTCACCCAGATGCCCGCCGTGACCGATGCTCCGCCCTCCGCGAAGAAGGCCGCTGCGAAGCCGGCGCGTCCTGCCCGTCGCCGGGTGGCCGCGACGCGGTCGAGCAAGGGTGCTCGCGCCGCGCGTCGCTGATGCTCCTCAGCCTCGAGCAACGACGGGTTCCGTCAGCACTCGTGCGTTCGGGCCGCATGCGCCGACTTGTAAGCGTCGTCGGTGCACTCTCGGTTGCGACCTCCTGCGTGACGACTCCGCCAGCGCCGGCGGCTCAGCGCGACCTCGCTGCAGAGGTCTCCGAAGCAGAGCGCACCCGCGACGGTGCGCGCTTGAGGACGCTCTTGGCACAGACGCTCCCGCCCGACGTCGCCGCGGCTGGAGCCCTCGCGCTCTTCTGGACCGAGGGCGCGTCGTCGGCCAAGGCCTGGTTGACGGCGAGCTGCAACGACCCACGACTGCCCACGTCGGACTCCAAGCGGAAGAAGGCCTGCGCGCACCTCACCTTCGCTGCCGTCTCCGACGCGAACCATCTGAAGACGGGCGGACGAGGGCCTTTTCTCCCCGGCCAGAAGCTCTTCATCGCGATGGTGTCCATCAACGGGCTGCCGGCCGAGCCCTTCATCGTCGACACCGGCGCACCGATGTCGGTCATCTCGAAGCGATACGCCGAGCGGGTCGGGCTCCCCTTCAACACCGCCAGCATGCACCTCGCGGAAGACGCTGCGGGCACCAAGGTCGAGCTCTTCCCCACCGTGCTCGACTCGGTGACGTGGGGCGAGATCGTCGTCGAGCACGTGCCGGTGCAGGTCCTGCAACTCCCTGACAACTTCAAGGTCGGCGGCCTCATCGCTCCGCAGGACCTCTTGCGCGGCACCGCCTTCGAGATGGATGGCCCCAGCGCGAGCCTGCGGACCCTCGACGGCGCGGCGTTCGAGAGCTCCCTCGAGCGAGTCCCGCTCCTCTGGGATGAGGGGAATCTCTTCGTGATGACCGAGGCGGCTTCCCTCGCGTCGCTCCCGTACCTGCTCGACTCCGGCGCTGGCGGGAACGGCGTCTGCGACGAAGCGCTCGCGACGAGTGGGGCCTCGCTCGATGGTGGCTCAGGCGCAGCGAGCGGAACCGCCGGAGGGACCCAAGCCGTTCGCGTCGGGCTCAGCGCGCCGTTCCGCGTTGGCCGAGAAGCGCCCGCGCCGACCTCCTTGTTCACCGCCAGCTGCCCTCGACGCGACTCCGGCCTCCAGAAGTCCGGTTACGTCGGTGCGCCCTGGTTCTGGCAGCGTCGCGTCTTCTTCCCAGCCGACCGGAAGACGCTCTCGTTCTCCCACCCAGCTCCCTGAGCCAACGCCTCGGGAACGGGTGAGCCTGTGCGCACGAGGCTGCGCAGCGAGCCGTCGGAAAGACGGGCAGTGGCGCGAGTGTTCACGCCATCGCTATCGTCGCTGCCGCTCCCGCTCCAAGGACTCCATGAAGCCTGCTCCCAGCCCGAGACCGCCGCGCGCCAAGCGTGAGCGTCTCAGCCGTCGCTCGATGTTGTCGGTGATGTCCGCGGCCGTCTTCGCGCCCTCCGCGGTGCGCGCCGAACGCCGCCAGGAGCGCCGCGAGTCCTTCGACGTCACCCGAGTGGAGATCTTCCTCGAGAGCCTCGACCCCGCCCACGATGGCCTGCGGCTCGCCCAGCTCTCCGACCTCCACATCGGCTCCGGCGTGCCCGACGGGCGCATCATCTCGGCGGTGAACGCGCTCAACGACGAGAAGCCCGACCTCGCCGTCCTCACCGGAGACTTCGTCACCACCCGCTGGGACCCCTACGAGCGAGTGCCGCAGCTCCTCGAGCGCATCGAGCCGCAGACCTGGGCGGTGCTCGGCAACCACGACCACTGGAGCGACGCGGACGCGGTCTCCAAGGGCCTCGCCAAGGCCGACATTGGCGTCCTCCAGAACCAGCACACCGCGGTGCGGCTCAAGGGCGTCGACTTCTCCATCGTCGGCATCGACGACTCCACCACCCGCAACGACGACGTCGCCGAGGCCTTCAAGGGCACCCGCGCCAACACCTCCCGCCTGGTGCTCACCCACACCCCGAGCTGCGCGGTGAAGCTGCCCGCGTGGGAAGACGTGCTCTGCCTCTCCGGTCACACTCACGGCGGTCAGTGGGAAGTGCCGAAGCTCACCCAGGGGGTCTACGCGCGCGCCGGCCAGCCCTGGTACCGCGGCCACTACCACGTGCGCGGAAACCAGCTCTACGTGAACCGCGGCATCGGCTTCGGGCGCGGCACTCGGCTCCCGCGGATCAACTCCGAGCCAGAGCTCACCCTGATCACCCTGCGCCGCGCGGAGCCCAGCTGATCAGCTGACCTGACTCTCGACCCGCCCCTTGAGCGAGGCGGTCAGGTTGTCCACCACCGGTTGCTCCACGCCCAGGAGCGACCGGCCGATCATCACGATGGCCTTGATGTCTTCGGGGTCGAAGCCTCCGGAGGAGATGCCCGCCTGCTTGCACAGCGCGTTGGCGAAGCACACCACGTTCGCGAGGGAGCTGCGGTCGCCGGAGTCGAACTCTCCCGAGTCGCGGATGCAGCGGGTGATGGTGGGCGAGAGCCCCCACTTCTCCGCCAACGCGATGCCCACGGGCCGGTGCACCTTGGAGACGACCCACAGCCACTCCTGCGTGCCCACCCAGTGCCGTCCTCGCAGCTCGACGATCTGCCGCTCGGCCTCGAGCATCATCGAGGCGACGATGGGCTTGCCGACGTCGTGGAGCAGCCCGGCGAGGTGCGCTTCTTCCGAGTCGGTGCGCCCCATCAGCGCCGCCAGGTCTCGCGCGGCGATCGCCACCGCCACCGAGTGCTGCCAGGCCTGGGTGGTGACGCGGTTGAGCTCGGCGTTCTTGGTGACGAAGAGGCGCTCCGCCGCGGCCTCGATGAGCACCGCCTTCACTCGCTTCGCACCGAGCCGCGCGAGGGCCTCGCTCAGCGTGTTCATGCTCACCGCATAGCCCGCTGCCACCGACCGGGCCGCGCGCATCAACCTCGCCGCGAGCATCGGGTCGAGCTCGAGCTCGGGGATCAGCTGGCGAAACTCGAACTCACCCGCCCCGACGACCTTGAGGCACTTCGCGACCGCCGTGGGCAGCGGTGGCAACGGAATCGAGTTCTCCGAGACGCGGCGCTGGAGGATCTCTTCCATCGCCTTGGCGACGCGCGCGGTGACCGGGGAGACCTCTCCTGGAGCTGGCTCCGTCGACGGGACTGCAGTTGCTGCCACGGCGCACCTCGACTTCCACTCTCATCGCCCACCTTCACGCTTCACGCGGCCTTGGCCTGCCCAAGCTCGGCGAAGACCGGCACCTTGTTCGTCTCTTCGTACCCCCCGAGGAGCTTCTTCACCTCCGCGCTTCCAATCACCACCACCTTGAGGCCGACGTCCGAGGCGCGCTCGACGATGGCCGCCATCAGCCGCGGCAGCTTGTCCGGATGCACCGCGGCCTTGGAGAGATCGACCATCACGTCTTCGAAGCAGGCCGAGGCGATCTTCTCGAGCTCGGGCGGGACGAGCCCGTCGAGCCGACTGAAGTAGCGGTCGATGCGCTCGGGCTTGCCGGTGAAGGCCGACACCTTGAGCAGGTTGTCCTCGCGAGCGATGAGGTCTTGTTTGTCGAAGTACTGCAACATGAAGTCTTCGATCGTCTCGGGGCTGATGGGCTTGTAGAGCACGTCGGCGAAGCCGCGCCCCTTCACCTCGTCGACGAAGGCCTGCGGGTTGGCGGTCTTCAGCGCGAGGGCGACGAAGACGGCGTTCGGCTCGAGCACCCGCAGCTGACCGGCGAGCTGGCCGCTGTTCACGTCGGGCAGCTCGTAGTCGATGAGGATGACGCGACACACCCGCTCCCGGCAGGCCTGGAGCGCCGCCTGCGCGCTGGTGACCGAGTGCATGGTGACGTGCTGAGGCAGCAGGGAGCGCAGCCGCTTGCCCACGTTCTCCATGTCGTCGATGACCATGATGTCGGTGAACTGCTTGCCCTCGGTCGGCGGAGGACCCATCGCGGGCACGGGCGCGGGCGCCGCCACCACGGCAGGACCTCCGGCGGGCGCGGTCGCCTGCTGGGCGCCGAGCTTGAGCGACTTGCGCACCTTCTCGGCGAGCTCCTCGGGCTTGAAGGGCTTCAAGATGTAGTCGTCGATGCCCTGCCGCATCGCCTCGGCGATGATCGACCGCTTGCTCTCGGAGGTGAGCATCACCACCGGCGTGGTGTTCCCCTGCTCGCGCAGCTTGGCGAGCATCGTCGGCCCGTCCATCACTGGCATGGTGACGTCGAGGAGGATGAGGTCGACGCTGATCTCCTGCAGCTTGTCGAGCGCCTGCTGCCCGTCCTCGGCTTCCTCCACGTCACAGGCCAGCGTGGCGAGTTGTTTGGCGATGATGGTCCTCACCGCGCGGCTGTCGTCGACTGTCATCACCCGAGGCATGGTTTCCCCTCTTCACGTTGTCCATTCACGAGACGTGTCCCTCCGAAACCCACAACAACAGTCCGAGCTGATCAGCCGAGAGCAGCACCCGCTGCACCGGCTGAGATTCGGGTACGTCGGCCCCCGCGGCGATGCGAGGCAGCCCCAGCACCGCGTCGAGCCCCAAGGTGCTCTTCACCAGGCCGGCCGTCATGTTCGCCAGCTCGCGCAGCGAGTCGTCGCGCATCGTCTGGTCGACGTTCTCCGGCTTGCACGAGAAGAGCTTGGCCGACAGCCGGGTGCAGCTGCCTTGCTCCGAGGCGAGCCCCACCGTCATCGGTCGCGCGCCGTTGATCGGCAAGAGCGCCGTCGTCCACTGGCCATCGGTGGGGTGGGGAGTGGTCTCACAGGGCTTGAAGGAAACGCCGAAGAGCGTGCTGGTGACGTTCGAGACCAACCTCGCGAGGGTCTGGGGATCGGGGAGCGGTCTCATGTCTCCTGCGGTGGTGCAGCGGCGGTGCCAGCCCAGTGGCCGTCTCGCCCTGCCGATGGATCAGGAAGGAGACCGGGGTCGACCGGACGTCAGGGGTGACCGAGACCCCACTCGTGCGCGTCAGGCAACCGACGGTGGCAGGGGTCGACGAGGCTGCACGCGCCGAACGAGACGGGCCTGCTTGTTGCTTCGTCACCGCGCATGAGCGCAGACGCCGAGCTGCTACGGGACTTCTTGATCGAATGCCGTGAGATTCTGATCCAGCTGGATCGCGACTTCGTCGAGCTCGAGAAGAAGCCGACCGACGCGACGCTCCTCAGCGCCATCTTCCGCGGCGTGCACACCGTCAAGGGCACCTCGAGCTTCATTCCGCTGATGAAGCTGCAGGCGGTGGCGCACGCCGGTGAGAGCCTGCTCAGCGAGCTGCGCGACGGGGTGCTGAGCCTCACGCCCGAGCGCACCTCGGCGCTGCTGTCGATGGTCGACGCGATTCGGGAGATGACGGCCGAGGTGGAGGCCTCGGGGTCGGACGGCGAGAACCCCTACGCCGAGCTCGTCGCTCAGCTCCATCGGTTGGCCGACCCCGCTCCAGCTGCCGAGCCGGCGCCCACCGAAGCCGCCCCCGTCGCCGAAGCCCAGCCAGTCGCCGCGGCGCCGATGCCCAGCGCTCCGAGCCCCACCCCGCGCGCCCAGGTTCCCGCGCCGCCGAAGGCCGACGCTCCCAAGGTCGAGGCCCGCCCCTCGGCGCCCGAGCCGCGGCCGTCTGCTCCCGATTCCCACCCGAAGTCTCCCGATGGGAAGGAGGACGATCACCGCGCGAAGGGCGCCTCCGACAGCACCGTGCGCGTCGACGTGGGGCTGCTCGATCGGGTGATGAA
>Ga0268298_10006996_pt1 | contig 10096 bp, 11 predicted proteins | sample WWTPWeurt_MetaG_FD_194462 | JGI IMG/M metagenome (GOLD analysis project Ga0268298, IMG submission 194462) | Activated sludge microbial communities from WWTP in Nijmegen, Gelderland, Netherland - WWTP Weurt | ecosystem: Engineered > WWTP > Aerobic digester > Activated sludge | place... | reverse complement strand
CGAAAATGTATATGTTATTTGTGATGAAATTTATGAGCATATCAATTTTACAGGCCAACATGCCAGCATGGCGCAGTTTGATTTTATTTACGACCGTGTAGTTACCGTAAATGGTTTGTCGAAAGCTTATGCAATGACCGGCTGGCGTTTAGGATATATCGGCGCTCCACTATGGATTGCCAAAGCTTGCGATAAAATTCAAGGCCAATACACATCTGCAACCTGCAGTATCACTCAAAAAGCAGCTATTGCAGCTTTAAATGGCGATATCAGCACCACGCTCGTGATGAAAGAGGCATTTTTACGTCGTCGAGATTTGGTTTTTCAATTATTACAGGATATCAAAGGATTAAAATTTAATAATCCACAAGGTGCATTTTATTTTTTTCCGGATGTAAGCAATTATTTCGGAAAAAGTTATAACGGTCATACCATTAAAAATGCCGACGATATGGCATTGTATCTGTTACACGAAGGCAATATTTCTGTTGTTACAGGAAGTGCATTTGGGGATGCCAATTGTATTCGGTTCAGTTATGCTACCAGCGATGATAAATTAGTGGAAGGCATGAAACGTATGAAATTAGCACTCGAAAAATTAGTTAATAATCCTGTTCCGGTTGCTTAAATAAATGGTATGTCACAACATCGAATTATAAAAAAAATGTTTTCCGGTTTTCGCCACGTCAAGGTGGCTATTGCCGGCGATTTGATGTTAGATAAATATGTTTACGGCAGTGTTGAACGTATTTCTCCGGAAGCCCCGGTACCCGTTTTAGATGTGGTTTCCAATGATGCCAGGCCGGGTGGTGCAGCTAATGTGGCAGTGAATATTAATGCCTTAGATGCAACGCCTGTCGTGTTTTCAGTTATTGGTAATGATACAAACGGTGACACCTTAATTGGCTTACTGCGCGAAAAAGGAATTAATACCAAACATATTATTCGCAGCGATAAAAGAATTACTTCAGCAAAAACCCGCATCATTGCAAAAAATCACCAGATGATGCGCATTGATGAAGAAATTACTGATGAACTGGATGAAACTACAAGCAAAAAACTTCAAAAATCAATAATCACTTTTCTTAATCAGCACAAACCTGATGTATTTATTTTTGAAGATTATGATAAAGGTGTATTAACGCCGGATTTAATTAGTATAATTATTACAACTTGTATTAAATTAAATATTCCGGTTGTTGTAGACCCCAAGAAAAAAAACTTCTTCGCTTATACTAACTGCACCGTATTTAAACCAAATATTCGTGAAATCAACGAAAGTTTGCAAACACAATTACAACAAACTGAAACAACCGATTTAAATATTATCACCAATATTTTAAAACAAAAAATGCCGCATCAAATCACTTTAATTACATTGGGTGATAAAGGCATTTATTTAAATACCGGCAAAAAAGGTGTAATTCAAAAAGCGCATATCCGAAATGTTTCCGACGTAAGCGGAGCCGGTGATACGGTTGTGAGTGTTGCCGCTTTATGCCTTGCTTCAGGTGCTGAACCTGCCTTAATGGCTGCCATAGCCAATATTGCAGGCGGTTTGGTTTGTGAGTTGCCGGGTGTTGTCCCCGTAAATAAATCGGTGTTATTAAAAGAATGCCTGAACCTCTTGTAAGCAGCAAATACCCTTCCTGCTTTTTTATTTAATTCTCATTTATTATTTTTATTACATGAAAACTAATATCCACACGAAATTTTTGCAAAAAAAGTCCGATGAACAATTATTACAACTGGTTAATAATTTAAGTCAGGCCGATGATGTACGTCTTGCTGCACTTTGGTTATTACAGGAACGAAATATTACTGAAAACATTCCCCTACACCTTGAAATGCAACTGGAAATGAATATTGCCGGCCGTTCAGAAGATTTGAAAGAATACGCTGAAAAACACGGTTTGGAAGATATGGAAATTCCTCAAGTAATTAAAGTAGCAGCTTATCTTACCTTAGTTCCGATTGTATTATTTATAATTCAGTTGATTATTTTCAATCAGTTGAATATGTTGATATTCAGCACAACAATTTTATTCAATATTGCTGTCATGTTGATGTTACTGATTGTTTGCATTTTTATTCTAAACGGAAAACAATGGCCACGCATCGTAATGGCGGTAATCCTGGCTTTAAACATCGTTTTTATTGTGCTCGGCTGGAACGGACTGATTCAAATATTTCGGATGCTGCCGAACATGGGCATATTTATTTTCATTCTCACAATTATAGAACTAGGGTCTAAAATTGCTGTAGTAAGCATGTTGTTTTCACAAAAGGCAAATCGCTTTTACCGCGGTGGAAAACAAAATACAGAAAATTTGTTCGACCAGATGTAATTATTTACTTCTGATTGCCTCTACAGGATCCATTCTTGATGCGGTAATTGCAGGAATAATTCCGGCTATAACACCCAGTGCAACTGAAATTGAAGTGCCGATTAAAACGTTGTTCCAGGAAAGTATAAACCCAAATCCTGTCGCTTTATCAGCCAAAAACATAACGCCCCAAACAAGCCCTAATCCAATTAAACATCCAATCAACGCAAGAATAATTGCTTCAATTAAAAACTCAGTCAGGATAAGATAATTTTTAGCGCCAAGCGATTTTTTTATACCGATAACATTGGTTCTTTCTTTCACACTCACAAACATAATATTGGCTATACCGAATCCACCAACCAGAATACTAAATCCACCGATAATAAATCCGACAATGTTAAGCATGGCAAATAAACTATCGAGCGCGTCTGCTGCCATGGTAACTTCATTCACTGCAAAATCACTTTCTTCCGTTGGTCGCAAATTGCGTGCATTGCGCATAATCGGATAAATTTCATCTTTTATCTCATCGGCAGTAATTCCATCTTTTGGCCGCACTTCAATAACAGGATCAATCATACCACTTTGCATATCAACAACACGTCGGATGTAATTAAATGGAATGATGATAGTATTATCATTACTGATATCAATAATGCTCTCTCCTTCTTTTTCCAGCACACCAATAATCCGCATTTTATATTGTCGCCCCGATTCTCTGAACCACACATATTTACCAACCGGGTCCACATTTGGCGGAAATAATTTATCTGCAACTTCAAATCCCAAAATACAAACCTCCGCTCCTCCCACCGATTCGTTCGGCACAAAATAGCGTCCGCTTTTAAAATTCAGGGTATAGATTTCATCGTAATTTTCAGTTACACCACTGATGGAAACATTTTGTAAATTATTATCGAGATATTTTACGTCATCCGCATTTAACCATAATTCAACGGCAACGGCTTTTGCTTTGGTAAGTTTTTCGTTGAGCAGTTTATATTCATCATAACTCATGGTAGGCCGCTTGATATAATCCCACCAGGCATATTCTTCATTCCCGAATTGCCAGGGCCAGCGCTGAATATAAATCATATTCGTGCCTAATTTCTCCAAACCACTTTCCATATTGCGCTTAAGCGAGTCAACAGCGCTCAACACCGCGATAATACAGAAGATACCAATAGATACACCAAACAGCGACAGGAAGGTTCTGAGTCTGTTATTCTTCAGTTCCTGCAATACCTGAGGGAAGGTTTCCGACAATGTTCTTAAGAATACACTCATTTTGCCTCAAAGATATTTTATTGTTTCCATTGAATTAGTTATAGTTTGGTTAATTTTGCACCCGCTCTGTAGATTTTCTTCAGACAAATTCTAAAACCCGTAAGTTTTATATGAAACTATCCAAATTTAATTTCGAACTCCCCAAAGACATTATTGCTCAACATCCTACACCTGAACGCGACGACTCCAAATTAATGGTTGTACACCGTAAAACAGGTAAAATTGAACACAAAAAATTTAAAAACATTTTAGATTATTTCAGTGAACACGATGTGATGGTATTAAACAATACCAAAGTATTTCCTGCCCGTTTATACGGTCGTAAAGAGAAAACAGGTGCTAAAATTGAAGTTTTCATGTTGCGTGAACTCAATCGTGAAATGCATTTATGGGATGTTTTAGTTGATCCTGCACGTAAAATTCGCGTTGGTAATAAACTGTATTTTGGTGATGACGACATGTTGGTGGCTGAGGTTGTAGACAACACTACATCACGTGGTCGTACCATCCGTTTCCTCCACGATGGCACTGCAGAAGAGTTGCGTAAAATTTTGGAAATAATGGGTGAAACACCGCTTCCAAAATACATCAAACGCAAGCCGGATGAAGAAGATAAAGAACGTTTTCAGACCGTTTTCGCTAAACACGAAGGTGCTGTAGCGGCTCCAACTGCCGGTATGCACTTTAGTCGCGAGTTGTTGAAACGCCTCGAAATTAAAGGGATAAATTTTGCAGAAATCACACTCCACGTAGGTTTGGGCACATTCCGCAGTATTGATGTGGAAGATTTATCCAAACACAAAATGGATGCAGAATATTTTAAAGTAGATAAAACCTGTGTTGATATTGTAAATAAAGGGCTGGATGGTAATCACCGTATTTGCGCAATCGGAACCACCAGTATGCGTGCCTGCGAAAGTGCAGTTGCTGCTACAGGCAGATTAAAAACGGAAGAAGGCTGGACTAACCTGTTTATCCACCCACCATACGATTTTACCATCTGTAATTCAATGGTGACCAATTTTCACCTGCCTAAAACCAGTCTTGTGATTATGGTTGCTGCCTTTATGGGTTACGATTTAACTATGGAAGCTTATAAACTGGCCATGAAAGAAAAATACCGCTTCTTCTCTTACGGTGATGCGATGTTGATTATCGACTGATCAGTAAAACCTAAAAAAAAATCCTGCCAAAAGCAGGATTTTTTTTTGAAATTCATTTCCGACGGTTTGTTTCAATATTCGTCTTCATTGAAGTAAAAATCGTCATGCGTTGGGTAATCACTCCAAATATCTTCTATCCCTTCATAAAATTCTCCCTCATCTTCCAATTCCTGTAAATTTTCAATTACTTCGATAGGAGCTCCCGAACGAATGGCGTAATCAATCAATTCATCTTTTGTTGCCGGCCATGGCGCATCTTCAAGATACGAGGCTAGTTCTAGTGTCCAATACATAATTAACCAGATTTTTAATTAGGGCGCAAAAATAGATTTTTTTTAATCTTTTGCAAGGAACAATATGAACAAAATGTGCCTTTCCCTAAAATAATTAGCAGAGATAGCCTGAAATTGAGCATTTTAGCCTTGAAAACTATTTTATTAATTAATTAACCTCTCGGCCGCCAGGTAATTTCTTCCACATCTAAATCGCGGGCAAGTTTGCGACTTAACACAAACAGATAATCGCTCAGTCTATTCAGGTAAGTTATGATTAAAGGCTCAACTTGCTCATTTTCAGCAAGATGTGTAACTATACGTTCAGTCTTTCTGCATATAACACGCGCTAAGTGACAGAACGACACGGTAGTATGTCCACCTGGCAAAATAAAGTTCTGTAACTGAGGCAATTTCGTCTCCATTTCGTCAATCTGTTGCTCCAAAAAGGTAATATCTGCTTCCTTAAGGTCAGGAATCGCCATTTTTGACCGTTCAGGGTCCGATGCTAGTGCTGCGCCAATGGTAAACAGCCTGTCCTGAATCTCATTTAACACGTTTTTATACCCTGTGTCAATTTGCTGGTCTGCAACCAAACCGATATAAACATTAAGCTCATCAGTTGAACCGTAAGCTTCAACTCTGATATGGTGTTTAGGCACTCTGGTTCCGCCAATTAACGAGGTTTCACCGGTATCCCCTTTTTTGGTATAAATCTTCATATTGCAAAGGTAATGGCAGTTGCCGCGAATGGCAACCGGGTAATGTAATTTTGGATTGGTTAACCGAGACTTTTTCTGAGTTCAGTCGGATTGAGTTTGTTTTCGTTCACCTCATCTCTTTCAATAACCCCATCACGAATACGTATAATACGATGTGCATAACGGGCGATATCTTCTTCGTGGGTTACAATGATAACGGTATTGCCTTTTTTATGAATCTCTTCAAACAACTCCATTATTTCATAACTGGTTTTGGTATCGAGGTTACCTGTAGGCTCATCGGCAAGAATAATAGAAGGGTCATTCACCAAAGCACGGGCAACTGCAACACGCTGACGTTCACCACCCGATAACTCGTTGGGTTTATGTTTCATGCGATGACCCAAACCTACTGCCTGTAAAATAGATTCTGCCTTTTGTGTCCGCGTTGCCTTGTTCATACCGGCATAAATAAGCGGCAATGCCACATTTTCAATGCCTGAAAGTCTGGCCAGCAGGTTAAAGGTTTGAAATACGAAGCCAATTTCTTTATTCCGCACTTCAGCCAGTTCATCATCATTCATTTTGCTGACATCGGTACCGTTTAACACATAATTGCCCACAGAGGGTTTATCGAGGCAGCCCAGAATATTCATCAGGGTGCTTTTTCCCGAACCTGAGGGGCCCATAATGGCAACGTATTCATTTTTATGAATAGAGGCATTCAGGCCTTTTAACACCTCAATCTTCACCTTTCCGAGATCGTATGTTTTTCTGATATTTTTTAACGAGATAATCTCTTCCATGCTTGTTACTTTTTACGCAGCACTTTCGGCACTTTAAAATAATCACTGTCGGCCAAAGGGGCATTTTCCAGCGCTTCCTGTTTTGTAATTTCCATTTTCGGCTCGTCGGCACGCATCACATTCGTATCCGGATTCACATATACCAGCGGTTCTATTCCTGTAACATCCAACTCATCCAGTTTACCGACAAAATTGAGCATATCGGTCAGGTTTTGTTCGATTGCCTTTTCTTCAGCAGCATCAAATTCGAGTTTAGAGAGATTGGCCAGTTTTTCAACCAATACTTTATCCACTTTCATAGGGGTAAAGTTAGTATATATTTTTAAGCCCATACCTGCCTTCACACAGTTTAACGAATTTATCGAATAAGTATGCCCTGAAAGCACGTTTTTGTGCGGTAATCAGCAATCTTTTTTCTATTTTCGCCGCATGGAAATTGTTGTTAGCGGAACTCGCCCTACGGGTATCCTGCATCTTGGAAATTATTACGGTGCCGTGCGCAATTATGTGCGACTGGGCGATGATAAAAATGTAAAGGGATATTTTTTTATTGCTGATTATCATTCTCTTACTACACATAATAATCCGGCTGAATTGAAAGTACTGGTGAAACAAACCATTGCTACTTACCTGGCATGTGGTCTTGACCCTGAAAAAGTTGTGATTTATGTGCAGAGTGATTTACCGCAAATTCCTGAGTTGTATTTATTGCTGAATATGCTGGCATATAAAGGTGAATTGGAAAAAGTTGCCACGTTTAAAGACAAAATTAAAATTCACAAAGAAAACATTAATGCAGGCTTGCTTACTTATCCGGTTTTAATGGCTGCAGATATTATGATTCACCGTGCACAAAAAGTGCCTGTGGGAAAAGACCAGGAACAACATCTTGAAATGACACGCAATTTTTCAAAACGATTTAATTCGAGATATGAAACCGAATTTTTCCCTGAACCGATTGCCTATAATTTCGGTGAAGATTTAGTGAAAGTTCCCGGCTTAGATGGATCAACCAAAATGAGTAAAACAGGTGGTGAAGTGAATGCGATTTTTTTGAATGAAGAACCGGAATCTATCCGCAAAAAAATAATGCGCGCAAAATCTGACGGCGGACCAACAACCATGAATCAGGAAAAACCACAGGAAATAAAAAATTTGTTTGAGTTGATGAATATTGTGAGCACCCCTGATACCGTTCAGTTTTTTGATAATGCTTACAATAATTGCAATATTCGTTATGGCGATATGAAGAAACAATTGGCCGAAGATATGATTCAATACCTCACACCTATCAGAACGCGCATCAATGAATTGATTCAGGATGAAGCTTATTTAAGTAAAGTAGTGAGCAAAGGTGGCGAAGAAGCAAGAGAAAGTGCTCAAAAAACAATAGATGAAGTACGAAAAATAATGGGAATTCGTTACTTTTAATCCTCCTTTACAATTAGTTTTCCCAAATTTGCACACTTGAATACCTAACAACTACGAATACAATGGCAAAAACTACCAAACAGGCTACTAAAACAAAAGAAGTAAAACCGGCAGCTAACGATAAAAAGAAAAAACCGGAAGTTACCGTTAAGTCAACTCCTAACACAAAATCTGAAAAAAGTGCAAAGCCTGTTGATGAAGAAAAAAATAACGATGTTGAACGTCGTGTAATTAAACATATTGCTGTGGCCGGAAATATCGGTGCAGGCAAAACTACACTTACAGGATTATTGGCAAAACATTTTAACTGGGAAACACATTTTGAAGATGTGGAAAACAACCCGTACTTATACGATTTTTATCAGGATATGCCACGCTGGGCATTTAACTTACAAATTTATTTCCTCAACAGTCGCTTCAAACAAATATTAGATATTCAGAAAGGAAATAAAACAATTATTCAGGATAGAACGATTTATGAAGATGCGCAAATTTTTGCTCCGAACTTACACGCAATGGGTTTAATGAGCACGCGCGATTTTCAAAATTATACTGAAATATTTAATTCCATTACTTCCCTGGTTTCACCACCCGATTTATTAATTTATTTACGCGGTTCAATTCCAGCATTGGTAAATCAAATTCAAAAACGTGGTCGCGAATATGAAGACAATTTACGTCTCGATTATTTACGCCGCTTAAATGAATATTATGAAGCATGGATTGCAAAATACAAACATGGTAAATTATTAATTATTGATATCGACCATTGTAATTTTGCAGAAAATGCTGAAGATTTAGGTAGTGTTATTCAACGCGTGAATACCGAATTATTCGGTTTATTCTAAAAAATATTAATTATGGATATTGTTGCCATCCGCAACGACACGCCGGGTAGTCGTTTAGTAAAACATTTTAATAATGCCGGCTGCTCATTACATCCATTACCTGTAGTTGAAGCCGTAAAACAATTTCTGGATGAAGAATCCATGATTGGCGGATATGAAATACATGCCAAACGCGAACAACAATTACTTGATTTTTATTCGGCAGCAGCAGAAATGCTCAATTGCCATTCAAGAAATATCGCATTTGTAACCAGTGCTACCGATGGATTTGTTAAAGCACTTTCTTCCATTCCTTTTAAATCTGGAGATGTAATTCTTACTACATTAAATGATTATGTTTCCAATCAAATTCAATTTTTATCCTTACAAAAACGATTCGGTGTTCAAATAATACGTGCAGAAAATTTGCCTACGGGAGAAGTAGATCCTGCATCAATAGAACAATTAATCAAAAAACATCGCCCTGTTTTGGTATCTGTTACGCATGTGCCAAATAATACGGGTATGATTCAACCGATTGAAGAAATCGGTGCAATTTGCGCAAAAGAAGATGTGTTATATGCAGTCGATATTTGTCAGAGTGCCGGACAAATTCCCGTTGATGTAAAAAAAGTGTTATGCGATTTCGCGTCTTTCACCATGCGTAAATTTATGCGCGGACCAAGAGGTAGTGGTGTATTATATGTTTCAGATAAGGTGTTGGAGAAAAAAATGGAACCACTGTTTGTAGATATGCGTGGGGCCGATTGGATTGATGATAATGAATATCAGCAAATACCCGATGCCAAACGTTTTGAATACGTGGAACAATCAAATGCAATAATTACCGGCGCAACAGTTGCCATCAGATATTATTTACAATTAGGTCAGCAAAATGTTTATGAAAGAAACCGAATCATAAGCGCTTATACACGGAAAAAATTGTCGGAAATTCCCGGAATTAAATTAATGGACCAGGGAATTAACCTCAGTAATATAATTTCTGCACTTCCGGAGAAAAAAAATATTTTCGAAATAAAAGCCGAGTTAAACCGCTTAGGTATTAATATTGGTGCTGCTCAGAAGAAGTTTGCATTGTTAGATTTTCAACAAAAGCATATAGAGGGAACACTAAGAATTAGTCCGCATTATTTTAATTCACACGAAGAAATTAATATACTTGCAGATTCAATTCATTGTTTAAACCCTTAAATTTATGCAAGCTGATGATTTTATTAAACTCGTCGACAACCCTGAATTTATTTCAGGCATTTACAAT
>Ga0268298_10006995_pt1 | contig 10096 bp, 7 predicted proteins | sample WWTPWeurt_MetaG_FD_194462 | JGI IMG/M metagenome (GOLD analysis project Ga0268298, IMG submission 194462) | Activated sludge microbial communities from WWTP in Nijmegen, Gelderland, Netherland - WWTP Weurt | ecosystem: Engineered > WWTP > Aerobic digester > Activated sludge | place: Netherlands... | reverse complement strand
TAGGCCGCCGCCACCAGGGGCACGTTGCCCTCGAAGTAGGCCATCAGCCAGCTCAGGTAGGCCATGCCGCCGCGGATGTTCTGCTCGGCGTCGTAGGGGCGCGCCACGCCGAAGCGCGCCGCCGTCTCGGGGATCAGCTGCATCAGGCCCTTGGCATTCTTGGGCGAGAGCGCGATGGTGTCGTAGTTCGACTCGACCTTGATGAAGGCGAGCACCAGCGTCGGCGAGAGCTTGTACTGCGCCGCGTGGCGCTTGACGATGTCGACGATGTGGCGCGGCGCATCGGGCGGGATCACCTCGATCGGCGGCGCGGCGGCCACCCGCGGCGGCGGCGGCGCCATCTGCGGCGGCGCGCGGTCGATCATGCACTCGGGTACGTAGTTGGGCGGGCCGCCGACGGTGGCCAGCATGCGCACCGCCTGCTCCAGGCCCTGCTCGGCGGCGGCGTGGAAGAAGAAGGCCGCGGTGGCATCGCTGCGCTCCACGCCGCGGCCGTTGGCATACATCCAGCCGAGGTTGAACTGCGCTTCCGCGTCGCCCAGCCGGGCCGCCTTGCAATAGAGCGCGGCGGCCTTCACGGCGTCGCGCTCCACGCCTTCGCCGTTCTCGTAGCCCAGCGCTTCCTGGCGCAGCAGGGAACGCACGCTGCGCTCCTCCTCGGTCTCGGGCGTGTGCACGGCGGCCTGCGCCGGCATCGCCAGCAGCATCAATTGCATGATTACCGGACAGAGCCCGCGCAGCAACTGCCTGACTTCCGGACAGCGCAGCCGATTCATGAGGCCAGTTTCTCGTAGAGCGTCGCGCGCGAGATGCCGAGCAGGCGCGAGGCCGCCAGCTTGTTGCCGCCGGTGGCCTGCAGCGCCTCGCGGATCGCCTGCGCTTCCAGTTCGGCGACGGCCTGCGGCAGCGACTTCACGCCGGCCACGCGCGGCGCTGCGGCCGATGCTGCCGGCTCGGCCGGCGGCGCAGGCAACGGCGCACTGATCGCATCCGGCGTGCCCAGCACGGCGGCGAAGTGGCGCGCCCCCAGCACCAGATCGTCGGTCATCAGGCTGGCCTGCTCGAGCACGTTGCGCAGCTCGCGGATGTTGCCCGGCCAGGGTTGGCGCGCCAGCAGTTCGAGCGCGTCGACCGCCAGGCTCTTGTGCGGCATGCCGCTGCGCCGCGCGATGTCGTCGGCCAGCGCGTCGGCGAGCGATTCCAGATCGGCCAGGCGCTCGCGCAGCGGCGGCACGCGGATCGGCAGCACGTTGAGGCGGTAGTAGAGGTCGGCGCGGAACGTACCGGCGCGCACCATGGCGGCGAGGTCGCGGCTGGTGGCGGCGATCACGCGCACGTCGACATGCTGCACCTGGTTGCTGCCCAGCGGTTCCACCTCCTGCTCCTGCAGCACGCGCAGCAGCTTGGCCTGCAGCGGCAGCGGCATGTCGCCGATCTCGTCGAGGAAGAGCGTGCCGCCATGCGCCAGCTTGAACTTGCCGTCGCGGCCCTTGCGGTCGGCGCCGGTGTAGGCACCGGGCGCGACGCCGAAGAACTCGGCCTCCAGCAAGGTGTCGGGCACGGCCGCGATGTTGACGCCGACGAAGGGCTTGGCCGCACGCGCGCTCGCCGCGTGGATGGCGTGGGCGAGCAGCTCCTTGCCGGTGCCGGTTTCGCCCAGCAGCAGCACCGTGCTGTCGGTCTGCGCCACGCGGCGCGCCTGGCGCTTGACCTCCATCGCCGCCGTGCTCGCGCCGATGAAGCTCGCGATGCTGTGCTTGGGCCGGCGTTCGCGCGTCAGGTGCTCGGCGAGCTGCTGGCGGGCGTTGTCGAGGTCGCGCTGCAGACGGCTGAACTTGCCGATCAGCGGTTGCATGGTCGTCTCGGGATGGTCGAGCAGCACCATGCCCATCGCGCCGATCACCTGGCCGCCCGCATCGCGCAGCGGCAGGCGGCTGACGAGGAAGGTGCCGGCCTGGTTGGTGAGCAGGTCCACCAGGATGGGCTGGCCGGTCTCGATGACCTGCGCCATCAGCGTGTTGGGCACCACCTCCTCGACGCGCCGGCCGACGAAGTCGCGCTCGTCGGCATGGCCGAGCGCCGGCAGGAAGCGCTTGTAGCCCTCGCTGATCCAGACGATGCGGTGCGCGCGGTCGACCACCATCATGCCCATCGCGGTCTGCGCGAAGGTGTCGAACATCGACTGCGCGGCCAGGCGCAGCAGGCTCGCGGCATCCAGCGGCAGGGTCGGTCCGGAATGGGGCGAAACGGGCATCGGGCCGGGCAGTGTCGGAAAGGCGGACACTGTAGCCGGGCCCGCCCCGCCAGACACCCATTCATCCGCAGGGTCGTTGTAATTATGAATTAGCAATCGTAGACTGGCTCGCAGCGCAGCTCGCGCGGCCTTCGAAAGTGGCGCATGGCAGATCCGATTCCCCTGCGTCCTTCCTCGCTTCACGAGGAAGTGGCCACTCGCCTGAGAAACATGATCTTCGAGCGCCAGCTGGCGCCCGGGCAGTGGATCGACGAGCTGGCGCTGGCGCGCGAGTGGCAGATCAGCCGCACGCCGCTGCGCGAGGCGCTCAAGGTGCTGGCCGCCGAAGGGCTGGTGCTGCCGGTGCCGCGCCAGGGCTGCAAGGTGGCCGAGATGTCGGAGGACGAGGCTGACGAGCTGCTGCCCATCATGGCCCTGCTGGAAGGGCGCTGCGCCTACGAGGCGGTGCGCAAGGCCGGCGAGGCCGACATCCGCCGCCTGCAGCAGCTGCATGCGCAGCTCGAACGCCATGCCGCGGCGCAGGACATCGAGGCCTACTACCGCGCCAACCACGAGTTCCACAGCGCCGTGCAGGCGCTCGCCGCCAACCGCTGGCTGGACCGCGCCACAGGCGACCTGCGCCGCTTCGTGCGCCTGCTGCGCGGCCGCCAGCTGCACTGGCCGGGGCGCATCGAGGCCTCGATCAACGAGCACCGCGTGCTGCTCGACGCCATCGTGCAGCGCGACGCCGCGCGCGCCGAGCGTGTCATGCACGACCACCTGATGGCGCAGCTCGCCGCGCTGAAGGCGCTGCGCCAGAGCGAACGTGCCCAGGGAGCCCCGCATGCTGGATGAGCTGAAGAATGCAGCGCGCAACCTCAACGGCGCGCGCCAGCTGCGCGGCCTGCTGATCGACTGCCGGCGGCTGCTCTCCGAACGCGGCGAGGCCAACAGCGTGGCGATCGCGCGCGACCTGGTGGCGCGCTTCCGCGAGCTGCCCGAGGATGCGCAGGCGACCTTCTTCGAGCGCCTCTCGCGCGATTTCAGCCCCGACCCCAAGGCCGTGCTGGCGAGCGCGCGCGCCTACGCCGAGACACCCAACGCCGCCACGCTGCAGCGCCTGACGCGCAGCGCCGAACCGCCACGCCAGGAGCTGCTGCGCCGCATCAACCGCTCGCCCGGCGGCACCGGCAGCATCGTCGCGATGCGCCGCGCGCTGCTGCAGCGCATGCGCGAGCAGCCCGAGCTGCAGGCGGTCGAGGCCGATTTCCTGCACCTGCTGTCGAGCTGGTTCAACCCCGGCTTCCTCAGGCTCGAACGCGTCGACTGGAACTCGCCGGCGCAACTGCTCGAGCAGATCATCCGCCACGAGGCGGTGCACCAGATCGACGGCTGGGACGACCTGCGCCGCCGCCTGCAGCCCGATCGCCGCTGCTTCGCCTTCTTCCACCCGCAGCTGCCGGCCGAGCCGCTGATCTTCGTCGAGGTGGCGCTGCTGCCGGCCATGCCGGCGGCCATCGCGCCGCTGATCGACAAGGCCTCCGAGCCGCTGCCGGCGAGCCAGTTCAAGGTGGCGGCGTTCTACTCGATCAGCAACTGCCAGCCCGGGCTCAAGGGCGTGTCGCTGGGCAACTTCCTGATCAAGCGCGTGGCCGATGAGCTGAAGCGCGAGCTGCCGCAGCTCAAGACCTTCTGCACGCTCTCGCCCATCCCCGGCTTCGCGCGCTGGGTGAAGGCCGGCGCGCGCTGCGAGGGCCTGCCGAAAGCCCGTGCGCAGCGCGTGCTGCAGGCCCATGCGGCCGTGCTCGACGCCTGCGGCGGCGATCTCGACAAGCTGGCCCAGACCGCCACCCTGCGCGCGCTGGCCGAACCCGCCGGCGAGGCGCTGCTGCGCCTGGCCGCCTACTACCTCGGCTGGCACGCCACCGCGCCCGACGGCGACCCGGTGGCGCGCTTCCACCTCGACAACGGCGCGCGCCTGGAGCGGCTCGACCCGCTCGGCGACCTGTCCGAGAAGGGGCGCCGCCAGTCCTGGGGCATGATGGTCAATTACCTCTACGACCTCGACCGCATCGAGGCCCACCACGAGAAGTTCGTCCACGGAGAAGTGGCACAGTCACGGCTCCTGACGTCGTTGCTCTGAATCGAAGAAACCACCCTGGAGACACGCATGCATCGTTCCCGCCTCTCGACCCTGCGCCGCGCCACCCTCGTGCTGGCGGGCCTCGCCGCACTCGGCGCCGCGCCCTGCGCCTCGGCCGCGGACGCCTGGCCGGCCAAGCCGGTCACCATCGTCGTGCCCTTCCCGGCCGGCGGCGGCACCGACGCCTTCGCGCGGCCGCTGTTCGCGGTGATGACCAAGAACCTCGGCAAGCAGTTCGTCATCGACAACAAGGGCGGCGCGGGCGGCACGGTGGGCGCGGGCATCGCCGCCAAGGCCGCGCCCGACGGCTACACCTTCTTCATGGGCGCGGTGCACCACACCATCGCACCCTCGATGTACCCCAGGCTCGACTACAACATCGAGACCGACTTCGTGCCCGTCGGCCTGATCTCCAGCGTGCCGCAGGTGATCGTGGTGAACCCGCAGCGCGTCGCCGCCAACGACCTGCCCGGCCTGCTCGACACCCTGCGCAAGAACCCCGGCAAGCTCAACTACGGCTCGGCCGGCAACGGCACCTCGCACCACCTGGCCGGCGAGCTCTTCAAGCTGCAGACCCAGACCTTCATCACCCACATTCCCTACCGCGGCGCGGGCCCGGCGCTGCAGGACCTGATCGCCGGCCAGGTCGACATGATGTTCGACGGCCTGGGCTCCTCGGCCACGCACATCAAGGCCGGCCGCATCAAGGCCATCGCGGTGGCCAGCGAGAAACGCGCGCCCGGCTTCGCCAACGTGCCCACCGCCAAGGAAGCCGGCGTGCCCACCTACCAGGTCGCCACCTGGTACGGCCTGTGGGCGCCCAAGGGCACGCCGGCGGCGGTGGTCGAGGCCATGCAGGCCGAGATGAAGAAGGCGCTCAACTCGGACGAGCTGAAGGGCGTCTGGAACGGGCTGGGCGCCGACACGCCCAACCTCTACGGCGCCGACTTCGGCAAGTTCGTCGGCAGCGAGGTGAAGCGCTGGGCCGAGGTGGTGAAGGCCTCCGGCGCGAAGCTGGATTGAGCCCGCGCCCATGCCCGGTTCGATCACGCTGGAGCACGGTGCGGAAGGCGTCGCCCGCCTGACGCTGGCCAACCCGGCCAAGCTCAACGCCATCGACATCGCGATGTGGCGCGAGCTGCAGGCGCTGATGCTGCACCTGCAGGCGCTGCCGCCCGCCGAGGCGCCGCACGCGGTGGTGGTGTGCGGCGCCGGCGGGCATTTCGCGGCCGGCGGCGACATCGTCGAGTTCGCCGAGTTCCGCTTCGAGGAAGCCACGCTGCGCGACTTCCACGAGAACGTGGTGGCGCCGGCGCTGCACGCCATGCTCGCCTGCGACATCCCGCTGATCGCGCAGATCGAGGGCAACTGCATCGGCGGCGGGCTGGAGATCGCGGCCTGCTGCGACCTGCGCGTGTGCGGCGAGGGCAGCCGCTTCGGTGCGCCGATCGCGCGGCTGGGCTTCCCGATGGCGCCGCTCGAACTGGAGGTGGTGGCGCGCGTGGTGCCCGAGGCGGTGCTGCGCGAGATGCTGCTCGAGGCGCGCCTGTTCAACGCCGCTGCCGCGCAGCACCACGGCCTGGTGCACGCCGTGCTGCCCGATGCCGAGGTGGCGGCGCACGCGCTGGCGCGCGCCAGGGCGATGGGGCATCTCTCGCCGCAGGCCGCGCGCATCAACAAGCGCACGCTGCGCCAGCTCGCCAGCGGCGGGCCGAGCGAGGCCGAGCGCCTTGCGCACTACGCCTACGCGCCCAGCGAGGAACACCGCGAAGGCGTCAGCGCCTTCATCGAGAAGAGAACGCCGCGCTTCCAGAGGGGCTGACGCGGCCGGAGCTTTCCCCATGCACGAGAACCAGAACCTGTTCGTCGCCCTGCGCGAGGGCTTTCCCGCCGAGCTCGACGGCATCGCCATCGAGACCGCCGACGGCCCCGGCGCGCCGCTCTTCTACACCTGGCGCGACATCGAGCGCGCCACGGCGATGATCGCCAACCTGCTCGATTCGCTCGGGCTGCCGGCGGGCGCGCGCGTGGCGGTGCAGACCGAGAAGTCGGTCGAGGCGCTGCTGCTCTACCTCGCGGTGCTGCGCGCCGGCTATGTCTACCTGCCGCTGAATACCGCCTACCAAGCCGCCGAGATCGAATATTTCGTCGGCAACGCCGAGCCCAGCGTCGTGGTGTGCTCGGGCAGGAATTTCGGCTGGGTGTCGAAGATCGCCTTCAAGGCCGGCACGCGGCACGTATTCACCCTCAACGAAGACCGCACCGGCACGCTGCTGGATCGCGCCGCCTTCCAGGGCGACACGCACGCGCCGGCGCAGAAGTGGGCCGACGACCTCGCCGCCATCCTCTACACCAGCGGCACCACCGGGCGCAGCAAGGGCGCGATGCTGACGCACGGCAACATGCTCTCCAACGCGCGCGTGCTGAAGGACTACTGGGGCTGGGTGAAAGGCGACGTGCTGCTGCACGCGCTGCCGATCTTCCACGTGCACGGCCTGTTCGTCGCCTCGCACGGCGCGCTGCTCAACGGCAGCAGGATGATCTGGTTCGCGAGGTTCGACCCGGCGGCGGTGGTGAAGCGCCTGCCCGAAGCGAGCGTATTCATGGGCGTGCCCACGCTCTACGTGCGCCTGCTCGCCGAAGCCGGCTTCGGCCGCGAGGCCTGCCGCAACATGCGCCTCTTCATCGCCGGTTCGGCGCCGCTCCTGATCGAGACCTTCAACGAATTCCGCGAGCGCAGCGGCCACACCATCCTCGAGCGCTACGGCATGAGCGAGACGGTGATGCTCACCTCCAACCCCTACCACGCCAAGGACGGCGAGCGCCGCGGCGGCACGGTGGGCTTCCCGCTGCCGGGCGTGGGCCTGCGCGTCGCCGACGACCGGGGCGGCCTGTGCCCCAGCGGCGAGATCGGCGGCATCGAGGTCCGGGGGCCGAACGTCTTCAAGGGCTACTGGCGCATGCCGGAGAAGACGAAAGAGGAGTTCACCGCCGACGGCTGGTTCAAGACCGGCGACGTGGGCAAGGTCGACGGCGACGGCTACGTCACCATCGTCGGGCGCAGCAAGGACCTGATCATCACCGGCGGCTACAACGTCTACCCGGCCGAGATCGAGGGCTACCTCAACGAGATGGACGGCGTGGCCGAGAGCGCGGTGATCGGCGTGCCGCACCCCGATTTCGGCGAAGGCGTGGTGGCGGTGGTGGTGGGCAGGCCGGGCGCGACGCCCGACGCCGCCGCGCTGATCACCGCGCTGAAGGGCAGGATCGCCAACTTCAAGGTGCCCAAGCACTGCTTCGTGGTCGACGCGCTGCCGCGCAACACCATGGGCAAGGTGCAGAAGAACCTGCTGCGCGACGCGCACAAGGGGCTGTTCCTTGGCTGAGCCGCTCGCGCCGGATTCGCGCTGCCCGCGCTGCGGCGGCGCCTTCCACTGCGGTGCGAACGACCCCCGCGACGCCGGCCCCTGCGCCTGCACCACGCTCACGCTGACGCCCGGGCTGCGCGCCGCACTGGCCCAACGCTGGCACGGCTGCCTCTGCCTGCGCTGCCTGGCCGAACTGGCGGCCGATCCGTCGCGGGTATCCTGCGCGCCATGTACGCCCGCTTCTTCGGCCTGAGGCAGCAGCCCTTCTCGATCGCGCCCGATCCGCGCTACCTCTTCATGAGCGAGCGCCACCGCGAGGCGCTCGCGCACCTGCTGTACGGCGTGCGCGGCGGCGGCGGCTTCGTGCTGCTGACCGGCGAGATCGGCGCGGGCAAGACCACGGTGTGCCGCTGCTTCCTCGAGCAGATCCCCAAGCGCTGCAACGTCGCCTACATCTTCAACCCCAAGCAGACGGTGGAGGAGCTGCTGCGCTCGGTGTGCGACGAGTTCCGCGTGCCGCACCGCGCCGAGGGCGCGACGGTGAAGGACTATGTCGACGCGCTCAACGAGTTCCTGCTGCAGACGCACGCGGTCGGCCAGACCAACGTGCTGATCATCGACGAGGCGCAGAACCTCTCGGCCGGCGTGCTCGAACAGCTGCGCCTGCTGACCAACCTGGAGACCAACGAGCGCAAGCTGCTGCAGATCGTGCTGATCGGCCAGCCCGAGCTGCGCACGATGCTGGCGCGGCCCGAGCTGGAGCAGCTCGCGCAGCGCGTCATCGCGCGCTTCCACCTCGAGGCGCTGAGCCTCAAGGAGACGGCGCAGTACATCCGCCACCGCCTCGCGGTGGCAGGCCTCAGCCGGCCGCTGCCCTTCGAGCGCGAGGCGCTGCGGCGCGTGCACCAGCTCTCGCGCGGCGTGCCGCGCCGCATCAACCTGCTGTGCGATCGCGCGCTGCTGGGCGCCTATGCCGTCAACAAGCCCATCGTCGACGTCGAGATCGTCGAGAAGGCCGCGCGCGAGGTGTTCGACGGCGCCCTGCCCGGCGACGCCACGCCGGCGCGCCGCGCCGCCTGGCAACGGCCGCTGCTGGCGGCCTGCGGCCTGGCCGCGCTGGGGCTGGCGGTCTGGGCCGGGCTGAGCTTCGAGCGCCGCAACGCCGCGCCGCCACCGGCGGCGGCCGCCGCGAGCGCTGCCGCTTCGGCGGTGGCGCTGGCGGCTTCGGAGGCCGCGTCCGAGGCCGGCTCCGCCGCGCCGGCCGCAACGGCCCCCGCCGCATCGACTGCACCGCCGCCGCTCGCCGATGCGAAGACGGTGCTGGCCGCCGGCTGGCGCAACGAGGCGGACGCCTGGCGCGCGCTGGGCAACGCCTGGCAGGCCCGGCTCGACGAGGGCGAGCCCTGCGCCGCGGCGGCACGCCAGCAGCTGCAGTGCTTCCGCAGCGGCGGCTCGGGCACGCTGGCGCTGGTGCGCCAGCTCGATCGCCCGGTGCTGCTCACGCTCGGCAGCGGCGCCGCGCGCAGCCAGGTGCTGCTGACGGGCCTGTCGATGCGCCATGCCACGCTCTCCACGCGCGAGGGCGCCATGAACCTGCCGCTGGCGGCGCTGGCCGGGCTGTGGCGCGGCGAGTTCGCCACGCTGTGGCGCACGCCGCCCGGCTACGACGACGGCGCGCCGGTGGACTGGCTCTCGGCCCGCCTCGCCGCTGCGCAAGGCGAGCCCGCGCCGGAGGCGCCCACCAAGTTCGATGCAGCGCTGCGCCACCGGCTCAATGCCTTCCAGGTCGCGCAGGGGCTCAAGCCCGACGGCCTGGCCGGGCCGGTGACGCTGATGCTGCTCAACCGCGCCAGCGGCGTGGCCGAACCCCGCCTGCAGCCGGAGAAGTAAGCGATGTCCTACATCCTCGATGCGCTGCGGCGGGCCGATGCGGAACGCGAACGCGGCGGCGTGCCCGGCCTGCACACGCAGACCATGGCCGAGCCCGGCGACGAAGCCGACATCGCGCCGCGAGCGCGCGGCTTGAAGCCCTGGCACTGGCTGGCCATCGGCCTGGCCGGCGGGCTGGCAGTGGCGATCGCCTGGAGCTGGCGCGGCGAGGAGCCGCCGCCACCCGTGGCGGTGCTGCCGCCTGCGCCACCGCCGCCGGCTTTGCCGGCTCCGGCGGCGCCTGCCGCCATTGCGCCCATCGCGGTGACCGAAGCGCCGCCGGCGAGCCCGGTGGCGATCGCACCGATGCGCGCCGCGCCGCCGCCGCCGGCAGCGGCGGCACGACCGGCCGCGCCTGCACCGGCCAGCGCCGCAGCGTCGACGATCCCGCGCATCGCCTCGCTCGCCGAACTGCCGCCCGAG
>Ga0268298_10006994_pt1 | contig 10099 bp, 11 predicted proteins | sample WWTPWeurt_MetaG_FD_194462 | JGI IMG/M metagenome (GOLD analysis project Ga0268298, IMG submission 194462) | Activated sludge microbial communities from WWTP in Nijmegen, Gelderland, Netherland - WWTP Weurt | ecosystem: Engineered > WWTP > Aerobic digester > Activated sludge | place... | reverse complement strand
GGTGATCATCGCGAACGTGGTGCCGCTTTTCTTGGTGGTCACCCAGCCCAGCAGGGCTGCGAAGAACAGCCCGGCCAGCCCTCCAACGATCGGAATGAGGCTCACCGGCACCGGCACGCTGCCGGCGCTGGCCATGTTGAGCGCATGGATGGCGATGAACGAGCCCAGGCCGCTGTAGACGGCGTGGCCGAAGCTCAGCATGCCCCCCTGGCCGAGCAGCATGTTGTAGGCCAGGCAGACGATGATGCCGATGCCGATCTGGGACAGCATGGTCTGGGCGAAGCTGCTGCGCCACACCAGCGGCGCCATCAGCAGCACCAGTGCGAAGCCGCCCCAGACGATGAGACGACCATGCAGGCGCGGGCGCGACAGCGGCTGCAGGGCCGACAGCGGGGTCGAGGAGTGCTCCATGCTCAGCCCTCCCGCGTGCCGAGCAGGCCCTTGGGCCGGAAGATCAGCATCAGCACCAGCAGCAGGTACGGCAGGATCGGCGCGGCCTGCGCCAGAGTGATGCGCAGCAACGGCCACCCCGGTGTCTGTGGCCCGACCTGACCGCCGATGCGGTTGATCGCATCGGCCAGCGAGGCATCCACCGTCAGCGGCAGTGTCTGCAGCAGGCCGATCAGCAGCGAGGCGAAGAAGGCCCCCGCCAGCGATCCCATGCCGCCGACGACGACCACGACGAAGATGATCGAGCCGACGACCGCGGCCATCGCCGGCTCGGTGATGAAGGTGATGCCGCCGATCACGCCGGCCAGCGCGGCCAGCGCGCAGCCGCTGCCGAAGACCAGCATGAACACCCGCGGCACGTTGTGGCCCAGGGCCTCGACCATTTCCGGGTGCGTCAGTGAGGCCTGGATCACCAGGCCGATGCGGGTGCGGGTGAGCAGCAGCCACAACGACACCAGCATCAACAGCGCCACGCCCATCATGAAGGCCCGCGTGAGCGGGAAGCGCGAGCACTTGGCCAGGCCCTGGCACATGGCCTCGGGCGCCGCGCCCAGCACCGCGCTCATGCCGTGGTCACCCGATTGCACCAGCGTGAAGGCCGGGCCCTGCAACAACGAGGGCGGATCGAACTGCACCGGCGTGCGCCCCCAGATCAGTTGCACCAGCTCGAGCACCACGTATGACAGCCCGAAGGTGATCAGCAACTCAGGCACATGGCCGAACCGGTGCACCCGCCGCAGCGAGGTGCGCTCGAACCCGGCGCCCAGCAACCCCACCACCATCGGCGCCAGCACCAGCGAGGGCCAGAACCCCAGCACGCCGGTCATCGAGTAGCCGACGTAGGCGCCGATCATGTAGAAGCTGGCGTGCGCGAAGTTCAGCACGCCCATCATGCTGAAGATCAACGTCAGGCCCGAGCTGAGCATGAACAGCAGCAGCCCGGAGCTGACGCCGTTGAGAACATTGATGAGGATCTGGTCCACGACGGTCCTGCGTCAGGCGGGAACGGAGTCGGCGTTGGATGCCATGCCGGCGCACGGGTGCCGCACGGATTCGCAGGCCGAGTCTGAGCGCGACCGATGTTCGTCGCGAGCCCGTCGAGGTTGGGGCGAGGAGCACAGCCGTACACCCGTACGGCGAGCACCGCAGCCCCGAGATCGGCGGGCGCAGCAGAACAGCGGCGTGCTCAGGGGCGCTTCATTTGGCAGGAGGTGGGCGTGCTGGCCACGTACGCCTCGTAATGCTTCACCGTCTGGAAGTTGTAGCCGGTGTTCTCGACCGAGTACGGGAACTTGGCGTCGGCCTTCTTCCAGACCGTCATGTACAGCCCCTGCTGCAGCTGGTGATCGGTCTTGCGCATCTCGACCTCGCCAGCGAAGCTCTTGAACTTCATGCCCTCCAGCGTCGCCGCCACCTTGGCCGGCTCGGTGCTCTTCGCCCTGGACATGGCCTGGCTGAGCATCGAATAGGCGTGGTAGACGGCCAAGGTGTACAGGTCGTCGTTGAACTTGGCCTTGAAGTCGTTGGCCAGCTTGTTGATCTCACCGGGCATGTTGCTGTCGGCGTAGCCCACCATGTAGACGCGGCCGGCCGCCCCCGCACCCAGCGCCGTCGGCGTGCCGGTGACGCTGGCGTAGTAGGTGAGGAACTTGACGTTCAGGCCCGCATCGTTGGCGGCCTTGATCAGCAGCGTGAGGTCGGAGCCCCAGTTGCCGGTGAGCACCGTGTCGGCGCCCGAGGCCTTGATCTTGGCCACATACGGCGCGAAGTCGCGCACCTGCGCCAGCGGGTGAAGATCGTCGCCGACGAATTGCACATCGGGCCGCTTGCGGGCCATGATCTCCTTCGCGAACTTCGAGACCTGGTGGCCGTGCGAGTAGTTCTGGTTGATCAGGTAGATCTTCTTGATGTCGGGCTGGTCCTTCACCCAGGCGGTCAGGGCCTCCATCTTCATCGATGTATCCGCATCCAGACGGAAGTGCCAATAGCTGCACTTGCTGTTGGTGAGGTCGGGGTCGACGGCGGCGTAGTTGATGTACAGCAGTTCCTTGCCGGGGTTGCGCTCGTTGTGCTTGGCCACGGCATCCATGATCGCCAGAGCGGCACCCGATCCGTTGCCCTGCACCACATAGCGCACGCCCTGGTCGACCAGCGACTTGACGGCGTTGGTGCTCTCCTGGGGGCTGAGCTTGTTGTCGATGGGCACCACTTCGAACTTCACACCCGCGGCATTGGACTTGTTGAAATGCTCGGCCAGGAATTGGTAGGTCTTGAGCTGGTTCTGGCCCACCGGCGCCATCAGGCCCGAGAGCGGATCGATCCAGCCGATCTTGACGGTCGTGCCCTGCTGGGCGTGGGCCGTGGTGGCGAGGCAGGTCAGCGAGGCGGCAAAGGCCGTGGCAAGCAGGCGCGAGGTGGGGGTCATCGAAGTCTCCGTTCAGTCCGGCGTGGGAATGCTGCGGCGCACAGCGTCGCGACGGTATCGACGGTAGCGGATGGCGCACCACATCGGATCAGGGACTACCCCACGCAGCCTTGTCGCCGCAGCGACAGCACATGCTCGAGAAAGCGCTCGCACGCGCACAGACGTAGACGTTGGCGGCAGGGCTTTGCTTCGCCTCCTACACTCGATCCGGGTACACGCACGGCCCCACCCCACCCCGCCGGCGCAGCGCCTGGACATGAAAGGTCGGCGCCGTGCCTGCGACGAACGATCCTGTCCCCACATCCTGCCTACCCGAACGACCATGAGCTCCCACGCCTCAGCCGACCCGCACCCTCACGACGATCCGCGCTACCCCGTGCGCAAGGACGACGCCGAATGGCGGTCGCAACTCGACCCCGTGCAATACGAGGTGGCCCGGCAGGCCGCCACCGAGCGCGCCTTCACCGGCAAGTACTGGGATCACTGGGCCGATGGCGCCTACCGCTGCATCGGCTGCGGCCAGGTGCTGTTCGAGAGCGAGGCCAAGTTCGATGCCGGCTGCGGCTGGCCCAGCTGGTGGAAGGAGATCGAGCCCGGCCGCATCGAGCGGCTGGAGGATCGCAGCCATGGCATGGTGCGTGTGGAGGTGCGTTGCGCTCGTTGCGGCTCGCATCTGGGCCATGTCTTCGACGACGGCCCCGAGCCCAGCGGCGAGCGCTACTGCATCAACTCGGCCTCGATCGACTTCGATCCCCGACGCTGACGCCCCCGCTACACTGCCCGTCGAATGAAGCTGCTCTTCGACTTCCTGCCCATCATCCTGTTCTTCGGCGCGTTCAAGTACGCCGAAGCCCACAAGGCCTGGGCGGCCGAATTCGCCACGCGCCACCTGGGGTTCATGGTGGCCGGCGGGCAAGTCGGCGCCGATGAGGCGCCGGTGCTGCTGGCCACCGTGGTGGTGATCATCGCCACGCTGGCCCAGGTGGCCTGGCTGAAGGCGCGGCGGCAGAAGGTGGACGCCATGCTGTGGGTGAGCCTGGTGCTGGTGGTGGTGCTGGGCGGGCTGACGATCTGGTTCCACAGCGACACCTTCATCAAGTGGAAGCCCACCGGCCTGTACTGGGCCATGGGCGCGGCGCTGTGGATCGGTCAGACGTTCTTCGGGCGCAACCTGCTGCGCCTGCTGATGGGCGATCAGCTTCAGTTGCCCGAAGACGTCTGGAAGACCTTGAACTGGGCCTGGATCGGTTTCTTCGCCTTCATGGGCGTGCTCAACCTGTGGGTGGCCTTCAACTTCGAGACGGCCACCTGGGTCAACTTCAAGCTGTTCGGCAGCGTCGGCCTGATGCTGGTGTTCACCCTTGCGCAGGGCTTCTACCTCAGCAAGCATCTGCCCGAGGAGACCGCCCCCGCCGAGTCTGCCGGGACTGCACCCGCAGCCGCCGCTGCGTCCAAGGTGCATGAGGAGGTGCGGTGAGCGTCACGGCAGACCAGATCGAGAAGGCCTTGCGCGCCGGCATCGTGCCCCTCGACGAGCTCGCGGTGATCAACGAAAGCCACCTGCACGCCGGGCATGCCGGCGCAGGAGAAGGCTCGCATTGGCGGGTGCGGTTGGTGAGCCCGGCATGCACCGGCCTGACGCGCGTGGCCCGACATCGCCTCGTGTATGATGCCCTGCGCTCGGTGATCCCGCAGGGCATCCATGCGTTGGCCATCGAGGCCCGCGCGCCCGTCGAGGGCTGATGGCCCGCCGCGGTTGCATCGCCACCCCGTTCATCCGTTCACTTCCCTGGCCCGGCCTGGGTTCATCCTGACTGGCGCCCCTTCACCCGAAAGACTGCCCGACATGATCTGTATCTCTCTCGCCGCCCGCACGGCCCTGGCCGCGGCTGCCGCCGCGCTGGTGCTGCCGCTGGCTGCCCAGGCCCAGAACATCGCCATCGTCAATGGCAAGCCGGTGCCCAAGGCTCGGGTCGAGATCCTGCTGCAGCAGGCCCAGCGGGCCGGCCAACAGGTCTCGCCCGAGATGGAAGGCCAGGCCCGCGAGCAGGTGGTGCTGCGCGAGATCTTTGCTCAAGAGGCCGAGAAGCGCGGCATCGCCGCCACGGCCGACTACAAGGCGCAGATGGAACTGGCGCGCCAGAGCATCCTGATCCGCGAGTTGTTCGAGGATTACAAGAAGAAGAACCCGGTCACCGATGCCGAGGCCAAGGGCGAGTACGACAAGTTCAAGGCACAGGCCAGCGGCACCGAGTACCGCGCGCGCCACATCCTGGTCGAGGGCGAAGACGAGGCCAAGGCCCTGATCGCGCAGATCAAGGGCGGCGCCAGCTTCGAAGACCTGGCCAAGGCCAAGTCGAAGGATCCGGGCTCGGGCCAGAACGGCGGCGACCTGGATTTCGCCAAGCCCGAGAGCTATGTGCCCGAGTTCAGCAAGGCGATGACGGCCCTGAAGAAGGGCGAGATGACCGCCGCGCCGGTGAAGAGCCAGTTCGGCTGGCACATCATCAAGCTGGACGACACCCGCGAGGCCGAGTTCCCCCCGTTCGATCAGGTCAAGGCCCAGATCCAGCAGCGCCAGATGCAGATGAAGCTGCAAAAGTACCAGGAAGACCTGCGCAAGGCTGCCAAGACCGACTACAAGTTCTCGCAGTAAACCCAAGTCCAGCGATCACCGGGCCCGCGGCCCGGCCTGCGGACCATGACACAGGGCGCCCACGGGCGCCCTGTCTGCTTCTGCGCGGCCGATAGTGCCCTCAGCGCGACGCCTGGGGCCACTCGAACAGCAGCAGGGCGGGATCGATGCTGGCGCGGTTGAGCATCACCGACCAGTGCAGGTGCGGCCCGGTCACCCGGCCCGTCGCACCCACCGCGCCCAGCCGCTCGCCCACCTTCAGATCGTCGCCCGGCTTCACGTCGATGGCACTGAGGTGGCACATCATCGACAGCCAGCCCCCGCCGTGGTCGAGCCAGACGGTCTGCCCATTGAAGAAGTAGTCGCCGGTGTCGATCACCCGGCCCGCCACCGGCGCCGTCACCGGGGTGCCCGTGGCGGCGGCGATGTCCATGCCGCTGTGGGGCGACCGGGGCTGGCCGTTGAACACCCGCCGCAAGCCGAACGAACTCGACGCCACGCCGCCCACCGGCGGCCGCATGGCCAGGCGCTCGGGCCAGGGCTGGCTGAACGTGGCGATCACCTGGGCCTGGTGCGCCCGTTCGCGCTCATGGCGCGCGAGGTTTTCGGGCGACAGTTCCACATGGCCGGGTGCGACCGTCAGGCGTTGCTCGGCATAGGCATGCCGGCCGATTCGATAACGAACCACGCGAGCGTCTTGTTCACCGCTCAGCACCTGCACCTGGGCCTCGCCCGCCGCCGCCGACAGCGGGATGCCCACCACCGCCGTCCACTGCCGCGAATCGCCCGTCACCAGTACCGGCACGCCCGCCGGGGTGCGCACCTCCGGGCGCCGCCCTGCCGGCCCCAGCGCCAACAGCGCAATGCCCCCTGGGGCCAGGCGCTGGCGGGGCGGCGCCCCGGCCAGCGGGGCCTGCGCCTTGGCGGCATGGGCTGGCATCCCTGCGCCGGCCGTCAGGCCCCATGCGGCCGCAGCCGCCTGAGACAGCCACGTGCGGCGCTGAAGGCTCACGCCGTCGCCTCCGGCATCGACTCGACCAGCCGCCCGGCTTCGAGGTGCAGTTGCCGATCACAGCGCGCGGCGATCGACCGGTCGTGCGTCACCAGCACCAGGGTGGTGCCGGATTCGCGGTTCATCTCGAACATCAGGGCCATCACCCGTTCGCCGGTGGCGAAGTCCAGGCTGCCGGTGGGCTCGTCGGCCAGCAGCACGGCCGGCTCGACGACAAAGGCCCGCGCCAGCGCCACGCGCTGCTGCTCGCCGCCCGACAACGTGCGCGGATAGTGCGACAGCCGCTCGCCCAGGCCCACCCGGCGCAGCATCTCGCCGGCGCGTGCACGGGCATCACTGCGGCCCAGAAGCTCGAGCGGCAGCATCACGTTCTCGAGCGCACTCAAGTGGCCCAGCAACTGAAAGCTCTGGAACACGAACCCCAGCTTGCGCGCCCGCACCGCCGCGCGTTCGTCCTCGTCGAGGGCGAACAGGTCGATGCCATCGATCCTGACCGTGCCCGAACTCGGCAGGTCCAGACCGGCCATCGTGGCCAGAAGCGTGCTCTTGCCGGAGCCCGACGCGCCGACGATGGCCGTCGATTCCCTGGGCCGCAAGGCGAAATCGATGTCGTGGAGAATGGTCAGCGTGCCGGTGGAGTCGGTCACCTGGCGCGTCACATGGTCAACGGCAATGATGGGATCGGTCATGAATGGGGGCTCGGCTCTGGGGCCACGGCGTCGGCAGTGGCTGCTGCACTGTAGCGTGGCCGCCGTCGCCTGGCTGGCCGGTGGCCATGCCCAGGCGGCGACGCCTGGGCAGCGGGTCATCTTGGTGGTGGGCGACAGCCTCTCGGCCGAGTACGGCATCGCCCGCGGCACGGGCTGGGTGGCCCTGCTCGAACAGCGGCTGGTGCAGGAGAAGATCGCCGCCACGGTGGTCAACGCCAGCGTCAGCGGCGACACCACCTCAGGCGGCCGGTCGCGTCTGGCGGCGGTGCTGCAGCAGCACAAGCCCACGCACGTGGTGATCGAGTTGGGCGGCAACGATGCCCTGCGTGGCCTGCCGCTGGCCATGACCCGCGACAACCTCGAACACATGGCCCGTGCCGCCAAGGCCGCCGGGGCCAAGGTGATGCTGGTGGGCATGCAGGTGCCGCCCAACTATGGCACCCGCTATGCCCAGGACTTCCATGCCCTGTTCGCCAACGTCGCCAAGGCCGAAGGGGCCGCGCTGGTGCCGTTCCTGCTGGCCGGCGTGGCCGATTCGCCCGAGGCCGACCGGCTGTTCCAGCCCGACCGCATCCATCCGACATCGGCCGCCCACCCCACCATCCTGGGCAATGTCTGGCCCGTGCTGCGGCCCTGGATCAAGTAGGCCCGCACCGCTGCCTCATCTCAATCGTCAGACATCGGATCGAGCTCGGGGAACAGCACCTCGGTGAAGCCCAGCCGCGTGAGGTCGGTCATGCGCGTGGGGTACAGCCGGCCGATCAGGTGGTCGCACTCGTGCTGCACCACGCGGGCGTGGAAGCCTTCGGCCTCGCGCTCGATCGGCTGGCCAGACGGATCGACGCCGCGGTAGCGGATGCGCGTATGCCGGGGCACCACGCCACGCAGACCGGGCACCGACAGGCAGCCTTCCCAGCCCTCTTCCATCGACTCGCCCAGCGGGGTGATCTCGGGGTTCAGCAGCACCGTCAGCGGCACCGGCGGAGCATCGGGGTAGCGCTCGTTGCGCTCGAATCCGAAGATCACCACCTGCAGGTCGACGCCGATCTGCGGCGCCGCGAGCCCTGCGCCCCGGGCCGCCACCATGGTGTCGTGCATGTCGATGATCAACGCCTTCAGCGCGGGCGTGTCGAAGGCGCTGACCGGCTGGGCGATGCGCAGCAGGCGGGAGTCGCCCATCTTCAGGATTTCTCGAATGGCCATGGGGGTGTGGTGCAACAGGTTCAGTGGAGCAGCCCGATCCAGGCTGCGGCGATGCCCAGCGTCACCGCGGTCACCGGGATGCCGGTGCGCGCATGGCGGCGCCAGTCGATCTCGATGCCGGCGCGGCGGGCCGCATCGACGACGATGAGGTTGGCGATGGAGCCGACGATCAGCAGGTTGCCGGCCAAGGTGCTGACCAGCGCCAGGGTGGCGCCCGCCGTAGGCCCGTTCGCCACCGGCAGCAGCAGCATCACCGCCGGCACGTTGGAGACCAGGTTCGACAGCAGCAGGGTGACGACGAACAGCGGCCCGGGCTCGTGCAACTTGATTCCCTGGCTGGAGAGTTCTTGAACCGCCTGTCGTGCCAACCCGGTGTGCTCGAGCGCGGCATTGACCACGAACAGCCCCAAGAACAGCACCAGAAGCTCCCAGTCGACCAGGCTCATCACCCGCGACGAGTGGAAGCGCTGGCTGAGCAGCAGCACGCCGGCGCCGGTGAGCGCGGCCACGTCGCGGGGCCAGTCGGTGAACAGAAACACCCCCAGCAGCGCCAACGCCACGCCCAGGCCCTTGGCCGTTTGCCAGCGGTCCAGCGCGGGCAGGTCTTCCGGATCGCTTGGCGCCTCGGCCACCGGATGGCGGGCCGACACCTCGACACCCTTCGAGGCCGATCGCGCCAACAACAGCCACAGCGCGAGCAGGCCCGCTCCGACCACCGGCAGCGCCTGCCCGGCATAGCCCGCAAACGACAGGCGCAGCACCTCGCCGATGAGCATGTTCTGCGGGTTGCCGATCAGCGTGGCCGCCGAGCCGATGTTGGCCGCACAGGCCAGTGCCAGCAGGAACGGCACCGGATCGAGCCGTCGACGCAGGCAGGCCCGGGCCAGCACCGGCGCCACCGCCAGGCACACGATGTCGTTGGAGAACACCGCCGACAGCCCAGCAGACACGACGATCACCGCACCCATCAGTGCCGCAGCCGGCCACGGCAGGCCGGCGATGCGGCGGGTGACCGCCGCATAGAACCCGCCCAGGCGCATCTGCGCCGAGATCACCATGAACGAGAACAGCAGCAGGATCGTCGGCAGGTGCACCGAGCGCGCGGCCTGCTCGGGCGTCATTGCGCCCAGGCCGATCACGGCGATCGCACCCAGCAAGGCCACTCCCGTGCGATCCAAGTGAAGCCAGGGCAGGCTGCCCAGGATCATGCCCAGGTAGACCACGGCGAAGACCGCCACCACGGCCGCCTGTGACCAGTCGAATGCGGGCATGGCAACCGTCAACGTGAGTCGGCTTGCGGGGACGCGTCGGGTCGCACCAGGGCTACAACTCAGGCCGCGGTCGAAGCGCCGCCAGCCAGCAGGGCACGCAGGCCGTCTTCGTCGAGCACGGGCACGCCCAGTTCCCTGGCCTTGTCGAGCTTGCTGCCGGCTTCGTCGCCAGCCACCACCCAGTGCGTCTTCTTCGACACCGACCCCGCCACCTTGCCGCCTGCCGATTCGATCAGGGCCTTGGCCTCGTCCCGGCTCAGGCTGGGCAGCGTGCCGGTCAGCACAAGCGTCTTGCCGGTCAGGGGCAGGCTGGCGGATGCATCGTTCGCCCCCTCGTGCTCCGGCCAGTGCACCCCTGCCGCACGCAATTGCTCCACCACCTCGCGGTGGTGC
>Ga0268298_10006993_pt1 | contig 10101 bp, 7 predicted proteins | sample WWTPWeurt_MetaG_FD_194462 | JGI IMG/M metagenome (GOLD analysis project Ga0268298, IMG submission 194462) | Activated sludge microbial communities from WWTP in Nijmegen, Gelderland, Netherland - WWTP Weurt | ecosystem: Engineered > WWTP > Aerobic digester > Activated sludge | place: Netherlands... | reverse complement strand
CAAATCCGTCCGCCTCTCCTCCTCGCACAAGCTTTTCGGCCGCGAACGCGAGACGGTGGACGAGGCCTGGCCGGGCGACGTCATCGGTCTCGTCGGCCACAGCGAATTCGGCATCGGCGACACCCTCACGCAGGACCGCGCCATCTGCTACGACGAGATCCCGCGCTTCCCGTCCGAGGTGTTCAGTTACATCGCCAACCCCAACACCGGCGACGCCAAGAAATACCGCGCCGGCCTCGAGCAGCTCCTACAGGAAGGCGTCGTGCAGTCCTTCACGGCCAAGAACGCGCCGCCGGGCGCCACCCTGCTCGCCGCCGTCGGCCCGCTGCAGTTCGAGGTCGTGCAATGGCGCCTCCAGAGCGAATACGGCGCCGAGTCCCGCCTCACGCCGGCCCCGTGGACGCTGCTCCGCTGGGTCGAGCCGCACCCGGCGCTCAAGGACCCGAGCCGCCTCATCGTCGCCACCGGCGTGAGCTTCGGCGCCGACAAGTTCGAGAACCCCGTCGTGCTCTTCCCCAATGAATGGACCCTCAGATATTTTGAGGAAAAAAATTCCGAATTGAAATTGCATGCCCTGCCTTTGGAACAAACCAGATAACGACTGGCTTGTCCGCCATAGGCCCGGCGACGGCGGAACGATGCGCTATTTCGAGGAGAAAAATCCCGAACTCAAGCTGCACGCCCTGCCTTTGGAGCAAACCAAGTAAGCCCTCGCATCCTCCAATTCGGCTGGACCGGACCCGACGATCACACGCACATCCACGACACCCGTGCTTGCATCGCTTTCAGCCAGCCCGTGCGCCTGAAACTCCAAACCGCCACCGCCGACGACGCCGAGGCCATCGCCGCCCTGCGCAATGCCGTGTCCGACGACCTGACCTTCAAGCATGGCAAGGGACCGTGGACCGGCCATTGCACGACAGCCGGCGTGCTCTTCGACCTGCGCAACGCCATGCTCTTTGTCGCGCTCCACCGCGGCGAGGCCGTCGCCACGCTCAAGCTCGCCACCACGAAGCCCTGGGCCATTGATTTGAAGTATTTTCCCAAGGCGAAACGCCCGCTCTACCTCACGGCGATGGCCGTGGCACCTGAGCTCCAGCGGCAGGGGCTCGGTCGCTCGTGTCTTGAGCAGATGATGAACATTGCCCGCAAGAAGGGCGCCGACGCCGTCTTTCTCGACGCCTACGATCACCCGGCGGCCGGTGCCGGCGCGTTTTACACCAAATGCGGCTGTCGCGAAACCGGGCGGGTAACCCACCGGCAGGTCCCGCTCATTTATTACGAACTGCCGGTCTAGGCCACAAACCGGTCACTTCTCCTTCTCGGTCGAGGGCGCCTGCTGGATGCCCGCGTTGGAAGACGCCACGCGGACCGGGCCGGGGTCAGAACGGGCTGGCGGCGGCGTAAAGGTGCGCTCCGCCGGCGGGTTGTCGGGGCGGCGCGGCTGGTCCGAATTTGCCACCCGCGGATTCTCCCAGCGGGTGTGGGTGCCGGGCGGATGCCCGGGCTTGTCACCCGGCTTATTGGGCTGATGTGGCGGCACTGGGCGCGAATGGCCGCCGTAGTTGTAATCGAAAGGATCGTAATAACCCCACCGCGAGAATCCGCCGTAGGCCGGATTGTAGTAGCCATTGCGGTAATAGTCATAGGGATAATAATCATCGGGACCGGGATACACCGCGAGCAGCGTGTAGGTGCGCGCCGGGAGGCGGCCGATGCGCACAATCACCCACTCGGGCTCGTCCTCGGGATGCTGGGGGGCGAACTGCACCTTCACTTCATACAGCCGGTTGCCGGTCAGACCCTGTTTCCGAAGATAATTGCCCACCGCCTGCCGCAATTCGCTGAGTTGCTCCGGCGTCAGCTCCTTGTTCGTGGAACTCCGCACCACCGTGAACTCCGCCGCTGGCTCCACCCGCGGCGTGGCAACCCTCTGGCTGACGCAACCCGCGAGCAACAGCCCGATCCCGAGCCGCATTGCGGCCGAAAAGTAACGCACAATGGTCTGCATAGACGAACTCCAGGGTAAGGGTGAACCGCCTGCCCCGAAGTTAGCCGCTTGCCCCCGGCTCGCAAGCGCCTTCCACCCCGCTGCGCCGACGGCGCGTGACTTTAGTTTTGTCTGCCGGGCGGTGCCCCGCAGTGTGGGGCCATGCGCTTCTCCCATGTCCCCGCCCTCCTCCTGACCCTTGGTCTTGCCGCCACCTCGATGGCCGCACCACAGCCCGATGCGGTAGAAACTAACGCCCTCCCCCTCGTCGTTGTGAGGGCCGCGCGGTTGGTCGATCCAGTGAGCGGTCGCGTCCTCGCCGACCAGGCCGTGATCATCGAGGGCGAGCGCGTGAAGGCCATCGTGCCTGCGGCGGACACCGGCAAGGTGATTCCCGTCGGCGCGGCCGCCCGCACCATCGATCTCGGCGCCGCGACCCTCCTGCCCGGGCTCATCGACTGCCACACCCACGTGACCAGCCAGCCGGAGAATTTCTACGAGGACCTGTTCCGTCGGTCGCCGATTGACGAGGCCATCACCGCACACCTCTACGCCCGGCGCACCCTCGAGGCGGGCTTCACCACCATCCGCAATGTCGGCGCCGACAACTACGTGGATTTCGCCCTGCGCAACGCCATCAACGCCGGCAAGCTTCCTGGTCCGCGCATCCTGGCCAGCGGCCCGGCCCTCAGCGCCACCGGCGGCCACGGCGACATCAACGGCATGTCCCCCTACCTCCGCTTCGAGGGCAGCATCGGCGGCGTGGCCGACGGGGTGGACGCCGTCCGCAAGAAGGTCCGCGAGAACATCAAATATGGTGCCGATGTCATCAAGATGCTGGCCACCGCCGGCGTGCTCTCCGAGGAGGAGTCCGTCGGCGCGCCGCAGTATTCCGCCGAGGAGATGAAGGCCATCGTGGACGAGGCCGCCATGTGGGGCCGGAAGGTCGCCGCTCACGCCCACGGCGCCGAGGGTATCAAGCGCGCCATCCGCGCCGGCGTGGCCTCCATCGAGCACGCCAGCTTCATCGACGACGAGGGCATCGCGCTCGCGAAACAGCACGGCACCTGGCTCGTGATGGATATCTACAACGACGACTACATCCTCGCCGAATACGGCCGCCTCGGCTACCCGGAGAAAATCCTCGAGAAGGAGCGCCTCGTCGGCCGCACCCAGCGGGAGAATTTCCAGAAGGCGTTCCAGGCCGGCTGCAAGATGGCCTACGGCACCGACTCCGGCGTCTATCCGCACGGCTGGAACGGCAAGCAGTTCTTCCACATGGTCAAGTGGGGCATGACGCCGATGCAGGCCATCCAAGCTGCCACGGTGAACGCCGCGGACCTGCTCGGCTGGCCCGACAAGGTCGGCCGTCTCGCGCCGGGCTTCTACGCCGACCTCATCGCCGTGCGCGGCGACCCGCTGGCCGACGTCACCGCGCTGGAGCACGTGGAGTTCGTCATGAAGGGCGGCAAGGTCGCGAAGAACACCCTGACCGCCGAGCCCGCCGACCGGATAGATTGAAGGTGGGACCCGGCCTCCGGACGGGTTTAAGCGATGCGCTTCCGGAAAGCCGGATGCATATGCGGAAAGCGCGCCCGGAGGCCGCGCTCCACCTCAATGACCCAGCACCAGCAGTAGCCCGCCGAGCAGCGTGAACAACGCGCCGAGCAACCCCGCCTCGCAACGCTCGAAATTCTTCACCTCAAACCGCTCCAGTCCGACCAGCGTCAGCCAAGTGAAGACCATCATGCCGGCCAGGGTCGCGACCGCCAGGATCAGGCTGAGCACGATGAAGCCGCGCCACCCAAACTGCACGCCGGACAGGTAGATCGGCAGGAAACCCTCGCAGGGTGACAGCGTCAGCATCACGAACAGGCCACTGATGGCCGCCCAATCCCCGGCCTTGGTCTCCACCAGCTGGCTGTTCTTCAGCTCCTCGTCCCAGTGGCTGTGCCCGTGCTCATGACCGCAGCGCTCGCTCGGGTGATGATGCGCGCCCAGCACATGGTGGTGCACCACGCCGCCGCGCCACTGCCGCCAGAAATAATATGCGCCGATCGCCAGCAGGATGCCGCCCGCGATCCACGGGAACAGCCGCTCGTGCCGCTCATCCAGTTGAAAACCAAACCAGGCGATGGCCAGACCCAGCAGGCTCGTCAGCGCCACGTGCCCCAGACCGGCCAGCGCCGATACCGCCAGCGTCTTGCCGCGGCTCCAGCCCCGCGCCCGCGACACCAGCACGAAGGGCAGCCAGTGCGTCGGGATCGCCGCATGGAAGAACGCCACGGTGAAGCCGGTGGCGGCGATGGTGGCGAGGACGGCGGAATTCATGGCGGGTCGGCGAGGAAAGACGGGGCTCCCGGCCCTGTCGACCTTGAACACTACCAAAGCCGTCAAGCGGCTGGCGCCGAGTGAGAGTGAAAGTGAAGGTGAAAGGGCCCATTAAGGCTCGCATTATAGTCTGCGGGTAGGGCGCACCGGCCCGGTGCGCCGCGGCGGAGCGGGCCGCACCGCCCTGCCCCCCCTTCATCGCGACGTCAGCCTATGGCGCGAGACTCAATCCGATAGCGGCTAATATCGCATACTTATTGAGACTTACCCAAAGAAGTTACCCCCGTCTGTCATTGCGAGGAGTGAAACGACGAAGCAATCCAGCTGGATCGCCACGGCGCGCTTCACGCACCTCGCGATGACAAAACCAGTAACTACTTTTGGTAAGTCTCAATAGGATTGCCCACTCTCACCTTCACTTTCACTTTGTCCTCTCCGATGCCGCCCGACCTCAATGCCGTCAGCTCCTACCTGCTCGCCCTGCAGGACTCAATCTGCGCCGCGCTGGAACGCGCGGACGGCGGCGGCAAGTTCAGGGAGGACCGCTGGTCGCGGCCCGAGGGCGGCGGCGGACGCTCCCGCGTGATGGAGAACGGCGCCGTCTTCGAGAAGGCCGGCGTCGGCTTTTCCCACGTCACGGGCAAGTCGCTTCCCCCCTCCGCCACCGCGACGCGCCCCGAACTGGCCGGCAAGCCGTTCCATGCCATGGGCGTCTCCCTGGTCATCCACCCCCGGAATCCCTACATTCCCACCGTGCACATGAACGTCCGTTTTTTCATGACGGCGGCGGCCCCGGAACAGGACGAGACAATCAAAAATCAAAAATCGAAAATCGAAAATCCGCTCTGGTGGTTCGGCGGCGGCTTCGACCTGACGCCCTACTATGGCTTCGAGGAGGACGCCGTGCACTGGCACCGCACCGCGAAGGCCGCCTGCGACCCCCACGGCCCGGGGCTCTACCCGAGGTTCAAGCAGTGGTGCGACGACTACTTCTTCCTCAAGCACCGCGGCGAGCCGCGCGGCGTCGGCGGCATCTTCTTCGACGATTTCAACGCGCCGGGCTTCGCCGATTCGTTCCGGTTCCTGCGCAGCGTGGGCGACGCCTTCCTGCCCGCCTACCTGCCGATCGTCGCCCGCCGCCAGGCCGCGCCCTACGGCGAACGCGAGCGCGACTTCCAGCTCTACCGGCGCGGACGCTACGTCGAGTTCAACCTCGTGCAGGACCGCGGCACGATCTTCGGCCTGCAAAGCGGCGGGCGCACCGAGTCCATCCTCATGTCCCTCCCGCCGCTCGTCGCCTGGCGCTACGACTGGCAACCCGCACCCGGCACGCCGGAGGCGCGGCTTTACGACGTCTTCCTCAAGCCCCGGAATTGGGTCGAGGGCTGACATCATGCTCGCTACCCACTACCCGCTACTCGCTACTTCTGCCCGATGACCTCCCGCGAACGTTTCCTCGCCGCCCTCGCCTGCACGCCGCTCGACCGCCCGCCGGTCTGGATCATGCGCCAGGCCGGGCGCTACCTGCCCGAGTATCGCGCCCTGAAGGGCAAATCCTCCTTTCTCGAGATGGTGAAGACGCCCGAGCTCGCCGCCGAGGTCACCCTCCAGCCGTTGCGCCGCTTCGCGCTCGATGCGGCCATCATTTTCTCCGACATCCTCGTCATCCCGGAGGCGATGGGCCAGGGCTACAAGTTCCGCGACGCCGGTGGCATCGAGATGGACTTCAAGCTCGAGACCCAAGCCCAGCTCGACCGGCTCGATCCGGTCGGCGTGCAATTCCGCCTCGATTACGTCGGCAAGGCGCTCGAGCGCGTGAAGGCCGAGTTGAAGGGCGAAAAGGCGCTCCTCGGCTTCGGCGGTTCGCCCTGGACCCTCGCCACCTACATGCTCGAGGGCGGCAGCGCCGACGACTTCGGCCGCAGCAAGGCCGTGTTCCACTCCGACCGCGCCTTCTTCGAAGCCCTGATGGGGAAACTCACCGCCGCACTCATCGAATATTTCCAGATGCAGATCCGCGCCGGGGCCGACGCCATCCAGATCTTCGATTCCTGGGGCGGCATCCTCGCCGGGCAGGACTACGAGGCCGCCTCGCTCCGCTGGATCCGCGACATCATCGCCGCGCTGCCAAAGGACTTCCCCGTTATCCTCTACGCCAAGGGCACCCCGTCCCAGCTCACCGATCAGGCCTTCAGCGGCGCGCGGGCGCTCGGCGTGGATTGGACCGTGGACCTCGGCGTCGTCCGCAAGCTCGTGCCGGGCAACATCGCCCTCCAGGGCAACCTCGACCCGGTGCTCATGAACACCACGCCGGAGATCGTCGCCCGCGAAACCGCCCGCCTGCTTGAGGCCATGCGCGGCGCGCCCGGTCACATCTTCAACCTCGGCCACGGCATCATGCCCCAGGCCAAAATCGAATGCGTCGAGGCGCTGGTTGACACCGTCACTCGCTGGAAAGCATGAAATGCCAGCTCCCGGGCCAAAAAACATCGCTGTCGTCGGCGGCGGCCTCACCGGCCTGACCGCCGCGTGGCGCCTGCACGGCGCCGGCCATCGTGTCACGGTTTTTGAAAGGGGCCCGCAAGTCGGCGGTGCCATCGTCACGACCGAACGCAACGGCTGGCTGATTGAAGGCGGCCCCAACTCCCTGCAGGAAACCGCGGAAGTCGCGGCCTTGCTGCGCGAGCTCGGGATCGCGGACCAGAAGGCGCAGGTCGGTCCCGATGCCCGCAAGCGCTTCATTGTCCGCCACGGCCGCCCGGTCATGGTGCCGCTGTCGCCCGCCGGCCTGCTGACCTCGCCACTGTTCTCCCTCGGTGCCCGTGGGCGCGTGCTGGCCGAACTGCTCACCCGCCCGCGCGTGCGCACGACGGATGTCACCCTCGCCTCCTTCATCGCCGCCCACTTCGGCCGCGAGATTGTGGACTACGCGCTGAATCCTTTCGTCGGCGGCATCTACGCCGGCGACCCGGACAAACTCTCCGCCCGTTACGCCTTCCCCAAACTCTGGCAACTCGAGCGCTCCCACGGTTCGCTGCTGCGTGGCTTCCGCGCCGAGGCGGCCGGGCGCCGGGCCCGCGGCGATGCGGCGGGCGTGGCCCCGATCATTTCATTCCGCCACGGCCTGCAAACGTTGCCGCGCGCCCTGGCGGCGGCCTTGCCCCCGGGCTCGGTCCAAACCGACGCGACTGTCACCAGCCTCATCCCGGGCCGGCCGTGGAAACTCATCTGGACGCGCGCCGATTCGGTGCAAACCGCCGAGTTCGACGCCGTCGTGCTGGCCCTGCCCGCACCGGCTCTCGCCCAACTGGTTTTCAGCACGCTCGGCGAGCGCAGCCTGGCGTCCCTCGATCACGTGCCGCAACCGCCGGTCAGTTCGCTGTTCCTGGGCTTCAAGCGCGGGCAGGTGGCCCACCCCCTCGACGGCTTCGGCGCGCTCATGCCGGCCCGGGAGAAACGCAGCATCCTCGGCGTGCTCTTCTCCTCGTCGCTCTTCGCCGGCCGGGCACCGGACGGCCATGTGGCGCTGACGGTGTTCGCCGGCGGCATGCGCCAGCCCGAAACCGGCCGGCTCGACACCGCGGCCCTGCTCGCCCGCGTGCTGCCGGACCTGCGCGACCTGCTCGGCGTGGCGGGCGAGCCGGTTTTCACTCACCACACCTTCTGGCCCAAAGCCATTCCCCAATACAACCTCGGCCACGAACGCTTTCTGGAGCCCCTGAGCCGCCTTGAAGCCAAGCACCCCGGCCTCTGCATCGCCAGCAACGCCCGCGACGGCATATCGCTCCCGGATTGCCTCAATTCCGGCGCCGCCGCGGCCCGGAAAACCGGCGAATTCGTCAGCAAACTGTAGCGGCGGTCTATGACCGCCGGACGGCGCTCGCAGAGCGCCGCTACAGAGGGAAATTATCCCCTCTCGCCCCTTGACTCCCCCCCTCCGCCGGGTAGTTTCCGGCCCCTTATTTCCGATGGCGACCGAACTCAAAGACACCCTCCTGCTGCCCAAGACCGATTTTCCCATGCGGGCGGGTCTGGCCCAGCGCGAACCCGGCCGGGTGGCCCACTGGGAGCAGCTTGATCTCTACAACCAGATCCAAGCCAGGCGCGCGCACAGCCCCAAGGGTGCCTTTGTCCTCCATGACGGCCCGCCGTTCACCAACGGCGATGTCCACATCGGCACCGCGCTGAACAAGACCCTCAAGGACATCGTCAACCGCTACAAGTCCATGCAGGGCTTCCGCACGCCCTACGTGCCGGGCTGGGATTGCCACGGCCTGCCCATCGAGCAGAAGGTCAGCAAGGAGATCAAGGAGCAGAACCTCACTCTGACCACGGCGCAAATGCGCGCCAAGTGCGATGAGTTCTCCGAAGGCTGGATCGCGAAGCAGACCGCGCAGTTCAAGCGCGTCGGCGTCCTCGCCGACTGGAAGCACGAATACAAGACGAAGGCCCCGGCCTTTGAGGCCGACATCCTCCGCACCTTCGCCGCGTTCGTCGAGCAAGGCCTCGTTTACCGCAGCAAGAAGCCGGTCTATTGGTCCATCCCCTTCGAGACCGCGCTCGCCGAGGCGGAGATCGAATACAAGGATCATGTCTCCATCGCCATCTGGGTGAAGTTCCTCGTGCCCGCCGCCGAGGCCCAGAAGTTCGGCCTGCCGACGGACAAGCCGCTCTATATCGTCATCTGGACGACCACGCCCTGGACCATCCCCGCCAACCTCGCCATCGCGCTGCACCCCGAGGTTGAATATTCCGTCGCCGACACCGGCGCCGAGCGCCTCATCGTCGCCTCCGCCCTGCTCGGCTCGGTCGCCAGCGCCGCCAAACTCGAGCCCCAGCCGGCCGTCGTGATGACGCTGCCCGGGGCCAAGCTGGAGAAGCTGCAGGCCCGCCACCCCTTCATCGACCGCGCCTCGCCCGTTGTGCTCGCCGACTACGTCACGACCGACAGCGGCACCGGTGCCGTGCACACCGCGCCCGGCCACGGCGCGGAGGACTACCAGACCGGCCTCAAATACGGCCTCGAGATCTACTGTCCGGTCGGCGACGACGGCAAATACCTCGACGACGGCCGCGTGCCCGCCGACCTCGTCGGCCTGACCACGCTCGAGACGGTCGAAGACCTCGCCGCCAAGAAACCCGCCCCCGCCAACCTCGGCGTGCTCAAGAAACTCGCCGACGCCGGCGCACTGCTCGCCAAGGCCAAGTATCCGCACAGCTACCCGCATTGCTGGCGCTCCAAGACCCCGATCATCTTCCGCGCCGTGGACCAGTGGTTCGTGTCGCTCGACAAGGCCGGCCACCGCCAGGTTGCCCTCAAGGAAATCACCAAGATCGCCGCGGCGCAGGGCTGGATCCCCGCCTGGGGCGAGGCCCGCATCCGCGGCGCCGTCGAGTCGCGCCCCGACTGGTGCATCAGCCGCCAGCGCTCCTGGGGCGTGCCCATCATCGCCTTCTACGGCCCGGACAAGCAGCCCTACCTCGACGCCGGCGTCGTCCGCGCCGTGGCCGACAAGGTCGCCACGAAGGGCAGCAACTTCTGGTATGACGCCAAGCCCGCCGAGATTCTCGCCGGCGTGAAACTGCCGGCCGACTGGCCCGCGGCGGAGTCCCTCACCTGCGGACGCGACACGCTCGACGTCTGGATCGACTCCGGCTCGACCCAAGCCGCCGTGCTCAAGCGCGGCCAGGGCGGCACCCACTGGCCCGCCGACCTCTATCTCGAGGGCAGCGACCAGCACCGCGGCTGGTTCCAGTCCTCCCTCTGGAACAGCGTCATC
>Ga0268298_10006992_pt1 | contig 10101 bp, 11 predicted proteins | sample WWTPWeurt_MetaG_FD_194462 | JGI IMG/M metagenome (GOLD analysis project Ga0268298, IMG submission 194462) | Activated sludge microbial communities from WWTP in Nijmegen, Gelderland, Netherland - WWTP Weurt | ecosystem: Engineered > WWTP > Aerobic digester > Activated sludge | place... | reverse complement strand
ACGCTGGCCAGCTTCGCCGCTGCCTACGGCCTGCGCGAACTGATCGCGCCCGGCTTCCCGCGCAGTCTGGCCTTCCTGGCGCAGGAAACGGCGATCACCTTCGCAGTGATGCTCGTCGGCGGCGTGGTCGCCAGCCTGATGGCGATCTGGCACGCACTGCGCACTCCGCCGCAACTGGCCCTGGGTGGTTGACGTGAGCGCTGTCGTCGAAGTCGATCGCGTGTCCAAGACGTTTGGCAGCGGCGAGCTGGCCGTGCAGGCGCTCAAGCCCTGTTCGTTCTCCGTGCAGCAGGGCGAGCTGGCGGCGCTGCTTGGGCCCAGCGGCTCGGGCAAGAGCACGCTGCTGCTGTCGATCAGCCTGATCCTCGAACCTACGGCCGGGCGCATCGTGATCAATGGGCAGGAGGTCTACAACAACGGCTGGACGGGTGTCGACGAGCGCGCCTTCCGCCGCCGCAACATCGGCTTCATCTTCCAGCAGCACAACCTGATTCCGTTTCTCACGGCGCAGGAGAACGTGGCGCTGATGATGCAGTTGAATGGCGTGCCGCGGCGCGAGGCCGCGCGGCGCGCGAAGGAGCTGCTCGGCTACCTGGAGATCGCTCATCGCGCCGATTCGCTGCCGGCCAACCTGTCGGGCGGCGAGCAGCAGCGCGTCGCGATCGGCCGCGCGCTGGCCAACGAGCCACCGCTGATCCTGGCCGACGAGCCGACCGCCGCGCTCGACACCGAGCGCGGCAGCAAGGTAATGGCGCTGCTGCGCAAGATTGCGCGCGAGCGTCGCTCGGCGGTGATCACCGTCACCCACGACCACCGCATGATCGAAGGTTTCGACACCGTGTACCACCTGGAGGACGGCGTATTGTCGCGCCAGGCGCAGGCGCAGGTGGCGGCCGCGCACTGATGCCCGCTGCCAAGGTTCTTGATGTTTCCCAAGAAAGCGAATGTTCGACGGAGCAATCGGCCGGTTGGCCCCATCTGAGTACGCAGGCAGGCGGCAGACGCCTTCCGCAACTTAGCAGGAGATGGACATGAAGACCGTGAATGGAACCTGGCTGACCACCGTGGTGGCAGCGGCCGCGATCGCCGCGGCGTTCAACTGGCCAGCGTGGGCACAGACCGTGGCGCATGACCACGCCGCCGCAGCACCGCACAACTTGGCGCTGAACCAGGGCCGCAAATGGGCCACCGACGAGCCGCTGCGCGCCGGCATGGGCCGCATCCGCGGCGTGGTCGAGCCGCAACTCGGCGCCGCGCACGCCGGCAAGCTGACGCCGGCGCAGTACCGCGAAGTGGCGACGAAGATCGAAGCCGAGGTCGGTGGCATCGTCGCCAACTGCAAGCTGGAGCCGAAGGCCGACGCGATGCTGCACCTGGTGATCGCCGACATCGGTGCCGGCACCGACGCGATGGCCAGCAAGGACGCCAAGGCCCGCCCTGCGCTCGGCTTGGTGAAGGTGGCGCAGGCGGTCAACCAATACGGCAGCCACTTCGACGATCCCGGCTTCAAGCCGATCCGCAACATTCACTGAGTCCGGAGGAAACGATCATGAAGTTCACGATTCCCCAACCGCTGCAACATGAACACGAAGCCCTGCACGAGCGGCTGCGCCAAGCCACGCAGGTCGGCGGCGAAGTCGGCGACGCGGCCAAGACGCTGGCGCGGCTGATGCATCCGCACTTCGTCAAGGAAGACGAGATCGCGCTGCCGCCGCTGGGTCTGCTGGGGGCGCTGGCGCGCGGTGAATGGAACGCCGAGATGGCCGAGGTGCTGACGCTCACCGACCGGCTCGAAGCCGAGTGGCCGCAGATGCTGGCCGAACACCGCGGCATCGTCGAGGCGCTCAACAAGCTGCGCGACGCCGCCGCGCGCGCCGGCCGCAGCGACATCGTCGCCTTCGCCGAGTCACTGACCGAGCATGCGCGCACCGAGGAAGAGGTGATGTACCCGGCGGCGGTGCTGGTCGGTCAGGTGGTGCGGCAGCGGCTCGGCCAGCGCGCGCCGACGGCAGCGTGACGATGCCGGCGATGAAGACCCCGGCCTTCTTCGACGCAGTGCCGGCGATCATCGTCGTCGATCCGCTCGCCGAAACGCTCGGCGCGGCCGATGGCGGGCTGATCGAGTACCGCTACGTTGATGCGGTGAAGCTCGCCGGCCACTCGTGTCCCACGGTGGCTGGCGCGTGGTTGATGACGCGCGCCGCGCTGTCGCGCCTGTACCCGGTCGAACTGCCGCGGCGCGGCGAGATCCGCGTCGAGCTGCGCCAGGCCCAGGACGAAGGTGTGGCCGGCGTGATCGCGAGCGTCGCGGCGCTGATCACCGGCGCGGCGAACGAAGGCGGCTTCGCCGGGCTGGCAGGCCGCTTCATTCGCCGCGGTCTGCTACGCTTCGGCGTGCCGATGCAAGGCGAGATCCGCTTCACGCGGCTCGACAACGGGCAGTCGGTCGAGCTGTCGCACCGGCCGCAGGCCGTGCCGCGGCCGGCCGGGTTGAGCGAGTTGCTGCGCGATGCCTCTGACCCGCAGGCGTCCGCCGCGGCGCGGCGCGCCTTCGCCGATGCGTGGCAGGGCTGGGTGCGAACGATCGTGATCGACCATGCCGACGACCCGGCGCTGATTGCGATCGTGGCCTGAGCACGGTCATGACCCGGTGGGATATCGCACCCGAGGTCTTTCTCGCCGGCGTGCCTCTGTTCAAGGCCCTCGACGCCTCGACGCTGGCGCGCCTGGCAGCGGCGACGACGCGGCACACGCTGGCACGTGGCCACACGCTGTTTCGCAAAGGCGATCCGGCCGCCGGCATGTACGTGGTGGTCTACGGCGAGATCAAGCTGATCGCCACCACGCCGGCGCGCGGGCGCCGGCTCGCCGGCATCGTCGGGCCGGGGCAGAGCTTCGGCGAGCCGGTGATGTTTCTCGAGCGGCCCGCGGTGGTCGACGCCCAGGCGGCCAGCGATGCGCTGCTCCTTCATCTGCCGAAGCAGGCCGTGTTCGACGAGATCGAACGCAACCCGAAGTTCGCGCGGCGCATGATCGCCGGCCTGAGCCAACGCATCGAAAGCCTGGTGCGTGAACTCGATCGTCAGGCGCTGGGCAGCGGCCGTGAGCGCCTGATCGCCTACCTGCTGCGCCACGGCCGGAGTGCTGCCGGGCCGTTCGTCGTTCGACTGCCGGTGGCGAAGGTCGAACTCGCGTCGCAGCTGAATCTGACGGCCGAACACTTCTCGCGCATCCTGCACGAGCTGGCGCAGGCCGGGCTGGTGGGGATCGCGGGGCGGCAGATCACGGTGCCGAGCCGCGAACGGCTGCAGGCCGCGTTGCAGCAGCTCTGATCCATGCCGTTGCCGCTCGGCGTCGCAGCGCCCGCGGGCGGCGCGTCGTCAGCGCGGCCATCGCTGGTCCGCGCGCACGTGCGAGGCGAGCAGGCGCTCGGCCGTGTCGCCGTCGACCGCGCGGCCGGCGTCGTCGACGAGCGGCTGTTCGAAGTCGTTCCAGCCACGCACGCCGGTCTTCAACGACGCGACGGTGGCGAAGCCCATGCGCTGCATCACGTCGGCGGCGAGCAGCGAGCGGTTGCCCGAGCGGCAGACGACGACGATCGTGCGCTGATGCCCAGCGGCGAGCAGCGGCAGCGTCTCTTCGTAGTCCCAATCGCAGCTCGCTTCCAGGATGCCGCGCGGCACGTTGATCGCGCCGGCGATCCGCACCGCGGCGAACTCGGCGGGTTCGCGCACATCGAGCTCGATCAGCGACGGCTCGGCCGCCAGGCGGTCGTGCAGGTCCCACGGCATCAGCTCGCGCACGCGCCGGGCGGCGTCGGCCAGCAGGTCGGCATAACGCGCGAAGGAAGAGTTCATCGGGCGACGATAGCGCAAGGCTGCGCGTTGGGAAGCGCCGGCACTCAGCCGGTACTCCACGCTCGCGGGCGGCGCATGCCAGCGATCTTGCAGGCCTGCCCTGGGTACCTGCACGGCAATAGCTCAAACAGGCGCCTGCGCGCGACCGGCCCGAGGCGCTCGGCCAGGTGGTGGATCACGAAGCGCGCGTCGGCGGCAACCTGGGTTCTCCTCGTAAGAACGGCGCATGAAGCGGATCGCATCCCAGTGGTCCTCACCGAGCGTGATGCCTTCGCGTCGCGCGAGTTCGACCGCGATCGCTTCGGTCCAGTCGTTCGGATCGATGAGGTAGCCTTCGGCGTCGAGTGGAGGCGTCAGTGCTTTCGTGGTCATTCGCTTAAGTTCGCATTTCATCGCATCGGGTCGGCGCCACCGCGGCTCGCCTGCGGCATCTGCGCACGATCCGTCATGTCCTCGGTGCGGGCCCGCTCTCAGCGCAGCAGCACATAGCGGCCAGGCGCATCCGCCAGCGCCTTCTCACCCCTTGTCCCGATGCGCGGCGGGGCGACGCGTTCGCCGGAGTGCTCGGCAAGCCAATGCTGCCAGGCAGGCCACCATGAGCCATCGAAGCGCGGCGCGGCCTGTAGCCAGGCATCCGGGTCGAGGTGCGCGTCGTGCGCCTGCCGCGTCAGCAGCTGGAAGCTGCGGTTCGGGTGGCCGGGCTCGGAGACGATGCCGGCGTTGTGGCCGCCACTGGTCAGCGCGAAGGTGACCTCGCTGTCGCTGAGCAGGTGGATCTTGTACACCGAGCGCCACGGCGCCACGTGGTCGGCCAGCGTGCCGACCGCGAAGATCGGCGCTCGAATGTCGGTCAATGCAACCGGAGCATCGTCGACGCGATAGCGCGCCTCGGCGAGCTCGTTGTCGAGGAAGAGCTGGTGCAGGTATTCGGAATGCATGCGGTACGGCATGCGTGTGGTGTCCGCGTTCCAGGCCATCAGGTCGTTCATCGGCGCGCGCTTGCCGAGCAGGTAGTTGTTCAGCCGGTACGACCAGATCAGATCGTTCGATCGCAGCATCTGGAACGCGCCGGCCATCTGCTTGGCATCGAGCGTGCCGCGCAAGCTCATCAGGTCCTCGAGAAAGCTGACCTGGCTGTCGTCGATGAACAGCGAGATCTCGCCCGGATCCTCGAAGTCGGTCTGTGCGGCCAGCAGCGTCAAGCTGGCCAGCCGCGCCGGCTGGCGGCGCGCCAGCGCCGCCGCGGCGATGGCCGCTAGCGTGCCGCCGAGGCAGTAGCCGGCCAGGTGCACCGGCGTGTCGGGTCGGATCGACCCGATCGCATCGAGCGCAGCCAGTACGCCGAGCCGCAGGTAGTCGTCCATGCCGAGCTCGCGGTCGTTCGCGTCGGGGTTCTTCCACGAGATCATGAACACGGTGTGGCCCTGGTCGACCAGGTACTTGACCAGCGAGTTGTGCGCCGACAGATCGAGGATGTAGTACTTCATGATCCACGCCGGCACGATCAGCACCGGCTCGGCATGCACCGTTCGCGTCGTCGGCCGGTACTGGATCAGCTCGATCAGCCGGTTCTCGAGCACGACCTTGCCGGGCGTGACCGCGACGTTGCGGCCGACCTCGTAGGCTTCGGCGCCGGCCGGCTTGTCGCCCTCGACTGCGCGCCGCCAGTCGTCGAACGCGTTGAGCCAGCCGTCCCACAGATTGGCGCCGCCGCGCTGCGCCGTCTCGCGCTGCACCACCGGATTGGTGGCGATGAAGTTCGACGGCGCGACGCGGTCGAGCCACTGGCGGGCGGCGAAGTTCACCATCTCCTCGTGGTGGCGTGAGACGCCGGGCACGCCGGTCGTCGCCACGTGCCACCACTGCTGCGTGAGCAGGAAGCCCTGGTAGAGCACGTTGTACGGCCAGGCGTCCCAGGCTGGGTCGGCGAAGCGCCTGTCCTGTGGCAGGGGCTCGATGCAGTGGGCGCACTGCGGTCGCAGTGCGCGATACGCGAAGAGCCACCAGCGCAGCGCCTTGCTGGCCATCTTCTCGACCAGTTGCCCCTGCTTGCCGGGCGCCAATGCGAGATGCATTGCCCAGTCGGTCGAGGCCTGCACCAGCGACACCGGCGACATGCCGTTGGTGAAGCTCGCCAGCAGCGAGCGGCTCAGCCGGTCGACGCCGACCAAGTGCGCTTCGAGCTCCGGCTTGTCGGCGGCGATCCGGCCGAGCCAGGCGCTCGCCGCGCGCTCGATCGGATGCACGGCCGGCAACTCGGTCGAGGCGGAAGGGGCGATGTGGGTTCTGGTGTCCATGGCTCAGTACTCCAGGCTCAGCGCGACTGAGCCGTAGGCGTGGTTGGATGTTTGTTGCTCGAACTCGCGCGTGCGGTACACACGCATCACGGCCAGCTTGACGCCACGCCCGGCCACCGGGCTTTGTGCGCTCAGACCGACGGCTGCCTGCATCACCCAAGGCCGACGCGTGACCTGGTGGCTGGTTCGAAGCAGGTTGCCGTCGAGCGAGAAGTCGTAGGCGACGAGCTTGGCCTCCAAGGTGCCGAACAGGTGGACACCTGCCCGCGGCCCGCTGGCAGCCGCGGCGTTGTCACCTGCGGCACGGCGCGCGGCCACCGCCGATGACGGCGGGCGGTTCTCGGCGCCCGGGCGGATCGGATAGGTTCCGAAGTCGTTCGGTATGTTCCAGCCGACCCGCCCTTCGATGGCCAACGCGGCCGAGGTTTCGATGTTGCCCAGGCGCAGCCCGATCGAGCGGATCGTATCGGCCGACAGGCCCGGCGTGACTGCCTCCGAGCCTCGATAGTCCTTGAACTTGCGGTCCATCGCCAACTGCAATGCGGGCTCGTTCTTCAACTGGTGGTCCCAGCCGAGAAACCGGTCGGCACCGATCGCGTCGTGAACCACGTTCTGCGATTGCCGGGCGAGCGACCAGGGACCGATCACGCCCAGCGTGATCTCGCGCGTGTCGAGGATCTCGGTGCCGTCAAGCGGTTCGAGCCGGCGCCGGTTCCACGACATGCCGAGATACAGCAAGCCTGCGTAGGGCCGATCGTCGGTGATCAGGTCGGTGCGCAGCGGGTCGCTGGGCGTGTACATGGCCTGGCCGAATTTGACGACGACGTTCTGTGTGTGGGCGGGGTTTTCCGGGTCCGACCAGAAGCCGGGGTTCACCAGCTTGATCAGTTCGGCATGCAGTCGAACCGGCGCCGGCAGGCATTCGCTGCGCAGGCGGCCGGCGATGTCGCGCGAGACGGCCATGAAGGCCACGCCGTTGGTGTAGTTGTGATCGGTGTCGACGAAGAGGTCGTTCTCCAGTCTGGTGGTGAAGCCGCGAAACGCGATCACATCGGCGGCCGTGCATGCCGCGCCGATTGACGCTGCGTCCTGCGTGGGCTCGGCGCGCGCGGCCAGCGGCGCGAGCAAGCCGATCGCAAGGAGGCATGTGGCGCTCCACGGCCTGCGCAGCGGACGCACGCGGGTCGGCAAAGCGAGTGGGTCGGCGGCGGGCATCGTCACTCCGATGCAATATCCGGCGTAGGCGGCTTGCCGCCGTAATAGGAATGCAGCACGTCGACGATCTCCTCCGCCGTCTCGACGATCGAGAACAGCCGCGCGTCGTCGGCGTCGATGAACCCTTCGTCGACGAGGAACTCGAAATCGATCGCGCGCCGCCAGAACTCGGCCCCGACGAGCACGATCGGCAGCCGCCGCACCTTGCCCGTCTGCACCAGCGTGAGAACCTCGAACAGTTCGTCCAGCGTGCCGTAGCCGCCGGGAAAGGCGACCAGCGCGCGGGCCCGCAGCAGGAAGTGCATCTTGCGCAGCCCGAAGTAGCGGAAGCGGAAACACAATTCAGGACTGACGAAAGCGTTGGGGGCCTGTTCCCGCGGCAGCGTGATGTTCAGGCCGATGCTACGTGCACCGACATCATGGGCGCCCCGATTGGCCGCTTCCATGACCCCCGGACCACCGCCAGTGACGATCACGAAATCTCGGCGTTGCTCGTGCTGGAAGTGCCGCGAGACGATGGCGGCGAAGCGCCGTGCCTCGTCGTAGTAGTGCGAGTACTTCAGTTGCTTCTCGGCCCGGGCGCGTTTGGCCTGCAGTTGCGGACCCGTCGGTTGCGCGCGGGCGTGCGGCTCCAGGGCCTCGAGCTGGGCGCGTGCATCCTCCGGCGGCTGCAACCGCGCGCTGCCGAAAACGACGACCGTGGAACTCACATGGTGCCGGCGCAGGTGACTCTCGGGTTTCAACAGCTCGAGTTGCAGACGTACCGGGCGCAGATCGTCGCTGGCCAGAAAATCGGCGTCCTCGTGAGCGAGGCGGTATGCGGGGCTGGTCTCGATCGCGCGCAGCAACGCGTCGCGCGCGTCACCGCCGCCATCGTGTATCACGCTCACAGCGCCGCCCCGCCGCCGGGCAGCCGCAGCCCGACCGCGGCGACGCCGAACCAGACCATCGCCGCGACCATCGAGACGCCGCCGACGATCACCAACAGTGGCGGCAGGCCGAAAAGCACCTCCGACAGGATGCCGATCGGCATCAGCATGCCGGCCAGCGTCAGCCACGAGATGCCTCTGGCGGCCGATGCGCCGACGGGAAGGCGCAGCAGCAGGTAGCCGACGACGACGTTGATGAAGGCGAACAGGTTGCCGTGCACATGCGCAAGGCGCGACTCGAAGTGCTTGCCCACCGCGTAGTCGGCGATCCAGGCCTCCTTGCCCGGCGCGAAGTCGCGCAGGTAGATCAGCACGAACCCGTACACCATGAACGCAGCGAGGAACAGGAACCCCGCCGCGATGTTCTTCCTGCCTTGCATGTCGTACTCCTTGTGAGTTGGATTTGGGGTGGATGCACGACGCCTGTCGCCGGCGCCGATGAATGGACGGCTATGGCCTACCGAACCACATGCGCGACATGAGACGGTCCTTGAGTCCGACCTGGTGGAAGAGTGCACCCATCACATGCAACGCGACCAGGGCCATCAGCAGCTTGGCGACGGCGCCGTGCACGGCGCGTGGCACCAAGCCAGAGAAGGTCTCGGGCAAGGGCCCCGCGCCACCGCCGAAGACGATGTCCGGCAACCCCGCCTGCCAGGCCGTGGCCGCGCCGCTGGCAGCCATCGCGAACACGGCCAGGTACAGGCCGATGTGCGCCGCGCGGCCCATCTTGTCGAGCCCTGGACGGTTCGTCGAAGCAGGCAAAGGCGCCGCCGTGCGCACACGCGCCAGCAGCCGCAGCAGCATCAAGCCGCCGATCACGACGCCGACGATCATGTGCGCGCGCAATGCGCCGATCTTGTCGGGCGAGGAATTCGGCAGGGGCTCGAGCGACAAGGTGCCCATCGCGAGCGCGAGCACGATCAGGCCCGCGAGCAGCCAATGCAGCGCCACGACGCCGGCGTGGTAACGGGATGGTCGGGTGTTCATGAGTCCTCCGAGGGTCGAATTGATGGGGGTGTGCTCACAGCCTGACACGCTGGCCGCGCGCAGGCGCGCTCACGCTCCAGCCGCGGCCGGTGCGCAATTGTTCGGCGAGCGCGAGCGCTGCCGATTCCTCGCCGTGCACGACGAAAGTCTGCCCTGGCGGCCGCTCGAAGCCTGCGGCCCAGGCCAGCAGCGCCGGCTGGTCGGCGTGGGCGGAGAACCCACCCAGCGTGTGGATCGACGCGCGCACCGCGATCTCCTCGCCGAAGATGCTCACGCGCTTCGCCCCGTCGACCAGCTTTCGGCCCAGCGTGCCCTGGGCCTGGAAACCGGTGATCAGCACGCTGCACTCGCGCCGGCCGAGGTTGTGGCGCAGGTGATGCTTGATGCGGCCGGCGTCGCACATGCCGCTGGCCGAGACGATGATCGCGCCGGCGCGGATGCGGTTCAGCGCCATCGACTCCTCGACGCTGGCGGTGAAGCGCAGCAGCGGCTGGTCGCGGCCGGCGGCGCGCCAGTCGGCGAGGCGCCGCGCCGGCTCGTCGAACAGCTCCAGATGCTGCATCGTGATGCGCGTGGCGGCCGCGGCCATCGGCGAATCGACGTGGATGTGCAGGTTGCGCAGGCGGCCCTCGCGGCTCAGGCGATGCAGGTGGTAGAGCACCTCCTGCGTGCGCCCGACCGCGAAGGCCGGCACGATGACGTTGCCGTGCTTGACGTTCAACGTGTGGTCGACCACCTGCGCCAGCTCGTCGACCGTCGCCGTCTGGTCCTTGTGGGCACGGTCGCCGTAGGTCGATTCGATGAACAGCACAT
>Ga0268298_10006990_pt1 | contig 10102 bp, 9 predicted proteins | sample WWTPWeurt_MetaG_FD_194462 | JGI IMG/M metagenome (GOLD analysis project Ga0268298, IMG submission 194462) | Activated sludge microbial communities from WWTP in Nijmegen, Gelderland, Netherland - WWTP Weurt | ecosystem: Engineered > WWTP > Aerobic digester > Activated sludge | place: Netherlands... | reverse complement strand
GAGCTGCGTAGAACGAGGGGCGGTGAACCTGCCCCAACTCGATCTTCGCACAGGGAGACTGCCGATGACACGGATCACGACGACTGCATTGCTCCTGCTCTCGCTCGCCGCCTGCACCGAGTCCGGTGAGGTCGAGACCACCGCCATGAACGCGATGGGCAACCACGCCGGCGCCTACGTCCCGCCGCCGCGCACCTGGAACGGCGTCGCCTACAAGGCGCCCTACGGCAAGATCACGCTGGCGCTCGACGTCGATCCGCAGACGCCGACGATGGTGCACGTCTACTTCATCGATCGCGCTGCCGACTTCGCCTACGACCACGTGGTCGCCAAGTCGACGCAGCTCGGCAACCTGGTCAACGCCACGGTCTCGCTCAACCAGGACCTGGCGATCGTCGGCACCGCGACCGGCACCCGCCCGGGCGGCAGCGGCCCGCGCCCCGGCACCGAGGGCTGGTTTGCGCTCGACATGGCGGGCGGCTTGCCCGACCTCGTCACCCAGGCCGCCGACATCGCCAACGCGTACCCGTGACGCGCGCGGTCCGCCGAGCAGAGTGATCGTCGCCACGGGCCCGGGACGCGCCACCCCACCGATCTTCCCGCCGACGCTCAGCCCGGGCCCAGCGCCGCCACCACCGCCGGCAGCTCGTCGTCGGCCAGCGTGCGCGCGTCGAGCCACACCCGGCCGTCGGCGATGCGCGCGATCACCGGCACCGCGGCGGCGCGCAGGCGCGCATCGATCGCCGTCGCCGCGCCGGCCACCACCACCGCCCACGACGGCAGGCTGGCGGTCGGCATCGCGCCGCCGCCGACCGTGGCCACCGACGCCTCGACGGTGACCGCCGGCCCACCGGCCGCCGCGATCGCCGCCGCCAGCGCCTCGGCGCGCGCGCGCAGGGTCGCCGCATCGGCCTCGAGCCGCGCCACCACCGGCACCTCGCGATCGCGGCCGTCGCGGTACAGCGCCAGCGTCGCGCACAAGGCCGCCAGCGTCAGCTTGTCGGGGCGCAGCGCGCGCATCAGCGGGTGGCTGCGGATCGCCGCGATCGCCGCGGCCTTGCCGACCAGGATGCCCGCCTGCGGGCCGCCCAGGAGCTTGTCGCCCGAGAAGCACACCACGTCGGCGCCGCTGGCCACCACCTCGGCCACCGTCGGCTCGGCCGGCAGGCCCGCCGCCTGCTGGCGCGCGCGATCGAGCATGCAGCCCGAGCCGAGATCGACCATCGCCGGCAGCCCCCGCGCGTGGGCCAGCGTCGCCAGCTCGGCCTCGCCGACCTCGGCGGTGAAGCCGACGATCGCGAAGTTCGAGCGGTGGACCTTGAGCAAGAGGCCGGTGCGCTCGCCGATCGCGCGCTCGTAGTCGGCGCGCCGGGTCTTGTTGGTGGTGCCGACCTCGCGCAGCGTCGCCCCCGACAGCGCCAGGATGTCGGGGATCCGGAACGCGCCGCCGATCTCGACCAGCTCGCCGCGCGACACGATCACCTCGCGGCCGCCGGCCAGCGCCGCGAGCGCCAGCACCGTCGCCGCGGCGTTGTTGTTGACGACGCACGCGGCCTCGGCGCCGGTCAGCGCGCACAGGAGCGCGGCGGCGTGGGCGTGGCGGCTGCCGCGCTCGCCGGCGCCCAGGTCGTACTCGAGGTTCGACGCGCCGGCCGCCACGTCGACCAGCGCGGCGATCGCCGCCGGCGCCAGCGGCGCGCGGCCGAGGTTGGTGTGCAAGACGACGCCGGTGGCGTTGATCACGCGGCGCAGCGGCGGCGCCGCCAGCGCCCGGGCCGCCTCGGCGACCGCCGCGGGATCGATCGTCGCCGGCGCCTCGGCGTCGGCCAGGATCGCCGCCCGCCGCGCCGCGATCGCCGCGCGCGCCGCCTCGACCACCGCCCACCGCGGCGCCGCGCCGGCGAGCGCCAGCGCCGCGTCGACCAGCTCGTGGACCGCCGGCAACGCGCGCAACCGGATCGCCGGATCGGCCATGGCCCAGGTGTCGCCCGCCGGCGCGACCGCGTCAATGCGCCGCGAGCGAGTCGCGGCTGCTATCTTCGCGCCGTGAACGTCCAGGCGGTCTCGGCGCTGCTGGCCGCGCTACTGATCATGGCGATCGGCGCGTCGGTGCTGCTGCGCGATCGCAGCGCGCGCTCGTACGTGTCGTTCGCGACGTTCACGTTCGTGGTGTCGACCTGGCACATCGCGACCTTCATCGAGATGGCCACCGACTCGCCGTGGTGGCGGTGGGTCGCGCTGTGGCCGGCGGCGACGATCCCGCCGACCGCGATCGCGTTCTTCCGGCAGTTCCTCAGCCAGCCGTCGATCGGCGGCCCGCACCGCCCGCCGCGCGTCACGCTGGCGTGGACGCTGCTCGCCTACGCCGGCCTGATCTACGGCGCGGTCATCTACCCGATCCACGAGTCGAACTGGTTCCTGCTGCCGTTCGGCGCCTACGTCTTCGGCGGCCTGTACCGCTCGGTCTACGACATGTACGTGCAGTACCGGGCGGTGCGGAAGCGCGTCGAGAAGGCCCGCATCCGCTACCTCGCGCTGGGCGGCTTCGTCGCGACCACGCTGGCGCTGACCGACGTGCTGCCGCGGTTCGGCGTGGCGTGGCCCACCGTCGGCAACGTGCTGTCGATCCTGTACCTGTACTTCATCAGCCAGACCTTGTTCCGCAGCCGGCTGATCGACGTCAACGAGCTGGTCGGCAAGATGGCCGTGCTCGGCTCGCTGGTGGTGCTGCTGTCGGCGGTGTACTCGCTGCTGCTGTCGTGGGTCGGCGGCGGCCAGCAGGGCATCTACCTCCTGAACGCGCTGGTCGCGTCGTTCGTGATCCTGATCCTGTTCGAGCCGGTGCGCAGCCGGCTCGAGAACGGCATCAACCGCTGGCTGTTGCGCCAGCGCCACGAGATGCGCGGACGCCTCGAGGCGCTGCGCCGCGAGCTGACCACCGTCGTCGCGATGCCCGACCTGATCGATCGCGTGGTCACCGCGCTCGAGGAGTCGCGCCGGGTCACCGACGCCGCGGTGTTCCTGCTCGATCCCGACGGCGCCGGCTTCGATCGCAGCGGCCACTTCGGCGCGCGCCCGCTCGATCGGCTCGAGGCCGGCGCCGCCCGCGCGTTCATCGATCGGCTGCGCACCGGCTACCTCGACCTCGAGCTGGTGCGGCGCGAGCTGGCCGGGCTGCCGCCCGACGCGCCGGCCGATCGCCGCGAGGCGCTGGCCGCGACGGTCGCCACCTGCGAGCAGCTGACCGCCGGGCTGGTGTTCCCGTTCCTCGGCACCGCCGAGACCGAGCAGGGCCCGTGGCTGCTCGGCTTCCTGACGATCCGCGACGATCGCGCCGAGGGCGCGTTCGACCTCGACGACATCGACGTGTTCCGGGCGCTGGCGTCGCAGGCGGCCCGGGTGATCGAGTCGAGCCAGGCCTACGAGCGGGTCAAGGAGCGCGATCGCCTGGCCGCGCTCGGCGAGATGTCGGCCGGCCTGGCCCACGAGATCCGCAACCCGCTCGGCGCGATCAAGGGCGCGGCGCAGCTGCTGGTCGGCCCCGATCGCAAGCCGCTGCCGCTCGGCCCCGAGTCGGCCGAGTTCATCGACATCATCCTCGAGGAGGTCGACCGCCTGAACAACGTCGTCAGCCGGTTCCTCGACTACGCCCGCGCCGATCGCGGCGAGGGCGGCCGGCCGCAGCCGATCGATCTCAACCACGTCGTCAAGAAGGTCGTGACGCTGCTGTCGTCGGCGCCCGAGGCCAAGGCCATCGACGTGCGGGTCCGCTACGACGAGCAGCTGCCCAAGGTGGTCGCCGACCCCGAGGCGCTGGTGCAGGTGTTCTTGAACCTCGGCCTGAACGCGGTGCAGGCGATGCCCGACGGCGGCACGCTCGAGATCCTCACCACCCGCCGCCGCCGCTCGCGGCTCGGGTACGGGCAGTTCGCCGAGGTGCGGCTGCGCGACACCGGCCACGGCATCGCCGCCGACAAGCTGTCCAAGCTGTTCATCCCGTTCTACACGACCAAGGTGCGCGGCACCGGGCTGGGCCTGGCGATCGCCCAGCGCATCGTCAGCCAGTCGGGCGGCACCATCGAGGTGCGCTCGACGCCGGGCGCCGGCTCGACGTTCTCGGTGTTCCTGCCGGTCGCGCCGGGCACGCCGGCCCAGGCCACGATCACCGGGCAGATGACCAACCCGCTCTTGCCGCCGCGCGCCGAGCCCGAGCCGGGCGAGGACACGCCGGTGGTCGACCTGCCGCGCGGCACCGCGTGAGCGTCCGGCCGGCGCGACGGCACGACGCCGCGTCAGGGCTTGCGCCGCCGCCCCCGTGCGATACCGTGCCCCCGACATGACCGAGCCCGTCCGCGTCCTGGTGGCCGACGACGAACCGAACCTGCGGCGCGTCCTCACCGCCGTCCTCAAGCGCGACGGCCACGACGTGGTGCTGGCCACCGACGGCGCCGAGGCGGTGGCCGCGCTCGACGGCGTCGACGTCGTGATCACCGACCTGCGGATGCCGCGGCTCGACGGCATGGAGGTGCTGCGCACCGCGATGCGGACCCACCCGCACGTGCCGATCGTCATGATGACCGCCCACGGCTCGGTCGGCCACGCCGTCGAGGCGATCAAGGCCGGCGCCTTCGACTACATCGAGAAGCCGTTCGAGCAGGAGCAGATCCGCGCGATCGTCGACAAGGCGGTGCGCCAGGCCGCGGCCAACCGCGCCGCGCCCCAGGCCGGGCTGTACCCGCCCACCGACGACATCCGCGGCCGGTTCGGGCTGGTCGGCGACTCGGCCGAGATGCACGGCGTGTTCGCGGTGATCGAGCGGGTCGCCGACTCGCCGTCGACGGTGCTGATCACCGGCGAGAGCGGCACCGGCAAGGAGCTGGTCGCCAAGGCGCTGCACGAGGGCTCCGACCGCAAGGGCGGCCCGTTCATCAAGATCAACTGCGCGGCGATCCCCAAGACGCTGATGGAGTCCGAGCTGTTCGGCTACGAGAAGGGCGCGTTCACCGGCGCCACGACGTCGAAGCCCGGGCGGTTCGAGCTGGCCGACGGCGGCACGCTGTTCCTCGACGAGATCGGCGAGATCCCGGTCGAGATGCAGGTCAAGCTCCTGCGCGCGATCCAGGAGAGCGAGTTCGAGCGGGTCGGCGGCCTGAAGACGATCAAGGTCGACGTCCGGCTGATCACCGCGACCAACCGCGACCTCGAGCAGGAGATCGCCCGCGGCAACTTCCGCGAGGACCTCTACTACCGGCTCAACGTGGTGCCGCTGCAGATCCCGCCGCTGCGCCGGCGCGCCGGCGACGTGCCGCTGCTGGTCCGCCACATCCTCAAGCGCTTCAACGAGCGGCTGAAGAAGAACGTCGCCGGCATCAGCGACGACGCGATGGCGGTGCTCGCGGCCTACGCCTGGCCCGGCAACATCCGCGAGCTGGAGAACGTCCTCGAGCGCACGATCCTGTTCTGCAAGCGCGAGATCATCGCCAAGGCCGATCTGCCCGACGAGCTGTGCGCCGCCGCCACCGCCGCCGCTGCCCCCGCCGCGCCGCGCGACGAGCTGGCCGGCGACGACGCGGTCGACCTGGCCGGCGACGCGTCGCTCAAGGACATCGTCCGCGCCGAGACCAGCCGCGTCGAGAAAGAGTTCATCGCCAAGGCGCTGGCCGAGACCGGCGGCAACGTCACCCAGGCCGCCAAGCTGCTGAAGATCAGCCGCAAGAGCCTGCAGATGAAGATGAAAGAGTTCGGCCTGCGCGACACCGAGAGCGGCGGCGTCACAACGAAAGATTGACGATCGCCCAAGATAGTCTTGCTTTCCTTGCGACGGGCGCCACGCCATCGTGCGCGCCATGAAGCTCGAACGCCTGTTCCATGTCCTGGTCGTGATGGGCGGCGCCGGCGCCGCCGGCTGCACCTCCGACGACGATCCCGCGGCACGCCAGCCGCCGCCGCCCGACGCGCCGCCCGGCGGCGACGGCGACGCCGCCAGCAGCCCGGCCGAGGCCGACGCCGGCGCGGCCGGGAGCCCGTGCTTCTGCGACAGCCAGGCCTGCTGCGATCGCGGCCAGACCCCGGCGGTGGTGGCGCCCGGGTTCACCTGCTGCTGGTCGACGACGTGCCCGTGACCGCGCCGGCCCGGGCCGCCGCGATCTGGCGGCACCGCCTGGCGATCGAGCGCGAGGCGGTCGGCCACTTCGGCTGGCTCGCGGCCCGGTTCGCGGCCCAGGGCGATCACGACCTGGCAGCCCGCGCGCGCCAGGCCGCCGCCGACGAGCGCGATCACGCCGGCCGCTGCCAGGCGGTGATCGCCGCGCTGGGCGGCGATCCCGCGCCGCCCGCCGCCGCGTCGCTGCCCGCCCTGGGCCCGGCCGCGCTGCCCGCCGCCGATCGCGCGCTCTACGCCGCGGTCGCGGTCGGCTGCGTCACCGAGAGCCTGAGCTGCGCGCTGTTGCTCGCGCTGCGCGCCACCGCCAGCCACCCGCAGGTGTGCGCGACGCTCGACGCGATCGTCCGTGACGAGATCGCCCACGCGCGGCTGGGCTGGGCGGCGCTGGCCCGGGCCGCGGCGCGGGCCGACGTCGGCTGGCTGGGCGCCCACGTCGACGCGATGCGGGCGGCGGCGGTCGCCGACGAGGTCGCCGCGGTCGCCGGCGACGACGCGCTGGCCGCGCTCGGCGTGCTGCCGCGCGCGCAGGCCGCCGCGGTGGTGGCCGACGCCTGGGCCACGGTGGTCGTGCCCGGCCTGGCCCGGCACGGCGTGGTGGCCGGCGCCGCGTCAGCGCCGCCGCGTGGCTGACGCGATCGTCGCGAGCTGCGCGCGCACCGCGGCGATCGTCGCCTGGCCCAGCCGCCGCCCGAGCGCGCCGCGGTGGCGCGCCGCGAACACCGGGATCGTGTCGAGCGGCACCACCGGCAGCGGCCGCAGCTCGCGGCGGGCCACGTGCGGCGCGGCGGTGACGTCGGGCAGCACGGTGAGCAGCGTGCCCGACAGCGCCACCACCAGGTTCGAGCGCAGCATCGTGATGCGCATGCCGATCGCGCGCGGCACGTCGGCTGGCCAGCCGTCCTGGACCCGGCCGCTGTCGCCGATCCGCGGCACCGAGAACGGGTGGGCCAGCACCGCCGCCCGGGTCACGCGGCGCGCCGCGAACAGCGGGTGGCCGCGGCCGCAGTACACCGTGGCGCCCAGCGCGCCCAGCCGCTCGATCGCGATCTCGTCGCTGGTGAGCTCCTCGTAGTAGAACGCCACGTCGAGCAGCCCGCGCACCAGCAGCCCGTTGGCCTCGGCCGGGCCCAGCACGACGTGCTCGGGGACCAGCGCGGGGTGCGCGCCGCGCAGCGCGATCAGCGCCGGCACGACGACGTGATCGGTCAACACCCCCAACGACGCCACCCGCAGCGGGCCGCCCAGCCGATCGTCGGCGTCGCCGGCCAGCCCGGCGTCGACCGCGCGGGTCGCGGCGCGCACCGCGTCGCGCAGCGCCACGCCCGCAGCGTTGAGCGCCAGCCGCTTGCCGACCCGATCGAACAGCGGGTAGCCGAGCGCGTCCTCGAGCAGCCCCAGCGTGCGCGACACCGCCGCCGGCGTCAGCGCCAGCCGCCGCGCCGCCGCCACCACCGAGCCGGCCTCGGCGATCTCGACGAACGCCGGCAGCCAGTTCCAGACGTGCTTGCGCAGGCTGGCCAGCACGTCAGCGCCGGATCGCGAAGGGGTGGTCGAGCGGCGGCGCCGCCGCGGCCAGCTCGTCGACCTCGACGGCGGCGACCCGGGCGAGCGGCGGCCCGCGCCCGCACCACGCGACGAGCGCCGCCACCCTGTCGGCCGGCCCGGCGGCCTCGAGCGCGACCGCGCCGTCGGGCTGGTTCTCGACCCAGCCGGCCAGGCCCAGCCGGCGCGCCTCGTGCGCGGTCGCGGCGCGGTAGCCCACGCCTTGCACACGTCCGCGCACAACCGCGCGGATGCGGCGGAGCGTCGGCGTCGCTTGACCGGCTGCCATGGACCTCCCTACTCTAACCCTGGGGAGCCCGCACCGCCGGGCTCGGGGTGTCCTGACCGCTCGCCTCGCTCCCTCCGCTCCGCTCCCGCCCGTGGCCCCCACCATCTCGTCGCCCGCCTCGTCGTCTGCGCCTACCGGCGCGCTCGGCCCATCGCTCGAGCTCGGCGCGCTGCGGCGGATGTCGCAGGACGAGCTGTGCGCCACCGCCGAGAAGCTCGGCGTCGACGACGCCCGCGAGCTGCGCAAGGCCGACCTGGTGCTGGCGGTGCTCGAGGCCCACGCCGATCGCCGCGGCGAGACCCACGCCGAGGGCGTCCTCGAGGTGCTGGCCGACGGCTTCGGCTTCCTGCGCAACCCCGACGCCCAGTTCGCGCCGGGCATCGACGACGTCTACGTGTCGCCGTCGCAGATCCGCCGCTTCGGCCTGCGGACCGGCGACGTCGTCCGCGGCACCGTGCGCGCCCCCAAGGAGAGCGAGCGCTACTTCGCGCTGTTGCGGGTCGAGGCGGTCGAGGGTGGCCCGGCCGACCAGCACCCGCACCGGCTCGACTTCGACGATCGCCCGGCGGTGGCGCCGCGCCAGCGGCTGCGCCTCGACGGCGCGTCGCCGGCGGTGCGGGTCGGCGAGCTGTACGCGCCGCTCGGCCAGGGCCAGCGGATCCTGATCAAGGCGCCGCCGCGCGCCGGCAAGAGCGCGCTGCTCGGGCAGCTGACCCGGGCGCTGGTCCAGCACCACCCCGACGCCGAGATCACGCTGGTCGCGATCGACGTGCGCCCCGAGGACGCCGCCGAGCTGGGCCGCGGCCTGGGCGGCCACGTCGCGGTGTCGACCCTCGGCGAGCCCGCCGCGCGCCACGTCCAGCTCGTCGAGATGCTGGTCGAGCGCGGCAAGCGCACCGCCGAGCGCGGCGGCCACGCGATCGTCGTCATCGACTCGCTGGGCCGGCTGGCCCGGGCCTGGAACCTGGTGGTCCCGGCCAGCGGCCGCACGCTGATCGGCGCGCTCGACGCCGCCGCGATCACCCGGGTGCGCCGGCTGTGGGCCAGCGCGCGCCAGCTCGAGAGCGGCGGCGCGCTGACGCTGGTCGCCACGCTGACCACCGAGTCGGGGCAGCGCATCGACGAGGTGATGGCGGACGAGCTGGCCGAGACCGCCTCGGCCGAGTGGGTGCTGGCCAAGGGCGGCAGCGCCGAGGCGCCGCGCTTCGACGTCGACGCCACCTTCTCGCGGCAGGCCGAGGCGCTGGTCGACGACGTCGCCGCCTGGCGCCACGCCGCGGCGCAGCCCGTCGCGCGGGTCACCCCCGCCGCCGCCGCCACCGCCGATCTGCCGTCGCTGATCGCGGCGCTGGCGTGAGCGCGATTGCGGCGCGCGCCGGCTCGCGTCGGCGCCGCGGTCGTGGATAATCGACGGTCATGGCTCGCGTGCTACGGCTGCCGGATCACGGCCGGCTCCTGGTCTGCACCGACCTGCAAGGCTGCCTGCGCGACTTCCACCGGATCGTCGAGATCTTCGACGAGGTCGACGCCGCGACCGGCGACGCCCACCTGCTGTTCACCGGCGATCTGATCCACGGCCCGCACCTCGACGAGCGCGACTGGCCCGACTTCCTCGGCGAGTTCTACCGCGACGCCTCCGACGAGGTGATCGACGAGCTGGTGGTGCTGTCGCTGCGCCACCCCGGCCGGATCCACGCGCTGGTCGGCAACCACGAGCACGGCCACATCGGCGGGCCGCACACCGCCAAGTTCGCCGCCGACGAGGTCGAGCTGCTCGAGGCGCGGATGGGGCCGCTGGCCGCCGCGCGCATGCGCGAGGTGCTGCGCGGCTTCGCGCTGGTCGCGGTGGCGCCGTGCGGCGCGGTCTTCACCCACGGCGCGCCGGCCGCGACCGTGCGGTCGATCGCCGACATCGAGGCGGCGCCGCTCGAGGGCTTCGAGCTGGGCTCGGCGCTCGACATCCTCGACGCGCCGATCATCGGCCCGATCCTGTGGGCGCGCTCGGCCGCGCCCGACGTCGCCGCCCGGTTCGTGCGCGCGCTCGGCGGCACCTTCTGTATCTACGGCCACGACGTCATCCCCGAGGGCTTCGAGCAGGTCGGCGGCGA
>Ga0268298_10006989_pt1 | contig 10102 bp, 10 predicted proteins | sample WWTPWeurt_MetaG_FD_194462 | JGI IMG/M metagenome (GOLD analysis project Ga0268298, IMG submission 194462) | Activated sludge microbial communities from WWTP in Nijmegen, Gelderland, Netherland - WWTP Weurt | ecosystem: Engineered > WWTP > Aerobic digester > Activated sludge | place... | reverse complement strand
GTGTTTGAACAGAGGAATGGAAATGCCCGGGATACCGGTGAGATTGGCAAAAACTGTAAAGATATCGGCCAGGTACATGGCTATGGGGTCTTCGTTCTTTTCGCCGATCCGGAAAGCGGTAGAAGGACTGGTGGGCATGATAAGTGCATCGTAATCAGTAAAGATTGTATTCGTCTTCTCTACCAGGAGGCGTCTTACCTGTTGTGCTTTGCTGAAGTAAGCATCATAGTAGCCGCTGCTCAGAACGAATGTGCCCAGCATGATACGGCGTTGCACCTCTTTCCCAAACCCCTCGCTACGGGTTTTCTTATAGAAATCGTTCAGGTCCTGTATGTCGTTTTTGGTTTGATACCCATACCGTATACCATCATACCGGCTGAGGTTGCTGCTGGCTTCCGCGGTTGTTAAAACATAATAAGTTGGTACCACATACTCGAGCAGGTTGAAATTGACTTCTTCGATCAGGTGACCCTTGTTTTTAAGTAAATCAATGAGCGCAAATACCTGCTCCCGGATCCCGTTGTCGAGTGATGGATGCTGCAGGGCTTCTTTAAAGTAGGCAATTCTGTACCGGCGGGTGGGTATTGCCTTATTTGTGAATACAGGGTTTTCATCATTGAGGGCGGTGCTGTCGTATTCGTCGGCGCCACTCATTACCTCCAGTAATAGGGCGATGTCGTCGGTATTATTCCCAAAGATTCCGATCTGGTCGAATGAAGAGGCATAGGCAATCAGCCCGTACCGGGATATTCGCCCGTAGGAGGGTTTTAGCCCGATGATGCCACAAAAATCGGCCGGTTGTCGTACCGAGCCCCCGGTATCGCTTCCAAGGCTTGCCATACAGCATCCCGCCTGCACCGCTACGGCGCTTCCACCGGATGAGCCGCCCGGAACCCGGGTGGTATCCAGTGCATTCAGAACGTTGCCATAAGCAGAGTTTTCATTGGAACTGCCCATGGCGAATTCATCGCAATTGCAGGTACCAATGATTATCGCTTCTTCATCCAGCAGGCGCTGTACAGCGGTGGCATTGTAAAGGCTTTTAAAGCCCTCCAGTATTTTAGAGGCTGCCGTCACCCGGTGATCCTTGTAGCAGATCACATCCTTGAGCGCTATCACAACACCGTGCAATTTTTTGGGGGTATGTCCGAGGCTACGCAACCGGTCAAGTTCCTGGGCTCTCTGAAGGGCTTCTTCAGCATAAACTTCAGTGAAAGCATTCAGGTGCCGGTTTGCGTCGATTCTGGCCAGGTAATGATTCACAGCCTCTGTGCAACTGGTATGGTTGTTCTGGAGGTCGGACTGATACCTGGCTATGGTGCTAAACGAAAACATGATATGCGTATCAGCATAAAAAACCGGCTGAAGCATTCCCCCAGGGGTTCGCTTCAGCCGTAATAAGGTTATTTCTTTTTGTATTACTTGTTATCTTTTTCCCGCATTCCTTCCTCGATCTCGCTCTTCACATTGTTTTTGGCATCGTTGAACTCACGCATGCCGCGGCCGATTCCCCGCATCAGCTCTGGTATCTTCTTACCACCGAAAAGCAGTAAGACTACCACAATGATGAGGATCCACTCACTGCCTCCCGGCATAGACAACATAAATATGTTGTTTAAGATTGATAATGTCATAGTATCGGTTTAGGCAGCAAAGATAAATCAAATAATCACTTGCCCTGCAATTAAATACGTCAATGTTAACCGGTGATTAACCTCGAACGGGCATAAAGATAATTAGCGAATGTAGGTTCTGCCGCAGCGGGCTTTTCCGTTGGCAGCCTGTTCGGGAGAGATACCCCTCATACAGGAAAACAATAAAGTAATGGCAGATACTGCAACGAGTGCAAGAACAATCCTTCTCATGTGGTTTACGGTTTAAAATTTAAAATGAGCGTTTCAGATTAACCTTGAGGTAGAAGTCTTTTCGAAGGATTGAATTTTGCTCAAACATAATAACTATAATCCCATTTTCATAATTTTTTTAAGAAAAAAGGGAAAATCATTGATTTTCCCTTAAAAAATATATGCAATTGGCGATTAATTTTTAGCAACTGCCATCCTTTTCTCACGGATGCGTGCACTTTTACCGCTTCTGTCGCGGAGGTAGAACAACTTGGAGCGTTTTACCTTACCCACTTTGTGAAGTACCACACTCTCGATATTTGGAGAATAGAGGGGAAATAAACGTTCAACACCTACACCGTCGCTGATTTTACGAACTGTAAATGAAGCAGTTGCGCCTGTTCCCTGGCGCTTGATAACATCGCCTTTGAAACTTTGAATACGCTCTTTATTACCTTCTATGATCTTATAGTTAACGGTTACGTTATCACCGGCTTTGAAGGAGGGGAGTGCCGCCTTAGCCTTGGTGCCTAATTGCTCGTGAACAAAACTTACTGCGTTCATAATCTTTAATTTTAACGGACGGCAAAGGTAGGGGTAAATACTGAATATTGGCTACGTAAAGCCGAATATTTTTACCTCGCTACGTTCACAGACCTTTTTTCGCGGATTACAGTAACTTTTATCTGGCCCGGGAAGGTCATTTCCGTCTGGATCTTCTGAGCGATCTCGAAACTGAGCTTGTCGCTGTCGCTGTCGGTTACCTTATCGGCTTCCACGATCACCCTCAATTCCCTGCCGGCTTGTATCGCATAGGCTTTTTCTACGCCATTATATGCCATCGCCAGGTTTTCCAGGTCTTTGATCCGCTGAATGTATTGCTGCATGATCTCACGCCTTGCCCCGGGTCTGGCGCCGCTGATGGCGTCGCAGGCCTGGATAATAGGCGAGATAACGTATTGCATTTCAATCTCGTCGTGGTGTGCCCCGATGGCGTTTACCACCGCTGGGTTTTCCCCGTATTTTTCGGCAAGCTTAGCTCCCAACAGTGCGTGGCTCAGTTCGGTTTCTTCATCGGGTACTTTACCGATATCATGCAGCAGACCGGCCCTTTTTGCCAGCTTGGGGTTCAAGCCCAGCTCAGAGGCCATGATGGCGCAGAGGTTGGCCGTTTCGCGGCTATGCATCAGGAGGTTTTGACCATACGATGAGCGGAAGCGCATCCGGCCAACCATCCGGATCAACTCTTTATGCAACCCATGAACGCCCAGCTCCATAGCGGTACGTTCACCGATCTCCATGACCTGGTCCTCGATCTGTTTCTTGGTTTTTTCAACCACTTCCTCGATCCGGGCTGGGTGAATACGGCCATCGGCGACAAGGCGTTGCAAGGAAAGGCGTGCGATTTCCCGGCGAAGCGGATCGAACGATGAAAGTACGATGGCTTCCGGGGTATCATCCACAATGAGGTCGACCCCCGTAGCCGCTTCAATGGCCCGGATATTTCGCCCTTCGCGGCCGATGATGGAACCTTTGATCTCGTCGCTTTCGAGGTTGAAAACCGTAATGGCGTTTTCAATGGCCTGTTCTGCGGCAGTGCGTTGTATGGTTTGGATGACGATCTTGCGTGCTTCTTTATTGGCCTTGAGTTTGGCTTCCTCGATGATCTCCTGTTGCAGGGCTACCGCCTTGGTCTGGGCCTCCTGTTTGAGGCTTTCAATGAGTTGGGCTTTGGCGTCTTCGGCAGACAGGCCGGCTACTTTTTCCAGGCGGCGGATATGCTCTTCCTGGTGTTTTTCCAGTTCGGTGCGCTTGATGTTGACGATCTCGATCTGGCGGTTGAGGTTCTCTTTAATGGCTTCGTTGTCCTTGATCTGCTTTTCGAGATTCTGGTCTTTTTGATTGAGGGATTGTTCCTTCTGTTTGATGCGGTTCTCCGACTCGGAAATTTTCTGATTCCGTTGCATCACTTCGCGGTCGTGATCGGCTTTGAGCTGAACGAATTTTTCTTTGGCCTCCAGCAGTTTTTCCTTTTTCAGGGTTTCGGCCTTCACCTGGCCATCGGCAATGATCTTCTGTGCCTGCTGCTCTGCTTCTTCAATTCTTTTTTGTGTGTTCTTGGCGAATACCAGTTTACCCAGTATTAAGCCCAAAATGAGTGCGGCTACGCCAATGATAACGTATATTATTATCGGTTCCATTGAATGTTTCTGTTTTAAAACGGTTCAAAATCATATAATTACTCTCCTTCGCCCGGGAATATCCGGAATACCAGTGAGTTGTTTAGCCTACGAAGATACGTAAATTGTTTGTAGAATATGAGCCTAAAAGGGGAATTATGGGCAGGTTTGGGTAACGGCTTACTTTACTTTATCCAGTTGTCGCTCAATTTTTTGCAGGGTTTCCATGAATTCCCGCTCCAAGGAGGCATCGTTGCCCGTTTTGGATTGGGTGGCATACCAGATAAGCACCATGGCGATATAATCCTGCATGTCTTTGCCGGCGAACTGGGTTTTGAATTCGATGATCTTTTCGTTAATCGTTTTAAGGGTCCGGCGGATGGCTTCCTCATCGGCGGGTTCGGCCTTGATGCGGTAACTCCGGTCGCCGATCACAATGTTTATGGGAATAAGTTCTGCCATGCTTTATTCACTTAGGATGCCAATACATTTATCGATATCGCGTAGATAGCGGTTGATGGTTTTCTCAAACTCTTTTTTATCCGCTTCATTCATATTCCCGGCGGCGGCTTTCAGTATACCTACCTGTTGCCTGAGCGTTTCCACCTGCTGGGCGCTGGTCTCTTTTGCCTTTTTCAGTTCTTCGATCAAAGCGCTCTGGCGCAGGTTGTCCTTCTGCAACTGCTGGTAGTCTTTAAGTACCTGCTGCAGCTTGTCGTTTACCCGCCTGATATGTTGCTCAAGTTCACCCATGCCACTTACTTGCGTATTTCCGCATTCAGTTCTTTTTCAAATGTAGCGATGATCCTGTTCATCATGGCGTCGATCTCTTTGTCGGTAAGGGTCTTCTCCTCATCGAGGAAGGTAAAACTTACTGCCATCGATTTCTTGTCGGCGCCCAGTTTTTCGCTTTCAAATATATCGAACAAACTGATCGATCTTAGTTTCTTGACCCCGGCTAAACGGGTGGCGTTTTCCACCGATTCGTAGGGAAGCGATTTATTCACCACGATGGCCAGGTCGCGGTTAACCGATGGGAATCTGGGTACTTCCCGGTATTCGATCCGGTTCTTGCTGTTGATCTTCACCAGTTTATCCCAATACAGGTCGGCGTAAAACACCGGCTGCCTGATATCGAAACCTGCCAGTTTATTGGCATCCACCAGGCCTATAACGGCTACGGGTTCTTTGTTAATAACAGCCTGCAGCCCTTGCGACAGATCGGGGTTTTGCAGGGCTGAATATCCTTCCGCTTTCAATCCCAGCATGGCCAGCACTTTTTCAAAAACCGCTTTCAGGTAATAAAAATCCGATTTTACCGACTTGCCTTTCCAGCTGTCTTCCGTTGCATTGCCGGTGATATAAATTGCCAGGTGATTGCTTTCGGTATACTTGCCAGTTTCGGGAGTCGCATAGGTTTTGCCAAATTCAAAAAACTTCAAACCGTTATTCCTGCGGTTGAGGTTATAGGCAATGGATTGCAAACCCGTTTCGAGCATCGATGGCCGCATGCTATTCAGTTCTTCGCTCAGGTTGTTGATCATCTTCACGGTTTGCTGCAACACCGCGTCGTTGTAAAAAGCGCTGTTGCTGATCGAATTCGTGAATATCTCCCGGAAGCCTGCGCCGGCCAGGTAATTGGATACTTTTTCGGCATAGGCAACAGGTTGCGCCAGTGTTTCAGTTGCGGGTGCGATCGTGATCATGGATGGTATCTCTACATTGTCGAGGCCGTCAATGCGCATGATCTCTTCCACGATGTCGGCCGGCAGACTGATATCGGGTTTGCTGTACGGAACCGCGAAGCGCATTTCATCGACTCCTTCCTTGCACAATTCAAATCCCAGGCTGCTCAGTATATCCTTAACGGTATCGGGGTGATAATTTTTCCCGCTCAGTTTTTTCAGGTAATGAAATTTCAGCGCCACTTCGGTCCTGGGTTTGGGCGCCGGGTAAATATCCACCACATCGCTGGCGATCTCGCCTCCGGCGATCTCTTTGATGAGCATGGCTGCCCGTTTCAGTACGTTAACGCAATTGCTGATATCTACTCCTTTTTCAAAACGGGCGGCGGCATCGGTTCGCAAACCATGGTTAAGGGATGTCTTGCGGATGTCAACCGGGTTGAACCAGGCGCTTTCCAGGAATATGTTCCTGGTTGTTGCAGTCACGCCGCTGCGGAGTCCGCCATACACGCCACCGATGCACATGGGTTCTTCTTCGCCATTGCAGATCATCAGGTCGCCGGCATGCAGTTTCCGTTCTTTTTCATCCAGGGTGGTAAAGGGCGTTCCTTCCGGAAGATTTTTCACGATCACTTTTCTTCCCTTGATGGCATCGGCATCAAAAGCGTGCAGGGGTTGCCCGGTTTCGTGCAGGATGAAATTGGTGATGTCGACAATATTATTGATCGGACGAAGTCCGATGCTTTTCAGTCTGTCCTGCAGCCAGGCCGGACTTTCGCCAATGGTTACCCCCTCGATGCTTACGCCTGCATACCGCTGGCACGCATCGCCGTTCTCCACCAGCACCTGCATCTGCATGCCCTGGTTATCTGGCTTGAAATTATTTTTGAACGGAGATACAACGATTGTATCCTTTTTGTCGTGGTGTGTAAGGTAGGCGCAAACATCCCTGGCAACACCGAGGTGGCTCATCGCGTCCATGCGATTGGGTGTAAGCCCGATCTCGATGATATAATCTTCCTGCGGTTTGAAATAATCCGCCGCCGGCGTTCCGGGTTTTACGTCGTCCGGCAATATGATGATACCGGCATGACTTTCCCCGATGCCGATCTCATCTTCGGCGCAGATCATTCCCTGGCTTTCCACGCCGCGGATCTTCGCTTTCTTCATGGTGAGCGGTTCCCCATTTACCGGGTAAATGGTGGTGCCGATGGTGGCCACCACTACCTTTTGCCCGACCGCTACATTGGGAGCCCCGCATACGATCTGCAGGTTTTCGGCAGCGCCTGTATTCACCGTGGTCAATTTGAGTTTATCCGCGTCGGGGTGTTTCTCGCAGGTGATCACTTCGCCGATCACCAATCCCTGTAAACCGCCCCGGATGGATTCGTATTTTTCAAGGCTCTCCACTTCGAGTCCGATCGACGTAAGAATCCTGCTCAGCCGCTCCGGTTCGATCTTCACGGGCAGGTAGTCGCAAAGCCAGTTATAACTAATGGTCATCTGTTGATACTGATTGATTGTTGACGGACAAAGATAGTTGATTGCAGAGGAACTGTAATACGTAGGGATTCAAACTAACGAACCCTTCGTAAAAAAACAAACACGGTTTCAAAGCGCTGGGTGCAGAAAAAGAAATTTGGCCGCAATGCGATTGTGCATAAAAACGCCCTTCTGTTTCCTGTTCCTGCATTTTTGTTTGTTAGTTTTATGTGGATAAGGCCTTGATAAGTTACCTTTGCTGTGAACGGGAGGTGGAAAACACTTGCAAAACATTTTTCGTTGGGGTTGTGGATAAAAATGAAACCATCTTTAATCTCGGTTTGCAACTACCTTAGCCGCCCTGCATAGATTAACCCTAACCAGAACCAGTATTCAGGCACATGGAACTTACAAATTTCAATAAGGATAAAAAATTACGCCGTAAAGCGCCCGTTGATCTGGGCACCATGGTTTTCGGCAAGGTACCGCCTCAGGCGAAGGAACTCGAAGAAGCTGTATTGGGCGCTATCATGCTCGAAAAAAGCGCTTTCGATACCGTGGTGGAGATATTGAAACCCGAATGCTTTTATGTAGACGCCAACCAGCGTATTTACCGGGCCATGCAGGGACTTGCGATCAAGAGCATGCCCATCGACCTGCTCACCGTGGTGGAAGAGTTGCGCATCCGTGAAGAACTGGACGGAGTGGGTGGGCCGTACTACATTACCAAACTCACCAACGCGGTGGTTTCTTCGGCCAACATCGAAGCGCATTCCCGCATCATTCTCCAGAAATTCATTCAGCGGGAACTCATCCGCATCAGCGGCGAGATCATCGGCGATGCCTATGAAGACAGTACCGATGTATTTGATATGCTCGACGACGCGGAAGGAAAACTCTTCGAGATCACCAACAATCACCTGCGTAAGAATTTCGACAGCATCGATACGGTACTGGTGAAAACCATCCAGCGCATCGAAGACATGCGCAACCGCCAGGAAGATATTACCGGTGTACCTACCGGTTTTCCTTCACTCGATAAACTCACGTATGGCTGGCAGCCTACCGACCTGATCATTCTCGCCGCCCGTCCTTCCGTGGGTAAAACAGCCTTTGCCCTTAACCTGGCCCGGAGCGCCGCGATGGATCCCGTTAAACCCACCGCGGTCGGTTTCTTCAGCCTGGAGATGAGCAGCGGGCAATTGGTGCAGCGGATACTCAGCGCCGAAAGCGAGATCTGGCTCGAAAAGATAGCGCGGGGTAAGCTCGAGGAACACGAGATGAAGCAATTGTACAAACGGGGGATCGAGCGTTTATCCAAAGCGCCGATCTTCATCGATGATACCGCGGCCCTGAATATTTTCGAACTGCGGGCCAAATGCCGCCGGCTGAAGAATAAGCACAACGTTGGGTTGATCCTCATCGACTACCTGCAGCTGATGAGCGGAAGCGGCGACAACCGAAACAGCAACCGGGAACAGGAGATCAGCCGCATCTCCCGCGACCTGAAAGGCCTGGCCAAGGAACTGCAGGTGCCCATCATCGCTCTTTCGCAATTGAGCCGTGAGGTAGAGAAGCGGAAAGAAGGAGCCAAGATCCCGCAACTGAGCGATCTGCGTGAATCGGGCGCCATCGAACAGGATGCCGACCTGGTTATGTTCCTGTACCGGCCGGAATACTACGACATCACTGCCAATGAATTCGGCGAAAGCAATAAAGGCGAAACCTATGTGAAGATCGCCAAGCACCGGAACGGTAGCCTGGATACGGTTAAATTAAAAGCCCTGCTGCACATCCAGAAATTTGTGGAAGAAGAAGGCGGTGGCGATTTTGCGTCCGGCCTGCCGGGTGGAAGCTGGAAACCGGTCAAAACAGATGGCGGCGATGAAGGTGCACGGCTCTATATCCAGAAAGGAAGCAAGATGAACGATGGAGAGTTCGACGACGATGCGCCTTTCTAAGTAAGAATTAAATGAATAAGTTAGAATGAAGAGTAGACATGTTTTACTCTTCATTTCCATTTATGGCACTTCCATTTTTTTATAAAGAAGATATTGCTGCCGGTGCCGAACAGGTAATACTGGATGAAGATACCAGCAAGCACATCGTGCAGGTGCTTCGCATGCAGAACGGCGAACAACTGCAACTCACCGATGGAAAGGGAAACCTGTTCACCGGCGTGATAACCGACAACAACCGGAAGCGTTGTGCGGTAGCCATCCTTCAAACCACAAACCTTCAACCTCAAACCAGGAAGATTTCCATCGCCATCTCCCTGCTGAAAAATACCAGCCGCTTTGAATGGTTCCTGGAGAAAGCCACGGAGATCGGTGTATCAGAGATCATCCCACTGGTATGTGCACGTACCGAAAAAACAGCGTTCAAGTACGACCGGATGAAGAGCATCCTGGTGAGCGCCATGCTGCAGAGCCAGCAATGCTGGTTGCCGGTGCTGCAGGAACCAATAAAATTCAATCAGCTGGTGCAGGCAGCGTCGCATCCGCAAAAATTGATCGCACATTGCGAAGAGACAGGCGTGAAGCAACCGCTTTCCACGCTGCAGCCCGTCGGTGCTTCCGCCATCATTCTTATCGGGCCCGAAGGAGACTTCACCCCGGAAGAAATTCAACTTGCTTTGGGAAACAACTTTTCTGCCGCAACGCTGGGTACTACAAGGCTGCGTACGGAAACGGCCGGGGTGGTGGCGGCCAGTTTACTTTGCCTGGTCTGAATAATTTTTATCTTCTTCCTCCAGCACCGGCTCATTCAGTTTCACCACCCGTTTGTTCATTTTCCGGCGCATGGCCATGTTCAGCATTTCCACGCAGAAGGAGAATGCCATACCGAAATAGATATAATTTTTCAGTCCCAGTTTTTCAGACGTTTCATGATCCCATCCGCCGATCACCAG
>Ga0268298_10006988_pt1 | contig 10103 bp, 10 predicted proteins | sample WWTPWeurt_MetaG_FD_194462 | JGI IMG/M metagenome (GOLD analysis project Ga0268298, IMG submission 194462) | Activated sludge microbial communities from WWTP in Nijmegen, Gelderland, Netherland - WWTP Weurt | ecosystem: Engineered > WWTP > Aerobic digester > Activated sludge | place... | reverse complement strand
CATTCTGCGTGATCAGAAACGTGTTTTCCCCTGTGCAGTGTTATGCGAAGGAGAATACGGTCACAATGGAATCTTCATGGGCGTGCCGGTTGTGGTGGGCTCAGGTGGATTTGAGCGAATCATTGAAATCAAACTCACTGCAGAAGAGAAGGCGGCCCTGGACAAATCGGCGGCAGCAGTCAAAGAACTGATGGGTGTAGTGGACAATTCCGGTCTGCTGTAATCTCGAGCCCGTCTAACCATGGATAGTCGCCCGCGATGCGGGCGGCTCAATTCTTTTTCTGTTCTTTATCTCTTAGCTCTGCATGTTTCTGTAGCTGTCTGTGCATGATAAAGGTATCTTCCTGCTCATGCTGCAATATCTCTCTTTCCTCCGCTGAAATGGCCCTTTCGGAAGCTTCCGGAGTCCACGTGTCCAGAATTTCCCTGTTTCGCCTAACCATGGTTATGCGAAATGGAAGGTCAGGCATCACTCCGGGATCACGATGAGAGAGAATGTAGTCCGTTTCTATTTCCAGAGGCGGAAAGATCAACCATGCGGCAAGACGATCTCCACTGCGAATGCGAGAGGGGGCCCAGGGCTTCCATTCTGTGATCTTCTTCTTTTGGGCCTGTTCTTTTTCTTCGGGGGAGGCTGTGTCCTCTTCTATTTCGCGCATGTAGTCTGGGAGTTCTAGTTCCAGCTGGCCCTGGTATTTGGCGCCAAAGAACCATCTGTAGTCGATCAAAGCAGGGTGGGCGCAGCACTTTTGAAAGTTTTCAAAGGCGATTTGTTCGATGACTGTATTGTTTCTGCGAATGACGAACCTGGAAAAATCGAGGATGCGAACGTCTTCTACCCCCGGCAGTCTATCTTTAAATACGCTGATGCGAAGAGGCTGCACTTGCATCGCTCCGTTTTCTCTCTTCGCACCCATGCGCATGGCCGCTTCTTCGAGAGTTTCTTTTTTTCCAATGAATACTCTGAATTCAAGGTCTGAGGCGCTCTTGCCTGGCGGGGTTGATCTGGAAATCGCATGGACCGCTTCCCCTCTGCGCATTGGAGTGATGGTCCACTCTTCTACTTTTTCGGGCGTTTTGATTTCGTAGATGAGAAGAGTCTCTGGCCTGCAATGCAAGAGAGTGCAAAGCAGACCAACGAGGAGCAAGCAACGTCTATTCGTCAGTTTTGAGCAGGGCAAGAAAAGCCTCCTGCGGAATCTCCACAGAACCAATCTGTTTCATGCGCTTTTTGCCTTCCTTCTGCTTTTCCAGAAGCTTCTTTTTGCGCGTGATGTCACCGCCGTAGCATTTGGCAGTCACGTTCTTACGGAGCGCAGATATGTTTTCGCGCGCAATCACTTTTGCGCCCACTGCTGCCTGAAGAGGAATTTGAAACTGCTGGCGAGGAATGAGTTCTTTGAGCTTGTCCACCAGGTGGCGTCCGCGCATATCCGCTCGCCCTCGATGAACAATCATGGCAAGAGCATCCACTGGCTCTGCGTTTACCAGTATGTCCACTTTGACCAGGTCTGATTCCCTGTATTCGTGCGGTTCGTAGTCCAATGAAGCATAGCCGCGCGAACAAGATTTTAGCTTATCGTAGAATTCAAAGATCAATTCAGAAAGAGGCATGGCGTAGATGAGTTGTACTTTGCCGTCTGCCAGATAGATCATGTTTTCCTGAATGCCGCGCTTGTCCTGAAATAGTGCTAGAATATTTCCAACGTATTCTGGAGGAGTGAGCACATTTGCGTGCACGTAAGGTTCTTCCATTTTTTCAATTCGCTGCGGATCGGGCCAGTTTGCTGGATTGTCTATTTCCTCAACTGTACCGTTTGTAAACGTTATGCGATATTTAACGGAAGGAGCAGAGTTGATTAGCGCCAGATTGAATTCTCTTTCGAGGCGTTCTTGAACGATCTCCATATGGAGAAGGCCCAGATATCCAACGCGATAACCGAAGCCCAGGGCGTTTGATGTCTCCGGTTCGAACGTGAGTGCCGCGTCATTCATTTTCAGTTTGACGATGGCGTCTTTCAGTTGCGGATAATCTTCTCCGTTCACAGGAAACAGTCCGGCAAAAACCATTGGTTTTGCGTCGCGGTACCCTGGCAGTGCCACAGACGCAGGGCGAGAGGTGAGGGTGACTGTATCTCCCACTCGAGTGTCTTCCACAGATTTAATTCCCGCAATTACATAACCTACTTCGCCAGCCGCCAGTTCATCTTTCGGGAAATTGGTGATGGCTGTGATTCCAACCTCTGTGACCTGGTAGTCGCGAGGATGACTCATGAAGCTGACGCGATCGCCTTTGCGCAGTATGCCGTCTACGATTCTGACTTTCATCACCGCGCCGCAATAGCTGTCATAGTAGGAGTCGTAGATCATGGCGCGAAGGGGTGCATTCAGATCGCCTGACGGTGCGGGAATGAGCTTCGCGATGGATTCTAGAATTGCTGGAACGTTCAGACCAGTCTTCGCAGAGACTGCGATGGCTTCCGTTGGATCGAGGCCGAGTGTCTTTTCAATCAGATCCAGGCACCGCGGCACATCTGCCGCTGGCAAATCGATCTTGTTGATGACCGGAATGATGCGAAGGTTCGCTTCCATGGCCAGATAGAGATTGGCAAGTGTTTGGGCCTCCACTCCCTGGCTTGCGTCTACCACCAGGAGAACCCCTTCGCAGGCAGCCAGAGAACGAGATACTTCGTATGTGAAGTCCACGTGTCCAGGTGTGTCGATCAGATTGTAGATGTAAGTGATTCCGTCCATGGTCTTGTAGTTGAAGGTTGCGGAATTCATTTTGATTGTGATGCCGCGCTCTCTCTCTATGTCCATGGAATCGAGAATTTGATCCTTGCTCGTGCGTGCGTTTGTAACGCCCCCGAGACCCAGGATCCTATCTGCCAGAGTGGACTTGCCATGGTCGATGTGGGCAATGATGGAAAAGTTGCGAATGAGTTTCTGGTCGACGCTCATAGTGGGTTACGGCATTTTTTCTGAAGCGCCGGGGTGAAGAACCCTTTTTTCGGGCACACGCGCCGGTCTCCGATGGGCCAGGATTTCCTGGATTCGGGCGCAAGCCGGGCAAGTCGAGGCCCAGGCCATATTTCAGGACGATTCGAGGCGGCACCGTGGGCGCAGAGGAACAGCGACGTGCGGGGGGCCGGAATGAATGCATCGGAAGATGTCATGACTACCAGTGAACTATAGTTAGATTTGTTTACTATTCGGAGAGGAGAGATCGCTTTCCTGGATGGGTGCGAAAAGCACTTTGCCTCACCGCGCGGAAGGCCAACGTTGCCATGTGAGGACGGGATGGCTTCTATGTGTCTGTCTTGTGTGCGCTGCCAGTGCGCGATCACTCGCGGATACGGTTGTACTCCGTTCAGGCGTCCAGCTCCGCAATGTGAAGACTTCGCCAATCGGCGAAATGCACCTCATTGAGTTCGAAGACGGCACCATAGAGAAAATTCCAAATTCGCGCATCCGTTCTCTTCGCAGAGGGGCCACGACATGGACTAGAAATCAGGTCAAAGAGCCGGAAGCTCCGAAGGTTGTTACTCCAGAGCCTTCTCTTCCCGCGTCGCGCCGCTCTCTGGCCCCGATTCTCAAATCGGCGGTGCTTCCTGGCTGGGGTCAGATTTCTGAAGATCGCGTGAAAACAGGGATGGCTTATGGAGCAGCGTCTATCCTGGTGTTTCAGAGGTACTGGACTTACAGACAGAGGCATGCGGCGGCCCAGAGAGATTATAACGACCCGGTCCCCGTGGGTTTAGTCGCCTCGCAGAGCGTCTCAGGATCTTTGACTCTCCCGCAAGCGGCGGCGATCAATCTAGCATATCTATCCCAGAAAGAGAAGCAAGTGTACAGTCTGCAGAGAAAAGGGAACAACATGCTTGCGCTCTTGCCTGCGATATGGGCCTGGAACATGCTTGACATTGTTTACGGGGGAGTTCCCTGGGAGAAGCGCTGGTTGGGTTCCGCTCCACGCGAGCAGGTTCCAGTGTTGTGCATTAGCTCGGGGCCCGGGTCGATTACGGCTGCGGTGCGGTACTATTTATGAAAACAAACGTGCTACGTTCTGGTTTGATCTGTATTCTGCTCATTACGGGCAGTTGCATCGCTTCGCGCCTGAACAATAGCTTCGATATGAAAGGACCCAGGGGGCTGGGCGGATATATCATGATCCTGATCACCGGTGCGCCTCCATGCAAATTCGACGCCGCCAGCTTCGATAGTTGTTCCTTCAGTCGCTGAACCAGATGAAAAAATTTCTGGAATCGCATTCTCGAGCATTTTCTTTGCGAATCTTCTTTGCTGAGATCGTATTCTAATCATGCTCCTGTTTTCCCCTCGGACCATACTTGCCATCTGGGGCCTGCCTCTTCCCGCATCAGCATCGCAGTCTGAAACGCTCACTGAGGGGGACCTTGAGAGTTTCTTGAATCAGCATGGAAATCATGTGTATACGTATCTCTGTGTGATGTGCCGGGACGAGGATGCAGCGTCAGAGGCGTTGCAGAATGCTTATATGAAATTCATTGAGCAGGTGCGTAGATCAAGAGTAAGACGGGACACAGCTGCGCAATATCTACTCACAATCGCAAAGAATGATCACTTTTCAAGAGTACGCAAAGAATCGCGCGAAGTGGAACTTGCGGATGATCTGCAGGATGGAAATGCAGCACAGCGGGAGGCGCGAGATCATCTGGCCCGCGAACTGCAGATGGTTCTCCTGGAAACAGCGAAGGATCCACAGGTGCCTCCGGACATTGCCATCATCATTCGCATGCGTTTTCTTGAGGGAGCGGATCTAGAAACGATCTGTGAAAAGACAGGTCGCTCTCAGGCAACGGTCTATCGATTGATGGAGAAGGCCCTTACAATTCTTGCAGACGCATGCAGGCGAGCGGGACTTCATCCTGAGGATGCCGGGCTATGAACGATTCACAACGCGAAGAATTGGCTCGCCGACTCCTCGAGCAAGCACCTGCATCGTGGCCCGAAGAGCTCCGCGCCTTGCGAATGGACCTGCGCGCCATGCCCGAAGGTCTGCGATCGAAGCTCGCGGCCATGCATGGCCAGCAAGAGAGCAGGGCCAGTTTTAAAACAAAAGTCATTCGATGGCCTGTGGCGGCAGCGGTATCTTTTTCCGGCGCGATTGCGGCTGCACTTGTAGTTTATTTCGGAGTCTTTCGCGTGGACGTCCCTCCTATGAGGATTGTGTTTTCTGACGGTGATACCAGAAAAGAAGGCCAGCCTGTCAAAACTGGAACGCTTGGTGAACATGAGCGAATAACGGTAGGGGACGCCTCCTCCCTGGTTCTTGGATCTGCGGATAAAAAAACAGAAATTGGTCTTCGAGTCCGGGCGAATTCTGAACTGACTCTTCCGGTGCTCCAGGCAGATCTGGTGGAAGCGCGCCTGGTTCGCGGAATTGTGTTAAGCCAGCTCAGCAGGAAAGACAGTCCGGCTCGGGCACTTCTGATTTCTACTCACAATGCACAGACCCGCGTGACTGGTACTGTATTCTCAGTGGACGTTAGTCGATCTTCTGACACCTCGCTGTCTACATTCGAGGGCACCGTTTCCATTCGTCGCCGCTGGTCCGATCTGGAGGATTTACCGGAGAATTTGTTGCAGCGAAGCGAAATCCTTTCCCAGAGCCGGGATGTGTTTTTGAAAGCTTCCGCTTCCGTGCCCGCGGGTTCGCAGGCAGTGGTTTCCGGAATGGATTTTGAGAGAAGACTCGGGGCGATCCCTCATTTGCGAAAGATACTTTCAGATCCTCGCATTTCCGCGTTGCGAGGCCGCTTGAAAGTTTCTGATTCTGAGGTGGAGACTGCGAAGAAGATCATTGAAAGCAATTTTCCAGGTCCCAGAGAGCGAGAAGAGAACCTTCGTCTTGTGGAAACGGCGTTTGGCCAGCCGCCGGAAGTCACTGTAGTTCCAGCAGAGGATCTATCAGCCATGCGGCAGTCTCTGGAACAACCTTCAGAAGCAGAACGTAAAGTTCGTTATGAAGCCTTGTTGAAGCAAAATCCTGCCCCGGATCGTGAGACATTCAGGCGGACGGCCACCCAGGCTCTGGGCAAGGCGCCGCAGGAAATTCTTCTCAAGAACGGAGAGACCCTGTTTGGTTCGGTCTTTGGCCTGGAAGGAAAATACCAGGTCTACACTGCCCAGGGCATTCGAGTCGTAGATCAGGATCAAGTGGAAGAAATTCGATTCGAGTGATCGAAATCGAATCGTTTCTTGTTTTTTTCTATTCGCTCCGATTTTTTTTGAGAATCATCCAGGCCTTTCTCCCTACTCCATTTGAACCGGCGATCCTAAACTCCCGGCTCAAATAAGATAAGGAGGTTTAAGGAATGAAACCAAAATTCAAATGGTGCCTGGGCTTGCTCTGCTTGCTTGCTCTGGGCTGCCAGAAATCCAAAGGCGATTCCAGCTTGAGTCGACTTCTGATGCTCAGTGCAGCAGGAAGCACAATCGTCAGGCCAGCCAGCGGAGCCACGATCCAGGCCCCGACTATGAGTCTCACTGTACCCCAGGGGGCGCTCGAAGAAGAAACTACGATCACCTACGAGCCAATCGACGTGCCCGCAGGGACGGATACAATTCAGCCATTGCAGGCGGCCTATAAATTTGGGCCGGAGAACCTGCAGTTCAGCAAGCCAGCCACCCTGCAAATCTGCTACGACGCTCGCAATGTGAATGAGCGCGGATTGCAGGAGAAGACGATGCAGATTCAGTACTTCGATGAAGAATCGGGTCAGTTCGTTAGCATGGGAGGAGAGGTAGACCAGGCGAGTCATTGCGTGAGCGCACCTATCTATCACTTCTCATCTTACATTCTGACTGCACAATTGCTCTCGGCAGGCAACAACGCACCCACGATCGGTGGAGCGCAGTTCTTTCCCGGTCGGGTGATGGCGGGCCAGCCGGTCACGGTTCGAAGTACAGTGACAGACTGGGACGGTGGATCAGGGATCGCAACCGTGCGCTTCTTTTATCGCACCACTGGATCCGGCGCTGCTTTTAAGAGTGTTGTGATGATTCCGGATTCAAACGACGGTTCGGGTCAATTCTACACTGCGAAAGTTCCAGGTGCAGACGTAACTTCGGCTGGCCTTCAGTATTATATCCAGGCCTTTGATACGCTCAATGCAGGCCGCACGAATCCGGCGACCGCTCCTGTGGCTCTCGGGACTGTGCCAGGCGATACTGTGTTTGCCGCAGCTCCCATTCGTTTTCAGACTCCCGTTTCGCAGATCAGCGCGGGTTTCTCGAGAGATCTGACGGTGCAGGTGAGAGGCAATGCTTCCGCAACCTACTATCCAGTAGCAGCAGAGACATTGACATTCGCCGGTGCCAAAGGCACGACTGCTCGCCCCACGTGGCTCAGTGCCAGATACACTGCTCAGAAGATTGGATCATCGTTTCTAGAAGCGACGTATGGAACTCTCAATCTCTCAGTGCCGATTAACGTCTATCCAGGAGTACTCAGTCGCATTGAAGTTCTCTACAACGATGCAGTGCTTTCTGATCCGTTCAACGTAAATGCGGGTACAGTCAAGCAGCTGGATGCAGCCGGATATGATTCGTTCGACAACTTCATGTTCGTGCAGCCTGTCTTCAGCGTTGCCGGCGGTATTGGTTCGTTCGGTGGTCCTGCCAACTACGGACAGTTCACTGCAGCACCTCTGCCTGCGGACACGACCGGCACAATCACAGCGACCCTCGGAGGCGGTTTCTCCGTGACGTACAACGTGCTCGTACACGGAAGCGGAGCCAGCTGTCAGTTTGACGTGGGGCATTTTGATACGTCTTGCGTGTTCAACTAACGTGAGAAACGATTTGCAATTTAGTATGAAAATTTAAAGAATGGGAAAAGAAAAATGAAAACAACTAACAAGATCATGGAATACATTAAGAGTGGATTTTTCAAAGGCGTTGGCCTTGGAGTTGGTCTATTGACCACAAGTATCTTTGCCGCGGCAGCCGCCATCAACGTATTTTCGCCTGGTCAGGTGATCAGTGCAGCGCAGATCAATCAGAACTTTGCAATTGCCGCTCCAGAAGGCGCCGTGATGGCTTTCTACCTGACCAGTTGCCCGGATGGTTGGGCGCCAGCAGACGGTACAAATGGAACTCCAGATCTGCGCGGTCAGTTCATTCGCGGTCGCGATGATGTGGGAACCGGTCCGGCCGGCATGGATCCAGATGGAAGTCGCGTCATTGGGGCGCTGCAGGCCGACGCATTCCAGGGTCACGTGCATCAATCCAGAGTCTGGCTAGGAAATCCCAACAACTTCTTGCCAGCGGGAGGGCTTCAGGAGCTTTCCAAGGATGGACCTACAGGTGGCCCAATGTCAGACGGAGTGAATGGCACACCTCGCACTGCAAATGAAACACGTCCCAAGAACGTAGCGCTCACCTACTGCATGCGTAAGAACTGAGTTTATGAATGAAGTTTGCAAGGCGAGGTGACTCGCTTTGCTAAATCAAAATCAAGACTCTTGCGCGGATGTGCGAGAGTCTTCTTGTTTTACGAACGCTGAATTCCAGCCAGTTTCTCATCCGCGCTTTCGTCAAAATCGTAGTAGTTGCATGTGATTTCTTCACCGGCTGCAATATCGCGCAGCGCATGAGTGTCTGCACCTTTCTCATATGTGTTGGGAGTGTCACTGTGATTGGCAAATCGATCATCATCGAGGGACACAACACGGATTCCCGATCGTTTGAAAGAATAGTGGCGAAGAAATTCTTTCTGGAGCGGGCCAAGTTTCTCGTACTCTTCTGCAGTGAAGGTTTGTTCAAACTTCGCAGTCCATTCGTAGATGATCTGATCTTTGGAAATGTCTTCCGCCGCAAACAGCCCCAGGCCGGCTATCTGACTGGGGCGGACGCTGGTTCGAACTCGTAGCACGCTTCTTCTCGTCAGCCCCCTGGTTGTGCGCAATCATAAAACTACGATTTCGCTATTGTGTCCCTGGCACATTTTCTGTTTTTGTTTGCGGCCGCGCCAACCAGGGAAAGAATCTCAGAACCCGGTATGAGACATAATGCAAGTTATCGGAACCAACGACTTTGAATCGTGCCGGAAGCATCAGTTTGCCACCTTCTCAATGCTGATGTTAGATCGGATTGGACCTGACCCGCCAAAAATTGTTTATGCTTTGGTCAGGGTTGATTGAAATTAAATCACCCTGATTCAGGCGAACGAGCGTGGTGCTTAGAGCGAACGGGCTGGCAGCAAGTGTTCCAGCTACCACTCCTATTGATATGTAACTTGCGCCATTCTTGTAAAGCAACATGCCCGCGTTTGCAGCGGTTGTAGTTCCTACTCCGCCCGAAAACTGATACAGTCCGCTGCTAGGAGCTGTGAATTTCCAGGTATTTGCGGCTCCGGGTGTAACAGTGCTGTTCGTATCAAAGATTTGCGAGTCGAAGTTGATTGCCTGGAATGCAGTTACCGCGTAGTTCGTTGATACGTAGTACGATGCTACAAGCGTCGTTTGAGACTGAGCCACGCTTCCGACCAGGTATCCCGCAACCAGACTCGGAATAGGATCACTTTCAGGCTTGATGCAAGATGTCCCCAGCAGAGTTACGAACACCAACATCTTTGCGAGAGTTTTTGACATGCTTTTCCTCCAGACCCCGGCTACCACGAAAGGAACATGCCGATCGAAGCTGAGCGATCGATCGACGGATGTAGAATGATACAACTTCGCGACTCTTCGGATACAGATACAAACAGGTGCGGCCCACTGCCTCGGTCGGTAGTTCGCCGGATCTGCCGGGTTTGCGAACCGAACAGGTATGCATCCAAAACGTTGCTGATGTATGCAACGGCAACAACGCCGGACCACAGCGACAGGTTTCGTGCAGATCTTCTCTGCTCATTTGTTCTTTGCCGCGTGAGGTATGCCCCTGCTGCGAGTGTCAAAGGATTTCGTGTGCCCAGCCCGGACATCAGTAGAATGGTTCCTGGAATCCGGTTGTGGTTGCCGCTCACGAGGAAACCGTCATATTCGCTTTTCGTTTTCAACGCAGATCCGACGAATACTGCCGGGAAAACAATGGCGGGTATGTAACGCTCTCCAGATATT
>Ga0268298_10006987_pt1 | contig 10104 bp, 6 predicted proteins | sample WWTPWeurt_MetaG_FD_194462 | JGI IMG/M metagenome (GOLD analysis project Ga0268298, IMG submission 194462) | Activated sludge microbial communities from WWTP in Nijmegen, Gelderland, Netherland - WWTP Weurt | ecosystem: Engineered > WWTP > Aerobic digester > Activated sludge | place: Netherlands... | reverse complement strand
ACGGCCAATTCGCCTTCGCCACCGTCCTGTCGGCCCTTCTGGACAACAACGTGGTGGCCGATTTCGCCGGCCGGGCTCTCCAGGGCCTGGAGGTGCACCTGATCCACCTTTTCGCCATGGCCCAGATTGCCGGGTACGCTCTGGGCGGGTGCTGGACCCACGTGGGTTCGGCCCAGTCGGTGGTGGCCTACGCCTTCATTCAAAAGGAAATCGATCCGCGCTACACCCCCTTCCAGTGGATCAAGGCCATGACCCCCGTGATTTTGGAAATCGCGGTGTGGATGTCCATCGTCGTCTACGGCGAGGGGATGATGCTGGAGTGGCTGGGCTGACCACCGCCCGTCGGTAAAAAAAGTCGTTGACATTTTTTTGAAATGTTGTAAAATTTCCCCAACGCACACAGTGGTGCGATGCAGAACGGACATTGAAGTCCTTCTCCGAAATCCGGGGAAGGGCTTTTTTATTTGAACCAAACGAGACGGCGTTGTCTCAACCCGAGGACGGGGGAGACAGCGCCTTTTTTGTTTCTCCCCTTCTCCGGTTGAGCCGCCCTCGAACCAAGGAGGACGTCATGTTGTCACGAATGAGACGTTGGGGATTGGGGATCACGTTGGCCCTCTGGGGCCTCACGGCCCTCGTTCCCTTTGCGGTACAAGCGGAAGAAAAGACCCCGGCCCCCGCGGCCGCGGCCCCGGCGCCGGTGGAAGCCAGCGCCATGGTGGTCAGCATCCCATCGAGCGGTGAACGCGTGGCCGATCGGTCAGGCGCCGCCACGGGAACGGCTTCGGACATCGCCAAAGCCGGCCCGGACCTCACGATCCTGGACATCGCCAACCAAGCCGGCAAGAACAAAGTCGCCATCAACTTCATGTGGGTTCTGATCACTGGATTCTTGGTCATGTTCATGCAGGCGGGTTTCGCGATGGTGGAGGCCGGCATGACCCGTGCCAAAAACGCGGCCCACACCATGGCCATGAACTTCATGATCTACCCGCTCGGGATGTTGGGCTTCTACGTCTGCGGCTTCGCCCTGATGTTCGGCGGCCTGGGCGCGGTCGGCACCCTAGGAGGCTATGGGGCTCTCAACCACGAAGTGAGCGTTACCTTGTTCGGTAAAACCTTCGGGCTCTTCGGAGCCAAAGGGTTTTTCCTGACGGGCTCCACCTACGACGTGGCCCTCTTCACCCTGTTCCTCTTCCAAATGGTCTTTATGGACACGACCGCCACCATCCCCACGGGCTCCATGGCGGAACGGTGGAAATTCTCCGCCTTCATGATCTACGGCGCCTTCGTCGGGACGATCCTCTATCCCGTCTACGGCAACTGGGTCTGGGGCGGCGGCTGGTTGGCCACCCTGGGTGTGAACTTCGGCCTCGGCCACGGCCACGTGGACTTCGCGGGCTCCTCGGTCGTGCACTTGACCGGCGGCGTCCTGGCCTTTGTCGGCGCCAAAATCATCGGGCCTCGCATCGGAAAATACAACTCCGACGGGACCCCGAACGCGATCCCGGGGCACAACATCCCCATGGCGATCATCGGCACCTTCATCCTGGCCTTCGGTTGGTTCGGGTTCAACCCCGGCTCCACCCTGGCCGGCACGGACCTTCGCACCGGCGTGGCCGCGGTCAACACCATGCTGGCCTCCGCCACGGGCGCCCTGTCGGCGACCCTCTGGATGTGGCTGGTCCGCACCAAAAAACCCGATCCGGGAATGATGTGCAACGGCATGTTGGCGGGCTTGGTGGCCATCACGGCCCCCTGCGCTTTCGTCAACAGCCTCACGGCCAGTTTGATCGGCTTGATCTCCGGCGTCCTGGTCATTGAAGCGGCCTTCTTTGTGGAAGGCAAGCTCAAAATCGACGATCCCGTGGGCGCCATCGCGGTTCACGGCGTCAATGGCGCCTTCGGCTGCTTGGCCCTCGGTCTTTTCGCCGACGGGACCTACGGCGACGGGTGGAACGGCGTGGCGGGCCCCGTGAAGGGCCTGTTCTACGGCGACGCCTCCCAGTTCGTGGCGCAATTGATCGGCGTGGGCGCGAACCTGGCGTATGTCGGCGTAATGGGCTACATTGTCTTCAAGCTCATCGACGTGACCGTCGGCCATCGGGTGAACCCCATGGACGAAGTGGAAGGTTTGGATATTCCGGAAATGGGACTGCCGGGCTATATGGGCGTTAAAATGGACAAATACTCCGAAACGCCCATGTCCCGGTAAGGGGAGGAACCTTATGAAAAAAATCGAAGCCATCATCCGGCGCGAGAAACTCGACGCCGTTAAAAAGGCGCTGGACGCCATCAAAACCCCGGGCATCACGATGTATGAAGTCCTGGGGCACGGGAAGCAAAAGGGCATCACGGAACAGTTCCGCGGACGGGAATTTCGCGTGGACTTCCTGCCCAAAACCAAGATCGAAGTGGTGGTCGAGGACAGCCACCTCCGGTCCACGTTGGACGCCATTCTGAAGGCGGCCGCGACCGGCCAGGTGGGCGACGGAAAAATCTTCGTCTCCACCATTGACGACGTGATCCGGGTGCGCACCGGCGAAAGCGGGGCCCTGGCCGTCGCCTAACGCGACAAGTTCAACCGATAAGCGAGGGGAGGGGGCCATGCGCCCCCTCCCCTTTGCTTTTTCCCGCCGGTTATCTTAGAATCTCCGCGACACAACGGCGTGTCGCCCGCGGACCCCCCCAACGTTGCCGGGGTTCGCGCCCGTCATGGGGATGATAGGGGACGCGCCGGGACAGAGTTGTCCCGCTTTCGAACCGATCGAAAGCGGGATTTTTATTGCCTGCCATCGCCTTTCTTGCCCCCGGGACATTTCACGAAGGAGGTTTCAGCGTCATGCGGAAACCCTTGCTTTGGATCACCTTGCTTTTCGCCGCGGCCGCGCCGTTGTTGGCCCACGCCGCGTCGAATTTGACCGGGCTTTCGGAAAACCAAACCCGCGAAGTGGCGGCGATGGTCGACCGGGCCGTTTCGGATAAAATCGCCGCGGCCAAACCCGCCGTGGACACCGGCGACACCGCGTGGATATTGATCTCCGCGGCGTTGGTCTTGATGATGACCCCCGCCCTGGCGTTCTTCTACGGCGGCCTGGTCCGGCGAAAAAACATGCTCTCGATCCTCATGCAGTGCTACATGCTCATGGGGCTGATCACCGTGGAGTGGGTGCTGGTCGGCTACACGTTGTCCTTCGGCCCCGACCACCACGGGCTGATCGGCGGCCTGGATTGGTTCGGGCTGTGCGGCGTGGGGTTGGCCCCCAACGCGGACTACGCGGCCACCATTCCCCACCAGGCCTTCATGGTCTACCAGTGCATGTTCGCCATCATCACCCCGGGCCTCATCCTGGGCGCCTTCGCGGAACGGATGAAGTTTTCCGCCTTCTGCGTTTTCTCGCTCCTGTGGGCCCTGGTCGTCTACAACCCCGTGGCCCACTGGGTCTGGGGCGTGGGCGGATTTCTCCGCCAAATGGGCGCCCTGGATTTCGCGGGCGGCGCGGTGGTCCACGTGAACGCCGGCATGGCGGCCCTGGCCTCCGCCCTCTACTTGGGAAAGCGGAAAGGCTTTCCGACGCACATTTCCCCCCCGCACAACCTGCCCTTCGCGGTGTTGGGGGCGGGCCTGCTGTGGTTCGGCTGGTTCGGCTTTAACGGCGGGAGCGCCCTGGGATCGGGCGCCCTGGCCACCAACGCCTTCGTGACCAGCCACATCGCGGCCGGCACGGCGGGCCTGGTCTGGGCCCTCCTGGACTGGAAGGTCAATTCCCACCCGACCATGCTGGGGACCATCACCGGCGCCGTCGCGGGCCTGGTGGCCATCACCCCCGCGGCCGGGTTTGTGGACCCGCTCGGGGCCCTGGCCATCGGCGTCACCGTCGCGATCATCTGCTTCGTGTCCGTGATGTACGTCAAAGGCAAGTTCGGCTACGACGACTCCCTGGACGCCTTCGGCGTGCACGGCGTCGGCGGGTTCTGGGGCGCCCTGGCGACGGGGCTCTGGGCCACCAAGGCGGTGAACGCCGCCGGGGCCGACGGCCTGTTCCACGGCAACCCCCTGCAGTTTTGGATTCAAATCAAGGCCACCGTCCTCACGGCGGTCTTTTCGTTCGTGGCGAGTTTCGCCCTGTTGTGGTTGGTGGACAAGGCCCTCGGGCTCCGCGTGTCGGACCAGGACGAGCGCATCGGCCTCGACCTGACCCAACACCGCGAGACGGCCTACACGCTGCTCGACTGATCGGGAGGACGACATGAAATACATTGTGGCCATCATCCAGCCGGACCGTCTGGACGACGTCCTTCAGGCGCTGGAGGAGAAGGAAATTCATTTGGTGACCGTGACGAGCGTCATGGGGCGGGGCCGCCAAAAGGGCATCTCCGAGGTTTACCGGAGCGTCAAAGAGGCGGGAAGCCTGTTGAAGAAGGTGAAGCTCGAGATCGCGGTGAACGACGAGTACGTTCAGCCGACGGTGGACGCCATTCAAAAATCGGCGCGGACGGGCAACATCGGGGACGGAAAAATTTTCGTCCTCGACTTGGGCCAGGTGATTCGCATTCGAACCGGCGAAACGGGGCGGCTGGCCATCGGCTGATCCCCCGCAACGAATTAACGGCAACGGCGGGCGCTTCCGGCGACGGAGGCCCCGCCGTTCGCTTTTGGGAAAGGGGAAGGAGGTTAAGCGACTTTGCTGGCGGCGGGAACGGGCAGAAGACGGCGGACTTCGTCCAGGAAGACGTCGGGTTTAAAGGGTTTCGCCACGAACCCGTCGGCGCCGGCTTCCCGGGTTTCTTCCCGGGACCGTTCGACGTCGAACCCCGTCATGGTCAGGATTCGAACCTGTTTCAGGCGGTCGTCGTTCTTGACGCTTTCGCAGACTTTGAGTCCGTCCACGCCCGGCAGGCGCAAATCCAGGATGACCAGGGTGGGGATCAACTCCGAAATCATTTTGCCGGCGTCAAAGCCGTTTTCGGCCTCGTGAAATTCCGCGGCGGGGTAGGCTTTCTTTAAAATCCGAAGAATCATCTGTCGCAGGCGCGGCTCGTCGTCCACCACCAGGACCCGGGGCGGCCCTTCGGCGACCAGTTCCGGCGGGACCGGGATGTTGTGCGCCCGAAGGAAAACGAGAAGGTCCTCGTCCCAAACGCGTCGATGGCCTCCCCCCGTCGTGAAAGACGGCAAGAGACCTTCTTCAATCCACCGGCCCACGGTGGGGGGCGTCACATGGCAAATGCGGGCGATGTCGTGTGTGCCGAACGCTTTTTCACGCATAGGAACCTTTCCTGACCCTTATTCATACCCTAAGTATCATTTGTTGTCAATGGTTTTTGCCTTCAAAACGCGGACCGCGCCACCGGTTCGAATAAAAATCACCTCGAATTCACAATCCAAACCAAGGGAGCGCCGAACCCCCTCGAGATAGGCCTCCCCTTGACCTTCGTAGCTTCGGGCGCGGTCCTTCTCTTCCCCCGGCTCCACCCGGTCCGTTTTAAAGTCCGCCAGGATGTTTCGCCCGTCCAACCGATAGAGGATGTCCAGGGAGCCCCGCACAATTTTTCCGCCCCGGGGAAAAAGCACCGGAGATTCCCTCAAAAGAATTTCCCCGCGCCGGAGCGACCGCGCCGCGGGGGATTCCGAAAACGCGGCGAGCATTCGCCGCGCCTCGGGAGCCAGGTCCGCCCAAACGGTCAACCGCCGCTCGTTTTGGAACCGGTGGAGGACCGCGGAGAACACGGCGTCGAGCCCGGCGCCCTCAAAATCCCATTCCGCCAACACCGCGTGACACAACTCCCCCAAGGCCGCGGCCCCGGTTTTATGATCGTCCCCTTCCGAGGGAAGTTGAGGCGTCGCGGGGTTCTCCGTCCTCAAATCGGAGGGACGAACAAACAAGCGTTCCCGGGGTGCGACGGCGAAATCCCGTCGGCGTCTTTCCCAGGCCCGGCTCCGGGCCGGCGACGCCAGACATTCCCGGGGAGCCTCCGCCCGGGGCCAGCGGGGATCCCCGCCGGCGGCGGCCCCGACCCGAATCACGGCCAGTCGCCGCCCGTCGGCGAAGGACCAGACCCCGTCGGATTCCGTCACTCCCCGGCGGAGCATTTCCATAAACGTTCCCGGGGCCTCTTTTTGTTGGCCGAGAAGGAAGACCCGCTCCCGGGCCCGGGTGGCGGCGACGTAAAAAACCCGGACCGCTTCGCCCGCTTCCCGACGACGTTCATCGGCTTCCAAGAAGGCCATTCCCGCGTCGGCCCATTTCCGCTCGATCAGGCGGTGCCCGGCCCGGTCCCCGGCCCAATCCACCCGGACCGCGGGCGGGTTCCGGGCGCCGCCTTGGACTTTCCCGGCGAGGTTCGGCAGAAATACAATTTTGTATTCCAACCCCTTGGCTTTGTGGACGGTCAAGAGGCGCACCGCGTCGACGTTTTCCTCGCCCAAGGGACTTTCCCCCTCCTCCACCCCTTCGTCGACGGCCCGGGACAACCACCGCACGAACCCGCCCAGAGTCTCCCCCCGGGTTTGATGGGCCTCCCCGGCCAGCCGGGCGAGCTTGTAGAGGTTCGACACGCTTTGTTCGCCGTGGTAAGCCGCCGCGGCCGCGGCGAGGATCGGCGACTCCCGGAGAATCCGTTGAGCCAACACGCCGAGGGAATCCCCGGCCGCGGCCGACCGAAGGGATCCGGTCCACCGATGAAATTCCCGAAGGGCCTCCCACGCTTCGTCGGCGAGCCCCGCCGGTCGAGCGACGCCCGCCCACGCGTCCGCCTCCGAAAGGACCAGCAGATCGCGATCCTCCAGGGCGACCAACGGTGACCGGAGGAGGCCGATTTGAGCGACCCGGTCGTCGGGGTCCGCCAAACACCGGAGAAGATTGAGAAAATCCATGGCTTCCGGGGTGCCGTAGAAGCTCCGATCGCTTTCGACCAGATAAGGGACGCCGGCGGATTTGAGGGCCTCCATGTACACCGTGAGGGGCGCCGCGCTGCGGAAAAGGAGGGCCACGTCGCCCAACCGCCAGGGGCTCGAAGCGGGCCCCACGTGCTCCACGATCCACCGGGCGATCCATCGGGCCTCGGCCGCCTGGGCCGCCCGGGCGGAGGACAGGGCCGGGTCGTCAAAGAGGATTAGTTCCACCCCCCGATCCCCCGCCGCCCCCGGGGGGTCGACCGGACGCGGAAGCAGCGGGCGATACAGGGGCTGAAGGCCCGGCGTTTCGACCATCAGGCCCCCGAAGAGGCGGTTGACGGGGTCGACGATTCCCTCGTGGGTGCGGAAGCTCATTTGAAGGTCGCATCGGCGGCCCCCCTGGGCCAGCACGGTTTCGACGAAGGCCTCGTAGGCCCGAATATCGGCCCCGCGGAAGCGGTAAATGGATTGTTTCGGATCCCCGACGATGAAAAGTTTTCCCGGGGCCAGGGAGACGTCCTTCCAGGCCGCGGCCTCGCTGTCGGGGGCCTCGGCCAAAAACAGGATCGTCTCCCCTTGAAGGGGGTCCGTGTCCTGAAATTCATCCACAAGGATCGCCCCGTAACGCGCTTTCACCTCCCGTCGAACTTCCGGGTGGTTGGCCAGAAGGTCCCGGGCGCCTCGGAGCAGATCGTCGAAGCCCAGCCATCCCGCGGCGCGGAACCGGGCCCGGAACCGGCCGACAAAGGGGTCCAGCAAGCGGCGGGCCCGGGCCAAACCCCGCTCACCGGCCGGCGAAACGGTTTTGGCCACCGTCAGGGCCTCGCGGTAGAGTTCTTCGCCTTCCAAACCGGCCCAAGCCGTCGGCCATTTCTTGGCGTCTTCCTCCCAGGCGTCTTCCTCGGTCAACGGGCCGTCCACGTGCTCCAGGGCCGCCTCCACCGAACGCAACCGTTCCGCCACCCGGGCGAGGGACGCCAACATCTTCCCCTGACGGGGCACGGGCTTCCCCTCGGGCAGGGTTTCCACGTCCCGCCGCAACGCGGCCAACCGCGGCAAAAACGATTCCGGTCGCGCCGGGGGCGTGGCCCGCTGGGCCAGGGACCTCGCGAGGGCGGCCAGGTCGCCCAACCCCACGTGAGGCAATACGTCCCTCCACCGGCTTTCCGACGGGCGGCCGGGAACCAATTCCTCCTCCAGCCACCGGGCCCACTCCTCCCGAAACAGCGCTTCGAAGGCCTCGCCGTTGTCCACCCGGAACCCGGGCGACAACCCCGCCTCCAGCGGGTAAAGCCGGAGAATCGTCCGGCAAAAACCGTGGATGGTTCCCAGGGGGGCCCGGTCCAAATCCCGCAGGGCTTCCGTCGCCATCGCCCGCAATCGATCATCGGTGGCGTTGAAGTCCGCCCGGGCCTCCCGAACCCAATGATCGGTGCGGTCCCGCCGGGCGGAAGGCAGGACGCCGCCCTCCAGTCGAAGCAGGAGGTCCCCCAGGCGCTCGGCCAGGCGGACTTTGATTTCCCCGGCGGCCTTGTCGGTGAACGTCAGGGCCACCAACCGCGTGACGGGAAGGCCCTCGCCCTCGGGTCCCCCCGCCAGGAGGAGAAACATCAGCCGATCCGTGAGCAGGGTGGTTTTACCCGTACCGGCGCCGGCCTCCACCACCAAATTGACGGCCAAATTCTTTCGGGCCAAATCCCGGGCGGATTGGTCGAGGATCACGGCGATTTTCCCCGGGCCGGTCGTCCCGGGGTTCCTTTGGATTTCCGGGCGGGCGGTTTGGCGGGGTCGTTCCCCCGTCCGCCGGAAGCCCGCTCGGCCGTTTCCGGAGACTCCATCGACGACGCCGCCAGGTGTCGCCCCCGCTTGTCGGAAGGGGCCATGTCTCCGCCCAGAGGGCCGACGACCCGCTCGGCCGTTTCCGGAGACTCCAACGACCGCGCTCGGCCCAGAGGGCCGACGACCCGCTCGGCCCGGACCCGGGAGGGACCGTGGGCTTTCCGGCAGGCCGAAGAGAAGGAACAAAAGGCGCAGTGGCCTTCGGGCCCCTCGGAGGGTCGAATGGGAAACACGCCCCGCGCCATTTCCTCAAACAGGGCCTTTTGATTTTCGTGAACCGCCGTCCGGGCGGCCCGCCATTCCTCGGCGGTGAATTCCTCGAACTCGTTGGTGGCCAGGTATTCGTAGCGAACCCCGGCCTCGCCCCCGCCGGGCGTCGACGACAGCAAGTCCAAATAGGCCGGGGCCTGGTGGACCCGGCCCTTGAGAATCCGGCTCGCGAGGGACTCCCGCCGCGGTCGATTTTTGTAGTCGATGACGGTCCGCGCCCCGGTGGCCGGGTGAAGGTCCACCCGGTCCAACCGGCCGTTCCAGCGAAATCCCGCGGTGGGGTGGGGCGCCGATCGGGACCCTTCCAATTCCGACGGTCGGCGCCCGGTGGCCCTTAATTCATCGATATCGCGGCGGATAAAAGCGGCCAGTCGAACACGAACCCCTTCGGCCAGCACCTCCCAAATCAAGGCCGGGGGTCCCCCGGGCAAACGACGGAGGGCGTCGAACAGAACCCGAACGGTCTCTTCGAGGTGGGCCGCCGCCGCCTCGACCGTCGGAAGGGGCCCGTTGCGAAAGCGGTCGTGGGTTTGAAACAGGACATGGTGTTGCACCTTCCCCAGGAACGCGGCCGACACCCGTTCCCCGTCGAAGACGGGGGAGGCCGCCGGCGCTCGCAGGACCCGGCCCATGAAAAATTCAAAGGGGCAGGACACGTACGTTTCGATCGCGCTGGGGGACAATCCCCGCTCCGCCAGACGGTCAAGCCACGCCGCGGGTCGCCCCACCAAACCGTCCCGGGCCGTGGCCGCGCCCCAGGCCGCCAAGTCCGCCGCCCGGGACACGAGGGATCGCCATTCGACGGGCGGCGGCCGGCCGTCCAGCAAATCCGCCAACCCGGCTTCCTGGGGGGTCAACCCGTCGGGGGCGACGTCGTTCCATTTGCGCCGGGGCGATCGGGGAATTTGCTCCGCCGCCTCCAGGGAATGGCCGGTGGCCCGGGCGAGTTCCCGCAAATAGAGGGAAGGGATCTCGGACCGGCCATCCTCCCGGGAGCGGGCGTACAGGGCCGTCAGGCCGTCCCGGGCCGACGCCGCCAGGAGACCGAAGAGCAGCTTTTCCTCGTCGTAGCCTTCCATCTTGGGGAGGATCCAATA
>Ga0268298_10006986_pt1 | contig 10105 bp, 9 predicted proteins | sample WWTPWeurt_MetaG_FD_194462 | JGI IMG/M metagenome (GOLD analysis project Ga0268298, IMG submission 194462) | Activated sludge microbial communities from WWTP in Nijmegen, Gelderland, Netherland - WWTP Weurt | ecosystem: Engineered > WWTP > Aerobic digester > Activated sludge | place: Netherlands... | reverse complement strand
ACGCTCGGTGCTCATCGCCCGGTCGCGCCCGGCGCGGATGCCGTGGCGATCTGCCAGGACCGCGCGCTCGAGAAGGCGCACTTCCGCCGCTGCGGCGTGCCCTGCGCCGCGCATGCGCTGATCGAAACCGAAGCGCAGCTCGCCGCCGTCGATGCCGCGCTGCTGCCCGGCATCCTCAAGACCGCACGCCTCGGCTACGACGGCAAGGGCCAGGCGCGCGTGCGCGACCGTGCCGAACTGGCCGCCGCCTGGGCCGCGATGAAGGGCGTGCCCTGCGTGCTCGAGCAGCGCCTCGACCTCGCCGCCGAGGTCAGCGTGATCGTGGCGCGCGGCGCCGATGGCCAGGTCGTGAATCTGCCGGTGCAGCGCAACCTGCACCGCGACGGCATCCTCGCCGTCACCACGGTGCCGGCCGGCATCGCCGATGCGCTGTCGGCCCAGGCGATCGCCGCCGCGACACGCATCGCCGAATCGATGCAGTACGTCGGCGTGCTGTGCGTCGAGTTCTTCGTGCTCGGCGACGGCTCGCTGGTCGCCAACGAGATGGCGCCGCGCCCGCACAACTCCGGCCACTACAGCATCGATGCCTGCGACGTCTCGCAGTTCGAGCTGCAGGTGCGCACGCTTGCCGGTGCGCCGCTGGTGGCGCCGCGCCTGCACTCGGCTGCCGTGATGCTGAACCTGCTGGGCGACCTGTGGTTCGCGCGCTCTGACGACGCGCTCGAGCCCGACTGGGCTGCCGTGCTCGCGCTGCCCGGCACGCACCTGCACCTGTACGGCAAGACGCAGCCGCGGCGCGGACGCAAGATGGGGCACCTCACGATCACCGCGGCCACGGCCGAGAGCGCGCGCGAGATCGCCCTGCGTGCCGCCGCGCTGCTGGGCCTCGAGGCGTTCTAGGGTTCGCGTCGTGCTGCTTTCCGGTCAGGACGATGGCGCGATCGAACGCGCGGCACAGGCGCTCGCCGCGGGCGAGCTGGTCGCCTTCCCGACCGAGACCGTCTACGGCCTGGGTGCACGCGCCGACGACGACCGCGCCGTCGCCGCCATCTTCGCGCGCAAGGGCCGGCCCGCCGATCACCCGCTCATCGTGCACGTGCTCGACCGTGCGGACGCGCAGGCCTTCTCCAGCGGGCTCGGCGATGCGGCCGGCCGCCTGATCGATGCCTTCTGGCCCGGCCCGCTGACCATCATCGTGCCGCGCGCACCCGGCATGGCCGAGGCCGCCGCCACGGGGCAGAACTCCATCGGCCTGCGCTGCCCCGCGCACCCGGTCGCGCGTGCGCTGCTCGCCGCCGCGCGCCGGCTGGGCGTGCCGGGCGTGGCGGCACCGAGCGCCAACCGCTTCGGCCGCATCAGCCCGACGCGCGCGCAGCATGTGGTGGACGAGTTCAGCGAGTCCGGCGCCGATCTGCTCGTGCTCGACGGCGGCGACTGCGAGGTCGGCATCGAGTCGACCATCGTCGACTGCACGGCCCGCGTGCCGGCGCTGCTGCGGCCGGGGCAGATTGCGCGCCAGCGCATCGAGGCGGTGCTGGGCCAGCCGCTGGCCGCGCGCGACGCCGATTCGCCGCGCGCTTCCGGCACGCTGGAAGCGCACTACGCGCCGCGCGCCAAGCTGCGCCTGATGCCGGGGGCCATGCTGAACACGGCGTTGCAGATGCTCGGCGACAGCACGCTGAAGCTGGCGGTATATTCGCGCACCGTGCCCCTGCCGAGCGGCTCGCGTCTCACGCGTCGCGCCATGCCCGACGCGCCCGATCAAGCCGCCCACGAACTCTTCGCCACCCTGCGCGAACTCGATGGCCAAGGCGTGGATCTGATCTGGGTCGAGGAGCCGCCGGCCGATGCCGCCTGGGACGGCGTGCGTGACCGGCTCGCGCGCGCCGCCGCTGCCTGATCGGGCGGCCCGAGCAATGAACACCCTCTTGGAGCTTCGATGAATTTCCCCGTCCACGCCACCCGACGCGCTGCACTTGCCGTCGCACTCGGACTGTCCGCGCTGCTGGCGTCCTGTGGTGGCGGCGACCCGGTCGTGGCCTTCGCGCCAAACCGCGTGCTGGCCTTCGGCGACGAGAACAGCGTGATCACGGCGGACGGGCACAAGTACACCGTCAATGCCCTGGTGGCCGACGCCAACGGCGTCAAGACCCTCACCTGCGCCAGCAACCCGCTGTGGGTGCAGCAGCTGGCCACCAGCTACAGCCTGGTGTTCCCGGAGTGCAACCCGAATGCCGTGCCCAGCCCGGCGAGCCGCATCTACGCGGCCAATGGCGCCAAGGTGGCCGACCTGGTGGCACAGGTCGACCAGCACCTCGCGGCCGACACCTTCTCCGACAAGGACCTCGTCACGCTGTTCGTCGGCCAGAACGACCTGCTCGAGCAGTACGCGCTCTACCCGGCCACGCCGAAAGAGCAACTGCTGACCGCCGCCCACAGCGCCGGCCTGGCGCTGGCAGGGCAGGTGACGCGCATCGCGGACGCCGGCGGCAAGGTGCTCGTCTCCACGGCGCCCAGCCTGTCGATCACGCCCTTCGCACGCGCCGAGGACACAGCGGCCGGCGACAGCTCGCGCAGTGCGCTGCTCAAGTTGATGGTGGACGAGTTCAACGCCGGCCTGCGCCTGGGCATCGCCAAGGAGAACGGCTCGCAGGTCGCACTCATGCTGACCAACGAGCAGATGGACAACATGCGTACCTTCCCGGTCAGCTACGGCGCCATGACCAACGTGCTCGACGCCGTCTGCGACAAGACGCTGGCTCCGACGGTGCTCCAGTGCACCAGCGACACGCTGGTCAGCGGCGCGACCTCGACCTCGCACCTGTGGGCCGACGACCTGCATCTCAGCCCGAACGGCCACGCCTACATCGGCGCGCTGGCCGCCAACCGCACGCGCACGAATCCGTTCTGATCGGATCCGGGCAAGTCCTGAGCGCGCGAGCCGGGTTTCCCCCGCGGCGCGAGCGGCAGCCTCGCACCTATAGTGGCCGGATACAAAAACGAACGGTCGTTCGTTTTTCTTCGACCACAGAGAGGTGTGCATGAAGCTGTTCCGTTCCCTCGCGCCGCTGGCGCTGGCGGCCGCGCTGCTGGCGGCCTGCGGTGGAGGTGATCCCGACGTTCCCGGCAGCGGCTCGCCTTCCGGCGCGCCCACCACGAAGGGCAACTTCACCGCGTTCATCAGCTTCGGCGACAGCCTGAGCGATGTCGGCAGCTACTCGCCGGCGCCGGCCCAGTTCGGTATCCAGGGCGGCAAGTTCACCACCAACGGGCCGGCCGGAACGATCTGGGTCGAGAACGTGGCCACCTCGCTGGGCCTGCTCGTCACGCCCGCCGAGGTCGGCTTCAACGGGCAATCGGTGAAGTGCCCGGCGGCGGCCAACCCGAACCCGGTGATCGCTCACTCGTGCACGGCCTACGGCCAGGGCGGCTCGCGCGTCACCGACCCGAACGGCATCGGCCACGACCCGGCCACCGGGGCGGGCGCGCTGACCGTGCCGGTGGCGACGCAGATCGCCAACCACCTCGCCAGCACGGCCTTCGGCGGCAGCTTCAAGGCCACCGACCTGGTGATGGTCTACGCCGGCAACAACGACGTGTTCACGCAGTTCGGCATCTTCGCCACCAAGGCGGCGCAGATCCAGGCGCAGGCCACGGCCGGGCAGATCACCGCCGACCAGGCCAACGGCGCGCTGTTCCAGGCGCAGACCGAAGCGCAGGCGGGGATGAAGCAGGCCGCGATCGAACTGGCCACGCTGATCAAGACGCAGATCCTCGCCAAGGGCGGCAAGTACGTCGCGGTGATGACGCTCAGCGACATCGCCGACACGCCCTTCGGCAATTCGGCCCAGGTGGCGCCGGCGCGCTCGGTGCTCACCGACCTGTCGCGCATCTTCAACCTCTGGCTGCGTGACCAGCTCACCGGCCAGCCGGTGCAGATCATCGACACCTTCGCGCTGTTCAAGAACCTGAGCGCCAACGGGGCGCAGCTCGGCTTCACCAACTTCGCGCTGCCCGCCTGCGACGCCGCCAAGATCGCCACCCGGACGGCGAACAACATCACCTCCGGGTCCTCGCTGTTCTGCGACGGCAACACGCTGATGACCTCGCCGCTGCAGGCCGATGCCAACACCTGGTTCTTCGCGGACAGCGTCCACCCCACCACGGGTGGCCACAAGGCCGTCAGCGATGCCTTCCTCGCCCAGCTGCGCGCCTTCGGCTGGATCTGAACCGCACGCCCTCGGGAGAACCATTCCATGAAGCCCACCCTCCAGGCGATCGCCCTCGCCGTGCTGACGGCCGGCAGCGTTTGCGCGGCCCAGGCCCAGCAGAACATCCTCAAGGTCGGCGTGATCGAGTACACGACGAACTCGAAGACCAACGGCATCCAGGGCATCGGCGTGCCGCCCGGCGCCGACGCCGAGACCGGCAACGCGGCCACGCTGCTGTTCACCTACGAGCGCCTGTTCACGCCCAACGTCGGCCTCGAGCTGGTGATCGGCGTGCCGCCCAAGATCAAGGCCAAGGCCACCGGCAGCGTCGCCTTCCTGGGCGACGACGTGCTCTCGGCGCGCAACGTGGCGCCGACGCTGATCCTCAACTACCACTTCGGCAGCGACGGCGACCGCTTCCGCCCCTACCTCGGCGCCGGCATCAACTACACCAAGTTCACCAGCGTGAAGTCCAAGCTCGCGCCCGACGTGAAGATGTCGGATTCGACCGGCCTGGTCGTGCAGGCCGGCCTGGACTACGCGTTCGACAAGACCTGGGGCCTGTTCGCCAGCGTGGCGCGGGTGGATACCAAGTCGAAGCTGGTCGCGGCCGGCACCACGGTGCTGACCACCGAGATCGACTTCCGGCCGGTGACCTACTCCTTCGGCCTGTCGTACCGCTTCTGATGCGCAGCGCGGCCGTGTAGCAGCTTCATCACGAGGATGCAGGCGGCCAGCGCCAGCGTGATCACGTTGGCGATGATCACCGGCCACGCGCCCAGCAGCACGCCGTAGACCAGCCACAGCAGCACACCGAGCGTGAAGGCGCTGTACATGCCCAGCGAGATGCCGCTCACGTCGCGCGTCTGGAAGGTGTGCCAGGCCTGCGGCACGAAGGACAGCGTGGTCAGCGTCGCGGCGACGTAGCCGACCCAGTCGGTGACGGTGGCCGCGCTCGTCATTCGCGCTGCGCCTGCTGTTCCGCACCCGGCGCCGTGAGGCCGGCGTCCTGCACCACCCATTGCACCAGCGCGTCGAGCGCCGGGCGCGCCGCGTTCGCGTTCGGGTGGTTGACGATCGCCACCACCACGTAGCGGCGCCCGCTGGAAGCGAGCACATAGCCCGCCACCCCGGCCACGTCGCGCAGCGAGCCGGTCTTGAGGTGCGCGCGGCCGGGCGGTGCCTTGGAGCGAGTCAGCGTGCCGTCGATGCCGGAAACCGGCAGCGAGGCCATCAGCTCGGGCATCACCGCGCTGCCCCAGGCCGACTGCAGCAAGCGCGCGAGCTGCTGGGCCGACAGGCGCGTCTCGCGCGAGAGCCCGGAGCCGTTGTCGATCACCACGCCTTCGGCGCCCTGGCGGCCGAGGCGCTCGGCCAGCCAGCGCCGCAGCACCTCGCGCGCGGCCTCGGGCGTGCCCTTGCCATTGCGCGCCAGCCCCAGCGTGAGGAAGAGCTGCTGCGCCATCACGTTGTTGCTGTACTTGTTGATCTCGCGGATCACCTCGGCGAGCGCCGGCGAGGTGCTGGTGAAGCTCGGCGGCGTGGCGGGCGCCGCGCCTTCGCGCACCGTGCCCGTGATGCGGCCGCCCATCTCGCGCCACAGGCCGAGCAGCAGCCGCTCGTCGTAGCGGCGCGGCTCGGCGTAGGCGAGCGGCCAAGTCTTCTCGCCGCAGGCGGCCGGGAAGCTGCCGGCCAGGCGCAGGCGCTGCGGGTCGCTGAAATCGGCCTTCAGCTCGCCGCGCCAGTCGTTGCAGGCGCCGGCAGAGAGCGGCACGCTCGCATCGGCGCTCACGCCGGCCAGCGGCGGGTCGACGCTCACCAGCGCGAGGCCGCGCGCCGCATCCGGCGTGAAGCCGATCAGCACCGAGCGGTAGCCCAGCAGCAGCGCGTCGGCGCGCACGTTGTAGGGCCGCAGCGGCTCGCCGTCGAACTCGGCCGGGTTCTGCTCGGGCACGCTGAAGGCGCTGCGGTCGAGCACGATGTCGCCGTGGATCTCGCGCACGCCGAGCTGCTGCACGCGGCGCATCAGCAGCCACAGGCGCTCGGGCACCAGCTTGGGGTCGCCGCCGCCCTTGATCACCAGGTTGCCTTCGAGCACACCGTCGTTCACCGTGCCGTGCAGCCACACCGGCGTGTTCCAGCTCCAGGCCGGGCCGAGCAGCTCGAGCGCGGCGTAGGTGGTGAGCAGCTTGGTCAGCGAAGCCGGGTTGACGGCGGCCGTCTCGCGCCAGGCGAGGCGGTTGCGCGTGCTGCCGGCCTCCTGGACGACGACGACGACCGCGTCGGGCGGCAGCTTGGCGCGGTCGAGTGCCGCATACACCTCGCCGGGGAGCCGGGCGGAGACGGCGGCCGATGCCGCGGCGAGCAGCGAGGCGGTGGCCAGCCGCAGCAAAGTCGTGGAAAGCATGACGCGCGATGATCGCATGCGCCCCGGGCCGCCACAGGGCTTGACCTACACTGGCCGGCATGACCTGCCTGCTCGCCATCGACAGCTCCACCGAGGCGATGTGCATCGCCCTGAGCCGCGACGGCGCGACCTTCGTCTTCGAAGGCGAGGGCGGTGCATTGGCCTCGGCGCGGCTGCTTCCCGAACTGACGGCGCTGCTGCAGCGCGCCGGCTGCCGCCTGCAGGAGGTCGACGCGATCGGCTTCGGCCGCGGGCCGGGCGCCTTCACCGGCCTGCGCAGCGCCTGTTCGGTGGCGCAAGGCCTCGCGCTCGGCGCGGCCAGGCCGGTGCTGGCGCTGGACAGCCTGCTGCTGGTGGCGCAGGACGCATACGACGCGCTCGGCGACGCAGCCGCCGATTGCTGGGTGGCGATGGACGCGCGCATGGAGGAGATCTATGCCGCGCACTACCGCCACGTGGGCGGGCGTTGGCAGACCGTGATCGAGCCTCTGCTGTGCCGGCCCGAGGAGCTGAACCAGCGTTGGGCGGGCGAGGCTCCGCGCTGCGTGGCCGGCTCGGCGCTCGACGCCTTCGGCAAGCGGCTGGCCATCGGCACCGCCCTGCGGTGCCCCGCCACGCGCTCGCGTGCCGCGGCGCTGGCGCGCCTGGCCGAGGCGGCGTGGCGCGACGGTGCTGCCGTCGACGCCGCGCTCGCGCTGCCGGTCTACCTGCGCGACAAGGTCGCGCAGACCACGGCCGAGCGCGAGGCGGCACAGCGGGCGCGGGAGGCCGTATGAGTGCGGTGCCGCGGCCCCGGCAGCCACTGCTGCTGCCGATGAGCCTGCTGCATCTCGATGCGGTGATGGCCATCGAGGCGGGCGCCTACCCGTTCCCGTGGAGCCACGGCAACTTCGTCGACTCGCTCGCGGCCGGCTACGACGCACGCGTGCTCTACGACGACGAGGGCGCCATCCTCGGCTACTTCGTCGCGATGGCCGGCGTCGAGGAGATGCACCTGCTCAACATCACGGTGGCGCCGCGCGCCTGGCACCTGGGCCACGGGCGCTTCATGCTCGATGCGCTCGAGGCGCTGTGCCGCGAGCGCGGTGCGCGCCAGCTCTGGCTCGAGGTGCGCGTGAGCAACGAGCGCGCGCGTGCCATCTACCGCCGGCGCGGCTTCGCCGAGGTCGGCCGGCGCAAGGGCTATTACCCGGACGCGCGCGGCAAGCGCGAGGATGCAGTCGTCATGAGCCTGGGCATCGAAGGGGCGGGTGATGGGCTGGACTGAGCGCCAGGAGGCGATGCTCGAGGCCATGGGAATCCGCCTGTGGCAGCCGCCACAGGCGGATCCCCTGCGGGGTGGCCTTGACGACACCCCCCGGCCCCCCGCCGAGCGGGGGGAGGGCGCGGCGCAGGCCGCGCCCGAGCCTGCGGCCCCCGCCGCGCGCGACCGCGCCGTCGGCGTCGAGGCGATGGGCTGGGACGCGCTGCGCGAGGCCGTCGTCGCCTGCCGCGCCTGCAAGCTCTGCGAAGGGCGGCGCCAGACCGTCTTCGGCGTCGGCAACACGAGCGCGCACTGGATGATCGTCGGCGAAGCGCCCGGCGAGCAGGAAGACCGCCAGGGCGAGCCCTTCGTCGGCAAGTCCGGCCAGCTGCTCGACAACATGTTGCGCGCCGTCGGCCTGACGCGCGGCGAGGCCGATGCGGCGCAGCAGGTCTTCATCGCCAATACGCTGAAGTGCCGACCGCCGGGCAACCGCAACCCCGAGCCCGAGGAGCTCGCGCAATGCGAGCCCTTCCTGATCCGGCAGGTGGAGCTGGTCAAGCCGCGCATCATCCTGGCGATGGGGCGCTTCGCTGTCCAGAGCCTCTTGCGCAGCCACGAGCCGATCGGCAAGCTGCGCGGGCGTGTCCATCGCTACCAGGGCGTGCCGCTGATCGTGACCTACCACCCCGCCTACCTGCTGCGCAACCTCGAGGACAAGGCCAAGGCCTGGGACGACCTCTGCCTTGCGCTGCAGACGCTGAAGTCGACCGCGGCCTGATCGATGGCACGCCACGCCAGCGCCGACCACACCGCCTGGGACGCGCTGCCGGGCCCGGTGCTGCTGCTCGATGCGCAGGGCAGCGCGCTGCACGTCAACCCGGCCTTCGCCGCCTTCGCGCGGCGTGATGCCGCGCACCTGCTCGGCCGCGCCTGGCAGGAGCTGCTCGATGCCGACAGCCGGCGCGGGCTGCTCGCGCAGCTCGCGCAGCCGGCCGATTTCGCCACCGCGCTGTTCGTCTCGGGCAGCGCGGCAGGCGAGGGTGCGGCCTGGGTCGAGTGGGCGGCGCACTGGCAAGCCGCGGCCGGCCGCTGGCTGTGCCTGCTGCACGACGCGAGCGCGGCCAAGCGCTCCGAGGCCGAAGCGCGCGAGCAGGCGCGGCTGTTCCGCCTGCTGGCCGACAACGTGCCGGTGCTGATCGCCTACTACCGCGCCAGCGACTTCCAGTGCCAGTTCGCCAACAAGGCCTACGCGCGCACCTTCGGCACCGACGAGCGCGCCGTCGTCGGCAAGACCTTCGCCGAGGTGATCGGCAACGACGCTGCGGCGCAGATCGAGCCGCGCGTGCAGCAGATGCTGCACCTCCAGCAGCCGGCCGCCTACGAGCGCGAGCTGGCGCAGCCCGACGGCAGCACCCGCTTCATCGACGTCAACCTGCTGCCGCACGTGGGCGAGGGCGGCGACACGGTGGGCTGCTTCGTGCTGATCTCCGACATCACGCGGCATCGCCTGGCCGAGCGCGCGGTGCGCGAGTCGGAGGAGCGGCTCGCCAAGTTCCTGCACGCCAGCGCCGAGGGCATCGTCTTCCACAAGGACGGCGTCATCACCGACGCCAACCCGCCGCTGTGCGCGCTGATCGGCTATACGCTGGAGGAGCTGCGCGGCCGGCCGGCGCTGGATTTCGTCGCACCCGACCAGGTGCCGCGCGTGACGGGCGTGATGCAGGCCGGGCAGGAGATCAGCTACGAGACGGCGGTGGTCGACAAGGCGGGCCGACGCATCGCCGTCGAGTTCATCGTGCGCACCATGCTGCGCAACGGCGAGCGCCTGCGCATGACCATCGTGCGCGACATCCGCGACCGCCAGGCCGCGCAGGCGCGCATCCACCACCTCGCCCACCACGACGCGCTGACCGGCCTGCCCAACCGCATGTCGTTCATGGAGCAGCTGCAGCAGCACATGGTGGCGGCCGAGGCCGAAGGCACGCGGCTGGCGCTGCTGTTCATCGACCTCGATCACTTCAAGCGCGTCAACGATTCGCTCGGCCACCTGGTCGGCGACACGCTGCTGCGCACCGTCGCGGCGCGCATCCTCGCCAGCCTGCGCGCCACCGACGTGGTGGCGCGCTTCGGCGGCGACGAGTTCATGGTGCTGCTGCACGGCGGCCCCTCGCGCGAGCAGCAGCGCGACGACGTCGACGAGGTGGCGCGCAAGCTGCTCGCCGCGATCGAGGTGCCGGTCAA
>Ga0268298_10006984_pt1 | contig 10106 bp, 4 predicted proteins | sample WWTPWeurt_MetaG_FD_194462 | JGI IMG/M metagenome (GOLD analysis project Ga0268298, IMG submission 194462) | Activated sludge microbial communities from WWTP in Nijmegen, Gelderland, Netherland - WWTP Weurt | ecosystem: Engineered > WWTP > Aerobic digester > Activated sludge | place: Netherlands... | reverse complement strand
CCTACAGCTACAACCCGACCACCGGCGAATGGCTCAGCTCGGCCACCCTGGACGAGATCTTTGGCATCGGACCTGACTATCCAAAGACCGTGCCTGGATGGATCGAACTGATCCATCCGGACCATAAGGAGGAACTCTCGGTCTATCTCAGCGAGTATGTCATCGACCAGCACCACCCCTTCGACAAGGTGTATCGCATCATTCGCGTCGAGGATGGGGCAGAGCGTTGGGTCGATGGGCGGGGTGAACTGGAGTTCGACGACAGCGGACGGACTATCCGGATGATCGGGACGGTCGAAGACATCACCGAGCGCAAGCGCGCCGAGGAGGCCCTGTTCCAGGCCAAGGAGCGCGCCCAGGTGACCCTGCACTGCATCGGCGACGCGGTGATCACCACGGAGGCCCAGGCCCTGGTGGAATATCTCAATCCGGTGGCGGAGCGTCTCACCGGGTGGTCAAACGCCGAGGCCGTCGGTCGCCCCCTGGACGAGGTGTTCCAAATCTTCGATGAAGCCGACCGACCGGCGGCCAACCCGGTGCAACGCTGTCTGCGGGCAGGCGATATCCCGGGCACGACCAGTCCTATCCAGTTGCGCGGTCGTCACGGGCAGAGATACGACATCAAGGAGACCACGGCCCCAATCCGACACCCGGATGGCCGCTTGTCGGGGGCGGTATTGGTCTTTCACGACGTCAGTGAATCCCGTCGCCAGGCCCGTCAATTGGAGCACGACGCCACCCATGACGCCCTCACCGGCCTGATCAATCGGGTGGAATTCGAGCGCCGCCTGGATCGGGCCTTGGAGAGCGCCCGGCTCTATGACGCCAGACATGCCCTCTGCTACCTGGATCTGGACCAGTTCAAGGTGGTCAACGATAGCGCCGGCCATGCCGCCGGCGACGAACTCCTGAAACAGATCAACGGCATCCTGTCGGGGATGTTTCGCGAACGGGATACCCTGGCGCGCATCGGCGGCGACGAGTTCGGTCTGCTGCTGGACAACTGCCCGCTGGAACGTGCCCAGTCCATTGCCGAGGCGGTCATCACCAGTGTCCGCGACTTCCGCTTTTACTGGGAAGGAAACTGTTACCAAATCGGCGTCAGCATCGGCCTGGTACCCATCACCGCCCAGACCCCGGATACCGCCCGACTCCTCTCCCAGGCCGATGCCGCCTGCTTCACCGCCAAGGAACTGGGGCGCAATCAGGTCTCTGTCCAGTGCCTGGACGAGGACCAACCCAAGCCCTACCCGGGCGAGATCCTGAGACTGGCGGGTCTCCAGGAAGCCATGGAACAGAACCGCTTCAGACTGCACTATCAACCCATCCTCTCCCTGCAATCCCTGGTCCCGGAATGCCTCGGCTACGAGGTGTTGCTGCGGGTCGTCCCCGCCTCCATGCCTCCGGATGGGCCGGAGGGGTTGGTGGTTCCCGCCGCCTTCATCCCCATCGCGGAACGCTATGGCCTCATGGGGGCCATCGATCGCTGGGTCATCCGGGAGGCGTTCCGTCGTTACCGGGACAATGTCGGGCGGATAGGCGCCACCCTGTCCATCAACCTGTCTGGTCGCTCCATCAGCGATCCCGCTTTCATCGACTTCATCGAGTCGCAATACGCGGAGCACAATGTCCAACCCGGACGGGTCTGTTTCGAGATCACTGAAAACGCGCTGATTCAGAACCCCCGTCGCAGCCTCGAACTCATGACAACCCTCAAAGGCCTTGGTAGTCAACTGGCCCTGGATGACGTCGGTAGCGGTTTGTCTTCACTCCGCTCGCTGCGATCACTACCGATCGACTATCTCAAGATCGACGGCGGCTTCACCCGCAAGATGATCGAGCAGGCCGAAGACGGCGCCCTGGTGGCGGCCATCAACCAGATGGGCCATGCCATGGGGATGAGATGTATCGCCGAATATGCCGAAAGCCTGGACATCGTTGATCGCCTGCGGGAACTGGGCGTGGACTATGCCCAGGGCTATTTCCTCGGCCCGCCAAGCCCTTGGGCCGGCTGGCCACGCCCTTGAGCCGGATGACTTCCCATCCGGCTCCGAAATCAGGAGTTCCTGCATGACCTTGCCGAGCCCGAGAGAGTGGATGGGGCCAGGGCTGTTGCTGGCCCTCGCCCTTCTGGGCGCCTTGATCTTCACCCGTCACAGCGGTCTCCCCTCCTTCTACGACGACAGCGTCGACTATCTGATCATGGCCAGGGATTGGACACCTTGGTGCGAATCCAGCTCCGCCATCCGGGAGGCGGCGCTCCGGGAACATTACCCCCCCCTGTTTCCGCTGCTTCTCGCCTCTAGCGGTGCGGCCTGTGATCTGGGACAGGCCCATCGGCTGGTGACGCTGTGCTTCCTCGTCGCCCTGGGCGCGGTCTATCGGCTCGCCCTGGACCGGCTGTCATCCCGGCTCCTGGCCTTTCTGGTCAGCCTCTGTTTTTTGCTCAGCCCCGCCGTCTGGATCAATCTGCCAGGGATCCTGAGCGAAAATCTCTATCTCGCCCTGAGTCTGAGCGCCCTCCTGCTCGCCCTGCGTCAAGAGGCCGAGTCTCCTCGGACCTGGACAGGGTCCTTGGGGCTCGCCCTCCTGATCGCCGGGGTGGTGCTGACCCGGGCCATAGGGATCACCCTGCTGCTTGCCTATGGGGCTGGCTTGGCGATAGAACTCTGGCGTGGACCCCGGCGCCCCTGGCTTCCGAGGCTGCTGCCGCTCCTGCTTCCACTCGCCGCGCTGGGGCTCTGGCGTCTGCTCGCTCCGGCCGGGGAGGGCCAGCTCTATTCCCAGGACCTCTGGGCCATCGTCCAGCGTCTGTTGCAGGGGGAAATCCGCGCAGTAGTGGAAGGACAGCTCATCGCCCTGCATGACGCCTGGTTCACCAGCTTTCTTTTCTACTGGACCGCGCACACCGAACCCAGGTACCTCATGGTCCTGGTCTTCGGCCTCTTGGCGCTGGGGGGGGTGGCTTGGCGCCTGGTCGGCAATCACCTGGACGGCTGGTATGGACTTTTTTATTTGTCGCTGCTGTTGGTGTGGCCCTATCCTGGACAATTTCCCCGTTTCCTGTACGGCCTTCTGCCTGTGCTTATGCTCCAGGGCCTGCTGGCGGCGGATATCTGGTCTAGGCATTGGCGACACAGGTTCAGGGACCTCTTCCGCCCGGGGCTGATCTTGCTCCTCATCGTCGCCGTACTGCCCACCCTCGGCTTCCTGGTAGGTCGGGCGGGGTATGACCGGGAAGCCGAAGGACAACGGCTGGCGGGGATCGCCGAATTCTATCGCCTGCCGGATCTCGCCAAGGCGGTGCGGGTGGCGCGGGAGAGCCTGTTCCTCATCGACGCCATGAAGGACATCCGCCACGCCACGTCGCCGCAGGCGCGGTTGTATTGGCAGGAGCCCAACTACCTCAATCTTCTGGCGGACCGTCGTGGTGTACCCACTCCGGCGTTCACGACCCAGGATCGCTTTCTCCAAGAACTCCTGGATGGCGGCGGCGAATACCTGCTGGCGAGCCACTTGGTACCCAAAGGGAATGCGGAAAAGCTCGATGGTTTGGGCCTCCTGGCAGTCATCGAGGGGATCGCCGAGCCCCTGTGGATCAAGGTCGAACCCGGAACCGATCGCCTGATCGCTGTCATGTTGCGCCTGGACAGGGAAAGGCTGCAACAACGCTTAAAGAGTCCCCCGGCTAGCCCTTAGGTTCTGTTGACGCATCACCGGAGCCAGATGAGGGCTGAGACGAAGCGCAGCAGGCCCATGCCCGGAAGCACCGCTCACCAGAGCCCGGGAACTCAGAGGAACAGGTATCACAAGCGAATCATCGCCACCGAAGCATAGAGTCCCAGGGCGGCGATCAGCACCCCCGAGAAGCCCCAATGGACGGCCAGCAGCCCGGCCAGGATGGCGCTGACCAGGGAGGCGCAGCCATTGATGCCCCAGGCCCAGGGCACCAACCCGGGGGCCGCTCGACCGACGCGCTCCAGGCCGAGGGGAAAGGGCAGACCCATGCAGAAGGCCAGGGGGGCGATGAGGATCAGTATCAGCAGGGCCTGTGGCCAGGTTTCGCCCATCCCCGGCCAGGTACCGGGTCGGGGCCAGAGCCACACAGCCACCAAGGCCGAGAGCAGTATCCCACCCACCACCAGCCCCAAGGCCGACTCCCCCAGTCGTCGCCTCAGTCGGGGGGCGCAGAGACTGCCGAGTCCCGAGAACAGGAGAAAACCGCAGAGGACCAGGGCGGCGGCGTACACCGGATGGTGGAGTACCAGGAGGCTGCGTTGGATGAAGAGGAGCTCCAGACCCAGATAGGCCAGGCCGATGGCGAGGAAATAGCCGCCCACCCGCCGGCGGTAGCCTGGGTCGACGGCGGAATCATGCCCGAGCCGGCGCAGCGGCAACAGCACCAGCAGCAACCCGGCCGCCAGGGCCTGGAGCAGCGTCAGGATCATGAGCGGATAGCCGAGTTCGAGCAGGGACATCCCGCCCCGGGTCCGCAGGCCGAGAATCTCGGGCAGGGCGCGCCAGCGGAAGAAATCGTAGAAGAAGGGCCGGTCATCGGTCGCCGGACGCAGATCGAATTTGTAGTCGGAGACAAAGCTCTCGGCCTCTGGGCCGAGCAGGGCCAGGGCGGCTCGGGAGTAGGAGGGTTCGGCGAGACGATTGAATACCCGGTTCGGTGCGTGCCCCAGGCCGGGGAAGTAATCGGCGTCGAAACCTCGCTCGTTACAGAAGGCCAGCAGGCGTTGGATCGCCTCCTCGCCGAAGGGGCCAGTTTTGACTACCAGTGTGAGGCTCAGCCAACTACGGACCAGGACCAGGTGTTGACCGGGGTCCCGGACACCCAGTTGGCGCAGGGCGGCGATGGCCGTTGCCAGCAATTTCAAGCCTTCCCGGGGCGGCAGATCCACGCGGCGGCTGATGGCGAGGAGCGCCTCCGGGGCCAGATGGGCCAGGTATTCGAGCAGCGCCTCCTGGGTGTAGAGCGGGGTTTCGTTCATGGCCCGCACCCCGGCGGTGGCGCTTGCCGAGGTGTCCATGAAGGCGATCTGGATGAGGTCATAGGTCTCCGTGCTGGTGGCCAGATAGCTCCGGGCCTCGGCCTGGTGCAACCGGACCCCGGCGGGGAGCCGATCCCAGCCGGAAAAATCCACCCAGTCCCGGGTCAGGAGAGCCAGGAATTGGGGGTTGAGTTCGACCCCATCGACAATGGCGGCGCCATGGTAAACCGCCTGCAACAGCTCGCTGCCGCCTCCGGCTCCCAACACCAACACCCGGCGCGGCTGGGCCAGGTGGTAGGGCGCCGCCGAGCTGAGCTGGTCGAGATAGGCCAGGGTCGAAAGCTCGCCGGTGAAATGATTGATCGGCGTTGGGCCGTCGCCGTCGGTGAAGACCCCGAGCTGGGCCGGGGGCTCGACCTGGCTGTGCAGACTCAGGCCCGGTGCCAGGCGGAAGGGAACCTGGGGACTTTCGACCAGCGTCAACACCCCGAGCGGGCTGGAGCGTTCCTCGATCACCCTGGCGCCTGGGAGCAAGAGGGTCTGTTGCAGGGACTTGAACTCGGACTGGCGCAATGACCGCCAGGAAGGTGGAACCAACAGCAGAGCGAGCGCCGCGAGACCTAGCGTCGATAGCCAGAGCCAGCGGCGCCTCGGTCGCAGCTCGATGACGGCCAACAGGCCACCGCCCAGGGCCAGGAGGGCCAACACCTGGAGCGCCACCTCCGCCGCCAGCAGGTGCAAGAGGCCGAGGATCCCCAGGGCACCCAGTCCGGCGCCGACCAGATCGAAGCCATAGAGCCCGGCGAGGCCCTGGGGAAAGGCCATGAAGGCCAGGCAAAGGGCGTTGGCGACGCAGAAGAAGGGAATCGCCAGCAAGACATAGAGGGCGAGCAGATACAGCCATTGCCCCGGGTCCCAGAGGATCTCCAGGGTATTGAAGGGCAGGCGTTGGGCGAGCTGGAAGGAGTAGAAGAGGCCGAGGCCGAACACCAGGGCATTGAGGAGGAAGAGGGCGCGGAATCTGGGCAGACACCAGGATCGCGTCAGACTCAGCAGGCTACCGCTCGCCCCGTAGCCGAGCAGGGCCAGGCTGATGACCATGGCGGCAAAATGATGCCACTGGATGATGGAAAAAAGGCGCAGTAGCAACACCTCGTGGGCGAGGGCAACGGCGGATAGTAGGAGGACCGCCAGGCGGGGCGGTCGGTTGGTGGTCGGGTGGGACATGGTTCGGCCCCGGGGTGGCGGACCACCAGCGCCGGGGTTAGTGGCCGCCGGTGAGGGGGACGAAAACCACCGGCAACAACTGCCGGGTAGAGATCTCGCCGGCAGCGTTCTTCTCCACCAGCATCAGATGTTGGACCTGGAAGCGACCGCCGATCGGGATCACCAGGCGTCCCCCCGGGGCCAGTTGGCGGATCAAGGGCGGCGGGATCTGGCCGGCCGCCGCAGTGACCAAGATGGCGTCGAAAGGCGCGGCCTCTTCCCAGCCATGGAAACCGTCGGCGGTGCGCAGGCGGATGTCGTGCAGGCCGAGCCGACGCAGCCGCTCCCCGGCCTCCCGCGCCAGGTCGGGGATGATCTCGATGGAATAGACCTTGGTCCCCATGGCGGCCAGGATCGCCGCCTGATAGCCGGACCCAGTGCCGATCTCCAGCACCCGACCGCCCGGGGGTACCCGGCAGAGATCGCTCATCAGGGCGACGATATAGGGTTGGGAGATGGTCTGCCCATGGCCTATGGGGAGGGGGCGGTTTTCGTAAGCCTGACGCCTCAGGTTCTCCGGCACGTACTCATGTCTGGGCACCTGGCCCATGGCCTGCATGACCCTGGGATCCAGGGTCGTCTTGTCGATGTAGTCGGCGGTCGCCTGGACCTCGGCCTCGATCTCGGCCACCATGGCCCGCCGTGCGGACGCAAAGTCCTGGGCCCACAGCGGGCTCCCCCAGCCAAGGGAAAGCACCGCCAGCAAGCCGAGCCACCAGGGCCTGGGTTCAGGCCGCCTCTTCGAAGGCGTAGGCGCCATAGCCCACCACCTGGTCCCGGGGACCCGCGGTGTCGCCCGAATTGCGCAGATCCAGTATCCGTGGCACCAGGGCATGCCGGCGCGCGGCCTCCAGCAACCCCTGTACCGGGATGCGTCCGCAGGCGTCCTCAAAATGGATGTCCTGGGGTCGCAACTCGGCGATGGCCTGGGAGGTCGACCGATCGAGTCGCTTGGCGGTGAGATAGTCATGGTAGTGACTCAGATCGGAGCTGATGACGAACCTGGTCTCCGGGCCGCCCCAGAGTCGTTCCATGACCTCGGCCACCTCGGCGGGTCCGGCGTCTCCCACCACCAGGGGCACCAGTCGGAAGTCGCCCAACACCTCTTGCAGGAAGGGCAATTGCACTTCCAGGCTGTGTTCCTGGGTGTGGGGACGATCCAGCAGGGAGGCCTGGGGGAGATCCTCGATCAGGGACCAGGCCTCATGATCCACCGGGATCTGCCCCAGAGGGGTGGCGAAAGTATCCGCCGAACTCATGGCCAGTCCGCGAAGGGGTACCCGATGCGAAGGTCCCAGCACCACCACCCGCTCCACCAATCCCCGCAAGGGGAGGAACAAGGCATAGGCCGAGGCCGCCACCGGTCCGGAAAAGATGTAACCGGCGTGGGGGGCGATGATGGCCTTGGGCGCCGCTCCCGCGACCCGGACCGCGCGGAGATACTCCTCCAGCATCCCTCGCAGCTTCTTGGGATTGTCTGGATAGAACAATCCGGCAACCGCCGGCCAACGTACCTTCAACATGGGTCTCCTCCTCATCCGGGTCCTGTCCAGGGTGACAACTTCATTCTAGTAGATCGTTCCGCCAAACCGGGTACCTTTCGCGGTGAGCTTGTCGAACCGCGATTGTCGAACCGCCAGCCCCCCGCCGCTACGAGCCTTCGACAAGCTCAGGCCGAACGAAATAATTGGGCCAGGGTCCGCGTCAGACTCGCCAGAGGTCGGGCGTCCTCGAACAAGGCCGGGCGGTCCAGCCGCATCCGCTCCGCGATGGCCTGCTTGGCCCCCGGATCCTGGGCCAGTTCCAGCGCCAGGGGCGCCAAGCGGTCCCGGGAAGGGGCGATACAGTCCTCGAGCCCGAGCCGTCTCAGCATGGCGGCGCTTTGGCGTCCACGCATGAAGTCTCCCGGACAGGTGACCACCGGCAAGCCGACGGAGATGGCGTCCAGGGAGGTGTTGCCGCCGGACCAGGAGATGGTGTCGAGCATCAGATCGCAGACCCGGTTGATTTGCAGGTAGCGCTGCCGCGGGCAATGGGGGAGCACCAGTAGGGATGGTCCCGGATCCAGCCCTTCCGCCTCGAAGACCATCTCGAGCCGTTGCCGCAACCTGGCGGTCAGGCCTTCCTCGGAACCGGCGAACAGCACCAACCGACCTTGGGGGTCGCCTTTAACGATCTCCACCATGACCCGGTCGAAATCCGGATGCAGCTTGAAGGGCGACTGGGGGATCAGATAGAGACGAACCTTCTCCGGCAGGCCGAGGTCGGCACGGGTGGCCGGCGGCGGCTCGCTATCCGGGACATAGGCGGTGCCCAGACCAGGCAGGGTAACCAGGGTCTCGCTGTAGTGATCCGGCGCCCCCGGCGGCTCCATCTCGGCGCAGGAGAAAAAGTAATCGATATTACCGAGCCCGGTGGTCACCGGATGCCCCCAGGCGCAACACTGGACCGGCGCCAGGCGCATCGCCGCCAGTAGCAGGCAGACCGGGTCCATCCCTAGTTCGGGATAGAGGATGAGATCACATTCCAGGGCCAGGAGACGCTTGGCCAGATGCCGTGGTGGTAACGGCCAGTGATAAAAGGCACCGGACCGAGGGCGCAGTTGCTCGGTGAAATCATCCGCCTGGCCCGTCAACACCAGATGGACATCCCAGCCGGCGTTCACCAAGGCGCCGATCCAAGCGCCGAAATAGTGGCCGACGGTGCAGTTGCGCCAGAAAGCGGACACCAGGGCGAGTCTCGGCCGCTTGCGTGGCTTGGGTCGGCGTGGCTCCAGCAAGGCCGGGGCCTGGCGTCGCAGCAACCCTTCCAGCAGCCGCCCGAATTGTTGTTGCAGCGCCCGGTCGTTCTCGCCCTGGTAGGCGAGATAGAAATTGCTCCAGAGCAGGTTGGCCAGGTTGTCTTCACCACCCGGCGTCCGGTCAGGCGCGTAGCTAGGCAGCCATTCCCGCTCCAGCCAGTCGAGACCGGCGGCATAGCGACTCCGGGCCAGCCGCAGATGCTCCAGGTTCCTGGCCACCGCCGGCAGACAGATCCGGGAACCGAGCGCCGCCTGGACATCCTGGGGATTGTCCCGGGCGATGGCGCCATAGACCGCCATGGCTTCTTCGTCATCCCCCGCCTTGCGCAGGGCGCGGGCATACTCCCGTGTGAGTTCAGGATCGGCGTCCAGATCGGTTCGTCGGCGTAGATAGGCGACGGACGAGCTCGCGCGGTTGTTGTTGAACAGCATGCGGGCATAGCGCACCCCCAATTCCTCGGTGCCCTCCAGGCCCATGAGCCGCTCGAAACGGGCCATGGCCTGTTCCCGCTCGCCGATGGCAAGATACATCTCGGCGATATCGGCGAACCAGGATGGCGACCCGCCCGCGTTGGCCTCGGCGGCGACGAGACGTTGCCTGACCCCCGGCAGATCCCCCCGGGCCAGACACAAGCGCGCCGCTTGGAACAGGGCCGCGGGATCGCCGGGTTGAAGGCGCAGGGCCTGGGCCAAGGGCGCTTCGGCCCGTCCGGGTTGATCCGCCGCCAGATAGAGTTTGGCGCTGTTGACATAGGCCAGGGCGCACTGGGGGTCTACCGCCACCGCCCGTTGGAAGGCACGTTGGGAACCGGCCAGATCCCCTTGCTGTTGCAGACGCGCCCCGCGGTTGTTGTAGGCCATGCCCAGGGCGCCTCGGATTTTGTCCTGCTGTCGCATGGCCATGGGCAACCGTTCCAGGACGGCGATGATCTCCTCGGGGTCATTGGCGAGGATGGCGAGATTGGCCAGCCCGATGAGGGCCGCCGGATGACCGGGTTGAAGGGCCAGCAGGGCCTCGAAGAGTTCCCGCGCCCGATCCCGAT
>Ga0268298_10006983_pt1 | contig 10107 bp, 7 predicted proteins | sample WWTPWeurt_MetaG_FD_194462 | JGI IMG/M metagenome (GOLD analysis project Ga0268298, IMG submission 194462) | Activated sludge microbial communities from WWTP in Nijmegen, Gelderland, Netherland - WWTP Weurt | ecosystem: Engineered > WWTP > Aerobic digester > Activated sludge | place: Netherlands... | reverse complement strand
GCGAGCGCCCCTGCCAAAGTGGTATTTGCATCCCCAAAAACAATAGCCCAATGAGGCGTCTCAGGGATATTTTGTAAAACATCATATAATTTTATAATCATTTCTCCAAAAATATTGATTGGTTTAAGGCTAGAATATGAGTATGTTAAATCATAATCAAATTGAACCTTTAATTCCTTAAGAAATATCCCTGCCAGGTCATCGTCATAATGCTGTCCCGAATTAATATAATAGCAACGAATTTTTTGTTCATTTACTAAATTCCAACGATTTACCGCTCGCTGAAACGCGGCCAATTTTATATATTGTGCTCGAACTCCAGCAATTACTGCAAGATCGATTGTTTTCATGAATAAGCCACCTACTTTTTAAGAATTTAAGAATGCGAAAATGGAGTTGGCGATTTTTCTCTGCTTTCTTATCCCCAGTTCAGCATATATTGGAATAGCCAAGGATGTTTTAGCAGCGATTTCGCTATTTGGATATTTGCCATTCTTAATAATAAAAGGCGCTATGCACGGTTGGTTGGGCAGAGGAACAGGATAATAAATCTCACAACCTATCTGATCTGCACGCAAATACGTGGATAACTGGTCCCTATTATTTGTTCGGACAACAAATTGATTATAAACATGTTCATTACAGGTCATTTCTGTTGGAAGCAAAATCAATCCTCCGTTATCTTTTTTACTGAAATGCTTGTTAAACAAAATATGATACTTTCTTGCGTTTTCGCGCCTCGCGCTTGCCCAATCATTGAGGTGAGGTAATTTAACCCTTAATACTGCCGCTTGAATTTCATCAAGTCGAAAATTACCTCCCACCTCTGTGTGAAAATACTTTTTAGCCGCCCCGTGAGATCTTAACTTTCTAATCCTATTTGCTAATTCATAGTTATTGGTAATGACCATACCACCATCTCCAACTCCCCCCAAGTTTTTGGAAGGAAAAAAGCTAAAACAACCCACATCCCCAATAGTTCCAGCAGAAATTTTGTTTTGGCTTGCTCCAATGGATTGAGCCGCGTCTTCGATTATAGGAATATGATATTTAGCCCCAATAGATTTTAATAGATCCAATTCGGTCATTTGGCCAAAAAGGTGAACTGGGATTATAGCTTTGGTTCGTGGCGAAATTAATGATTCTACCTGGCTTACATCCATGTTGAAGGTATTAAGATCAATATCAGTAAATACTGGACACGCCCCTAATCGAACAATTGCACCTACTGTTGCAAAAAAAGAATAACTGGTTGTTATTACCTCATCCCCAGGTTCAATGCCAATTGCCATTAGAGAAATTAATAATGCATCAGTTCCTGATGATACTCCGATCGCGTATTTGCAACCACAAAATTCACTTATTTCTCTTTCGAAATTTTCTACTTCTGGGCCTAGTATAAATCTTTGAGAGTCTAACACGCGGTTTATTGCCGCCTTTATATCCTTCCTAATAGATTTATATTGAGATTTTAAGTCAAGAAGAGGAATGCTTTTATCCATATAGTCTCTCCGCTTTTTCAATATGCTTCTTTCATGTTTTCCATCATTATCTTTATATCTTCATATTTTATGAATTCACCATTATTAGACTTGGCTATCCTAGCTAAATCATAAAGGAAATTTCCATTGGTATTGTAAATTGATAGGTCATAAGGGTGTAGAACTAACGGTAAGAAATAGTTTATCCCAAAATTTGAAGCTAGAGTTTTCGCCCTTATAAAAAGATCTTCGAAATAAAGCATTATCGAGGAATAACCTGATGGGGGCATTTTAAATAATTGCGTTTTTGTTGTGCCAGAAAACACAGTATCTTGCCATCCTATAGAGGGAATTTCTAATAAACCATTTGGGTAAATATATGGTTGCCTAGGCTTTTTATTGGGCAATAATAATTCAGGACATAAGGAATTATTTTCGTCCCTCAAATCGGAGCTTACGTATGAAACACCAATGCTGTACAAAAGTGTATAAATTTCAGGATTGCTTTTTAATCCTTCAAAATGACCGAGCGGAGCACGATATCCTCTATGGCCAATATTTTTTCTGAAAATCCTCGTAAATAATTGTGTGTTTAATTTGAATTCCCTTTCAATTTCAGGTGTTTCCAAAGGAAGTTTGTCAGAGCGAGTTGGAATAATTTTCAGGACTCTATGGCTGTAAGAGTGATCTCCTATTTCAACCAAACGATTATTACTATCGAAAGCGGAAACTATTCTGGTATCGCCGAATTTATTACACATAGATTCCAGAAACATACCACAAATGAAAAAAGTCCTACTAATATTGAGCTCATTTAATTGAGACGTTATGATATTTATAGATTCAAATTTCTTCTCAGCAAGAAGGCTACCCTCTGCTGTGCTAACAAATGTTCCACGCGGTCTATCACAATCAAATCCAAGAGAAATATATAATGCGGACATGGTATTTATTTCCTCTGAGGCTACCAAGATTGCAACAAATGTAAACCCTGAAGTTAGTTCCTTTTATTAATTGATCTTTGCTAGGACTTTTCTTTTAGAGAGAAACGCTTAGAATAATTACGATTTAGAATAATATTTAGAAGTAATCTCTCCATAATGATATTTAGCAGATAAAAAAACATTTTACACATTTATAGATTTGGTCGGCAACCTTATACTTATAAATGAGTAGCCTGGTAGTTGGGACCATACCAATAAACTCATTGTTTTGGCTGAGATGGACACTCCGACGGCGCTAGCGTACAATCTTCAGGCCAGTCAATGCATTTCATCGAATTGGGAGCAGAGAGTTCATACCGCCAGTTACTAATTGGGCAAATATACATCGATTCAGAGACTTGCCTCAATCTATATCCGTGTCGGCTAAACCAGCCTATTTGTCTTGCTGGAACACCGGTAACTAATGCATAGTCTGAAATGTCATGTGAAAGAACCGCACCGGCCCCTACAAATGCATACCTCCCTATTTCAACTCCACAAATAATTGTGGCATTTGCTCCGATAGAGGCACCTCTTTTTACCAAGGTTCTTTTATACTCGTTTTTTCTGCTAATCTCAGATCTCGGATTAATTACATTAGTAAATACACTCGACGGCCCGCAGAAAACATAATCTTCAAGTTCCACGCCATTAAAAATGGAAACATTATTTTGAATCCTTACATGATTTCCAATGATAACCCCTTCCGCCACATGCACATTTTGCCCCAGTATGCAATCTTCGCCGATTGAGGAATTTTTCATGATATGACAAAAATGCCAAATTTTTGTACCTACACCTATTTGAACTGGCTGATCAAGGTATGTGCTCTCGTGAACAAAAACATCGCGGATCTTCATCGAGGCCTCTGATTAATCAACATTGGATGACAATCCTTTTCTCGTTTGACTACTTTGATGGTTCTGATTTTGTGTGCCAATTCAATAGCAGAATATACATCTTCTATTCCCCATCCATTACCTTCAAGAATCTTCTTATACACATCTGTGTGCAAATCGGTAAAACCATCGGAAAACGAAATTACTTCATCATCAATTTCTATTGAGCGGAGTGGTTTAGATGGATTTCCTCCGTTAGGAAATTCATCCATATCTATTGATAAAAACCAATCTACTTGTGCTTTATCTAAAATAATCCTTCCCCCCATCTTAACATCACTTGAATAGTATACCTTTACGTCTTCAACCTTTCCGAACAACCAGATAAGCAAGTCAAATAAATGTATGCCAATATTCGTGGCAATTCCGCCAGATTTTTCAGCATTGCCTTTCCAAGAGGTCCGATACCATTCTCCCCTGGGAGTAATATATGTTAATTTAACCTTGTGCCATTTCGATCTGTCTGATGCGATTTTTTGTTTTAGCTCAATTATTTTGGGATGCAATCGCAATTGTAAAACAGTAAAGATTCTCTTTCCTTGTTCGATTTCAATTTTTCTTAATGCGTCAAGATTCCAGGGGGCGATTACCAAAGGTTTCTCACATATTGCATTTGCGCCGGCTCTTAAAGCTAATCTACAGTGCGCATCATGAAGAAAATTAGGAGAGCAAATTGATAAAAATTCGATTGAATGATTGTTGTCTTCTAAGCGTAGTTTTTCAAGATATCTATCGAATCTCTCCGTCTCGGTGAAGAAATTTGCTTTTGGAAAATATTGATCCAGAATCCCAACTGAATCATGTGGATCTAGCGCCGCGATTAAAATATTCCCTGTTTCTTTTATCGCCTTAAGATGGCGCGGGGCGACAAAACCTGCGACTCCAGTAATTGCAAAATTGTGAATTTTCATGGGTATGCCTTATCGATAGTTATCCTTGAAAAATGTGGGGAGAAAGTTTTCTACATCCGCAATCTCCAAAGCATCTTTTTTTAGTGCATTGGTTATTTTTTCAAATGGAGTTTCTCCCGCCGCAACCCACCAAATCGGATGCGTGAGCAAAATGACAGATTTGCGAGTATGTAATGTGTTCGATTCAAGTGGATGCCCATATCGCCATTTTCCTGTAGAATCACTTATATAATCAACCGAGTTGTCTAATATTTGTGCATATGTTGATTTGATCGCCGCATATTCTTGCAGATCCCGAATTGCGTCCATACTTCCAGGATGATGAACAGTGGCAATATGTTGATTAAGGAATGGGAAATTACTTTGTAATATCTTAATATCCTCAAAAGGATTTTCATATGCTAATTTAGTGCCGATATGAGTACCTACATCATGTCCAAGAGCGTTAATATCCTTAATCCTATTGGCGTTTGATGCGGAGAATGGATTATAGAATGGAGATCGCATAGAAATAAAATAAGTGGATTTAACGCCTATCTCGTTTTCTAATTTTGCCATTTCTAATGCTGCCCCTAGGTCTATATCGATATCATGTCTGATAATTAAGGATTTTTGGTTTGATATATTTCCATTGAATGTGCCAAAGTTATACCCGCTATTTTTGAAAGCCTCCATCAACATTCTGTAACCAGATTTTGTGAAAGAATTATCAAACCCCATGGTTTCCTCCAACCAAGGTTGAAATAAGCAGACACTAGAGGCTAAATTGACGAAAATACGTTAGGTACAAAGATAATTTCAAAATGCCTTCAATTTACATTAGAATTATAATATGAAAGTTGTATAATCTAATTACAAAAGCGCAATTAGAATGCTGGAGGATTATCATGATGACAAGGTACTCGGTAAGAATTTCTGAACTGCGCAAATTGCTGTTTTCGGCATTTAGCGAGTCTGATTTGATTGCTCTTTGTCAGGATGAGTTTTATGAAGTATATCAAAAATTGGGCGTTGGACGAGGCCTGACTAAAGATGAAATAATAAATATTATTATAGATTATTTTCAACGGAGAGGGGACTTTTCGAGTCTATTAAGTGCAATCAAAACGAGGTCTCCCCAATTATATGAAGAACGCGAGGAAAAATTAATCAGTTATGCAAAAAGCGATGCGTCTCGAGAAATAATTTCTTCAAGTGGATTAATTCGAAAGGAGGACTGGGGAGAGTCTATTGATACGGGGGTATTCTTAGGCAGAAATACTGAACTAGATCACCTCTCCCATTGGGTCATCAATGATAGATGTCGCGTTGTGGCTCTATTAGGGATGGGTGGTATAGGAAAATCTAGTCTAGCAGTAAGACTTATAGAATCTATAAAGGGCGATTTCGATTATTTGTTTTGGAGAGATTTGCGAAATGCCCCACCAATTGAAGGTTTACTAGATGATGCCATCAAATTCTTTTCAGACCAGCAAAAAGCCGAAGATATTCCCGCTAATATCGATACTAAAATATCACTCTTAATCGAATGCTTCAGAAATGCTCGCTGTCTTTTTGTATTAGATAATGCAGAAGCGATATTACAAAGCGGAGATAAAATTGGTCATTATCGAGACGGCTATGAAGCCTATGGTACTTTATTGCAGCGTGTAGGTGGTTCGCTTCATAAAAGCTGCATGTTTATTACCAGCCGTGAAAAGCCTCGCGAAATATCCATTTTGGAAGGAAAATCATCTTCTGTTAGGGCTATTCAATTAACTGGGTTAGACAGTGAAGCTGCTCAAAAACTATTATCAGAATACAACTTGCATGGCTCTGTTGATGATTGGCAATCATTATTTAAATTATATGGCGGAAATCCTCTAGCGTTAAAAATAAGTTCTGTATATATTGAAGATTGGTATGAAGGAAATATAGATAAGTTTCTAATCGATGACGTAGCGGTATTTGGGGAAATTGAAGATTTGCTGGAGCAGCAATTAAAAAGATTGCCAGACCAAACAAAAGAAATAATGTATTGGCTGGCGATTGAAAGAGGGGCAATATCATTATCCCAATTAGAAAAAGAGGTCTTGCGTTGGCTTGTAATTCAAAGGACGCAAACTTCAATTACGGAATTGTTGGAGGATATTATTACTCCAATAACACGCGAAGAACTGGTTAGCACATTAGACTCATTAAAGAGAATGTCGCTAATTGAAAAAACCGATTCGAGATATACGCTTCAGCCCGTAATAATGGAATATTTAACAAAGCAATTTGTCAAGTTAATATTTGTTGAGATATCTACTGAATTGCCAAGACTTTTACGAACTCATGCATTAATCCAAGCTCAAGCAAAAGAACATGTCATGAGAAGCCAAATCAGGTTTATTCTTCAGCCTTTAGTAAAAAGAATTCAAACGTTATATTCCATGAACGTTATCGAAAAGAAACTCAATAACATTCTAGATCAAGTTCGCAATCAAACTCGTCTAGTGCCAGGATATGTTGGAGGGAATATAATTAATTTATTAAATGAAATGGCGGTTGATTTAACGGGTTGGGATTTCTCTAGGCTATCTATATGGCAGGCCAATCTAAGGGAAATGCCTCTACATAATGTGGATTTTTCCTATTCTGATGTTCGAGATTCGATTTTTGCTGAGACATTCGACTTAATTCTTGCGGTTGCAAATAGCCCAAGCGGAGATTTGATAGCTGCAGGCTCGGCAAGTGGGGACGTTTATATTTGGCAAATTTCTGAAAACAGACAAGTCCAAGTATTAAAGGGCCATACTAATTGGGTAAGGGCCGTTACATTCAGCCCGGATAATAAATTTTTAGCAACTGGTAGTGGCGATCACACAGTGAAAATTTGGGATTTGTCACGGAATGAATGTATAAATACATTAAATGGACATACCGATTGGATCAGATCTCTATCTTTCAGTAAGGATGGTAGATATTTAGCTAGTGGTGCAAGCGATAAACGCGTAAAGATTTGGAAAGTTAATGATGGTTCACTGCTTAAAGACTTAAATGGCCACTCGGATTGGGTGTGGTCTGTTTGTTTTGATCAATCCGGCAGACTCATTGCTTCTGGCGGGAATGATAATTCGGCAAGAATTTGGGATGTAGAGTCTGGTGAATGTTTATCAATTTTGGAACATCCAGATTGGGTAAGATCCGTCTCGTTTGATAATTCCGGAGCCATGCTAGCCAGTGGTTGTAACGATGGAGTCGTTAGGATATGGGATTGGTCAAATAAGACAATCCACCATGAGTTATTAGGTCACTCAGATAGGATTTGGTGTGTGGCTTTCAATCATACAGGAAATGTTCTAGCAAGTAGCAGCTTTGATAAAACTATCAGGCTGTGGGACGCAAAAAATGGTTACCCTATTAAAACCCTGCAAGGACATACAGGCTGGGTAATTTCAATTAGTTATAGCCAGGATGATTCTACATTAGTTAGTGGCAGCGAAGATCAAACTGTTCGAATATGGGATGCTCAAACAGGAGAGTGCTTAAGGATATTTAAAGGTCATACTAATTGTTTTCAGTCAGTAGATCTTTTACGGCAAGAAAACCAGATTGTTACCGGTAGCACTGATCAGACAGTTCGTGTTTGGAATTTATATACAGGTGAATGTGTAAGAGTTTTTAAGGGCCATACAAACAGGATACAATCAGTAGCGATAAGTAAGGATGGAAAATATTTGGCTAGTGGTGGTGATGATCAAACAATAAGGATATGGGATCTTGAGAACGGCCAATTTCCAAAAGTGCTAAAAGGTCATACAAGTTGGATAAGAAGCGTGGCAATAAGTCCCAATTGTAAACACGTTGCAAGCGGATGCGATGATTTAAATGTTGGTCTTTGGGATATACAAAATGGTCAGCTTATCAGGTTTCTAAAAGGGCATAAAGGTTTTGTCGCAACAGTAGCGTTTCACCCCGATTCCAATATTCTAGCTAGCGGTAGTGCTGACACAAAGATTAAAATCTGGAATGTCAATACAGGTGAGCAGATAAATGAGCTATCTGGGCATAAGCTTCGTATCAATGATTTAGCATTTTCTCCTGATGGTAAATACGTATCAAGCGTATCTGATGATGGCAAAATTTCTATATGGGAGTGGTCGAGAAACAAAGTGGAAGACATTATTGATGGTCATAACGGTCCCATCAAGTTTGTGGCATTTAGCGAGGATAATCGTTTATTGATTAGCGGCGGGGATGATCAAATTCTAAAGCTATGGGGGGTAGAAAAAATGAATTTAATAAAGGAGTTTCCGGGACATACAAGTCGCATTTGGGATGGCGTGTTTACTTTAGATAATAATCGTATTGTTACTGTAAGCGAAGATGAGACAATTCGAGTATGGAATATTGGCGAAGGTACCTGCGAAAAAGTGCTTACGAGCAAAAATCTTTATGACGGCTTAAGTATTATTGGTGTAAGGAATCTAACAGATGTTCAAAGAACGAGTCTTAAGCTGCTCGGAGCAAAAGATTCGTAGCCTGAGAATTTGGCTTATTGTGGCAAGAAATATGAAGTGTTTTTAAAAATATATCTTTCAATGTGAATTTGCTTTTGACAGAAACAAATAGAAAGCGCTCATTTTTAACTCAAGTTGCGGCCTAGAAATTGAACGACGCGGCCAAAACAAAGAGAGCGACCTTCAATTCAAAGCCGCGAGCGGTCACAGCGTGGATGTGTTTTGGCAACAAACGCTCAATCAAACTGCCAGTCGTTTCAACAACCTTGCGGCAATAGGAGAGCAAGTAAGTCAACCAATACGGCAAGGTTCGATGCGAGTTGTCCTTGCGTAATGGTAGCAGATTGAGATTGGCATCCAGCATCACATCTTCCAAGGTGTAGTCATTGGAGGCTTTGTCTCCGGTGATCAACGCTTCTTCAGGCAGGTCGAACTGGTACATTTTCAAAGCCCGGGTGTCGCTCCAAGAGCCCGGTGTCAGGAAGAACTCGACTGGCTCGCCTCGTCCCGTGACCATCAGATGGAGTTTCAAGCCGTAAAAGAAGCGTTTCTTGCTGGCTTGATAGCCACGCTAGGTTTCTCCGCGATACCGCCGGGAACGTGGAATCCGATAGTTGTCACAAGCTGCCACTGGAAAACTATCTACCACGTAGATACTCTGCTCATTGAGATCCTTCCAGTGCGCCGCCAGAAGGTTGAATACGGTCAGGAACAACTCCGCAATCCGATGCTGGCGACGGTTGAAGCGGCTCTTGTCCAGCATGCTTGGAATATACCCTTGCTCTTTCAAAAACGTTCGTGCCCGTTCCATGTTGCCGCCGAAGAAGGCGGCTGCCACAATTGAGGCCGTCATAACTTCCGCATCGCTCATCTTGCATTGTGGATCTTCGTGATGATGTAATCCTTTCAAAATATCGTCACAAAGACAAAATATGGCTACAATTTGGCTGTCCATGGGGTGCTCCGCTTGGTTTTGGTGTGGTAACCGCAACTGTAGCAGAGACCTCATGGACCTTCAACCCTAGGTAGCAACTTGAGTTAATTTATTCAGCGATTGCCCGTTCCTAACTAGAATTTAGCCTTTTGCCTACCTGAGTTATTATAAAATCACAACCAGGAATTTTTCTTTATCCGGTTGTGATTTTAGTTTAACTAGATGCCATATTTCTAGTCGATTAGGGTTCGATACAACTTTTACTCATTGAAATTCTCCGCTTGCTAGTATTCATAAGTTTGACCGTCTTCTGATTATTGGGCCTACCGAAAAGCAGCTTTTGTAAGAGTAATGAGCAGCCAGATAGATAGGCTATCTATTCCAAAATTTTACGCCCAAGCGCTTCATTCGCGAG
>Ga0268298_10006982_pt1 | contig 10108 bp, 5 predicted proteins | sample WWTPWeurt_MetaG_FD_194462 | JGI IMG/M metagenome (GOLD analysis project Ga0268298, IMG submission 194462) | Activated sludge microbial communities from WWTP in Nijmegen, Gelderland, Netherland - WWTP Weurt | ecosystem: Engineered > WWTP > Aerobic digester > Activated sludge | place: Netherlands... | reverse complement strand
CCGGCGGCGCGCCGCCAAGTGGAGCGCGCGCGCTCCCGCAACGCCGGTTCCGGGTAGGCGCGCGCGAACCAGGCGTCGGCGTTCGGCAGGTCCGCCAGCGTCCAGCCGAACACTTCCTGGAAGCGTGCGTTGAGCATCAGGATGCGGCCGTCGTCGGCAATCAGGGCCAGAGGCAACGGCGCGAGGTTGAGCAAACGGCGGAAACGCTCTTCGCTGGCAGAGAACTTTTCGTCGCCGAGCTGAATATCCTCGTCACGCTGGCGTGCCAGCCGCACGTAGAGCATGGTGTTCTCGAGCAGCAACATGATGAGGACGAGGCTGCCGGCGAACAGGCCGAAGATGCGTCCGGCATACCAGCCGACATCGAAGCGGCCGTGATTGAGCACTGCGGCCAGCGCGCTGTCGAGGATCCAGATGCCGGTCGTCACCATCAGCCACAAGTCGAGCATGGTACGCGACCGCAGTTGCCACAATGCGGCAAGGGCTGCGAGACTGAGCAGCCAGGTCAGCAGGGCAACGATGATCTTGGTCGATCCATCGACATGTCCCGCCATAATGGCCGGCAGCAGGTCATTGCCGGTCGTCGCGAGTAGCGTCAGTGCGCCAGCGGCGGCGAATGTCAGTCCTGTGGAGGCAAGGATGGCGCTGCCATCGGAGGATGCCGGCGCCAGATTGTCGCGTTTGCCGCCTTTGAGTAGCGCGTAACTGCCGACAAGCAGCGGGAAACCGCCGTGCCAGAAGAAATAGAGCCAGGCCGTTGTCTGCGAGCCGCCGCCGAGCAGGCCGCTGGGCGCGAAGAGACCCGGAAAGCTGAGCGCGTGTGCTACGGCCATCAAGGCATCGAACAGATACGCCGCGGCCAGCAGCAGCGCACGGGAGCGCGTCAGTCGGAACTGGCCGAGTAGCAGGATTGCCGTCACCAGAGAGATCATCACGTAGGCGGACTGGTAGATCGGCAGGAAAGCCCAGATTTCCCGCAATTGCACCTTGGCGAAGGGCGCGGTAACCAGGAAGCAAGCCAGCGCGCTGGCCAGCACGGCGAGAGCAGCACGGCGCTGGTCGCTGTCGGGCGGGACGCTGCTGATCAAGGGGGGCGCGGTGATGATCTGGCTCACGTCCGGTCTGCTTTGGTCACGAAAGAGAGATCGTAGAGCGGCTGTCGGCCAAGCTCCAACGCCAGCGCATTCACCTCGCGCTTGAGTCTGATCATGTCCAGTTCACGCCCGACCGAGGCACGGTGGAAGCGTTCGAGCTCATCGATGTGTTGCCTGGCCTCTTCATCCGCTGCCTTGCGTGCCGAGATGTCGATTGCCACCAGCATCATCTCGTCACCCAGCCGCTGGCGGGACAACAGGACGGTCCTGCGGCGGCCGTCGCGGCACGTGACCGAATGCTCGATCATTTCCGAGCCATGCTGGCCGGGTCGCCACTTTTTGCTCCAGTCATCATCGGCCGCAGCGCGCTGCTCCCTGTCCAAAAGCACGCGCGCACGCCATTCCTCGACGCTGGGAGTCTCCTCGATACGGTAACCGAACATCTCGATGAACGCCTGATTCATCAGGAGGATCCTGCCCTCGCGATTACTGGTGGACAGGCCCACGGGGGCCTGCTCGAACAGTTGTGCGAAGCGCTGTTCGGCAAGTTTGCGGGACGTGATGTCTTCGATCACCGCGATGAAGTAGTCCGGCGCGTCGTTGCGCTTCCTGACCAGGGAGACCGTCAGGTTGATCCAGACCAGGCGGCCATCCTTGCGCACGTAGCGTTTCTCCATCGAAAAATCCTGGATTTCCTTGGCGAGCGTGCGGCGCACATAGGAGAGGTCGGCTTCAAGGTCGGATGGGTGGGTGATGTCCCGAAACGACATCGTCGTCATTTCCTCCGCGCTGTAGCCGGCGATCTCGCATAGCTTGCGGTTGACGCGCAGGAATCGGCCATCGGGCGTGGTCAACGCGATACCGACGGCCGCCTGCTCGACGGTCGCCTCGAAACGACCGACTGAGGAGTGCAGCGCGCGCTGCAGCTTCTCGTGGAACCAGGCGAACAGGCCGCCCATGACGACGAACACGATGATCGAGAAGCCTGCGGCAGGGCTCTGCAACGCGAACGAGAACTGCGGCGGAATGAAGACGAACCAGGCCAGCAGCGCACTGATCACGGTGCCGCCGATGCCGCCTGTCAGGCCGCCGAGCCAGGCGCTGAAGAAGGCCACCGGGAAGTACAGGAACCAGACGTAGGGCCTGATCCAGAGATCCCAGAGCGCCCATTGCACGCCGGTGGCAAGGAAGGGCAATAGCAGCGCGAGAGCCAGGCGCGCGCGTGAATTCATGGTGCGCCTTTCCCGTCCTCGTCGTGCATGAATGCCAGCGGATAGGGTGGTGCGCGGCCGAGTTCCCGCGACAGGACGTTGATCGTCTTCTTCATCCCGATCATGTCGATCTCACGGCCGACGGTGGCGCGATTGAAGCGCTCGAGCTCCTCGTTGCGCTGCCGTAGCTGTTCCTCGGCAATCCTGCGGGCGGTAATGTCACGCGACAGGACGATGAAACGCTCGGCCTGCCCCGCGCCCACCGGCTTGCGGGCCACGGAGATTTCGAAATAGCTTGTGCCCTGCGCCAGCGGCAGCATGATCGTCCGTCCGTAATCGCTTCCTGCCCGACTTGCGGCGGCCAGGGCCTTGATCACCGTCCTGGCCGCCTCGGGTGGCAGCACGTCAGTCACTTTGCGTCCGAGCAATTGCTCGGCGGGAGCAGCGAGCAGTGCATCATGCGTGGCCTTCACGCTGCGGTAGCATCCATCGGCGTCGAGCTCGAACAGCAGGTCAGGGATGGCCTGGAGCGTCGCCTGCATGTCGTCGGCCAGTTGCCGCAAGGCCATTTCGGCGGTCTTGCGTTCGGTAATGTCCTCCGAATAGAGGACGATGCCGCCTATCGCACCGTTCGGTTCCTGCCAGGGCCGCATTTCCCAGCGCAGCCACTGCACGCTGCCGTCGGCGCGCACGAAGCGATCCTCGTCCTGCCTGATCGCTTCGCCGGCCAGCCCGCGCCGATGCAGGTCCTTCAGTTCCGCGCCGATCTCCGGGAATATCTCGTAGTGGGATCGGCCGATGATGTTGTCCGACAGCCCGAAATCCGTCATCCAGCGATCGCTGGCCGCCAGGTAACACATCTCGCGGTCGAACATCGCCAGCGCTGCCGGCGAATTCTGGATGAGCAGGCGCAGACGCTTTTCGTTTTCCAGCAAGGTCTGTTCGGCATGTTTCATCCCGGTGATATCGCGCGAGATGCCGAAGATGCCGAAGATGCGCTGCTCGGCATCGCGCAGCGGCCCTTTGGTGGCCAGAAAGGTGCGCGTGCCGAGCACGGTGTCGAGCACCTCCTCGTTGGTTTCGATGTAGCCGGTGGCGACGATGCGGTCGCCGATAGCCATCATCAGCGCTGCCTGTTCCGGTGGGAAAATGGCCCGGTCGTCTGTACCCAGCACTTCTGCCGCCGGTTTGCCGACAAAACGGCTGGCTGCAGGGTTGAAAAGCAGGTAACGGCCCTGCAGGTCCTTGGCGAAGATGGCGTCGCCCGAGTTGTCGGCGATGGCGGCGAGCAGGTCATGGGTACGCTGCTTTTCGAGGTGGTTGTCGATTTCGCGCTGGTGCGACGCGTTCAGTCTGTCGAGCAGGCGGGCGACCAGAAAGTAAAGCAGCAGCCCGGTGGCCCCGACATAGAACCAGCCTTTCAGCATGCTCGCGCGGATGATGATGTCCGGGTCGTGAAACATCGACTCTACCGCCCTGTCCGACAACAGGATCCACAACCCGCCGAAGAGGATATAAACCAGGGCGATCGACAAGGCGGAGCGCATCGTGAGGTGTCTGTCGTTCATGTGCGCTCTCATGGCGCATCCTCGAAGGATAGGAAATCCAATGGGCAATCGAGGAGTATGGCTGACGCCAGGCGCAGCCGTCAATTGTCGGTATTGGGCCGGCAGGGGTCGTAATTTGCAGAATCCGCATGGGCGGTGACAAGGTTCTCGCCGCCACCTGACGTGCCTGTGGCCAAGACCGTGGCGAACAGCCATGACCCGCCGCCGCATCAACTGCTGAGCGAGTCCTACGGCAATCGGCGCAGGGTGCGTCGGTAAGTGGCCGTTCGGATGTCAGCCTCTTCCCGCCTCGGATTGCACGCCGCTTCCTTGACGACCGGCACCCGACTCACCGTTCCATCCCCCACCCAGCGCGCGAATCAGGGCCACGGCCGCGTCCAGGCGGCGGCTGTGGAGATCGAGGGCGGCGCGTTCGGCGAGCAGCAGCGCGCTGTTGGTGACGATGACCTGCAGGCTGGCGGCGGTACCGGCACGGTACTGCGCCAGAGTCAGTTCGGCGCCGACACGGGCGGCCTTGACCGCCGCGTTCTCGACCCGGGCCTGGTCCGCAAGAATCCGCAGGCTGGCCAGCTGGTCTTCAACCTCCTGGAAAGCCGCAAGCACCGTCTGCCGATAAGCGGCGCTGGCCTGCTGCCAGGCGGCAACGGCCTGGGCCTTCTGCGCGCTGCGCAGTCCGGCGTCGAACAGCGGCCCGGCGAGCGCCGGACCGATGGTCCAGAAGCGGGCGGGAGCGGTGAGCAGATCGCCCCAGCCCGCTGCCCGTTGCCCTGCGCTACCGGTCAGCTCGAGCACCGGGAAAAATGCCGCCTGCGCCACACCCACCTGGGCGTTGGCTGCGGCCACGCGTCGCTCGGCGGCGGCGATGTCGGGCCGCCGTTCGAGCAGTGTCGACGGTGCGCTGAGCGGAACAACGGGCACCGCCGGCACGCGATCCAGGATGCCCGCAGGGGTGCCGGCAAGAGCGGCTTGCGCCTCCCGCGCCGGGACGGCGGGATCGCGGCGGCTCAGCGGTGCGCGCAAGCTGCCGGCCGCGACCGGCGACGACGGCAGGCTTGGCCGGCGTTTCGCCGACCAGCACGGCAATCGCGCGTTCGAGGCGAGCCCGCTGGAGGTCGGTTTCGATGGTCTGGGCCTCGGCGCTGTGCAACTGGGTTTCGGCCAGCGCCAGGTCGGCACGACTGGCAACACCGAAGCGGACCCGGTCGCCGGTAAGCTGAACATAGCGCCGGTAATCCGCCACCGTCGCTTCGAGGAGCTGGCGCTGAGCATCGACCACACGCAGCGATAACAGCGCCTGCGCCAGTTGGGCCTGCAACGACAGGCGTACGCCGGCCAGATCGGCGGCACTGGCCCTGGCCGACGCTTCGCTGGCTTCGACGCAGGCGTGCACCCGGCCCCAGAGGTCGATTTCCCAACTGCCGGCAACCGCCAGGCTGTCGGTGGTGGTCGATCCACCGCCGCCACTTGCGCGCGCGCGGGTTACCGCGGCGGCGGCGCTGACGGCCGGAAACAGGCCCGCCCTGGCCTGCCCGATCAGCGCCGCGGCCTGGTCGTAACGCGCGCGGGCCAGCGCCAGGTCGGCGTTGGCTTCTTCCAGGCGGACGAGCAGCCCCGGCAGCTCGGGCAAATCGAAAATCTGCCACGGGTCGCCGGCCAGCGCCTGGCTTGCCGCCGGCTTCCACGGCAACGGCGCCTGCAGGGGCGCGCTGGCCTCGCGATAATTGCCGGAGGTATCGAAGCCGGGCAGAACCAGCGGCGGCACGAAGGAACAGCCGAGCAGTGCCAGGCTCGCGGCCAGGGATGACAGGCGGGAGATTAGACGGGTGGGCATCGGATCCTCATCGGGAACAGGAACTTCAGGCCGGTGTCGGCCGCCGGCCTCGCCAGAGGCGCAGCGTCGCATGCCGCGCGCGATCAAGGACCAGGTAGACCACCGGCGTGGTGTACAAGGTGAGCACCTGGCTGACCAGCAGCCCGCCCATCACCGCGATCCCCAGCGGCTGCCGCAGTTCGGCGCCGTCACCGGTACCGAGTGCCAGCGGCAGGGCACCGAACAGCGCGGCGAGGGTGGTCATCATGATCGGCCGGAAACGCAACCGGCAGGCATGGTGGATGGCTTGCCGCGGCGACATGCCCTGCTCTCGCTCGGCGGCCAGGGCGACGTCGACCATCATGATCGCGTTCTTCTTGACGATGCCGATCAGCAGGATGATGCCGATGATCGAAATGACGTTGAGTTCGCCGCCGCTGATCAGCAGCGCCAGCAGCGCGCCGATCCCCGCCGACGGCAGGGTCGACAGGATGGTCACCGGATGGATGGTGCTCTCGTAAAGCACGCCGAGGACGATGTACATGGTGACGATGGCCGCCAGGATCAGCCACAGCTCGCTCTCCACCTGCCCGCGGAAGGCCAGCACGGCACCCTGGTAGGCGGTCTGGATCGAGGCTGGCAGCGCGAGTTCGCGCACCGCCCGGTCGATGGCCTGCGTCGCCGCCCCGAGCGAGGCGCCTTGCACCAGATCGAAGGACAGGGTGACCGCCGGAAACTGCTCCAGGTGCGACACCGACAGCACGCCGGTGCGCTGCACCACCCGCGCCAGCGAAGTGAGCGGCACCTGCTGGTTGTTGGATCCGGGAACCCACAGGCTGTCGAAGGCGGCCAGCCCGTCGGCCAGTGCCGGCTGCATCTCCAGCACCACCCGGTATTGGCTGCTCTGGGTGAAGATGGTGGAAATCAGGCGCTGGCCGAAGGCGTTGTACAAGGCATTGTCGATCGCCGCGACGCTTACTCCGAGGCGGGCCGCGGCGTCGCGGTCGATCTGGACATAGGCCACCAGCCCCTGGTCCTGCAGATCGCTGCTCACCTGCGCCAGTTCCGGCAGCGCGGCGAACGCCTCCTGCAGGCGTGGCACCCATTCGGAGAGCAGCTCCTGGTTCGGGGCCTGCACGGTGAACTGGTACTGGGCACGCGCGATCCGGTCGTTGATGGTCAGGTCCTGCAGCGGCTGCAACCACAGGTGAATTCCCGGCAGGGCGTCGGCGCGCGCCTGCAGGCGTTCAATGACGGGCGATAGCGCACCGCGTTCGTCCTTCGGCTTCAGGCCGACCTGCAGGCGGCCGGTGTTGAGGGTGGCGTTGCTGCTGTCCACCCCGACGAAGGCGGCCACCGATTCGACCGCCGGATCGGCGAGCAGCGCTGCCGCCAACTCGCGCTGACGACGCGCCATTTCGGCGTAGGAAGCGGTCTGCGGGCCTTCAGTGATGCCCTGCAGAACACCGCTGTCCTGAAGCGGGAATAAGCCCTTGGGGACGACGACGTAGAGCAGGACCGTGACCAGCACCGTCGCCACCGCAAGCCACAGGGTCGCCTGGCGATGTCGCAGGACCACCCGCAATTGCCGGTCGTAGGAGGCGATCACCCGGTCGAGGAAACGTCCCGTGACGGTGAAGAATCGGCCGTGTTCGGCGGCCGGCCGGTGGCGCAGCAGGCGCCCGCAGAGCATCGGCGTGAAGGTCAGCGAAACTACCGCCGAAATCAGGATCGCGACCGCCAGGGTGATCGAGAATTCCCGGAACAGACGCCCGACCATGTCGCCCATGAAGAGCAGCGGGATCAACACGGCGATCAGCGAGAAGGTCAGCGAGAGGATGGTGAAGCTGATCTGCCGCGCCCCCTCGCGGGCCGCGGCCAGCGGTGGCATGCCTTCCTCGATGTAGCGGGAGATGTTCTCGATCATCACGATGGCGTCGTCGACGACGAAGCCCGTGGCGATGGTCAGCGCCATCAGGGTCAGATTATTGACCGAGAAACCCGCGAGCTTCATCACCGCGAAAGTGCCCACCAGCGACAGGGGCACGGCCAGGCTGGGGATCAGGGTCGCGGTGCCGCTGCGCAGAAAGACGAAGATCACCGCCACCACCAGCAGCACCGCCAACAACAGATCCTCGCGCACCGCTTCGATCGACGCGCGGATGGTCAGCGTGCGGTCGGCGAGCACGGCCATGTCCGCCGCCGCCGGCAGGGTGGCGCGCAACCGCGGCAGCAGCGCCTGGATGTGATCGACGGTCTCGATGACGTTGGCTCCCGGCTGGCGCTGGACGTTGATGATCACCCCCGGCAATACCGCAGGCAACGCGCCGCCCAAGGCAGTACCACCGTCGGCCTGCTTGCGCCCGGCCCACGCGCCCAGGCGGTTGTTCTCGGCGTCGTCGGCCACTTCGGCCACATCGCCGAGGCGGATCGGCGCCCCGGATCGGTAGGCGATGACCAGCCGGCGATATTCGTCGGCACTGCGCAACTGATCGTTGGCGTCAATCGTCGATGCCCGGCTCGGCCCGTCGAAACTGCCTTTGGGCGTGTTGACGTTGGCCGCACCCACCGCCAGCCGGACGTCTTCCAGCCCCAGGCCGGCCTCGGCCAGAACGCGCGGATTGACGCGTACCCGTACCGCCGGCCGCTGGCCACCGGCCAGTGTCACCAGCCCGACGCCGGGAACCTGCGAAATCTTCTGGGCCAGCCGGGTATCGGCCATGTCCTGCAACCGGATCAGGGGCAGCGACGTGGAAGTCAAGGCCAATGTCAGGATCGGTGCATCGGCAGGATTGACCTTGTAATACACCGGCGGTGCCGGCAGGTCGGTGGGCAGCAGATTGGTGGCCGCGTTGATGGCCGCCTGCACCTGCTGCTCGGCAACATCGAGCGGCAAACCCAGCGAGAAACGCAGGCTGATCACCGAAGCGCCACCGGAATTGACCGAATACATCTGGTCCAGCCCCGGCATCTGTCCAAACTGCCTCTCCAGCGGCGCGGTAATGCTCGAAGTCATGACCTCCGGGCTGGCTCCGGGATACAGCGTGGACACCTGGATGGTCGGGTAGTCGACCTGCGGCAGGGCCGACTGCGGCAGGGCCGACTGCGGCAGGAAGCGGTAAGCCACCAGACCGACCAGCAGGATCGCCAGCATCAGCAGCGATGTGGCGACCGGCCGATCGATGAATGGGCGCGACAGGTTCATGGCTGCGGTCGTGCGCCGGGCGGAGCACCCGCCGGCCCGGTCGGTGCCGGCGCGGAGGCCGCTACGCTTGCCGCGTTTGGTCCGCTGCCCGGCGCACTCGCAGCCGCGGCATCCGCCGCCGCGGCCGCGGCCGGAGCGGCCGGTGTTGCGCCCGGCCCCCCCTGGCCGCCGCCACGCCGTCCTCCACGTTTGCCCGGTCCACCCTTCACCGCGCGCGATTCACGGCTGACGACTTCCACTTTCGCGCCTTCCCGCAGGCGGTCAAAGCCATCCACGGCCACCTTCTCACCGGCCTGCAGACCTTCGAGGATCGGGATCAGATCGCCGTCCGGCGTGCCTGTGCCGACCTGGCGCATGCTCACCGTCTGGTCCTCGTTGAGCAGCCAGACGAAACTGCCGCGGGCACCGCGCTGGACCGCCGCCGCGGGAATCACCGTCACCCCCTTCAGTTCGTTGACCACCAGACGCACGTTGACGAACTGGTTGGGAAACAGGGCGCCATCCTGATTGGCGAAGATCGCCTTGACCTTGACCGTTCCCGTGGAAACGTCGATCTGATTGTCTACCGTCAGCAACTCCCCGGTGGCGAGCAGCACCTTGCCATCGCGATCCCAGGCCTCGACCGCCAGCGCTCCGCCGGCTCCCTTGCGCCGGCCCACGCCGCGGCGCTCCAGCCGGTCGCCGCCAGCGCGCGTCGCGAACAACCCTCTCGCCTCGCCTCCCCACAGCGCGAGCGCCGTCAAACCGTCGCTCCCCCTCTCCTCCCGACGCGCCGCATCGGCGTTACCACGGCGTTCGTCGGCTGCGACACTTTTTCCTTCACCGTCGGCACGGGGACGCCCGCCGCCGCTGGCCCGATCAGCCTCCGCCCGGTCGCGACGCTGCGGTGCCTCCGCTTCCGCCTGACGCCCGGCGCCCCCCGAAGCGCGCGACGCACCGTCAACCGCCACCTGGATGCCAGCGCGCTCCGCCGCGCGGCCGCCACCCTGGCGGCCGAACCCGCGCCCTCGCGAGGACTCCCGCGGGGTTTGCAGGCCCAGCCGTGCCAGCACCTTGCCGAGTTCGGCTTCGGGAATCGGGAAGATCACCGTGACCGGCTGCACCTGGGTGATGACGACAATGCCGTTCGCGTCCGAGGCGCGTACCAGATTGCCCGGGTCGACCTGGCGCAAACCCACCCGGCCGGCCGTCGGCGCCGTGATGCGGGTATAGGAAAGCTG
>Ga0268298_10006981_pt1 | contig 10108 bp, 7 predicted proteins | sample WWTPWeurt_MetaG_FD_194462 | JGI IMG/M metagenome (GOLD analysis project Ga0268298, IMG submission 194462) | Activated sludge microbial communities from WWTP in Nijmegen, Gelderland, Netherland - WWTP Weurt | ecosystem: Engineered > WWTP > Aerobic digester > Activated sludge | place: Netherlands... | reverse complement strand
AAACTCATCAAGCAGGGATTCAACATGGGCGTGGATCACTCCGGCACAAGCATCGGTCAGCCGACGAATTTCTTCGTGGGCGCGGCGCTCAATCTCTGCCCGCAGGATATGGATAACGAGGTCAAGAACCTGCATCGCAAGATCAAGGCAGGCGCAGATTTCTTCCTCACCCAGCCGATCTACCGCGAAGAAGATGGTCCCAAATTGATCGAGGCGTACGAGGCAAAACATGGCAAGTTGGCACAGCCCATCCTCGCGGGCATCCTGCCGCTCGTCAGTTCCAAACATGCGAACTTCCTGCATAACGAAGTGCCCGGTGTCTTCATCCCAGACAGCGCGCGGTCACGGATCGAATCCGCGAGCGACGGGGCAAGGGTCGGCGTGGAGTTGGCTGTGGAGTTAACTCAGAAAATAAAATCATGGGCGAGCGGCATTTACATCATGCCGCAGTTCCATCGGTATGACATGGTCGCGGAAATCATAGAAGCGGTAAAATAACCTCATGCTCCTCACCATTGATGTTGGCAATACCAACCTGACTCTCGGCTTGTACGAAGGCGATCAACTCGGCGCGCACTGGCGGCTGGCAACCGATCACAACCGCATGCCCGATGAATACGGACTGCAATTTTTGGGCTTGCTGCAAAATGCCGGGAAGACCCTGAACGAGATCACAGGCGTTTCGCTGGCATCGGTCGTTCCGCCGCTGACAGGGCGGGTGATCCAGGCTTGCCGCGAATATCTTAAACAGGAACCACTCGTCGTGGATGCAGGCATCAAGACAGGGATCAAGATCCGCTACGAAGACCCCAAAGCGGTCGGTGCGGATCGCGTCTGCGATGCCGTGGCAGTGATGAAGCTCTACGGTGGTCCCGCCTGCGTGGTGGACTTCGGCACCGCGACCACCTTCAACGCTGTCACCAAGGATGGCGAATATCTCGGCGGCGCGATCACCGCCGGCATCAACCTCGCGGCAGAAGCGCTTTACACACGCGCCGCGAAATTGCCGCGCATCGACCTGCAAGTGCCGCCCTCGGTCATCGGTCGCAACACCATCCACGCCATGCAGTCGGGCTTGCTCTTCGGGTACGTGAGCATGGTCGAGGGCATGGTGGCAAGGTTCAGGTCTGAACTGGGAAGCGATATGAAAGTCGTTGCCACAGGCGGGCTGGCCGAGGTCGTTGCCAAAGAAACCAAGGTCATCGATGTCATTGCGCCGTGGCTCACGCTCGACGGATTGCGCATCATCTGGCAGATCAATCATCCGAAATGAAAAAAATATTTTTGGGAATAGCGGGGATGTGCATTTTGATGTTTGCCTGCAACGTGGCAAACCGCTCGTGGCAGACTCCCTCCCCGCAGAGCGCGATCGCCACAGAGATAATTCCCACAACTGAAACATCCGCGCCTGAATCTGCTGCGCCTCCTCCCCCGCCCGAAACTGCCACTCCGTCACCAACATCTACCCCCGCTGAAACATTGACCGCCTCGCCCACCGCCACCGCCGCGTGGGTATTTCAGGGACCGGACGCCGTGGTCGTGCCGATCCTTTTGTATCATCAGGTCGCACCGCCCAAAGACAACAGCCGATATTATGTTTCGCCTGAAGCATTCGAAGAACAGATGCAACTGCTTCACAACTGGGGATATCAGACCATCACGCTGGAAATGCTGGAGAAGTCCATCAACGACGGCGCTGAACTTCCACCGCGCCCAATGCTGATCACCTTTGATGACGGCAACATCAACAACTACACCACCGCCTTCCCGATCATGCAAAAGTACGGATTCACAGGCGTGATGTACATCGTGGGGAGTTACCTCGGTGCAGAACTGTTCATGGATGCCGGACAGATCCAGGAGATGGTTGAAGCCGGCTGGGAGGTGGGAAGCCACAGCATGCGCCACCGCGACCTGACCACCCTCGATGAGTCTGAAATGAAATTCGAGATCATTCAATCCCGCAAAGTGTTAGAGAGAGAGCTGGGAGTTCCGATCCGTTCGTTCGCTTATCCCTTTGGGTTGTTCAATGCAGACGCAGTGAACCTGACCAGCGCGGCGGGCTATACCACCGCCATGAGTTTGGGATATTCCAGCGATCAGGGCACATGGAACGTATTCGCCCTGCAGCGGCGCGATGTCAGCGGCAAATACGACCTCAAGAAGTTCGCCTTCTTCCTGCCGTGGCAGGGAGATCCATCCTTCCTTCCGACCGACACCCCCACCCCATCACCGACCCCTTCACGCACGCCGCGAGTCTCCTCCACGCCTTAATTATTTTTCCCCAAAGCGCAGCAAGATCACACCCATCAACACCAACCCGCCCCCAACAAGTTGAGTGGCGGTCAGCATTTCACTCAGGAAGAAATAAGCCCAGATCGCCGTGAAGGCTGGCTCAAGGGTTGCGATCAAATTGGATGTAGTGGGCGATAAATAACGGATGCTCAAAGTATACAAGCCAAACCCGCCGAGAGTGGGAGCCACACCCAAAAAGAACAGGATCCCCCATCCCATGATCGAATCGCCGAGCCAGAGCAGGTCTGAAAGCGGAGCATGCCCCGAAATGAAAAGATCGTTGCCAATATTAAAGAAGAACAGAAAAAAAGTGGCGCCCGCAAAACTGTAAAGCAGCGCCGTCCACGAATCGATCCCGGCATCTGAGGCGTGTTTTCCCTGCAAGTTATAGATCGCGAACATGAATCCCGAAAGCAATCCAAAGATGATCCCCAGCGGATTGAGATTCCAAACCGCGGGATCATAGGCTCCCGCCACCAGAATGATTCCCGCCAGACTCAAAACGATGGAGATGACCTTGATCTGGCTGAATCTCTCCTTGAGCACAATGCGGCTCAAGATGGCCGTCATCGCCGGCGAGCTGAACGCCATGACGGTTGCCACCGCCGCGCCGTTGTATTCAACCGAGAAGGTCCACATCGAGTTGAAGATGGCCAGCGTAAGCCCGTACAGAACCATGAACCGCCAGTGTCCACGCTCGAGCGCAAAACGCGGGCGGCTGAGGACCCACAACCCCACTGCCATGCCAAATGAAACAAAAAGGTCGCGCCAAAAAGCCAGCACCAACGAAGGCAGGGCGTAGGTCTTGCTCAAATAGCTGATGAAGATCCCAGTGGTAGACCAGATCACCGTGGCTGTGAGCGCGATCAAATATCCGCGTGAAGATTGCGATGAATTTTGCATGTGCATCCTTTGATAAGAAAAAACCCCGCAAAGAGCGGGGTCTGGGGAGTGCCCCCACGGGAATTCGAATCCCGGTTTAAGCCTTGAGAGGGCTTCGTCCTGGGCCACTAGACGATGGGGGCGTTCATTTTGTCAAGCGGGCTGTATTCTATCATCCCGAATTTGAATCGTCAACGAAGACATGTATTTCCTTTGGTCCATGCACCCCAATGGTCAGGGTCATTTCGATATCTGCAGTGCGCGAGGGTCCGGTGATGAAGACAGCCGCGCTCGTGCCACGCACAAGGTGCATGGCATCTGGGAGTGAAGGCAAAATTTGGGATGCCCGCAGAATCGCAATGTGGACCTCCGGCAGAAGAGACGCTTCAAGCGGATGCCCCACTCCATCGGCGATCAACACAGACCCGGTATCTGCCAGCCCGCAAAGGGCATTTGTCACGCCGACAAGAATGGACGGGTCGGGCTGATGGGTGAAGGAAATGCCAGAACGAGTTAAGAGTTCTTCGTCGAGGGTGTTCGGCTCCAGATGGATCCGATCCACGCCCCTCGCCTGCAAAAATTCGATTACCGACCGGGTTGGGGTTCTGGTTGAAACTACATTTCCGTTGAGCGCGCCAAGCTCGCTAAAAAATTGGTCCAAGCGGTTAACTGGGGATGCCGGGCTTTTCGCAGGCGTGCCGGCAAAGGCAGAGTCAGACCGACCCGCCGACCCGCTCAAAGCTGGTCGGCTCGTGTACTGTTCTCGAAAAGTTTTGCCTGCAAAGCGCGGGAAGTCCTTGCTGTACCCCCAGCCTGTGAACGCGGGCAGGCGCACCCATTGCGAAAAAGGCGCGAAGAGAGAGAACGTCAGCGCCGCTAATTTTTGTGACGCCGCAAACAGCCCCGGGTGAGTCGCGATGCGGGTGAACATCTTCAAACCGAATTTGGTCGAGGGGGAAAGTCCCGCCCCGCTGTGGTTCAGTGACGGACGATTTTCATCTATTGAGGCTGCGCCAGCGCGGACCCGGGTCAACAATTTTGGCAGGTCAATATCCACCGGGCAGGCGTCTTTGCAAGCGCCGCACAGAGACGAGGCTTGCGCCAGTTGAACATAGTTCTCACCCAGCAACCCCGGCGAAATCACCGATCCAATGGGACCCGGATACGGCGCGATGGAAAGGTCACGACCAATGTAGGCGTGCCCGCTCAACTCACGAAAAACAGGACAGGCATTGAGGCAGGCCCCGCAGCGGATGCAGTACAAAGATTCTTTGAGCGGAGAATTTTTTAATCGAGTGCGTCCGTTATCAAGCAACACAATATGCCGCTGTTGATTCGCAAGCGGTTTGTGTAAAAGTTGGGTGTAGACTGTGAGCTTTTGACCAGTGGCAGAGCGCGGCAGGAGAGAAAGCACAAGTGCGAGGTCCTCAAAGTTTGGAACGATGCGCTCCATTCCCATCAATGCGATGTGAACCGGCGGGACGGTGGTGACCATGCGTCCGTTGCCTTCGTTGGTGACGATGCACACGCCGCCCGTTTCTGCCACGCCAAAGTTAACTCCGCTCAAGCCGATATCGGCAGTGAGAAAGATCTCGCGCAAAACTTTGCGAGCCGTGGCGGTGAGCGTGGGAATATCCACCGTGTAGGGAATGCCAAGTTTTTCGTGGAAGAGCTCCCCCACCTGTTCCTTCTTGAGGTGCGCCGCAGGTGTAATGATGTGACTCGGGCGCTCATGGCGCAGCTGCACAATATATTCCCCAAGGTCGGTTTCGACCACGTTAATGCCCTGCGCTTCAAGCGCGTGGTTGAGCGCGATCTCTTCGGAGACCATTGATTTTGATTTGGCGATCAACCGTGCCGAGGTCTGACTCGCGATCTTCAAAACGATCTGAATGGCTTCCGCGGCATCCTGTGCGCGATGAACGATAACTCCGTTCTCTTCGTTTCTGGCAATAAAATTTTCCAGATAGGCTTCAAGGTGATCGATCACATCGGCGCGGATGGCATGCGTACGCTGTCGCCGCTCGCGCCAATCAGGGATCGACTCAAAAGCCGCTGCGCGCCCCTTCAGGCGGCGCTCGGTATTATTGTCTAGCGCGGTTTGAAGAGTTTCGTTATTGATCGATTCAAGAATTCTTTTACGGAATGTACCCATGTTCTTTCCTCTTGAACGTTCCGGGCGTTCTCGTCGCCCCAGCGTCTGCGTTTTTCCATCATGCCCTCGGCGGTCTCTTTGCGGATGACCCCGATGATGCGCATGGCTTCATCCCGTTCCACACCACGCCAGCGCAAGAGCGCATATGCCACCGTGCCAGTGCGGTGAATGCCCGCCGAGCAATGAATAAGCAGGGAGCCGCCTCCATCGAGCAGACCTGAAAGCTGCGGCATCGCCTCGATCAGCCGCTCATGGACTTGCCCCTGAGGGTAATTCCCATTGGGGATCGGCAGCCAGATCCACTCAAGACCGGCGTTCCTTGCCATAGTGCCATAACTTTCAGCGCGTTCGCTGTCCTTCAACAGGGTGACGATATGCGTGCAGCCCATCGCGCGCAGGGCTGAAAAATCACTGCCCCGCGGACGGTGATAAAGGGCAAGGCGTCCATTGCCTACTTTTACAAAATTATAGTTTGCAGGTTTTCGTTCCACACGAGCTCCCTACCGGGCATTAAGAACTTCAGCGATGTGAATGACCCTTTGCTTTTTCTTCTGGCGATGCAGCCCGCCCGCGATATGCATGAGGCATCCCGCATCGGTCACGACCAACGTGGGAGACTGACTCTCTTCCAGATAGTTGATCTTGCGCTTCAGCCATTCTGCAGAGAGCTCGGGGTGCTCTACAGACATGATGCCGCCAAACCCGCAGCATTCTTCGGCGTGAGAAAGCTCCACCACCGTTACACCCTGAACCCGCCCTAATAACGCGCGCGGCTGTCGGTCCACATTGATTCCGCGCAGGGTATGGCAAGACGGATGATAGGTCAGCAGCCCGTCCCACCTTGCGCCGAGATCGGTCACTCCCAGTTGATCCACCAGATATTCGGTAAATTCAAAGGTCCGTGCGGCGAGCGCCTGGGCACGAGGCAGCCAATCTGCATCCCCGGCGAAGAGCTCGGAGTAGTTATGTCGGAACATGTGAGCGCACGACCCTGAAGGTGTGACGATGCTGCCTTGCGTGGCTTCAAAGACCTTGATCGTGTGCTCGGCAATGGCGCGCGCCTCTGCGCGAAGACCGGCATTAAAGGTCGGTTGTCCGCAGCAGGTTTGCTCACGGGCAAATTCCACGTCAATGCCAAGGCGGTGAAGGATGTCTACGACCGCCTGACCCGTTTGCGGGAAGAATGAATCGGCGAGACAAGTGATGAAAAGTTGGACAGTGGTCATGGGGTGATTGTAATCCCGTTCCAAATTTTAAAATCCAGATTCCTCATTTTTACGGTATCATTCGCCGCTATGGAATTCTTAACCTCCCCCTCAAAAAAATTCAATCTGCCCAAGCGCATTGCGCGGCTGGGTGAACTTGCATATAACCTGTGGTGGACGTGGCACCCCGAAGCCGCGCGCCTCTTCGGTCGGCTGGACTATGACCTCTGGGAACGCATTGGACACAACCCGATCCGTCTGTTGGAAGAGATCGATCAGGAACAACTGAAGTTGATCTCGAAGGAAAAAGATTACCTTGCATTGTACGATGCATTGTTCGGTAATTTTGATTCTTATTTCACCAACGAATCATGGTCTGGCAAAAATCATCCGGGATTGAAAGACCCCGTTGCTTATTTCTCAATGGAGTTCGGTCTGCACGAAACCCTGCCCATTTATTCCGGCGGTCTCGGCGTGCTGGCAGGCGACCATTTGAAGGAAGCGTCTGACCTCGGGCTGCCGTTGGTTGCTGTCGGCTTCATGTATGGGCAGGGATATTTTTCACAGCGCATCAGCGAAGATGGATGGCAGGAAGCGCTCAACAATCCATTGACCTTTGATCACCTGCCCGTCACCCTCGTCACCAAAGACAACAAACCCGTCATCATCCAGATCGAATTTCCCGACCGCAGCCTCTCGGCCCAAATTTGGGAAGTCCGTGTGGGGCGTGTGCCGCTTTACCTGCTTGACTCAAATGTGGATGGCAACTCCGAATACGACCGCCTGCTCACCGCGCGCCTGTACTGGTCAGACCTTGACCGCCGCGTAATGCAGGAAGCCCTGTTGGGAATTGGCGGCGTGCGCGCCCTGCGCGCGCTGGGATTCAAGCCCGCGGTCTGGCACATGAACGAAGGTCACGCATCCTTCCTAACCCTTGAGCGGGCACGTGAATTCGTTGCATCTGGCTCCACCTTTGCAGAAGCCGCCAAAAAGACCATTTCGCAGAACGTCTTTACCACCCACACCCCCGTCCCTGCCGGCAATGACGAATTTCCGCTCTGGTTGATCGACAAATATTTTGCCACCTTCTGGCCTGCTCTTGGGCTTTCTCGCGAAGAGTTCATTGACCTTGCCCGCCATCACCAGCCATACGGAGACTCGTTCTCCATGCCGGTTCTCGCGCTCAAGCTCTCCAACGGCAGCAACGGCGTCTCTGAACTGCATGGGCAGGTCTCGCGTGACATGTGGAACTTCCTGTGGCCCGAAAAGAAGGTGAACGATGTGCCGATCAAGCACATCACCAACGGCGTGCACACCGCCAACTGGATGGCCCGCCGCATGAACAACCTCTTCGAAAAACATCTGGGCGGCGACTGGTACGAACACCTCGACGAGCCCGCATACTGGTCAAAACTGGATAATGTCCCCGATGCCGAACTGTGGTCGGTGCGGCTGCACCAAAAGCGCAAGCTGGCCTTCTACATGCGCGAGCGCGTCCGTGACCGCTGGACCCGCGGCGGCTTCCACCCGGTGCAGGTGGTCTCCTCAGGCGTGTTGATCAACCCCTACGCCTTGACCATCGGCTTTGCGCGCCGCTTCGCAACCTACAAACGTGCGAGCCTGATCCTCTCCGACATTGAGCGCCTGCTCGAGATCATCAACCGCCCCAATATGCCGGTGCAGATCATCTTTGCCGGCAAGGCACATCCCGCAGATGAGCCGGGCAAGCAGTTGATCCAAAAGGTGTACCGCACGGTCAAGAAGGCAGAGACCGGCGGACGGTTGGTCTTCCTTGAAGATTACGACATGAACCTTGCGCGCTACCTTGTGCAGGGTGTGGATGTCTGGATGAACACCCCGCGCCGCCCGTATGAAGCCAGCGGCACCTCAGGCATGAAAGCCGCCATCAACGGCGCGTTGAACTTCTCGGTGCTGGACGGCTGGTGGCGTGAAGCCTATAACGGGCGCAACGGCTGGGCGATCGGCGAAGATAAGGAATACGAGTCGAACGACGCGCAGGATGATTTCGACGCCAAAGACCTTTACAACACCCTTGAGAACAAGATCATCCCGCTCTACTATGACCGTGATCCAAAAGAGATCTCGCATGAGTGGATCGCCATGATGAAAGATACAATGAAGACCATCATCCCGCAGTTCTCCACCCGCCGCATGGTGAAAGAATATATTGAGACCTTCTACGCGCCCGCGGCAGACGCATAAACACGGAGAGCCATGTTCCCCGAAATTTCAGTCACCGAGCTCGGTGAAAAACTCAAGACCGACGAAAAGTTCATCCTGTTGGATGTGCGCGAACAACTTGAACTGAGCGAAGCCCGGATCGAAGACAACAGGCTTGAGGTCACGCCGATGAGCCGCATGGCGCGCGAGGGAGTCAACGCCCTTTCTGAATCCGCCCGCTCACAGGATATCCCGGTCTATGTCATATGCCATCACGGAAGCCGTAGCGTGCAAGTGACCATGTGGCTCATGCAGCAGGGATTCAAAAATGTTGTGAATGTCAACGGCGGCATCGATGAGTACGCCCGCAAAGTGGATTCATCGGTCGGGTTTTATTAGACCGGTCACGACCCACTAGGAATTCAAAACGGAAGGTTGAGCGCGCTCAACCTTCCGTTCTTTTTTCAGTACACCCACAGCCAATTAAAAGCCAAACCGCCATCCTTGCGGACGACGGTTTGGGGTTTGCGCCGTGACTTCCCTAGATCTTGAGGAGGGATGTCACGGCGCTGGGTTTATTACTACTCATAATGGACATCACCTCCTCCTTTCATAGGATGGCAGTTCACTTGTTTGCCCCCCGGATAATGGTGAAAGTATGTCATAAAATAAATCGGATGTCAATAGGCGAAATTCAATTCTCACCAATCTGTAATATGCCCCCGTTCTTGAAAATTTGTGATACCTTTTGATAGCCTCCGCCAGACTATCACGGCTATGCTTGCGGAAACTTATTCAGGAGCCATGCATGAAAAAAAATCCCAACAAACTCTGGATCATCGTCTTCGCACTCGGCTGGTTATTTGATCTTTTATTTTGGCAGCAAAGCCCGGGGATCAACTTTGCGCTCTTCACCGCCTCCTGCCTGATCGCAGCCTTCTACCTGCTTTTAGGCGATGGATTCCGCCCCGGTCGCGCCAGCCTGATCTTGATCCCAATATTCATCTTCTTCGCCGCTGTAACATTTCTCCGTGACGAGTCGATGACGAATTTTCTCTCCATTGTCTTCACCCTCCTGATCATGGTCATCCTGACCATGACCTATCTCGGCGGGCGCTGGCACCTGTACACGCTGTCCGATTATCTGTCGAAGTCTCTGCAATTGTTCGGGAGCGTGGTCGGGCGCCCCGTCACATTTATGGGCGAGGTTCGCAAAGCGCAGACGGATGCGGGCATTCCACCCTCGAAGCGGAATATTTGGCCCGTGGTTCGCGGTATCGCCATCGCTGTGCCGGTCATTGCCATCTTTGCCTCCCTGCTGGCCTCGGCAGATGCCATCTTCGGTCAGCGTCTTGAAGACTTGATCAACTGGTTCAACATTGATAATTTG
>Ga0268298_10006980_pt1 | contig 10109 bp, 12 predicted proteins | sample WWTPWeurt_MetaG_FD_194462 | JGI IMG/M metagenome (GOLD analysis project Ga0268298, IMG submission 194462) | Activated sludge microbial communities from WWTP in Nijmegen, Gelderland, Netherland - WWTP Weurt | ecosystem: Engineered > WWTP > Aerobic digester > Activated sludge | place... | reverse complement strand
CCCTACACTTATCCACAGTCGATCAGCATCTGATCGGCGTCCATCCCCGGGTCAATATTCGGTCGGCAGGGTGGGTCAATTTTGGATCGGCGCGGACATGAGTGGCAAAATCTGGGTTTTGTACCAGTATCAGTTTTCGAGACCGTCTGGCGCGTGGCTTTCGCGTTCGACCCCAAACGCCAGGCCATCTTGCTGGTCGGTGGCAACAAGGCCGGCGCGGATCAACGGCGGTTTTACAAGCGCCTGATTTCCGTCGCCGACACGCGCTTCGACCAGCATCTGGCCGAGCAGCAGCAAGCAGAAAAGGAGCACCGACATGGCAAAAAAACTTGACCAGATCATGGCCGCCCTGCCCGCCAAGCGCCGGGGCAAGATCGAGTCGCGCGCGGCGGAACTCGCCACGCTCAAGGACTTGCGCCAGGCCGTGGCGCAAACGCAGGAAGAACTGGCCGCCACGCTGGGCGTCGGTCAGGACACGATTTCGCGACTGGAAAAGCGCAGCGACATGCTGTTATCGACGCTGCGACGCTACGTCGAGGCGATGGGCGGCAAGCTGGAGTTGGTGGCCAAGTTTCCCGACCGGCCGCCCTTGGTCATCGACCATCTGGCCGAAGAGACTTCCGCGCGGCGCGTCATGAGCACGCCGGCCAAGGCGCACGCCTGAAGGCTGACCGTCTGCGAACGTCCCAAGACAGCCTGCCCGAAGTCCCACCCAGATTCCCACCCAAAACGGTTTTTTGCGGCCAGACCGGCACGCTGGCGATTGATTGAATGCCTTGTTTCATGCGGCATTCAGGCTGATTGTCGAGGGGCTGCGACTTTTCATCAGCCAGCAAGGCATCGGGCACCTTAAAAAGCAAACGGGCGGCAGGATCGCTGCCACCCGTTACGCTTGCCAGAAAAACTGGCCCCCGCAAGTGCCGTCAGGCCGGCATCCTGAACCTGAGTTCAGAGTGGTTGCTTTCCTCCCGCATCAGGTGCCTCCGAAAAAGGAGGCTCACAACAGCGGTTTCAACGGTTCGCAACCGATGCCAATCAGCATTGGTCCAAGGAATATATGGCCTTGACAAACACCGCAGGGGACACTTGGCGGTCGGGGCCGCAGCCGTTACAGATCGAGCTGGCTTTGCGGTCCCAGCACGGTATCGAGCCGTGCTCCCATGGCGTCGATTCTACGCTTTGCCTCGCAACTGGCAAGCGAATCGTCGCCTGCGGTGATCGCCTCGCCGGGGAGGGCCCGGGGGGCGGAAAGGTGTTCGTGGGCAATGTTGAGGGCCGCCATGACGGCGACCCGCTCGGCGATGGTGTTGCGGGTGCGCTGGGCGATGTCGCGCATGCGGCCATCCACCAAATCCACAGCAGCAAGCAGGGCCTCCCTTTCTTCCGGCAGGCAGGCCACACGGTACTCGCGACCCATGATCTTCACATCCAGGTGGTGCGTTTCACCGTCCACTTCAGGCGTCCTCCGGCAGTTTGCCCACCAGGGTCTCCAGGCGGTCGCGGGCGGTGTTGATCTTCTGGCGCAGGGAGAGGCGCTCGGATTCCGCCGTGGCCAACTGGTTGCGCAGGACTTCGTTTTCGGCCCGCAGCCGGTGCACGACGGCGAGAACCTGCTCGATCTTGCCTTCCAGGGCATCCAGTTCGCTGTTCATGGGCCGCACTATAGGGGGAAAAACAAAATGACGTCAAGGATTAAGCCCATGTTCTGCAAGTGGATTGTGCGGAGCCGTGGCCCATTTTCCCGGCCCGGGCGGCAAGGCCGCTGCTATAATTACGGCCGTGTCAGGTGCCGCGGGAGGATCGTTCCGAACGCGGTTAAACGGGAAAGCGGTGCGTTCCATCAGGGAACCATTCCGCTGCTGCCCCCGCAACGGTAAGCGAGTGCGGATTTGCCATCACGCCACTGGGTTTCGGCCTGGGAAGGCGGCAAGTCAAGACTCGCGAGCCCGGATACCGGCCTTGCACATTCAGCGAAGGGCCGCGGGGAGGCGGTGCCGGGCTTTGCCCTCCCTCTCTCTCGGCGCTTCATCCATCAGCCTCCGGCGCGCGGGGACGCACGCCGGCAAAGGGAGAATCATGAAAGTTCATCGCAAGCTCTGGGCGGCGCTCGTGCCCGCCGTTTTCGTTCCGCCGCTGCATGCCCAGCAGGAGTCCCGGCTGGATCCGGTGGTCGTGACCGCCAGCCGGTTCAGCGAATCCGCCCTGGGGGCCGCAGCCAACGTGCTGGTCGTCGAGCGGGACGAAATCCTCCGCTCCGGCGCCGCGACCTTGCCGGATGCCCTGCGCCACGTCGCCGGCGTCGTCGTGCGCCCCCTCTACGGTTCCATCGGCGCCGACACGGCGCTCGACATGCGGGGTTTCGGCGACGGCGCCGCCCAGCGCACCCTGGTGCTCTTGAACGGCCAGCGCCTCAACCCCCTGGATTCGACCAGCGTCGATTGGGGCCTGGTGCCCCTGGATAGCATCGAGCGCATCGAGGTGGTGAGCGGGAGCGCCGCGGTCCTCTACGGGGACAACGCGGTGGGGGGCGTCATCAACATCGTCACCGGCGCAGCCAAGGACCGTGGCAGCGTGCTCCTCGGCCTGGGCAGCCGGGACGGGCGGCAGTTCGCCGCCAATCTTTCCCGCCACCTGGGCGATTTCGATCTGGCGCTCTCCGCCAATCGTCAGGCCACCGACGGCTGGCGGCGCAACAATGCCCAGGAGCGCGACAACGCCAATGGCCGCCTCGCCTACCGCTTCGGCCGTGGGGAGGCCTTCGTCGAACTCGGCTGGTCCAGGCTGGAGAGCGGGCTGCCGGGCACGCTCAGCGAGGCGCGTTACCGCGACGATCCTCGTCAGGCCCAGACCCTCGACAGTTTTGCCGAGCGCCGGGGCAATTTCCTGCGGCCTGGGGTCGAGTGGCAGATTGCGGACACCTTGAGTCTGGCGGCGGAGGTGGCCCTGGCGCAAACGGCCAACGACTCCTGGATTTCCAATTTCTTTTCCTTCGACCGGCGCGAGACCGACACGCTTTCCTTCACCCCTCGCCTGCGCTGGCAGCACGGGCTGGGAACGCTTCCCAGTGCCACCACCGTGGGGGTCGACTACTACGACGGCGAACTGGAATCCCGGCGCTACGCGGCGCCCCACGGCGCCTTGACCAAGGTGGTGCGCATCGACCAGACGAGTCGCGGCGTCTATGTGCAGAATCGCACCGACCTCACCGGGGCGCTGACCCTGACCCTGGGGGCACGCCACCAATCCATCGACCAGACCGCCCGGGACAGCACCGGGGCGCGGCGCGGCAACGACCACAGCGAGCGCATCGGCGAAGTGGGCCTGAGTTACAGACCCCTGGCCGGGCTGCGTTTGTTCACCCGCGCCGGGACTACCTTCCGCTTCGCCAATCTGGATGAACTCACCACCTTCACCGGCTTCATCAGCCAGCGTCTGCGGCCGGAAACGGGCCGCTTCGTCGATGTCGGCGGACAGTGGAGCGGCGGCGGTCACAGCCTTGCGCTCACCGCCTACACCCTGCGCATGGAGGATGAGATTGCCTTCAACAACCTGACTTTCGAAAACGAAAATCTGGCCAAGACGCGCCATCGGGGCGTGGAAGCCAATGGCAAACTCGCTCTGGGCCGCAACTGGCAATTGAGCGGCGGGGTGAACCTCCAGTCGGCGGTCTTCCGGGATGGGGTCGATCAAGGCAAGCGCATTCCCCTGGTGCCCCGCATCCAGGGCCATGCGGGCGTGCATTTCCTGCCCGCGGCGGGCTGGGATTTGGCCCTGCTGGCGCAGCATGTCGGCCAGCGCTACTACGGTGGCGATACGGCCAATGTGCGCAACCGCCTGCCGTCGTATACGGTGGCCGACTTCGTCGTGACCTGGCAGCAGGACAACTGGACCGCCCGAGGGCGGGTGCAGAACGTCGGCGATCGGCATTACGCGCCGACGGCCTACGATTTCGGCTTTGGCTCCAGTTACTATCCCGCCGACGGGCGAAGCTTCTTCGCCGACCTGCGCTATAGCTTCTGATCTTGCCCACCCGCCGCCGCGCTCTCCTGATCCTGCTTGGCCTCGCGTTTCTCGCGCTGGGCAGCCTCGGGGTGGCCCTGGCGGTGGGTTCCGTGGCGCTAGGGCCCGGAGAACTGGCTGCGCTGCTCGTGGGAGGCGAGGGGCCCGCCGCCGACATCGTCTGGCAATTGCGCCTTCCCCGAGCCCTGGCCGGCTTTGCCTGCGGCGGACTGCTGGCTCTGGCCGGCGCCCTGATGCAGAGTCTGCTGCGCAATCCCCTGGCCGATCCATACGTCCTGGGGGTATCCGGTGGTGCGGGGGTGGGGGCCCTGGTGGCCATGCTGTTGGGGCTCGCCGCCGGCCTGGTGGATGCCCTGGCTTTCGCCGGTGCCCTGGCCGCCATGCTGGCGGTGTTCGGCATCGCCCATGGCGATGGCAGCTGGACCCAGACCCGGCTGCTCCTCACCGGGGTCATCGTCGCCGCCGGCTGCGGCGCCTTCATTTCCCTGCTCCTGGCGCTGGCCCCCGAGGCCAGCCTGCGCGGAATGCTTTTCTGGCTGATGGGCGACCTGAGTCCGGCGAGTGAATGGCGAATGCCCCTCGTCGTGCTTGGGTCGTGTCTGCTGCTCTGCCTGCCGCTGGCCCGGGAGCTCAATCTTCTGGCCCGCGGGCTGCTGGAAGCGCAGGCCCTGGGAGTTGCAGTAGGTCGTCTGCGTTTTCTGGTCTACTTCCTGGCCGCCCTGGCCACCGCCACGGCCGTGACTACCGCCGGCGCCATCGGATTCGTCGGCCTACTGGTGCCCCACGGGGTGCGTCTGCTGGCGGGAGGCGATCAGCGCCTGCTCCTGCCCGCGTCCGTCCTGGCGGGCGGTGCGCTGCTGGTGGCGGCCGATACCCTGGCCAGGACCGTGGTGGCACCGCAGCAACTCCCGGTTGGCGTGTTAACTGCGCTCATCGGCGTCCCGGTCTTTCTCCTGGTGCTGGCGAGGCAGCCACGGTGAGCGCGCCCCTGCTCGAAGCCCGTGCCCTTTGCGTCGCTGTGGCGGGTCGGCCTCTGGTGCAGGGCCTCGACCTGCTTGTCCGGGCGGGAGAGTGTCTCGCCATTCTGGGTCGCAATGGGGCGGGAAAATCGACTCTGCTGGCGACTCTGGCCGGATTGCGTGCACCCCGGTCGGGGGATGTCCTGCTGGGTGGTGAATCCGCGGCCCGGCTCCCGCCACGGGCCGCCGCGCTCCGCCGGGCCTGGCTCGGGCAACAGCGGGGCGACCCCTTCGCCACGACGGTTCTCGAAACCGCCCTGGCCGGACGCCACCCCCATCTGGGCCGCTGGGACTGGGAAAGCGAGGCCGACGCGCAATTGGCCCGGGCCGCGCTGGCAGAGGTCGGGCTGGCCGGTCTGGAGTCCCGCGGGGTGGATACCCTTTCGGGAGGCGAACGGCAACGGCTGGCCATCGCCACCCTGCTGACCCAGGCGGCTCCCCTCTATCTCCTGGACGAGCCGCTGTCCCATCTCGATCTGTGCCATCAAGTGGCGATTCTCGCGCTGTTCAAGGCCATGGCACGCAGCCGCGGCGCCGGGGTCGTCATGGTGCTGCACGACCCCGGTCTCGCCTACCGCTACTGCCAGCACGCCCTGCTCTTGTACGGCGACGGGGAGGCGGACAGCGGGCCGGTGGCCGACATGCTCACCACGCAACGTCTGACCCGACTGTACCGGCAGCCCCTGCGCTGCGTCGATCTGGGCGGCGGGAGGGTCTTCGTCCCCGAGGAAGCCGGCTCCGTTTCGGGCTATCCTGATGCCTGTTCTTGAGAGCGGCGGGGGTGATGATGCTACTGCCTGGAGATTTCTTGCGCGGCGTCCGTCCCTGTTCCGGGCGTGCTCCACGGGGAGCAACTGACCATGAGGTGCGGAGGCGAACGGAGTTCTCGCACGCCTTCGGGACTCGCCCGGTGTTGAGGCAAGTTTCAGCATGAGACGCCATCCCGCCAGCTTCGTGATTCTGTGCGCTCTGGGGGTGCTCACGGCCCTTCCCGGGCTGGTCAGCTTGGCCGGCTTTGGCGCCACCCTGCATCCCATCCTGGCAGACCCCATGGCGGGATTGGCGCTGCTGGTTTCCGCCCTTGCCCTGATCGGTTCGGGGCTTTTTCCCTACTTCATCGCCCGCCTCATGCGGCGGGAGGAATGACCGATCGAATGACCACTTAAGCCGCGCTGGTAGGCAGGAAGCGCACCAGCACCGCATCATGGCGGGCGATGTGGTCCTGCAGCCAGTAGGACAGCAGGCGGTGCAGGCGGCCCACCAGATCGGCCGTCTGCATGGGGTCCAGGTTGGTGGTCAACTCCTGGATGGTCAGGGCGATAGCCGCGTGGTCTTCCTTGTGCCGTTCGCAGAAATCCGGCGCAATGCGCGCGACGCCGTGGGAGCGCATGAGGGTTTCCTCGGTGCGGAAGTGATCCACCAGATACATGAGCAGATCGCCCAGCAGGTTGCCCAAATCCGCGTGGCACTCGGACTGCATCCTGGCCAGGCAATCGCGGCAACTACAGCGGCTGTCGGGGATGCGACAAACGCTGTTCAAGCGATTCACACAGGCCATGAGCAGGCTGTGCTCGAGGTCGATCTCGGCGTGGCCGGTGGGGCAGGGCAGGGCGGGGGCGAGGATGTCGCGATCCATCTGGGGGCGACGCGAACCGGAAAAGGGGGGGTGTCGAAATTATAGTGCAGAAAGCCCCTGGTCCCAACATAGGTATTTTGGCCTAGACGCCTGCCGCACGGGTCTGCCTGGAGACCGGACGCGCACGCGCCCCAGTCGCGTCAGAGGCTGTGAATTTTTCGGGCGCGCCCGAGCGGTGTGCGCAAGTGTGCGCGATCAAGGCGCACAGCACAGCCATAGCTCGGGCTATGGCGAGCATTTGCAACGCCGAGCGGGCGCAGTTGCGCATGACGAGCGGGGGTGAACGAAATTTTCACAGCCTCTCAGTCGAAGCGCCGATCCGGGCGGCCCCTGCGGGGGCCATGGTAAAATCCTGCCCCTCTCCCCAATAATTCCCTGGATCCCCATGTTTTCCGGCATCGTCGCCGCCGTCGGCCGCATTACCCAGCTCACGCCCCGGGAGGCGGGCTTTCGCCTGACCGTCGAGGCCGGCGGACTGGATTTGTCCGATGTCGCCCTTGGCGATTCCATTGCCCACAACGGCGTCTGCCTCACCGTGGTGACCCGGATGGACGGCCAGTTCTGTGTCGATGTTTCCCCGGAAACCCTGAGTTGCACCGTGGGCCTCGCGGCTCCCGGCCCGGTCAATCTGGAAAAGGCCCTGCGCCTCGCGGATGTCGTCGGCGGCCATCTGGTATCCGGTCATGTGGATGGCGTCGGCGAGGTGCTGCGTTTCGATCCGGTCGGCGACAACCGCCTGCTGGAAATCCGGGCACCGGCAGGGCTGGCCAAATACATTGCTCGCAAGGGGTCGATCACCGTCGATGGCACCAGCCTCACCACCAACACGGTCAATGGAACGGATTTCACCATCAACCTCATCCCCCACACCCTGGAACGCACCACCCTCTGCCGCCTGCAGCCGGGCAGCAAGGTGAATCTGGAGGTGGATCTCATCGCCCGCTATTGCGAGCGGCTGCTGAATCCGGACAACTGACATGGCCCCGATGCACCCCGCCATTTCCACCACCGACGAGATCGTCGCCGAACTGAAGGCCGGCCGCATGGTCGTCCTGGTGGACGAGGAGGACCGCGAAAACGAAGGCGACCTGGTCATGGCCGCCGAGCACATCACGCCGGAAGCCATCAATTTCATGGCCAAGTTCGGTCGCGGCCTGATCTGCCTGACCCTCACCCAGGCCCATTGCAAGAAGCTGGGCCTGACCCAGATGGCACGCAACAACGGCACCGTCTACGGGACTGCCTTCACCGTCTCCATCGAAGCCGCCGAGGGCGTCACCACGGGCATTTCCGCCGCCGACCGGGCGCGCACCATCCAGGCGGCGGTGGCCAAGAACGTCACCGCCGACGACATCGTCCAGCCCGGCCACGTCTTCCCCATCATGGCCCGGGAAGGCGGCGTGCTGGTGCGCGCCGGCCACACCGAGGCGGGCTGTGACCTGGCCGGCATGGCGGGCCTGGAACCGGCCTCGGTCATCTGCGAGATCATGAACGACGACGGCACCATGGCGCGCCTGCCCGAGTTGCTCGAGTTCGCCCGACAGCACGGCCTCAAGATCGGCACCATCGCCGACCTCATCCACTATCGGGCCGCTTCCGAAAAACTGGTGGAGCGGGTCACCGCCAAGCCCATCGAGACCGCCCACGGGGAATTCGTCCTCCACGCCTATGTGGACCGGGCCTCCGGCGCCACCCACCTGGCCCTGGTCAAGGGCATCATCCCGGCCGGGGAGGAGACTCTGGTGCGGGTGCATGAACCCCTGTCGGTGCTCGATTTCCTCGATCCCGGCAGCAAGCAGCAGTCCTTTTCCATCGACCAGGCCCAGGCCGCCCTGGCGCAGAAGGGCCACGGCGTCATCGTCCTCATGCACCGACCGGAAGACGGCGAGGCCCTGCTCAGCCGCCTCGCCGGCACCGCCCCCAAGGGCCAGGTGAAATGGGATCCCCGCACCTACGGCATCGGCGCCCAGATCCTGCGCGATCTGGGCGTGACCAAGATGCGCCTGCTCTCCAGCCCCCGCCGCATGCCCTCCATGACCGGCTTCGACCTCGAAGTCACCGGCTTTGTGACTTCACCTTCGGAATTGAACTGATGCCCCGCTTCGACAAGCTCTACGAATACGACACCAATCTGGAAGGCGCCGGTCTCCGGGTCGGCATATGCATGAGCCGCTTCAACCAGGACGTGGGCGAGGGGCTCCTCTCCGCCTGCGTGGCCGAGCTGAAGCGCCTCGGCGTGGCTGAAGCCGACATGGCCATCGCCACCGTGCCCGGCGCCCTGGAAATCCCGCTGGTACTGCAGACCATGGCCCAGAGCGGCAGGTACGACGCCCTGATTGCCCTGGGGGCGGTCATCCGCGGTGAGACCTATCACTTCGAGGTGGTGTCCAACGACGCCTGCCGGGCGGTGATGGAGGTCCAGCTGGATACCGGCGTGCCGGTGGCCAACGGCATCCTCACCTGCGAAAACGACGACCAGGCCCTGGCCCGCATGCAGCCCAAGGGCAGCGATTGCGCCCAGGCCGCCGTCGAGATGGTCCACCTTCTGAGAGCCCTCGCCGATGCCCGCTAGACCGCAGGAATCCGGCGCCCCCAAGGCGCCTGCCAAATCCGCCCGGCGCCGGGCGCGGGAATTCGCCCTGCAGGGCCTTTACCAGTGGCGTGTCGGCGGTCAGGACGAGGCTGCCATCGAGGCCCATCTGCCGGAGCTGGAAGGCTTCGAGAAGGCCGACAAGGCCTTCTGCCAGAAACTCGTGCGGGGAGTACTCGCGCAGCGGGAAATCCTGGCCGGCCAGATCGGCGCCCACATCGACCGCGCCTTCGACGAGCTTTCCCCCGTCGAGGCTTCGGTCCTCTTGATCGGCGCCTTCGAGCTCAATCACCACCCGGAAACGCCCTACCGCGTCATCATCAACGAGGCCATCGAACTGACCAAGGCCTTCGGCGGCACCGACGGCCACAAATACGTGAACGGCGTTCTGGACAAGCTGGCGGCCGACCTGCGGGCGGTGGAAGTCGAAGCCAAGAAGCAAGGCCGCTGAGCGCCTGTGAAAATTCCCTGCGCCCCCGCTCGCCCTACCCGGTTGCGCCCGCTCGGGCGCGCCCGAAAAACTCCCGGGCGCTGAAGGCGACGGCGTGTCCGAATTCGCCCTCATCGATCGCTACTTCACGCGACCCACGCCGGGGGCCGTCCTCGGCCCCGGTGACGACTGCGCCCTGCTGGCCCCGACCCCGGGGATGGAACTGGCCGTCACCACCGACATGCTGGTGGCCGGCACCCACTTCTTCCCTGATACCGACCCCCGCAACCTGGGCTGGAAGGCCCTGGCAGTGAACATCTCCGACCTCGCCGCCATGGGGGCGACACCCCGCTGGGCGACCCTGGCCGGCAGCCTGCCCGCTGCCGACGAGGCCTGGATTGCGGCCTTCGCCGA
>Ga0268298_10006979_pt1 | contig 10110 bp, 10 predicted proteins | sample WWTPWeurt_MetaG_FD_194462 | JGI IMG/M metagenome (GOLD analysis project Ga0268298, IMG submission 194462) | Activated sludge microbial communities from WWTP in Nijmegen, Gelderland, Netherland - WWTP Weurt | ecosystem: Engineered > WWTP > Aerobic digester > Activated sludge | place... | reverse complement strand
TGATGACGTTCTCGGTGGTGGTGCTCGACGGGCTCGAGCGCCTCGGGGTGCAGGTGTCGGACGACGAGAAGCGCGGCTGGCTCCACCTCTGGAACGTGGTGGGCCACTTCCTCGGCATTCGGCCCGACCTGATTCCCAAGGACGTCGACGACGGCCACGAGTTGATGGAGGCGATTCGCGACCGCCAGTGGCGCTGGTCGCAAGACGGCGTCGATCTCACCAGGCCCCTGGTGGAGTTGATGCAGGGCTACTTCCCTGGCACCGCGCTCGACGGCTTCCCGGTGGCGATGATTCGGCTCCTCTCCGGCGACCACTGCGGCGACCTGCTCGGGCTCCCCCCCTCCGACTGGACGAAGAACGTCGTCGAGATCATGGCCGAGCTCGAGCGCTACCTGACGGCCGGTGATCCGAACGAGGTGAGCAGGCGCCTCATCGACTCGATGATGTTCGGGGTGATGAAGATGGTGGTGTCGGTCGAGCGCGAAGGCAAACCCGGCCGCTTCCGAATTCCCGATTCGCTCACCAACACCATCGACCCCAAGTTCTGATGCGTGGGGGGCCGTCGAATCCCCCGCGCAGTGGTATGAGCGCTCCGTGGCTCCCCCGCCGAACGACCTCCAGGCGCTGCTGGCCGGCCTCGACATCGGGGTGATGGCGCTCGACGAGGCGAGCGGCCTGCTCACGCCGGCTGGGCCCTTGCCGCAGTGGCTCGACGGGCTCGAGCTCGACCGGCCCTTCCTCGCGCTCGTGTCGTCGGTCGATCAACCCCAGGTGCGCCGGGCGCTCGCGACGACGGGGCGCCTCACCCTCGAGCACGGGCTGTGGGTGGGCAGCCTCGAGCTCCACGTCCGCACGAGCGTCGCCTCGACGTCGACTGGCACGCGCAGCCTCGCGCTCCAAGACGTCACCGCGGCCCGGCACGACGCGCGGCAGTGGCGCGAGCTCGAGGCCTGGCTCGTCACCATGGCCGAGACGCTGCCCTTCGACTTCTTCATCTTGGACCGTGACGGCCGCTTCCTCCTCCAGAACCCGGCCTCGGTGAAGCGCTTCGGCTCCGCCTTCGGCCGCACCTTCTTCGAGCTCGAGCTGCCCGACGCGATGAAGGAGAGCTTCTTGCGCGCCGCCTCCCGCGCCCTCGACGGCGAGCAGGTGCGAGAGGAGCGGAGCTGGCTGGTGGGCGGCGTGGAGCGCTCCTTCTCCCAGTCGATGTCGCCGGTGCGCGACGGCGAGGTGGTGGTGGGCGTGCTCGGCATCGACATCGACATCACCCCGCTCAAGCAGTCCGAGGCGGCGCTGCGGCAGTCGCTCTCCGAGCTGGAGGCGACCCAGGAAGCGCTCGTGCGCCGCAAGCAGTTCGCCGCCCTCGGGGAGATGGCCGCGGTGGTGGCCCACGAGGTGCGCAACCCGCTCGGCAGCATCGCCAACGCCATCTCCCTCATGCAGCGTGGGGTGGTGTCGCCCAGCGAGCAGCCCCAGCTGTGGAAGGTCATCGCCGACGAGACGAAGCGGCTCGATCTCCTCGTCGCCGACCTCCTCGACTTCGTGCGCCCCGTCACCTTGACGCTGAGCCCTCGTCCGCTCGAGCCGCTCCTCGCTCGCGCGCTGCGCCAGACGCTGTGGACGGAAGACGCCGAGAGCGCGGTCTCCACCCGCCTCGAAGGCTCGGCCCCGCCGGTGCCGCTCGACGACCGGCAGCTCGAGCTCGCCTTCGCCAACCTCTTTCGCAACGCGGTGCAGGCGATGAACGGCCGCGGCGCGCTCTCGGTCGACGTCTCCACCGAGGAGGGCGAACGCCAGCGCTGGGCGCGGGTGACGATTCGCGACACCGGCCCGGGCATGCCCAGCGAGGTGAAGGAGCGCCTCTTCGAGCCCTTCGTCACCACCCGCGCGAGCGGCCACGGGCTCGGCCTGGCCATCGTGCGCAAGGTGGTGGAGCAGCACCACGGCGAGGTGAGGTTCGAGAGCGTTCCCGGAGAGGGGACGACCTGGGTCGTACGGCTCCCGGTGGGCGAGTGAAGACGCCAGGCCGGTGGCTCATCGACACCTCGGAGTGGCCCATCGTCGTGCACGCGGTGGAAGGCACCCTCACCGACAAGCAGCTCGACGAGTACCTCAAGGCGGCCTCGTCGCTGATGGAGCGCGAGGGAGACTACTTCGCAGTGATGGACGCCTCGCACATCGGCAGCGTCTCGGCGTCGATGCGTTCCCGCATCGCGGCGTGGCAGCGCCAGTACCGGCCCGTCGTCGAGAAGCGCTGCCGGGGCGTGGTGTACGTGTTGGCCACCCCACTGCTGCGCTTCATTCACATGACCATCCTCCTCGTCACTGGCCTGGCGGTGCCCTACGTCGTCTGCTCGACCCGTGACGAAGGCCTTCGCTGGGCGAGGGAGCGGCTGGGGGAACATTCCTGAGACATGGCTCGCGCGGCTGCGCTTGCAGAACGCCCTGGGTGTTTGGTTAAGGTTCGCGCCTTCGCGCCAATTTCGGCGCGGCTCCACCCTGAGGAAGCTCGATGCCCACCAATCGCGTCTCTGGTCCCAAGACTCCGGCCGTCAACACCACCCCTGGCGGCGGCCGCGTCATTCGCCCGATGTACGGCGTCTTCATTCGCGACAACCTCGCCAAGTTCCGCAACGAGCTGCAGGTCACCATCGACGACACCAACAAGGCCATCAAGGAAGGCCACCCGCGCCAGAAGGCCGTCTTCGGCGACGGCGTGCTCCAGGGCACGGAGGTCACCAAGGCCAAGGCCGCCGTGAAGGACCTCGAGAAGGCGCTCAAGGCGCTCAAGCCGGTGTTCCCGGGCCTCGGCGCCGCACCGAAGACGCCCGCCTCCGAGACCTCGCGCAACATGGGCCGGCCAGCCGGGCCGATCGCGATGTACGGGGTGGTCTTCCGCGACGACCTCTCGCGCTTCCGCACTCAGATCAGCAACGTCATCGCCGACATCAAGGCCGGCATGAACACCCTCAAGCCGGCCGAGAAGGCCGAGGCGAAGAAGGCGCTCACCTCGCTCCAAGCCGCGCTGAAGGATCTCGGCAGCGCCGCCGGGAACTGGAACTGATCAGCCGCGACACGGCCGACCACCCTTCCACACGTCGAACATGCGCGCGGGCTCGAGCGAGAGAAGAACGCTCGGGCCCGTCGTGCTGCTGAGGCTCGAGATGGCGACGACTCCCAAGAAGCCCAACCGCAAGAAGGAGCGGGAAGAGGAGCTGGCCGCCCGGCTCCCGTCGAGCTGGCGCGCCAGCCTCGGTGATGATGCGCTCGCTCGCGCGGTGACGGCCGACGACCTCCGCACCTGCCGGCCGGTCTACGCGGTGTGGGAAATCACCCTGAAGTGCGACCTCAAGTGCGCGCACTGCGGCTCCCGCGCGGGGAAGGCGCGGCCCGACGAGCTGTCGACCGCCGACTGCAAGAGCCTCATCGAGCAGCTCGCCCGGCTCGGCTGCCGCGAAGTCACCATCATCGGCGGCGAGGCCTACCTGCGGAAGGACTGGGTCGAGCTGATCCGTCACGTGCGCGCGCAGGGCATGGACAGCACGATGACCTCGGGCGGGCGAAACCTGAGCGAGGAGCGGGTCGCCGCCGCCGCCGACGCGGGCCTCCAGGGCGTCAGCATCAGCATCGACGGGCTCGAGGACACCCACGACCGGATTCGCGGCTTCAAGGGCAGCTGGCAGGCGGCGATGGCCGCGGTCGAGCGGCTGAAGCGGCACGGCATCACCGTGGGCTGCAACACGCAGATCAACGCGCTCTCGTGGCGGCAGCTCCCGAAGGTGATGGACGACATCATCGCGGCAGGCGCGACGCACTGGCAGGTGCAGCTCACGGTGGCGATGGGCAACGCGGTCGACCACCCCGAAATGCTGCTCCAACCCTACGAGCTCGACGAGCTGTACCCGATGCTGGCCGAGCTGTACCTCGAGGGCCTCGACCGCGGCCTCTTGATGGTGCCGGGAAACAACATTGGCTACTTCGGGCCCTACGAGCACCTCTGGCGCGGCGGGCACGACGGGCGGGGCCACTGGCTCGGCTGCAACGCTGGGCAGAACACCATCGGCATCGAGGCCGACGGCACCATCAAGGGCTGCCCGTCGCTGCCGACGAAGGGCTACACCGGCGGCAACATTCTCGAGCGTTCGCTGGAAGACATCTGGGTGAACGCGCCCGAGCTCAACTTCACTCGCGACCGCACGGTGAACGACCTCTGGGGCCACTGCGCGAGCTGCTACTACGCCGACGTCTGCCGCGCCGGCTGCTCCTGGACGACGCAGGTGCTCCTCGGCAAGCCGGGCAACAACCCGTACTGCCATCACCGCGTGCTCGAGCTGAAGAAGCAGGGCCTCAAGGAGCGGGTGGTGAAGGTGAAAGACGCGCCTGGCACCTCGTTCGACGAAGGGCTCTTCCAGCTCATCGAGGAGCCGTTCGAGGCTCCCGTCACGCCCAGGCCGCCGTCCACCATCGCGGCCCCGCGCGGCCTCAAGCTCCCGGTGACGCCATGACGAAGGCGAGGGTGCATCTCGGGCCCGATGGGTTGCCCGCGCCGAAGTTTCCCCGCGTGAAAGGGCGCTTGCCGCCTGCGCTCGAGCGCTGCCCCGGCTGTGGGCACCACCTCTTTGCGAGCGCCAAGAAGTGCGTGCACTGCAGTGGGAACCTGCTCGAGCTGAAGAAGCAGCAGCTGGTGGCCTATCGGGCGGCGCAGCGGGCGGCGAAGACGCTCAAGAAGTTGTTCGGCTGAACCCGAGCGCTCAGGAGTTGCGGATTGCGTAGCGGAAGAAGGCGTACACGCCAAACGCCACCACCACTGCCACGAAGATGAGTGTCGACCGAGCAAAGAGCCTCCGACCTTCGCGGCGGGCGGCACTCTCGGCAGCGTCCATGAAGGGAATCGCCTCGCGCAGGGGCAGCCACCGGTCGTCGAGCCACACCAGGTCGGTGCTCTTGAGTGAACCGTTCCGCAGCCGCTCATCGACGACGGGCCCCTCGAGCACCACCTCCATCGAATCGACCTCGCGAACCTCGCCGGCGTACGACATGCCGACGTCGATGAAGTTTGGGTGTCCGTTCGTGTAGTTGGTGATTTCGAGTTTCTTGGCCCGCTGGCCAGGGGTGAGAATGCGAACGCGGTAGCTCATGTGGCGACTCCGAGGTGTGGGGTGAGCCGCCCCTCACTGCCTCCGTCACGCCGGTCTAACCATCTGGAATTGCTCGGATCGAGGTCCCGCAGGCTGCACGGGAGCGGGTGGAGCGTCCGCTCGGTCGGCGAGGCACAGCACGCCAACTCACGCGGCTGAGGGAGGCTCCACCGCCCGGGCCGCCCCGCGCTCCCGACCCAGCGTCTTCCGGAGCACCTGCACCAGTTGTTCGCGCTTGAGCGGCTTGGGGAGAAAGTCGTTCATGCCCGCGGCGAAGCAGGCCTCGGCCTCCTCCTTCATCACCGAGGCGGTGAGGGCGACGATGGGCAGCTTTCGCAGCCGAGGTTCCTGGCGCAGGCGACGGGTCGCCTCGAAGCCGTCCATCTCCGGCATGTGACAGTCCATCAACACCAGGGAGAAGGACCGCGTGCTCGCGAGCTGCACGGCCTCGACGCCGGTCGACGCGCGGGTGACCTTCAGCCCACACTTGAGCAGCAGCCCTTCGGCGACGGCGAGGTTGATGGGGTTGTCGTCGACGACGAGCACCTCTTCACCGTGGCCCTCGAAGGCGACGAACTCTTCGGGTGGGAGCTGCTCGATACCGCTCGTCTGCGGCGCCTTGACGACGACCGTGAAGGTGCTGCCCTTGCCGGGGGCGGAGTCGAGGGTGAGCCGGCCGTGCATCAGCTCGAGGAGCCGCGCGCTGATGGCGAGGCCCAGGCCCGAGCCTCCGAAGCGGCGCACCGTCGACGACTCGACCTGCTGGAACGGGCGAAAGAGCCGGCGTTGTCCCTCGGCGGCGATGCCGATGCCGGTGTCCTTCACCCGCAGCACCAGCTCGTCGTCGTGCCAGCTCGCCTGGACCTCCACCGTGCCGGCCGGGGTGAACTTCACCGCGTTGCCGACGAGGTTCGCCAGCACCTGCTTGAGCCGGGTCGGGTCTCCGAGCACGTTCGCCGGCACCGACGCGTCGACGTCTCCGCTGAGGATGAGGCTCTTCTCGCGCGCCAGCCCGACGAAGAGCGCGAGGGTGTCGGAGACGCAGGCGCGAATCGAGACTGGAATGTGCTCGATGCTCACCTTGCCCGCCTCGAGCTTCGAGAGATCGAGCACGTCGTTGAGCAGGGTGATCATCAGCTCCGAGCTCTTGCGCAGGGTGAGGAGCTGGTCGCGTTGCTCCGGGGAGAGCGGCGACTGGAGCAGGAGCTGCGTCATGCCCAACACGCCGTTCATCGGCGTGCGGATCTCGTGGCTCATGTTCGCGAGGAAGGCGTTGCGCGCACGGGTCGCCGCGTCGGCTTCGGCGGCGACGGCCTTGCGGTGCGCGAGGAAGACGAGGCCCAAGGTGAGCACCGTCGGCGCGAAGAGCACCGCGACGAAGAGCCGCAGCTCGGTCTGGTGTTGATAGGGCCCCTCGAGCGCCCAGCCCTTGACCGAGGCGACGGCGATGACCGACGACGCCAGGGTCGCGATGATTCCCCAGATGATGGTGGGGAGCGTGCCGACGGTGAGTGACATCGCGAGGGGCACCAGCGCGAGGTAGCCCATGGCCACGAGGTCGGCCGGCGCGGTGGCGAGCCCCATCATCAGGAAGACGACGATGTGAATCGCCGCGGTGACGTTCGCGATGGTGAGCGCAGAGGTCGTTCGGCAGGCGCGCACCATCACCGGCGCGAACGCGAGCCAGACGATGACGACGATGGACTGGGTCCTCGCACCGAAGGCGGCGTAGAGCGCGGCGAGCGGTGCGAAGAGCGGAGGCACGCTCGCCCACGAGGCGATCCACACCCGACGGCCCATCAACTCCTGGAGCGGGAGCATCTCGGGCTGGTCGATGAGCCGATCGAGCCGACGGAGCACCGAGCTCACCCAGTGAGGCAGCTCTCCGGGCTGGCGCGAGGGCCCACTGGCGCTCATCAAGTGGATGGCCTGCAGCATCACGGCCAGCCGCGAAGTCGTTGGATCTGGACGAACGGGGTTGGTCGCCAGACCCGGCCGGGTCACTTCCGACCGGGTCCCGATGAACCGTGGTCGTCCTGCGTCTCGCTCGCTGGTCGTCCAGTCGGGCGTCGAGTTCGAGCCTGAAGCCGCGTTCTAGGGCCCGCGTTCGGTTGGGGTGGTGACGATGGCGGTGAACTCCTGCGCGGAGAGGTACTTCGGGCTGTACGCCGCACCTTGATTCGTGAGTTGCCCGACGAAGGAGCGCAAGTGATTGCGGCTCCCGCGCGCGAGGGTGGCGTACACCGCGGACACGTCTGGTTTGGTGGTGCGGCCCGACAGGCGGGCGAGATCGGCGAGGTCGAGGTCTTCGATGGTCGCGCCGACGGTGAACGCGCTCACCACGCTCTTCGTGCCCTCGGCGACCAGCTCGTCGTGCAGCTTCTGGAGCGTCACGTTCTCGAACTCACCTTGCCCGCGACCGAGAACGGGGTCGTTCACGCCGTAGGTGATGAGGAGCCCTTTGACGGCGTCGGTGTGGGTCTGCTCGCTCGCGGTGATGTTCGAGAACACCTGAACGCCCCACCGGCCGTTGAGCGTGAGGTAGACGTCGTGGGCGAGCTTCTCTTCCTCTCGAATGAAGCGGAGGTCGTTCTCCTCGTCACTCGTGAGTGCACCGGCGCGCGAGCCCTCGACGGCCGTGACGGGAAGCTCGGTGGTCGTCGCCACGCCACAGCCCAGCGCACCAGTCGTCACCAGCAGCAACCCCAGGAGCCGTCTCATCGTCGAACCTCCAACGGCGGGCGGAATGCCTCGCCTGACGCTGAGAACCCGGCGAGGCCCGAGTCGCTTCTGCGTCAGATCGTCGCAGGCGGAACGTGACTTCGATCAGCTCCGGGGTGCCGGCGCCTCCGACCCTCGGACGCGGCTCGACCGACCTCGACGCCTCGAGTCGCTCACCACGGCCCACCCTTGGCGAAGGCGGCGACGGCGAGCTCGACGAAGGCGCGGGTCTTCGGCGGAGGCCCGAGCAGGTGAACGAGATGCACGTCGGAGCGCAGCCACGCGTCTTCGAGCACTGGCACGAGCGTTCGCCGCTTCAGCTGCTGCGCCACCACGTAGGTCGGTGACCGCACGATGCCGGCACCCTCCTCGGCGAGCCTCAAGAGGAACTGCTCACTCGTCGCGTTGAGCCGGCCCGTGACCCGCAGCGTCTCTCGTCGTCCCTTGCGCTGAACGCCCCAGCTCCCCACCGCCCGCGACGACGAGAGGAGCAGATCGTGCTCGGTGAGCTCGGCAGGCGACTTCGGAGAACCTCTCCGTTCCAGGTACGCCGGGCTCGCGAAGAAGCCGACGGTGAGCGTGCCCAACCGCTTCGCGGTGTGCGTCGTGGTGTCCTCGAGCGGGCCGCCGCGAATGGCGATGTCGATGCGCTCGGTGCCGAGGTCGACCCGCTCGGTGGAGGAGAGCAGCTCGAACCGCACCCGCGGGTACTTGGCGAGATAGCGCGCGACGATGGGCGGCAACACCGCGTCGGCGAAGCTCGGGGTGGTGGTGAGCCGGAGCACGCCCTGCGGCTCTCGTCCACGAGTGCTCAGCTCGGCCGCGATGTCCCTCGCTTCGTCGACGACCCGCGCGAGCCGCTCGAAGGAGGCCTCCGCTTCTTCGGAGAGCGAGAGCGCGCCGGCGCCGACGTTGGTGAGGGGAACACCGAGCACGTGCTGGAGCCGGGCCAACCGGCGGCTCACCGTCGAGCGAGGCACGTTCCGGGCACGCGCGAGCGCCCGCACGCCTCCAGCGCGCACCATGTCCACCAGCAAGGCGAGGTCGTCGAGGGTCTGGCTCACGGTCTGGAGCTTCGCATGACGGGCCCGTCCCATCATCAGGACATCTCGTCTCATTCCTGCCGCCTCGCGCACGAAGATGGGACGCCCTATTCATCTCCCCGCGCCGGCATTCCGCCGGGATTTTCCACAAGGCAGGCACACATGAATCGCAAAGTGGCGTTGGTGACGGGTGGCAACAAGGGCATCGGCTTCGAGATCGCGCGGCAGCTCGGGCAGGCGGGCTTCGTGGTGCTGCTCGGCGCGCGTGAGGTGACGAAGGCGCGCGCGGCGGCCGACGCCTTGACGAAGGAGAAGCTCGACGTTCGCCCGGTCGAGCTCGACGTGACGAAGCAGGCGCACCGTGAAGGCATCGCGGCGTTCATCACCAAGGAGTTCGGCCAGCTCGACGTGCTGGTGAACAATGCCGGCATCAACCTCGAGCCCGCGCGCTCGGGCGCCGAGATGTTCCGCGAGACGTACGAGACGAACGTCATCGCGCCGAACGAGCTCACCCAGACGCTGCTGCCGCTGCTGAAGAAGGCGCCGGCCGGCCGCATCGTCAACCAGTCGAGCATCATCGGCTCGCTCTCGACCATCTCGAGCGACGAGCAGGCCGCGGCCTGGGCGGGTCCGGCGTACGCCTCGTCGAAGTCGGCGCTCAACATGCTCACCGTGCTGCAGGCGACGCGGCTCAAGGGCACCAACGTGAAGATCAACTCCGCGCACCCCGGCTGGGTGAAGACCGAGCTCGGCGGAGAGAACGCGCCGATGGACGTGGCGACGGGCGCGAAGACCGCGGTGGCGCTCGCGCAGCTGCCGGCCGATGGACCGACGGGCAAGTTCTTCCACCAGGGTCAGCCGCTGCCCTGGTGAGCGGCTCCCGAGCGATGGGCGCGAAGACGGCCCTGGCGCTCGCGTGGGCCGCCGGCCGATGGAGAGCGCCTCCCGAACGAGAGGGATGTTTGTCGAGTCCCTCTCGACGGCGCGCGGCGTGCGTCACAAACCGAGTGGGTGATGTCACTGCGCAGGCTGCTGCTCCTCCTCCTCCTCGCCATCGTCGCGTGCGGGCCTGCCGAGCCGCTCGAGCGCGCCGTCGGAGCGCGCGTCCCTCCGGCCCATGGCTGCGACGCGCAAGACGGCACCCGGTGCCTGCTCCCGTGGCCGAACAACGCCTTCACAGTGAAGGACGCGACCACCGAGACGGGGCT
>Ga0268298_10006978_pt1 | contig 10110 bp, 6 predicted proteins | sample WWTPWeurt_MetaG_FD_194462 | JGI IMG/M metagenome (GOLD analysis project Ga0268298, IMG submission 194462) | Activated sludge microbial communities from WWTP in Nijmegen, Gelderland, Netherland - WWTP Weurt | ecosystem: Engineered > WWTP > Aerobic digester > Activated sludge | place: Netherlands... | reverse complement strand
GCCGCTGGCTCGCGATCAGCATTTCCACCGCTTCACCCCGGATTCCAACCGGCCGCCACCCGCCTGCAAAAAATCCTGCCAATGCGGGGCAGGGGTTGGAAAAATGGGTTTTTCTACAGCCTCGTTATGCCACCGCCATCAATCTCAGGGAACAGAACATGCCTCAACAAGGCCTCGTTGTTTTCGCCAAGAGCAAGAAGCGTGTCTCTGCCTTCTACCAGCAGACGCTGGGCCTTGAAGTCATCGAATCGGACTCGTCTCACGATCTTCTCCGGAACAAAATCTACGAGCTAGTGATTCACACCATCCCACGGAAGTACGCCGCAGGAATCACCATCACGAAGCCGCCGGAACCAAGAGAAGAAACGCCCTTCAAGCCTACCTTCGTCGTCAACAGCCTGGCGCAGGTTCGCAGCGCAGCCGAGGCTACAGGCGGCTACCTCAAGCCCGAGGCTGGAGCCTGGCACTTTCGCGGCCATATCGTCCTTGACGGTTGGGACCCCGAGGGCAACATTGTTCAGTTCAAACAGGCTGAGTAGTTGCTCGGTCAAAGGTGTGCCACACCATGCCGCACGCAGTGCCGCCTACCCCTCGTTCAACCGGACCCGCTACGGCAAGCGCCGTAAGCCCGCCGTGGGAGCCCTGCAGGACCCCCAACGGCAAACTCAACACCTTCAGCTCTTACACCACTCGGCGGGACGCCGCCCGTGAGAACGCGTGCCTCGACTAATGGCTTGGCCAGATGCCAGGAAAGACATTGGCAGTCTTGACTAGTGCATTGACGCGACGTACGCAAATCCGTACCGTTACGACTTCGCCTGTAGGAGATCGAACATGGCAGCCCTTACCGCGACCGAAGCTCGCGCCAACCTATACCGCCTCATCGACCAGGCGGCCGAATCACATCAGCCTATTCTCATCGCAGGGAAGCGGGCTAGTGCGGTTCTGCTCTCAACCGAAGACTGGGACGCTATTCAGGAGACACTCTATTTGCTCTCTGTTCCTGGCATGCGCGAATCAATCAAGGAAGGTATGGCCGAGCCTCTCGACAAGAGTACCCAGGACCTTGAGTGGTGAGTTGGCACGTCGTCTATTCGAAGCACGCGCAGAAGGACGCCAAGAAGCTCGCTCTGGCGGGCCTCAAGGACAAAGCGCTGGATCTGTTGGCGGTGCTCGCTGCCGATCCGTTCCAGAATCCGCCACCCTATGAAAAGCTCGTCGGCGACCTTGCCGGCACCTACTCGCGACGCATCAACATTCAGCACCGTTTGGTCTACGAGGTCTTTGCCAAGGAGCGCATTGTCCGCGTCCTTCGCATGTGGTCGCACTACGAGTAGAGGCCAATCGGGCATGGGCCGGCTATTAACCTTCACCGTCCGGCGGACAGCACCCGGAGTCAGTCCGGCCGAAAATACGAAGCCCCCGACTGGCGGGGGCTTCGAGCGTGAAGCGCGAGACGCTTACATGCGGGCGATCATGGCGTCGCCGAAGGCGGAACAGGACAGCTCGTTGGCGCCTTCCATGAGGCGGGCGAAGTCGTAGGTGACCTGCTTGTCGCCGATGGCCGCTTCCATGGACTTGATGACCAGGTTGGCGGCTTCGACCCAGCCCAGGTGGCGCAGCATCATTTCGGCGGAGAGGATGAGGGAACCGGGGTTCACCTTGTCCAGGCCGGCGTACTTGGGCGCGGTGCCGTGGGTGGCTTCGAAGCAGGCGTACTTGTCGGAGATGTTGGCCCCCGGCGCGATGCCGATGCCGCCGACCTGGGCGGCCAGGGCGTCGGAGATGTAATCGCCGTTCAGGTTGGTGGTGACGATGGTGTCGTACTCCGCCGGGCGCAGCAGGATCTGCTGCAGGAAGGCGTCGGCGATGGCGTCCTTGACGACGATTTCACGGCCGGTATTGGGGTTGGTGAAATGACACCACGGGCCGCCGTCGATGGGCTCGGCGCCGAATTCCTTCTGGGCCAGCTCGTAGGCGGCGTCACGGAAGAGGCCTTCCGTGAATTTCATGATATTGCCCTTGTGCACGATGGTCACCGATTTGCGGTCATTGGCGACGGCGTACTTGAGGGCTGCGCGCACCAGGCGCTGAGTGCCTTCGACGGAAATCGGCTTGATGCCGATGCCGGAGCTTTCCGGGAAGCGGATCTTCTTGACGCCCATTTCGTCCTGCAGGAACTTGATGACCTTCTTGACGCCTTCGGAGCCGTTGGCCCACTCGATGCCGGCGTAGATGTCTTCGGTGTTCTCGCGGAAGATGACCATATTGGTCAGTTCCGGGTGCTTGAGCGGGGACGGCACGCCCTTGAAGTACTGCACCGGGCGCACGCACTGGTAGAGGTCCAGTTCCTGGCGCAGGGCCACGTTGAGGGAGCGGATGCCGCCGCCCACCGGGGTGGTCATGGGGCCCTTGATGGAGACGGAGTATTCCTTCAAGGCATCGAAGGTTTCCTTGGGCAGCCACTCGTCGGGACCGTAGAGGCGGGTGGATTTTTCGCCGGCGTAGACTTCCATCCAGTGAATCTTCTTTTTGCCCCCGTAGGCCTTGTCGACGGCGGCGTCGATGACCTTGATCATCACCGGCGTGATGTCGATGCCGATGCCGTCACCTTCGATGAACGGGATGATGGGATTGTCCGGGATGGCCTGCCCCGGGACGATTTTCTGACCACCTTGCGGAACCTTGATGTGCGACATATCCACTCCATTTGCGTTGTTTTGGACGACCTGGGTTTGCGTCAGTATCCCTTGCGGGCGATGCCGGGAGAGGGTTGTCCTGCGCCCCGCACGAGCGGGGATTATGCGGCAAACCCGGCGCCTCTGTCAGCCTAGGCCATTGGACTTAACACCAAAGAAGCGGGCCCGGTGAAGCGGGTTTTCGCTTCCACCGGACCGAAGTCGCCGGGCACCCGGGCACGCCATGGACGGCGGCCAGGGCGCCCACGGGCGCTCAGGCGCTGAAGGCCTTCAGCACCGCGTTGAGCGTCGGGCTGGGCCGCATGACGGCCTTGCACTTCTCGGCGTCGGCGCGGTAGTAGCCACCGATGTCCGCCGGCTTGCCCTGCACCATCTTGAGCTCGGCGATGATCTGCCCTTCGCTCTCGCTCAGGCTGCTGGCCAGGGGTGCGAAGTGGGCGGCCAGGGCCTTGTCCTCGCCCTGCTCCGCCAGCTCCTGGGCCCAGTACATGGCCAGGTAGAACTGGGAACCGCGGTTGTCCAGTTCGCCGGTCTTGGGCGAGGGCGACTTGTTGTTGTCGAGGAGCTTGCCTGTGGCGGCGTCCAGGGTCTTGGCCAGGAGCTTGGCGCGGGGATTGTTTTCCTTGATGCCCAGTTCCTCCAGGGACACGGCCAGGGCCAGGAATTCGCCCAGGGAATCCCAGCGCAGGTGGTTCTCCTGCACCAGTTGCTGCACGTGCTTGGGGGCCGAGCCGCCGGCGCCGGTCTCGTACATGCCGCCGCCGTTCATGAGGGGAACGATGGACAGCATCTTGGCCGAGGTACCCAGCTCCATGATGGGGAAGAGGTCGGTGAGGTAGTCGCGCAGGATGTTGCCGGTGACCGAGATGGTGTCGAGGCCGCGGGCAACGCGCTCCAGGGTGAAGCGCATGGCGCGCACCTGGGACATGATCCTGATGTCGAGGCCGGTGGTGTCGTAATCCTTGAGGTAGGTCTCGACCTTCTTGATCAGCTCGTTTTCGTGGGGACGATAGGGATCGAGCCAGAAGACGGCGGGGGTGCTGGAATTGCGGGCGCGGGTGACGGCCAGCTTGACCCAGTCGCGGATCGGCGCGTCCTTGACCTGGCACATGCGCCAGATGTCGCCGGCTTCCACGTTCTGGGTAAGCAGCACTTCACCACTGTCGATATCGACGATGTTGGCGATGCCGTCTTCGGCAACCTCGAAGGTCTTGTCGTGGGAGCCGTATTCCTCGGCCTGCTGGGCCATGAGGCCGACGTTGGGCACCGTGCCCATGGTCTTGGGATCGAAGTTGCCGTGCCATTTGCAGAAGTTGATCATCTCCTGGTAAATGCGGGCAAAGGTCGATTCCGGCATGACGCACTTGCTGTCGTACTGCTTGCCGTCGGCACCCCACATCTTGCCGCCCTGGCGGATCATGGCCGGCATGGAGGCGTCGACGATGATGTCGTTGGGCGAGTGGAAATTGGTGATGCCCTTGGCCGAATCGACCATGGCCAGACGCGGCCGGTGTTCCTGGCAGGCGTGCAGGTCGCGGATGATCTCGTCGCGCTTGGATTCCGGCAGGGCCTTGATCTTCTCGTAGAGGTCCACCATGCCGTTATTGACGTTGATGCCCAGTTCGTCGAAGGTCTTGCCGTGCTTCTCGAAGGCATCCTTGTAGTAGATCTTGACGCAGTGGCCGAAGACGATGGGGTGCGAGACCTTCATCATCGTCGCCTTGACGTGCAGCGAGTAGAGGATGCCGGCCTCGCGGCAATCTTCCAGAGTCTGCTCGTAGAACTCGCACAGCGCCTTCTTGCTCATGAACATCGAATCGATGATCTCGCCTGCGAGCAGGGAGAGCTTGGGCTTCAACACCGTGGTCTTGCCGCCCTTGGCGATCAGTTCCATGCGCACCGAGCGCGGCTTGTCGAGGGTCATCGACTTTTCGCCGTGGTAGAAGTCACCGTGTTCCATGTGGGAAACGTGGGTCTGGGACCACTGCTTCCATTCGCCCATGGAGTGCGGACGCTTCTTGGCGTAATTCTTGACGGCCATCGGCGCGCGGCGGTCCGAGTTGCCTTCGCGCAGCACCGGATTGACGGCGGAACCCAGACACTTGCCGTAGCGGATCCTGAGCGCCTTGTCGGCCTCGCTGGCGGGGTTTTCCGGGTAGTCGGGCAAGTTGAAGCCCTTCTCCTGCAGTTCCTTGATGCAGGCCTTCAACTGGGCCACGGAGGCGCTGATGTTGGGCAGCTTGATGATATTGGCGTCGGGCTCCAGCGTCTTCTTGCCCAGTTCCGCCAGGGTGTTGGGCACCCGCTGTTGCTCGCTCAGAAATTCGGGAAACTCGGCCAGCACACGGGCAGATACGGAAATGTCGGCCTTTTCTATGTCGATCCCGGCCGGACCGGTGAAGGCGCGGACCACGGGAAGGAAGGCACAGGTCGCCAGGAGCGGCGCCTCGTCCGTGAGGGTATAAATGATCTTCGACTTCCCAGTGGCCATGCTTACCTCGGAATAGTGGTCAGGTGAGCTGCCCGCAAGGCAGAGACGGGCAGCGGAAAGGGCGGGCCGGGCACGGCGGCGCCCGAGGCTTTTTTCTGCATGCAGAATTATACGGGGGCAACTTTCCCCAGCCTTACAGCGGATCAAACTTTTCCGCCAAGGCACGCTTTTCGCGAACGCTCCCCCGCCCCTTTGCCGGACCCGACGGGCGAAGCCGGCGATGCCCGCCCGCGTCGCCCGCGAAAACAGTGGTTACGGACGGCAAATGACACAAGCGGCGCAGAAAAGCGCTATTCTTCTACGGAGCACGGGGCGTGGAGTCATCGGCCGCCGCCTGCTGAACCACGAGAGGCGATACCGCGTCGCCGGGCCACCCCCAGCGACGGGAGGAATACTGGATGACACGTCCATGACGTCAAAAACCGCCGGCACAACCTGGCAGCAAATGGTCGATCACCTCCCGACCGGCGCGGCGCTGCTGGGCGGCGATCTGCGCATTCTCCATATCAACGAACGCCTGCTCGCCGACATGGATCGCAGCAGCGCCGAAGTCATCGGGTGTTTCCTGCCGGACCTGGTCGGTCGGCGCATCGCCACGCCGGGACGGGCGGAGGACTTCCCCGCCGGCAAAAAGCAGCGCTACGAATTGCTGACGCCACACCGCCGCCACCGCGTCGAGGCCAGCCTGGCCCCCCTGCCGACCACCCCGCCGACTTTCCTGTGGATGGTGCACGACGTTTCGGTCACCGACGACGGCGCCATCAGCGGCCTGGAAGCAAGCGAGACGGGCTTTTCCCTCGCCCTCAAGGGGGCGGCGGACGGCATCTGGGAGTGGAATCCCGTCACCAAGAATCTCTTCCTCTCGCCGCGCCTGCTCAACATCCTCGGCTATCCCCAGGATTTTGCCGTGAAGACCACCGACGAGTGGCTGGATCTGGTTCACCCGGAGGACCGGGCCAAGTACAGCGACGCCAACACCCGCCACCTGCGCGGCAAGACGCCGCATTTCGAGTGCGAGTATCGCATCCGCCGCGCCGATGGCACCTGGGCCTGGGGCCTGTCGCGGGGCATCGCCCATTTCGACGAAGACGGCGTGGCCCGGCGCATGGCGGGTTCCATTACCGACATCACCGACCGTAAACAGCAGGAGGAAACGATCCAGTTCCTCGCCACCCGGGACAGCCTCACCAGCCTGGCCAATCGCTTCCTCCTGGCCGAGCGGCTGACCGAACTGCTGGCCCGGGCGCGGGACGATGGCAGCAGCGTGGCGGTGGTCTACCTCGATCTCGACTTTTTCAAGAACATCAACGACTCCATGGGGCACCAGGCAGGGGACAAGGTGCTGATCGAAGTGGCACGGCGCCTGCGGCAGGAATTTCCCGACCCGGCCGTGGTGGCGCGCCAGGGGGGCGACGAATTCATCGTCGTCATTCCCGAGGCGCCGGACCTCGCCCAGGTAGGCGGGCGCATCGGCCGCCTGCTGGAAAACCTGCGCCGCCCCATCGCCATGATCAACGGCGAACTCTCGGTGCGAGCCTCGGCCGGCATTGCCTTCTTCCCCCACGAGGGCGACGACGCCGTGGCCCTGCTCAAGAATGCGGACCTCGCCCTCTACGCCGCCAAGGAGCGGGGGCGTGGCCAGTTCGCTTTTTTCAGCAGCGATATGGCCGAGCACGCGCGGGAGCGGATGTCCCTGGAAAGGTATCTGGCCGTCGCCGCCGAAAAGGGGGAGTTCTGTCTGAACTTCCAGCCCCAGGTGGAGCTCCCCGGCGGCCGCATCGTCGCCTGCGAGGCGCTTCTGCGCTGGCGCCACCCGGAGCTGGGGGCCGTGAGCCCCGGGCGCTTCATCCCGGTTGCCGAGACCTCGGGGCTCATCATCCCCATGGGGGCCTGGGTTCTCGACCAGGCCTGTCGCCAGGCGGCGATCTGGCGCGATGCGGGATTCCGGCTCCCCGTGGCGGTCAACCTTTCCGTCGCTCAACTCACCCATTCCAACTTCGTGGAGACCGTCCTCGATACTTTCCGCCGCCATCGGCTGACCCCCGATCTGATCGAACTGGAAATCACCGAAAGCCTGCTCATGGACGGCGGCAGCGATGCGCTGGGGGCACTGGACGAACTGGCGCGCCTGGGCATCAGCCTGGCCATCGACGATTTCGGCACCGGCTACTCCAGCCTCGCCTATTTGAAGCGCATGCCCATCGACCGCCTCAAGATCGACCGCTCCTTCGTCAGCAGCGTGCACAGCGACCGCAGCGACGCCGCCGTGGTGCGGGCCATCATCGCCATCGCCCAGGAACTCGAACTCCAGGTCATCGCCGAGGGCATCGAATCGGCCGAACAGGCCGAGGCCCTCGCCCGCCTCGGCTGCCGATACGCCCAGGGCTACCATTTTGGCCGCCCCATGAGCGCGGAGGCGCTGGCCGAGCGCCTCTCCAGCCGCTGCCTGCCATAGGGGGCAGGGCAAAGGATTAGAATCCGGGATTAGAATCCGCTTTTTCTCCAGCAGCGGACCTCATGAACATATCCGTCGGCCTCTACGGCACCAGCGCCCATCAAATCGCGCTGGCCATGATCCAGGGATTCAACAAGCACTACAGCCTGTTCCGCCAGACTTGCCGCGATGCCAAGGTGCGCTTCGAAGAGGGAGACTGGCTGGGGGTGCATCGTGCGGTACGGGAGCGGATTCGTTTCTACGACGACCGGGTGGACGAATGCGTCGAACGCCTGCGCACCGAGTTCGACACCGGCAAGGTCGACGAAGGCACCTGGCAGCAGGTCAAGCTCCTGTACATCGGTCTGCTCCTCAACCACAAGCAGCCGGAACTGGCCGAGACCTTCTTCAATTCCGTCACCACCAAGATTCTCCACCGCAGCTATTTCAACAACGATTTCATCTTCGTCCGCCCGGCAGTGTCCACCGAATACATCGAGGGGGACGGCGAGCCCACCTACCGCTGCTATTACTCCCACCCGGAGGGACTGCGCGGCGTGGCGCGGCAGATCTTCCTCGACTTCAAGTGGAATCGGGAATTCGCCAACCTGGACCGGGACGTGGAATCCCTCTACCGCATGGCGGCGAGCTTTCTCAACGGCATGCCGGCCCGGGAAGTGAATTTCCAGATTCAGACCCTTTCCTCGGCCTTCTACCGCAACAAGGCGGCCTACGTCATCGGCAAGTGCATCAACGGGCAGCACGAATACCCCTTCACCATTCCCGTGCTGCACGACGCGAACGGCAAGCTGGTTCTCGACACCATCCTGCTCGACGCCTGGCGCATCGGCCTGCTCTTCTCCCTCTCCCGCGCCTACTTCATGGTCGAGATGGACGCCCCCTCGGGCTACGTGCAGTTCCTGCGCTCCATCATGCCGGGCAAGCCCCGCTCCGAGATCTACACCATGCTGGGCCTGGGCAAGCAGGGCAAGACCATGTTCTTCCGCGACATGATCTACCACCTGCACCACTCCGAAGACGACTTCATCATCGCCCCCGGCATCCGCGGCCTGGTCATGCTGGTCTTCACCCTGCCCTCCTACCCCTACGTCTTCAAGATCATCAAGGACGTCTTCGGCAGCTCCAAAGAGATGGACCACGCGACGGTCAAGCGCAAGTACATGATGGTCAAGCAGGTGGACCGGGTGGGCCGTATGGCCGACACCCTGGAGTTCTCCAATGTCGCCTTCCCGGTCAGGCGCTTCACCGAAGAACTGATGGAGGAACTGCGCACCCTGGCCCCCTCCACCTTCGAAATCGCCGGCGACAGCATCATCATCAAGCACCTCTTCATCGAGCGGCGCATGGAGCCCCTCAACATCCACCTGGAGAAGATGGAGCGCACCAACAACATCGAGGGCCTGGAGCACGCCATCCGCGAATACGGCAGCGCCATCCGTGAATTGGCCCAGGCCAACATCTTCCCCGGCGACATGCTGTGGAAAAACTTCGGCATCACCCGCTACGGCCGGGTCGTGTTCTACGACTACGACGAAATCGAATACATGACGGATTGCAATTTCCGCAAGATTCCGCCCGCCCCGGATTTCGAAACCGAGATGTCCGGCGAGGTCTGGTACACGGTCCGGAAGAACGACGTCTTCCCCGAAGAGTTCAGCACCTTCCTCCTCGCCTCGCCGGTGCTGCGCAAGGTGTTCATGAAACACCACGCCGACCTGCTCTCCCCCGCCTTCTGGCAAGAGTCCCAGCGCAAGATCCGCGAAGGGCACGTGGAAGACTTCTTCCCCTATCCGCAGGAACTGCGCTTTTGCAACGGGGCGGGCACGCCGGGCGGGACGTAGGGGCCGAGAAGGGAGCGTTCGGCATCCCCGACTGTCCCAAGAGGAACCGGGCCATTCGGTGGCTCCACGGTCTGGCCGCTTTTCTGAACCCATGGTTTCCGCGCTGGAGGCGCGGCCGTACTTTCTTTTGGGTGGCAAAAAGAAAGTAGCCAAAGAAAAAACCACCCCTGGGTCGGAGGCCCCCTGCGGGGGCTTCCCTGCGCTACTCGGGGCCTTGGGCGTCTCGCTAAACTCGCCCCCTTTGGGGGCTCAGACAACGCGAGCCGACTTCCCCCAAGCCCCCTGCGTTGCTCGGCTCCTCTCAAGGGGCCCAAATACGGCCGGGCTGAAACAGTCAGTCGCATTTCACCCACGCTCCAGACTGAGGCTGCCAGAGAAGGCGCACATCAGTCCGTTCCCGGACGACCTTCCCCCCATGGAAGACGCTGAGCAACGCAGGGGTTCCGGGGGCCTTCGGGTCGCGTTGTCTGAGCCCCCGCAGGGGGCGAGTTTAGCGACCCGCCCGGATGCCCGAGTAGCGCAAGGGACCGGGCAACGCCCGGCGTCGACCCTGGGGTCGCCTTCTCTTTGGTGACTTTCTCTTGGCGAGACAAGAGAAAGTCACACGCCCTCAGGGCGGAACCC
>Ga0268298_10006976_pt1 | contig 10113 bp, 9 predicted proteins | sample WWTPWeurt_MetaG_FD_194462 | JGI IMG/M metagenome (GOLD analysis project Ga0268298, IMG submission 194462) | Activated sludge microbial communities from WWTP in Nijmegen, Gelderland, Netherland - WWTP Weurt | ecosystem: Engineered > WWTP > Aerobic digester > Activated sludge | place: Netherlands... | reverse complement strand
TCACCAGCGATCTGGGACACGGCAAGTTCGACGGCGCCAACCTGGTCGGCAACTTCGAGAATCTCAATCCCGCCAACACCTACTGGACCAAGCACTACGATCTCTGGTCGAGCGTGGATACCGAAAGCGAGCGCTTTCTGGAATTCGAGGCCTGGTGGGGCGGGCACGTCAACCTCAACGCCGAGGAAATGCAGTGGATCGTCGATCAACTGTTCATCGGCAACCGGCTGGCCACCGCCGAAATCGTCACCAGCGACGGTGTGCGCATCGACTTGCGTAACATCCGCTCGCCGATCCTCTGCTTCTGCTCCAAGGGCGACAACATCACTCCGCCGCAACAGGCGCTGGGCTGGATCGTCGATCTCTACGAAAAAGACGACGACCTCCGCGCCTGCGGCCAGACCATCGTCTACGCCATCCACGAGACCATCGGCCATCTCGGCATCTTCGTTTCCGGCGGCGTGGCGCGGAAGGAACATCAGGAGTTCGCTTCCAACATCGACCTGATCGACGTGTTGCCGCCCGGCTTGTACGAGGCGGTGATGACGCCCAAGACGGCGGATGCCGTGAATCCCGATTTAATCGGCGGCGACTGGATCGTCCGCTTCGAATCGCGCTCGCTGGCCGATCTGCGGGCTATCGTTCAGCCTAGCCCCGAAAACGAGCGCCGTTTCGCCACCGTGCGGCGGATATCCGAAATCAATCTCGGCCTTTATCGCACGCTGTTCCAGCCGTTCGTCCAGGCGTTCGCCAAGGGCGAGGCTGCCGTCGAACCGCCGTATCGGATCAAGCCTGCCGAACTGCCCCACATGCTGTTCTCGGATCGCAACCCGCTGATGCAGCAAATCGCCCAGTTGGCCGGGCAAGTCCGAGAACAACGGCAAGCCGTCGCGCCCGACAACCCGCTGCTCCAGTGGCAAGCCATAATCTCGGACGGGATGATCGCCGCCCTCGACGGCTGGCGGGATCTGCGTGACCGCAGCCTGGAGCAGATCTTCCTGGCGATTTACAGCGCCCCGCTGCTGCAAGCGCTGGTCGGGTTGCAAGCGTCGGACGAATCCCCGCGCCGGCGTCCCGGCGTGGAGCCGGAACGGATCGCCTTCATTCGCCAACGCATGGCCGAACTGAAGGCGCGCATCGCCGAAGGCGGCATCCGGGAGGCAGTGATTCGCAGTCTGGTCTACATCGGCATGGCTGGGCCGGGGGTGGACGAACGAGCCTTCAACGAATTGCGCCAGATGCGCGCCGAACACGGTGGCTTGACCCTGGAGGAATTCAAGCGGATGTTGCGTGAGCAGTTTTTCGCCTTGCTGCTCGACCGCGACGATGCGCTGGCCGCGATCCCGAAGATGTTGCCCGCCGACCCGGCCATTCGGGCCGAAGCGCTCAAGCGAATCCGCCAAGTGGTACTCGCCGTCGGCGAACCAGCCGGCGAGCGGGCGGAGCGGTTGGCCGAGATCGAGACGCTGTTCCAAGCCAGCGAACCGGCCCAGTTGAATTCGAGCGAAGCCGGTTGATCGGCATCGACAAGAGGACCGAATTTCATGGAACGCCAGCACGAAAAATACGAAAGGCTGATCGCCCGCTGCAAGGCGCTGACTCCTGTGCCGACCGCCGTGGCACACCCCTGCGACGAGACTTCGCTCAAGGGCGCGGTGGAAGCCGCCGAATTGGGCATTCTGCAACCGATCCTGGTCGGGCCGAAAGCCAAGATCGAAGCGGTGGCCGCGCAATTTCAGCTCGATATCTCCGCCTACGAAATATCGGATGCTCCCCATAGCCATGCCGCCGCCGATTTGGCGGTGCAGTTGGCCCGCGAAGGCAAGGCTGAGATGCTGATGAAAGGCAGCCTGCATACCGACGAATTGATGGGCGCGGTGGTACGGACCGCCACCGGACTGCGCACCGAGCGGCGCATCAGTCACGCCTTCATCATGGACGTGCCGAGCTTGGACCGGGCCATCGTCGTCACCGATGCGGCAATCAACATCTTCCCGACGTTGGAAGACAAGGTCCACATCGTCCAGAACGCGATTGATCTCGTGTGCGCCTTAGGTTTCGAGCAACCGAAGGTGGCAATTCTGTCAGCCATGGAAACGGTGAATCCGAAGGTGCAATCGACGATCGAAGCCGCTGCCTTATGCAAGATGGCGGATCGGAAGCAGATCACCGGCGGTGTCCTGGATGGCCCGCTGGCACTGGACAATGCCATCGATCTTGCGGCCGCCCAGATCAAAAAGATCGACTCGCCAGTGGCGGGCCGCGCTGACATCTTGGTCGTGCCGGATCTGGAAGCCGGCAACATGCTGGCCAAGAGCCTGACCTTCATGGCCGATGCTAACGCGGCCGGCATCGTCCTCGGCGCCCGAGTGCCGATCATCCTCACCAGCCGTGCCGATTCGGTGATGACCCGGCTCGCGTCCTGCGCGGTGGCTGCGCTGGTTGCCCAGGCGCGACGGGAAAGCGCCAGCAAGGCGGTGGCCTCATGAGCGATGCGATTTTAGTGGTCGAGGAGTAATACAATAATTATTGCAATCAATAGCATGTCATTGCGGCTGGATCCCGTTAACCTTTTGCGAGGGATTACACTCGACGAGTGTAAAGGACGACACTCCCCGGAGGATGGGTGGAATACTCCTTCTCCGGATAGCGGCAATGGATTTGCCACATCCAGAGAGGGATTCTCCACGATTCCTCTTGATCTAAAGAGACCGTCGTTTTGATCCAGGAGAATGTAGATGAAATTCTTACGTTTTTGCACGACAGCTTTGGTGCTATTACTCGGCGCTACGATTGCTCATGCGCAGGGATTTGAGGAAAAGAGCTTTCCGGCAGGCCCTCCTAAACCGGAAGTGAAGTATCACATGATCGTACCGGAGGGCGTCACTATCACTAACAAGAAAGGTGAGGTATACACGGCGGGCCAGACCGTGTTGGTTCCCGGTGCCAACGTCACAATCCTAGAACCCGCATATGTCAAGGAACAGATGAAGGATCCTACGTTTAAGTCCGGCTTTGTCAACGAGAAGAGCTATTCCGGAATGTCCGAGCAGAAAGTACGCAACTATGCCATCGTCTCGGTGCAAGTTCCCGAAGGCGTCACCGTTCAAGGTCCGAACGGGACCATCAAAGGCCCATCATCAGTGAAGCTGATCGCTGCCAAGGCGGACATGCAAGCCACACCCAATGACACTCCTACTGACGCATGGAGTGCCGCAGGTGGTTGGGTCGGGCGCGGGAACCCATAAAATCGATTTGTATTGCTAGCGATGAAACAACTTGGTCGGGCTAACCCGTAGCAACATGCCCGACCGCTGTTTCGCGGGGTGCCGTTCTCAACCAGGAGAAATCAAATGCTTAAAGGCTTCAAAGTGATGGGTTCGGCCTTGTTGGCGACCTCATTGTTGGTGGGTGGTGTGGCGCTGACGGCGGAAGTTAAGCAGCCGGTCGGCAAGGTCTCGATTCAAGAGAAACAATTCGGGTTGATTCTGGGCGGTAGCACCGGCAGCGGGATGCTGACGTTTCATGGCAAGAAATACCCATTCAAGCTCAAGGGTCTGAGTGCCGGCGCCAACGTCGGCATCTCGAAGATGAGCGCCGTCGGCGCGGTGTACGATCTGAAACAAGTTGCCGACTTTTCAGGCACTTATACCAAGCTCGAATCGAGTGTCGCCCTGGGCGGCGGTGTCGGTGGCCTGCACTTGAAGAATGAGCACGGAGTCATCATGGAGCTGCATTCGCGTACCAAGGGACTGGATATCAATATCGCGAGTATGAGCGGCATCACGATCACAATGAAATAGACACCTGTTTTCGACAGGGTCCGCCTCGTCGCCAACGCGACGGACGGACCCGGTATCAGCACGCTGGACTATCAAATTTCCGCCTGGACGTTCTCCACCCACGAAAAACGACCGCCTGGTACGCCTGGCACTTCCTCAAATCCGTTTCCCGAGGAGCATGACATCATGGCTCTCGACATTCCCCGCCCGCCACTCAAGGGCAAGAAAGCATTAGTCACTGGTATCGCCAACGAGCACTCCATCGCCTACGGTTGCGCCAAGGCGTTCCGCGAGCTGGAAGCGGAATTGGCGATTACCTATCTCAACGAGAAGTCGAAACAGTACGTTGAACCGCTGTCTAAAGCGCTGGATGCGCCGATCTTCATGCCGCTCGATGTCAGCCAGCCTGGTCAGCTCGAAGCACTGTTCGAGGCGATCACGAAACAATGGGGTCGGCTCGATATTCTGGTGCACTCCATCGCCTTCGCGCCCAAGGACGATTTGCAGGGCGGATTGCTGAACTGTTCGGCGGCGGGCTTCGTCAAGGCAATGGATATTTCTTGCCACTCTTTCATTCGCATGGCCAAGCTGGCTGTCCCGCTGATGACCGAGGGCGGCACGATGTTCGCCATGAGTTACCACGGCGCGGCGGAAGTGGTGCCGAATTACAACGTGATGGGGCCGGTGAAGGCCGCGCTGGAATCGGCCTGCCGCTATCTGGCCTACGAACTGGGCCGACAAGGTATCCGAGTCCACGCCATTTCGCCGGGGCCGCTCAAAACGCGTGCGGCGTCGGGATTGAAGGATTTCGATCTGCTGCTCAACGAAGCAGTGGAGCGGGCACCGATCGGCGAGCTGGTGGACATCATGGACGTCGGCTTTACCTGCGCTTTTCTGGCCACGCCCTACGCCCGGCGTTTGACCGGCAGCACGGTGTATGTGGATGGCGGCGTGAACATCATGGCTTGAGGTCGCTCGCGCTCCTCGTCGAACCTCTTGCAAGGAGAACGATCATGGCATTTCGTCTTCTGCAATCTATTTTTTCCGGCTCCAGCCAGCCCGGCAAATTCGACAAGGAGTTGATGCTGAGAGGCATCGAACGAGTGGTGGATGGCACCGATCCCCGCCTGCGGGCCGTGAGCCACTACCGACGCAAGCTGTGGGATCCGGTGGAGCGCGCCATCGACTTCGTGGTGAACTTCGTCAACGCCCTGCCGCCCGCCATCGTGGCCGACCGTCAAGGCTACATGACCGATCCCCGCTTGCGCGCCCTGTTTGCCTCGCCCGACAGCTTGCGGGAAACGCTCAGTTTCAGCGATGGCACCCGCAACTATCTCAAACAGGCGCCCGGTCCCCTGCCAGCGGAACTGTACGCCGGCCTTGGCGCGGTTCGGGTCGAAAAGAACGTGCTCGGCATCGAGATGGACGGGGAAATCCTGCGGCGGGACGTGCCACAAACCATCGTCAATTTCTGCGATCACCGCTTAGTCTTCCTGAACGACAACGAGCAGGACACTCGCCGGGAGCTGATGCGACGCACGGCCGATTACCTGATCGAAACGGCCTTGCATCGCCTGACCGCCAGCCGCGTTCAAAAAACGCAACTGGAACAACAACAGCGCAAATTGCTCCAGCAAAAAGCCAACCTGCTGAAAAAGGCCCAGGTAGGTTTCGAATCCTTGACAGGACCAGCTGCCTCGAAACCGGTCGATCTAGCCACCCTCGAACAGCAGCTTGAGCAGGTCGAAACCGAACTGGGCCAACTGCGTGCCGATACCGCCACGCTCGACAAGCATCTTGCCAAAGTCGCCGCCACCCTGAGCGAGCCGGAAAAATATCTGCGACTGGAGTCGGTCCCGCTCACCCTGGATCACACCAATACCAAGGTGCCGGCTAACTCGCCTCGGATCGCCAACTCGATGACGTTCGAGGAAATCGTGCTGGGGAAAGACCGCCGACTCGCGGCGCTGTTCGTCCGGTTTCCCAGCGGCGAACTGCTGCCGCAACCGGATTTCTTCAAGGAAGCCAACCGTCTGCTGCAATTGGTTCGATGAGGGCTGCTTGAATTCTCTCCAACCTGTTCAGGTAGAACTATTTTTTCCGGAGAAATTTTTATGAGCGACAAAACCAGCCAGAACACCGATCTCGTCGCCGTCATCAAATCCCTGAAGAGTTACCTGCTGGAAAAGGGCCACCGTTTCGAGCGCGGTCCAGCCTACGAGAGTCAGAGCAAAACTTCGTCCAACGTGGCCGAGACGGCACGGCGATACGAAGGAATGGGCTACGCCAAGTACATGCAGATCGGCGATCCGCCGGTCTACGCGATGCTGGGGCGTGGCCATCAGGAGGTGCATGTTTTCCAGCCGCAAGACCCGAAGGTTCGGGAATGGCTGGAGGATGAGCAGAAGGCACTAAACGATCCGGCCATGCGTCAGTACCTGCTGCAAGCCTCCGGCTTGAGCGAGGGTGAATTGCAAGCCGCCCGCAAGCCGCAAGTCTTCCGTATCACCGAAGTGGACGACGTATTCATCCTTACTAGCGAGGATGCTTCGCCAGAACGACGGTGAGTGTTTGTCCTTGGGCGCCGAGTGGAATTTGCGGTCCCCGGCGGGCGATATGGATTGAAGCGACTTGGCCTTCCACAGCGTGGAGGTATGTCCATGCGAAAGAGTTTAGGGGCTTATGGATTGATGTTGCCTCTTTGGCTGATCCCAATGCTCTATGTTGGGGTCACCATCGTTTTTGGCTCGATCTTTCCGCGCTTGGAACACGAATATTTGGCCGTCTACAGCCATGGCATGTCGATCGGTTCAGCCTTGGCGGTATTGTCCGCCATCGCCTCGGGCATGTTGGCGCTGACCGGCGTCGTATTCGCGCTCGCCTTCGTCATGGTGCAATTCAGTGCCGTGGCTTATTCCCCGCGTCTGGTTGCTTGGTTCGGTCGCGATCCGGTGCTTTTTCACGCACTCGGTTTGTTTGTCGCTACTTTCCTGTATGCCATCGCGACGATGATTTGGACGGATCGCGGGGGGAACGGCAAAGTCCCTTTGTTCTCGACCCTGCTGGTCGTGGTCATGCTCATCATCAGCATGATCACTTTTGCCCGGCTGGTGCAGCGGCTCAACGATCTTCAGATCACCAGCGTGTTGTACTTGATCGGCCAGCGAGGGCGCGAGGTCATTCGGGCAATGTTCCCGCGCCTGGATGCACCGACGAGCACCATACCCGAGTCGTGGAGAGCAATGGTCGAGGCAGCCCAGCAACGGCTCGTCACCCAGACGCTGCGCTATTCCGGCGAACCCCTGACCCTTACCCGATTCGAGATCACCGCTCTAGTCCGGCAGGCCCAGGCGACAGATGCCGTGATCGTGCTGGCGTGCGCCGTCGGCGATACCCTGGTTGATAACACCTTGCTGCTGCGCGTGCATGGCGGTCGGGAATTGCTGGCGGAAACCCCGCTCCGAAGGGCGATTCAGACGGCGCGGGAACGCACTTTTGAGCAAGACCCCAAGTATCCGCTGCGCTTATTGGTCGACATCGCGATCAAGGCGCTTTCCCCCGCCATCAACGACCCGACCACGGCAGTCCAGGCCATCGACCAAATCGAGGATTTGCTACTCCGTCTCGGCCGCCGCACGCTCGACGCCGGCTGTGCGATGGACGAGCGGGGCGTTTTGCGCCTCGTTTTCCCAACGCCTACCTGGGAAGACTACCTCGCGCTTGCCTTCGATGAGATTCGTCAATATGGGGTCAGCTCGGTTCAAGTCATGCGCCGGTTGCGTTCAGCCCTTCTGAACTTGGTGGATGCCGTGACCGATGCCGAACGCAAAGCGGTGGTGCGACGGTATCTCGATCATTTGAACTGGGTGATCGAACACTCAGTACTCGACGCCGAGGATCGGATAATGGCCTTGCAGGAAGACCGGCAAGGCTTGGGTCTGTCGCGCCAGCGGGTCGATCCCGAGCGGGACATCGCCGCGAAACACTGATCTAATGATGCGGGTTCCATAAACCGCGTGGGAGATGTGATGCAGCCGAAAGAAGAGTTGACCACCGCGCGCTTGCGGGCTCCGCGCGCTGCCGCCATTGCCGGTATCTTGTTCGCGATCTTGCTGATGGCCGGTCTTGGGTTGATCCGTTTGGCCGTCCCGGCCAATCCATTGGAAGCGGGGGCTTGGCTCCAAACCCGTTTGAATACCGTGGTCCTAGCGTTGAATTTGGTGCCGTTTGCCGGCATCGCCTTTCTCTGGTTTATCGGCGTGCTGCGCGACCGTTTGGGAGAACGGGAAGACCGATTTTTTGCCACCGTCTTTCTCGGCAGTGGATTACTGTTCCTCGCCATGCTGTTTATGTCGGCGGCGATGGTGGGTGGCCTCATCATCGCTTACACGGCGGATCCCAGTCGGATACTCGGCTCCACGACCTTCACCTCCGCTCGCGCGATCGCCTATGAGGTCATGAACATCTACGCGATCAAAATGGCGGGCGTTTTCATGATCGCCACGTCTACCCTCGCGCTTCGCACTCGATTCATCGCCCGCTGGATTGCATTTCTCGGCTACGCCCTAGCACTGCTCCTCCTGCTCAGCAGCCGCTATATCGAGGGGATCTTGCTGGTCTTCCCGCTGTGGGTTCTGCTGATCAGCCTTTATATCCTGATCGATAACCTGCGCCAGCCATCGCCAGCGGTGGCGGCTTCGCCGGAGAAAGAATCATGAGCAAGATCAAAGCCGAAAAAATTCCAGACGAGAATCAGACACCCGAAAAATTGAAGGCCAAGGACTATGAACGAGAACTAACGAAGCTGCACGTCGAGCTGGTCAAGCTGCAAGAATGGGTCAAACACCAGGAACTCAAGATTTGCGTTGTGTTCGAGGGTCGGGACGGTGCCGGTAAGGGTGGCACCATCAAGGCGCTCACCGAACGGGTTAGCCCGCGTGTATTCCGGGTGGTGGCCTTGCCTTCGCCGACCGAGCGCGAGAAATCCCAGATGTACGCGCAGCGCTATATTCCGCATTTCCCGGCGGCCGGCGAAGTGATCATCTTCGACCGCAGTTGGTACAACCGCGCCGGTGTCGAGCGGGTGATGGGGTTTTGTACTGAGGATCAAGCCAAGCGCTTTTTACAGGTTGTGCCCCAGTTTGAAAAGATGATGATCGAATCCGGCATTCTCCTGCTCAAGTACTGGCTCGAAGTCAGTCCCGAGGAGCAGACCCGTCGGCTCGAAGCGCGCATCGAGGATGGCCGCAAGATCTGGAAATTGTCGCCGATGGACCTGCAATCCTACAGCCGCTGGTACGACTATTCGCGGGCGCGCGATGCGATGTTTGCGGCGACCGACACTGCCTGGGCGCCGTGGTACGTGGCGCGTTCCGACGACAAAAAGCGGGCGCGGTTGAACATCATCCGCCACCTGCTGAGCCAGGTTTCTTATGAAGACTTGCCGCGTGAGAGGGTCAAGCTACCGAAGCGGCAAAAGGCTGGCGATTATCAAGAGCCGAATTATCCGTTCAAATTCATTCCCGAAACATGTTGAAGATTCAAGACGAGGAACAAGCTGTTAGTAGGTATGGATCGCTTGCCGTAAAAACTGACGTCCGACCGGTTTCTTCATCAGGGAACCGTTAGAACGACCGCTCTCGCGTGATGCGTGGATCGCTGCGCGTCGGCTCGTGAGAACGGGTATGATGAGCTGATGAAGCGGCATTGGATTTTCTGGACGATCATCACGCTAGGCGTTTTAGCGGGCGTGGGCATCATGGTTTGGCGATGGTTTGGCCCGGTAACGGTGGAGGTTACGCACCCGACCCGAGGCCCGGCGGTACGGGCGGTTTACGCAACCGGCACTGTGGAGCCGACTGTCATGTTACCTATCGCGCCGCGCACGGCCGGCCGTTTGATGGAACTCAAGGTCGACGAAGGCGCGCAGGTTCGGGACGGGCAGGAATTGGCCCGCTTGGAGGATGCTGACCTTCAGCGTTCGGTGGACGAACTCGAAGCGCGAGCGCGATTTGCGAAGACGCAGCTCGACCGCGCTCAGGCTCTGCTTGACCGGGGATTGGGCACGACGCTGGAACGCGACCGGGCACGTTCCGATTGGCAGGCGACGGAGGCGACCGTGGCACGCGCCCGGGCGCTGCGCTCCTACATGACTTTGGCCGCTCCGGCGGACGGTCAAATCCTGCGTCGTGACGGCGAAGTCGGCCAACTGATCCCCGCCAACCAGCCGATTTTCTATTTCTCCCGCCGCGAGCCCCTGCGGATTGAAGCCGAGGTGGACGAGGAAGATATCACCTTGGTTCAGCCCGGTCAGCGGGTGCTGATTCGCGCG
>Ga0268298_10006975_pt1 | contig 10113 bp, 10 predicted proteins | sample WWTPWeurt_MetaG_FD_194462 | JGI IMG/M metagenome (GOLD analysis project Ga0268298, IMG submission 194462) | Activated sludge microbial communities from WWTP in Nijmegen, Gelderland, Netherland - WWTP Weurt | ecosystem: Engineered > WWTP > Aerobic digester > Activated sludge | place... | reverse complement strand
CGGTGGCCACATCATGTTCTTCACGATCGAGGCGATTCGCCGGCGCCCGCTCAGCCTGCGCGCCCGCGCCTTGGCCTCCTACTTCGGTCTGGTGCTGCTGGTCTCGCTGATGGTCTTCGCGCTGAAGAACGACATCACGCGCTTCTGGTTTCGCTGAGCGGCGCGACGATGACGAGGCCCCTGCACCTGCTCGCGCTCGACACCGCGACCCAGCAGGCCACGGTCGCGCTGTGCCGCGACACGGAGATCTTGGCCGAGGCGTCGCGCGCGGTGACCACGCACAGCGCGGGGCTGCTGACGCTGATCGACGGTGTCCTGGCCGCGGCGGCCGTCCCGCTGGCGGCGGTCGATGCGATCGTCTGCGGTCAGGGGCCCGGCTCCTTTACCGGCCTGCGCATCGGTTTGGCGACCGCCAAGGGTCTGGCGCTGGCGGCCGACAAGCCGCTGTTGATGATCGGGTCGCTGCTGGCGCTGGCGCGGGCGGCAGGGATCGAGCGGGCCGCGGCGACCGTGGCCTTGCTCGACGCGGGTCGCGGGGAGCTCTACGCCCAGGCCTTCCTCGGGGCCGAGGCGCTGGCACCGGCTTGGCTCGGCGAGCCGCAGCGGGTGGGGGCCTACCTCACGACCCTGGCGCCGGGCGCCAGTGCCCCCTGGCTGCTGGTCGGCGAGGGCGCCTTGCGCCAGGCCGAGGCGCTGCGCCGGGCCCTGCCGACCGCACGCTGGCCGGCGCCCGAAGTGCACACGCTTAGCGCCGCGGAGCTGGCGCGCGCCGCCCTCGATCGCGCCCGCGCCGCGGACTTTGACGACCTGGCGCGGGCCGTGCCGCTCTACGTGCGCGGGCCGGACATCCGCTTGCCGGCCGCTAGCTAGCAGCCGCTGAGCGCAGCGCCCTCGGGCGCGCTACAGCGTCACGATCATGCCGACCAGCGCGCCCACGGCGTTGGGCCGGCCCTGCTGGTCGAGGTCCAGCGCAAACTGATGAATCAGCTCCAGGCGCGCGTTCAGGACCACGTTGTAGCCGAGGGTGACACCGCCAACCTCGGCCGGCGGCTCGGAGGCTGCTGGCCGAAAGTGGTAGGTCGTGTCGTGCTCGAGGAGCAGCTGGTGGCGGCCGGCCACGGTGAGGTAGAGCCCGAAGATGGTCGCCAGATCGACATGGGTGCTGGCGGCGCTGGCCCCCGCCGACTCACTGGGCCTGATGCCATGGACCGGCCCCGCGAGGCGCAGGTAGAGGCCGGCCAGGCTCAGGCCCGGGCGGAGATCGACATTGAGCTCCACTTCGGGCCGGTAACGCAGCTCCTTCAGCCCTGACCCCGCCAAGGCGACGGCGAGCTGCAGGTCGAGGTCGAGGTGGTAAGTGTCCAGCGGGGTCGCGATCAGCAAGAGGTAACCCGCGACATCTCCCTCTGGGAAGGCGGCGTCGCTCCCGCGCAGGGTCGTGCCAGCGCAGAGCGCCAGCCAATCCGTCAGGCCGTAGCCGAGCACCAGTTCACCCTGGCCGTAGGGGCTCGGTCCGGCCGCGTCGCTGCGGTGCGACGCCAGGCCGGCGACGCCGACGTAGAGTTCGAGGTCGTAGCCGCCGGCAGCGAAGGTCTCGATCGTGTCGATCGCCCAACAGCGGGAGGGGCAGGCCAGCCCGGCAGCGGCCGCCGCCAGCAGCAGCAGTAGCAGCAGCGGGAGCCGCCCTCGCCCGCGCGCCACTGCGGCGGAGGGGCTGGGCCACCCCGCGTGGGGGGAAGGCCGAGGTGGGGCCATGGCCCCGCGCAGCGGGGGCTGTGGCCTCAAGGCCATGGGAAGATCGTCGTGGCCAGGACCCCCGTGCCGTAGGTCGCGGCCGCCGCCGCGCCACCGAGCCCGAGCATCCTCAGGGCGCCGAGCAGTGGGCTCTTGCCGGAGGTGGAGGCCAACCACGCCCCGCCTGCCGCCAGCGCGACAGCGCTGACCGCGGCGCTGAGGGTCAGGGACAGGCCGTTCGCCCCGATCACGAGCGGGACGAGCGGGATCGTCGCGCCCAGCAGAAACGAGGCAAACGAGCTGAGCGCCGCGCCCGCCGGGCAGTCCAGCTTGCGCGGGATCAGCCCGAGATCCACGGCCGCCGCCTCCAGCCGGTCGGGCTCGCGGAGCACCCCGCGCGCCAGGTCCTTCGCGTGCGCAGGTGAGAAGCCCCGCGTCGCGGCGGCCTCGAGCAGGGTGGTCTCGGCGGCCCGCGGATCGTCGCGGAGCAGGCGGTCCAGCGTGTGCAGGGTGCTGCGGTAGCGCTCGTTCTGCGAGGTCACGGAGAGCCACTCGCCGGCCGCCATCGACAGCGCGCCGCCGACGGCGCTGATGACGCCGGCGAGGATGGCCAGCTGGGTGCTTCCCGACAGCCCGGCCACCCCGAAGACGAACGCGAGGCTGGTGATCAGCCCGTCGGTTCCACCCATCACGGTCGCACGCAGGTTGCCGCCCTCGACGAGCACACCGAACGATCGTTCGCGCGGTCGTTGACCCCCTGGTCCCGCCTCCCGCCCTGCGCCGGCGGCTTGATCACCAGGCACTCGCCCCGTGGGGTCGGAGGCCCGCCCGCCGCGCCGCCTCGGGGCGCCGGGCGCGAAGCCCTCGCGCGCCGCTCGCGGTCGCGCGCTCCCTCCTCCAGGGGCCCCGCGGGCCCGGCCGCGCCAGAGCCCTCCAACGCCCGGGCGCCGCGCCGTGGTGCTGCAGCGGTGGGCCGGCGGCGCCAGCGACGAGGGCGCGTTCACCGCGCGCACCTGCCCGGCGGCCGGCCGGCTCGCCAGCCCCAGCGCGACCAGCATCGTAGCAGCCACGGCGGGTCCGCGCGCGGCCAGCGAGGCTGGGCGGCCCCGCCCCCCGTGGGCCCGCGGTCGCAGTGCGTGTCGGGAGCATGTCGCTAGCAAGTCAGCGTCCACTCGGGCAAGGGCAAGCAGGGGCGGCTCAGCGCTCGTGGCGAACGCACACCGCGCGGGCCTCACTGGGCCGCAGTCGCAGCTGCGCGCCCTCGCAGCGGATCCAGAGCGGAGCGCCGCGGGGCCCCCGTCGTTCGAGCGCGATCGTGGTGTCGGGGAGAATCCCCATGTCGAGGAGGCGCTGTCGCAGCGCGGGGCCGGCCTTGATCTGCGTCACCACCGCCTGCTGCCCTGGTGCGAGCTGCGCCAGCGTTCGTCGGCCCACCGCCCTGCCGCCGGCGCACGAGGCGCACTCCGGACCGCAGGCGGCCGTCCCGGCGCCGGCGCCCCCGGTAACGCCGGCCGGGCAGGCCCGGAAGGCCTCGACCACCGCCGGGCAGCTGCTCACGAACTCGAAGAAGGTGACCAACCGACCCATCGTCTCGTCGGTCAGGCTGTGCTCCATCGTGCAGGCCTGCTCACTGGCGGCCGTGTGCGACATTCTCAGCACCTGCTCGAAGAAGCGCGTCAGCAACCGATGCCGGCTCAGGACCTTGCGGGCGGCGTCCTCCCCCTTGGGGGTCAGGCCGATGTACTCGCGGCGCTCGTAGTTGACGAGTTGGCCCTCGGCCAGCTTGCGCAGCGCCACCGAGATCGTAGCGGCCTTGACCGAGCGGGCGCGCGCGATGTCCCTGACCCGCGCGAAGCCCTGCTGCTGGACCAGCAGGTAGATCGTCTCGAGGTAGTCCTCGAGGGCGGCGCTGATCGGGGCCGGGATGCTGGTAGCCGACAGGCTCATTGTTAGCCCTTGCTAACACATGGGCCCGCGCTGTCAAGTCAGCGCCGTTTGCGCCGCAGCAGGAACACGCCGAAGAGCTGGTCGCGGTCGATGATGCGCAGCTCGACGCGGTCGTTGTCGAAGAGACTGAGCAGGACGAGGGCCGTGCTGCCGCTCGCGTCGCCGGAGAGCGGGGCCCAGAGCACATAGCTGTGCAGCGGATCCCCGTCGAAGGTCAGGCTCGCCAGGGCATCGGCGTTGCTGCGCGCCACCGGCTGCAGCGCGGTCTGGGCCAGGCGCCCGTCGCTGGTGCTGAGCGTGGCCGAGACGCTGTGCAGGGTCAGGTCGTCGAGCAGCAGCTCGTCGACGCGGGTCTCGGCCGCGAAGCCCACCCGGACGGCCGGGTCTTCGACGACCGCTCCCTCCCAGGCGCCCTCGTAGGCGCGCACGTCGACACAGCCGAGGGTCGTCCCCAGCGCGAGGGGCGCCAGCCAGCGCCAGTGAAGCAGGGCGAGGCGTGGCGTGCGCGGTGGGCGCGCCTCCTCCCCAACGCAGCAGCGAGCGTCTGGCCGCGGATGATCGGGAAGCATGCTGTCGTCTAGCACGACTGCGGCGCGCGGTGGATCGGAACGTCGGCCCTCGTGGCCCGCGCGAGGCGGCCGCGGGCGCGGGCCCGGTCCCCCACGGCAGTGCATCGTGGCTTGACGCCGGCCGCTGGGCGACGCGATGCTGCCGCGTCGTGTTACGGTCTGCCAAGCTCGCTCTCTTGCTCGCCGTGCTGCTGGGCAGCGTGTCCGCGCAGGGCCAGATCGTCGCGACCGGCCCGATCTACCGGATCGAGGCGATCGAGGTCCACGGCAACCACAAGACCCGCAGCCACCTGATTCGTCGGGCCCTGTTGGTGCGGCCGGGCGAGCGGCTGGCCGTCGACGACCCCGCCTTCGAGCTGTCGCGCTATCGCGTGCTGGCGCTCGGCTACTTCGCGTCGGTTCATCTGCGCTTGCGCAAGGGTTCGGCGCGCGGCGCGGCCGTGCTGGTGGTTGAGGTGGTCGAACGCGGCACCCTGGTGATCACCGACCTCTTCCTCGGCACCAGCGAGGCGACGCGGGCCTGGGGTGGCCTCGGCCTGGCGGAGCGCAATCTGCTCGGCCGCGGCATCGAGCTCGAGGGGGCCTTCGTCCTCGGCACCGACCCCTTGGTCGAACGCGGGCGCCTGCAGCAGTCCTACTGGCTGAGCGCGACCGCGCCCCAATCGCGCTGGCGGCGGCTCGAGCTCGGCGCCGCGCTGTTGCTCGTCGACGGCAGCGAGTTCTTCCGCCGCTCCGGTTCGGACGCCAGCTCGAGTCCCGGGCACTTCATCTCGGCGGGCTACCGCCGGCTTGGCGGCAGCCTGGGGGTCAGTCTCGACGTCGGACCGACGGTGCGGGTGCGCACCGACCAGCGCGTCGAAGCGGTCATCACCGACCTCCCGGGCGGCGCCACGCGCGAGCTGCCCGCGCCGAGCGGTGTGCCCCCGCGCAGCGTGCCGGTGCCCTTCGACCTGATCGATGGGCGCAGCCTGCTCTCCGTCACCTCGGTCACGCTCGAGCACGACACGCGCTCGGATCCGGTGCTGCCCGATCGCGGGGCGCTGCTGACGGCCAGCGCGGACGTCTCGAGCCGGCTCTTCGCCTCGCGCTACAGCTTCGTCAAGCTCAGCGCGAGCTATCGGCGCTACTGGGCCTTGCCCTGGCGCCACGTCGCGTCGCTGCAGCTCTTCGGTGGTGTGGTCTTCGGCGAGGCGCCCTTCTTCGAGAAGTTCTTCATCGGCGACCTCAGCGATCTCGTGCCCGGCCGCGCCCTCGGCCTCAACTTCTCGACCCTACCCTCGCGCAACGTCTTCGGCACGCCGATCAGCGGCCGCCGCTATGAGGACCTCGCCCTGCGCTGCAGCGGCCAGTACAGCATCCCCTGGTTCCGCGGCGGGCGCTTCGCCTACGCGGGCGACTTCTTCATCGACGCGGGGCTGATCTTCCTCGCGGCCAAGGAGGACCTGCAGCTACGGGATCGCGCGCTGCTGCAGTCGGTGCCGATCGACCTGACCGTCGATGTCGGGCTGCGGCTCGACACCCGCATCGGCGTGTTTCTCCTCTCCGTCGGTAACGCCCTCGGCCGGATCCCGTTCTGAGGATCACGACGATGCCGCGCGCCCGTCTGCGACCCTGCCCCAAGCCCCGCCGGGCCCTGCTGGCGGGCACGGTGCTGCTCGGCCTGCTGGCGGGCGCCACGCGCGTCGCTGCCAAGGCCAACGTGCCGCTCAAGCCGGTCGAGGTCGAGCGGCTCGGCGGTCGACTCCGCATCAGCGTCGGCTTTCGCGAGCTCTTCGACGCCGAGCTGCGTCAACGGCTCGACAGCGGCTTCGTGATGACGGTGGCGCAGACCCTCTCGCTGCAGGCGACCGGCGACGCGCGCCCGATCGTCGTGCTGCAGCGCACCCTGCGCGCGGTCTACGACCTGTGGGACGAGCAGTACCTCGTGACGATCGCTGACGGCGCCGGCGAGCGGCGGCTGCGCCTGCGCCAGCAGCGCGAGGTCGTCGAGGTGCTGACCAGCTGGTGGCGCTATCCGCTCGCCGTGCCGAGGACCACGACGCCCGCCGGCGGCTACTTCTTCACCGGCCTGGCCCAGGTCAATCCGATCAGCGATCAGGCGCTGTCCCAGGTGCGGCGCTGGTTGCGACGGCCCTCTCGCAAGCAGCGCAGCGGCGGCGGGGAGAGCTTCTTCGGCTCCTTCGTCAGCATCTTCGTCAACGCGCGGATCGCGCAGGCGGAGCGGAGCTTCGTCTTCCGCACGCCGGCCTTCTCGCTGGGCGATTGAGGAGACGATGGCGCGGCCAGGCGCGGTCAGGCGGAGGGTTGCGCGCAGCGCCGCGCTTGGGCGCCCGCGGCCCGCGCGCCGCTTCCGCTTCAAGCTCGTGGCGGTGATGCTGCTGATCGCCCTGATTCCGCTGGTGGCCTCCGCGCTGCTGGTGGACCAGGTGATCAGCGTCTCCGACGGCGTCGCCGCCGGGCAGGCGCGGCAGCTGGTGGGCCCGCTGCGCCAGGCCGCCGACGCCTACCGGGCGCTGTTCCGGGCGCAGAAGCAGCTCTTTCGCCAGCAGACCCAGCTCTTGGCCGGCGATGGCGCGCTGCAGCGCGCGGCCCGTCGCGGCGATCGCCAGCAGCTCGCCCAGCGGCTCGAGCAGCTCGCGGCGGGCCGCAGCAACGTGCAGCGGCTGCGCCTGCTCGGCGCGGACGGGGCGCTGCTCGCCGAGGTCGCGCACGCGCCGCCGCCAGGCGCGGCGCTGCGGCCCTTTCGTTGGTCGCAGCCGCTGGCGGCGACGGGCGCCCGGCTCGAGGCGACCTTCGTCGCGCCGGGCGAGCACCTGACGCACTTCGCCGCGCTCGCCACCGCCCAGCGGGCAGCGCTGGAGATCGACCGGCTGCGGCGCGGGCTGGCGCCCTACTACCGCATCGCCTTCCTCAGCCTGCTCGGGCTGGCGCTGGTGCTGGCGACCGCGGGGGGACTGATCTTCGCCGGGCGCACCGTGCGGCGCGTGACCGCGCTGCTCCAGGGCACCCGTCGCGTGGCCGCCGGCGACCTGGCCACGCGGGTCGAGTCTCCCGCGAGCGATGAGCTGGGCCAGCTCGCGCTGTCCTTCAACCTGATGGTGGAGCAGCTGTGCGAGAGCCGCGAGCGGATCGCCTATCTGGAGAAGATCGGCGCCTGGCAGGAGGTCGCGCGCCGATTGGCGCACGAGATCAAGAACCCGCTCACGCCGATTCAGCTGGTGGTGCAGCAGCTCTTCAACAAGTACAGCGGTGACGATGCGCGCTTCCAGCAGCTGCTGAGCGATGCCCACGAGATCGTGACCGAGGAGGTCCAGGGGCTGCGTCGCCTGGTGCACGAGTTCTCGGCCTTCGCCAAGTTGCCCGAGGTGCAGGCCGAGCCCGTCGAGATCGATGCCGTGCTCGACGACTTCCTCAAGAGCTATAGCGAGCTGGCCGAGCGCGCGCAGACGCGCTGGACGCCCCTCGGGCCTGGTCACGTCGTGCTGGTCGATCGCATGCTGATCAAGCACGTCTTGCACAATCTGCTGGAGAACGCCTTGCAGGCGGTCGTCGCGGCGGGTGCGACCGGGGCACCCGCGCTGTGCGTGGAGCTCACCGCCAGCGCGCCGCGCGGCACGGGAGAGCTGTCGCTGCGCGTGCGCGACAACGGGCCCGGCATCGATCAGGCGGCCCGCCAGCAGGTCTTCGATCCCTATTTCACCACCAAGGAGCGCGGCACGGGTCTCGGGCTGGCGATCGTGAAGAAGATCGTGCTCGAGCACGGGGGCACGGTGCTGGTGCGGGCCGCACCGGAGCGCGGTGCCGAGTTCGTGATCACGCTGCCGCTGGCCGACAGCTCAGGGGACGGGCCCGCCGACGAGTCGGCCTGAGGCTGGCCGCAGCACGCGCCGCGGTAACGCCGCGAGCGGTCCGCGCAGCAGTTCTCCGATCGGCGCTCTAGCCGGCGAGCGCTAGCAGGTCCTGGAGCCGCGTCGCGAGCAGCGGGTTGCCCTGCACGGTCAAGCGGCCCTGAAAGAAGAGCTGCATGCCGAGCTGGGGATCCTTGAGCATGGCGAGGAAGTCGGCGTCGGCGACCTCGATCGTGCAGTCGGCGGCGGCGCTGACGCCGGCGGCGACGGTCGGGGGATCGCTCTTGCCGTCGATGGTCCAGCTCCCCCCGTCGGCACCGCCCACCCTGATCACGAACACCCCGTTGAGCTCGCGGGCGCGCTGCGGCTCGCGCTGCACGGCCTGGGGCAGCCTCTGCTCGAAGAACTCGCGGGTCGTGGTCATCGGCTTTCTCCGGTGGTGAAGTCTCGGCACAGGGTACGCAGGGGCCTGGGCTCGCCGCAACTGCGCCGCAACCGCGCCGTATCGGCGCCGAATATGCGCTTGCCCGAGCGACCCTCGATAGGTAGCATGCCGCACATTTCGCTGACGAAGCGTCGCGGCAGCGATCGGTCTGCAGCGCGACGCTGATGCGACCAAGAACGGAGCGGCCGCCGCAGGGCGCCGTCGAGGGAGGGACGAATGGTTGAGTTCCTAGTCACAGGGGACCTGGCCACGCAGGTGCTGGGGTTGGCGCAGCGCGACCCGAAGCTGGCCCGGGGCCTCGCGCAGCAATTCCTCGCGCGTGTCGAACCCGTCGCCATGCAGCGCTTCCTGCTGGACGACCCCACGGCCGTCGAGCTGTTGGCGCGGCGCTTGGTTCAGGATCCGACGCGGACCCTCGATCAGCTCCAGCGCCTGCCGCTCGCCAAACGGACGCGGGCGGTGGCCACGACGCCCGCGCGCCCGGTGGCCGCCAAGAGCGCACCGAAGGCGCGGGGCAAGCGCCGCCGCCACCGCCTCAGCGCCGAAGCCGGGGCCGCCTTGAAACAGGCCATCGTCCAGTACCTCGGCGCCCATCCGGGTGCCAACCGACGCGGGATCCTCAGTGCCGTGGAGATCCCGAGCGACGGACTCTACAACCGCGTGATGGGCGAGCTGCGCGCGGCCGGTGCGCTGGCGGTCAGCGGGTCGCGTTCGAGCACCGTCTACTCGCTCAAGGCGCGCGGCGCTGCGACGGGTGCGGTGCCCGGCGGCAAGGCCCGGCCGCAGGCGCAGGGCAAGGCGAAGGCCAAGCAGGGCAAGGCGAGCGCCAAGCAGGGCAAGTCGAGCGCCAAGCAGGGCGGGGCGAGCGCCAAGCAGGGCAAGTCGAGCGCCAAGCAGGGCGGGGCCACGCCGGCCGCGCGTGCGGGCGCGGCGAGCGGCAGCGGCGCTGCCAGCAAAGCCAGCTGACGACGCCCGTCGATCGCTGGGAGATGTCGCGCACCGTTTTTGCTCTAGCGGCCATCGACAGCCTGATTGAGCAGCTCGACCGGCAGGTGCCCCTTGTGGTCGCCGGCGTGCCGGAGCTGCTGCGCCCGCTCGCCGCGCGCTTGCTCGCGGGGCCGGTGGCCCGCGCGTCGCTGCTCCAGCTGCGACGGCTGATCGAGCTGCGGTCGCCTGAGGCGCCCTGGCCCGCGGCGGGGCCCGCGCTGCAGGCTCTGGCCGCGATCCTCAGCAGCGGGCCCGAGCTGCCCGCCCTCTTGGCGCGACGTCCCGAGCGCGTCGAGCTGCTCTTGGCGGACGATCTCGGCCAGCCGTGGCTGCTGGCGCGCCTGCGCGACGATCTGCTGCGGCGCCTGGATGGCAGCGCGGCGCGAGCGGCGGGAACCGACGCCGCCCACGAGCCCGAGCGCGTGGCCGCGGCGATCGCCGCCTTCCGCAACGACCACTATGTGCGGTTGGCGGCCTGCGAGTTCGGCCTGGCCTCGCTGGAGCAGGTCGGGCTCGAGCTGGCCAACGTCGCCGACGTCTGCGTCGACGCGGCGCTGGAGGCCGCGCTGGCGCAGCAGGGCCA
>Ga0268298_10006972_pt1 | contig 10117 bp, 5 predicted proteins | sample WWTPWeurt_MetaG_FD_194462 | JGI IMG/M metagenome (GOLD analysis project Ga0268298, IMG submission 194462) | Activated sludge microbial communities from WWTP in Nijmegen, Gelderland, Netherland - WWTP Weurt | ecosystem: Engineered > WWTP > Aerobic digester > Activated sludge | place: Netherlands... | reverse complement strand
CGCATGTACTGCTCGACCTGCTGCCACAGCGTCCAGCCGCGCGGGTGCCAGAACACCATGCCCGGCGCCTCGTCCTGCAGGTGGAAGAGGTCGAGTTCGCGCCCGAGCTTGCGGTGGTCACGCTTCTCGGCCTCCTCGAGCATGTGCAGGTACGCGTCCTGGTCCTCCTTCTTCGCCCAAGCCGTGCCGTAGACCCGCTGCAGCATCTCGTTGTTGGAGTCGCCGCGCCAGTACGCGCCGGCGAGCTTCATCAGCCTGAAGACCTTCAGCCGCCCCGTGGACGGCACGTGCGGGCCGCGGCACAGGTCGACGAACGCGCCCTCGCGGTACAGCGAGATCTTCTCGCCCGCGGGGATCGAGCCGATGATCTCGGCCTTGTACTTCTCGCCGATGGACTCGAAGAACTTCACGGCGTCGTCGCGGTCCCAGACCTCGCGCACGACCGGCTCGTCCTTCGCCGCGAGCTCGCGCATCTTCGCCTCGATCGCGGCGAGGTCGTCGGGCGTGAACGGGCGCTTGTAGGAGAAGTCGTAGTAGAAGCCGTTGTCGATGACCGGGCCGATCGTGACCTGCGCGTCGGGGAACAGCGTCTTGACCGCGTACGCGAGCAGGTGCGCCGTGGAGTGGCGGATCACGTCGACGCCGTCGGCGTCCTTGTCGGTGACGATCGCGAGGTTCGCGTCGCGCTCGATCAGGAAGCTCGTGTCGACGAGCGCGCCGTCGACCTTGCCGGCGAGCGCGGCCTTCGCGAGCCCCGGGCCGATGCTGCGCGCCACGTCGGCCACCGTGAGCGGCGCGGGGAATTCGCGGGCGGAACCGTCGGGCAGCGTCACTTTCAGCATGGCTTGACTCCTGGCGGGGCAAGGTCTCGTGCCCCGGAAAACAAAAAGCGCGGCCAGGCCGCGCTTTCCAGATGAGGACGAAAAAGGCTCGACCCGGGGTCAGGACTCCGATCCGAAGCGAGTTCGCGGTGTCATAACCGACATGATCTTCACGGGCCCTTTCTCTCGCCCTCGGGCGTCACCGCCCGACTACTCATTCGGGCGTCACCGCCCGACAACACATTCGGGCGTCACCGCCCGACTTCCCGACGACTTCCGCTACCAGCCGGCGCCCTTCGCGCCGGGGAATCCTGGTAGGCGCGATTGGACTCGAACCAACGACCCCCACCATGTCAAGGTGGTGCTCTAACCAGCTGAGCTACGCGCCTGCAAGCCCGACACTATAGCAGAGAATTCCGTTCGTCGCGCGCGTGGGGCGCTCAACCGACCCGGCTCGCGCGCCCCTGCGCGAAACGCTCGCGCAGCTCCTCGGTGCGCATCGACAGCGCGCGCCGGTCCGGGTGGCGCACCAGCAGCACCACGGTGCGCCGCGCGTTGATCCACGCGACCTTCGCGTACGCGGGCTTGCCGTCGCGCGTCTCCAGGCGCAGCCAGTCGCCGCGCGACAGCGTCGCGAGCGCGCGGTCGGCGTCGAGCTGGAACGGGCGCGGGTCCTCGGGCAGGTCGGTGAGGTCCAGCGACGCGAGGATCTCCATGAGCTTGCGGTCCGCGCGCTCGGGGCTTCCCGCGTCCGCGCCCGTGCCGGGCGCACCGATCGGCAGGCCCGGCGTCGGCGGCGCAGCGTCCGAGAGGTCCGGCAGCGTCGGCAGCCGGTCGGTCGAGGGCACGCCGAGATCGTCGAGCGACTCGCCGTGCGCGGGCGACCTCGGGGGGCGGTCGATCGTGGCCGCGCCGGCGCCGGGAGCGTCGAAGTCGCCCCCCGCGCCCGTGCGTCGCGTGCCGCCGCCGGTGGACGGGCCGCCGTTGCGCGTCGAAGGCCCGGTGTCGTCGTCGCCGTCCGGCGCGCCGCCGGGCGCCGTCGAGCCGCCGCGCCCCTTTCGGCGCCGCTGCATCTTGCGCAGGTGGATCAGGAAGAGCTCGTCGAAGAAGGGCTTGTGCTCGTCGTCCTTCGCGCCCATCTCGCGCAGGCCCTGCGTGAGCAGCCGGATGAGCGGCGGGATCTTCTGCGCGAGCTCGCTTCGGCTCTGGCGCTCCTTGGACGCGTCGAGGCTCCACAGGAGGTCGTCGACCACCTGCAGCGCGACCTTGAACTCGGCGCTGTCCTCGCCGTCGCGCAGCACCGCGGTGCGCAGCTGGCGCAGCCACACGTTGAGCACGAACTCGCGCACCGACTCCGGCACCTGGTGGCGCTCGAGGCGCTCTCGCAGAAGGTCTCCCAGGCGCTCGGTGACCTCGACCTCGCGCTCGCGCCCCGGGCGGTTGCGGTAGTTGCGCCGATTGCGCCGCCCCGGTGCCGCCTCGAGCGCGGTGCGCTCGTTGACGACGCGCTCGATGAGCTGGCTGACGTTGCGCGCCGCGCGTGCGTACTCGTGTTCGACCTGGCGCGCCATCACGGCGGAGCGCGTCTGCAGCGCGCTCGCGACGATCTCGACCGCGCGCACCACGGTGTCGAGCCTTCGGTGAAGCTCGCTGCCGCGCGAGAGGTCGTCGGAGAACGCGTTGACGATCGCGCCGATGTTCTCGACCAGGCGACGCAGCGAACGGGGGTCGTCGCCGAGGTACGCCGGGTCGAGCAGCGCGAGCGCGACCGCGGGCTGCTGCAGCCGCCAGATCAGCGGCTTGGCGGGATCCGGCACGCGGCGGTCGTCGACCACGTAGTCGAACATCGCGGCGACGACGTCGATCACGGCGCCCTGCGCCGCGGGTACCCCGGCGGCGCGCAGCCGCACGCGCACCTTGCCGAAGAACTGCGCGCGCGCTTCGCGACTGTACGGCAGTGCGCCGATCGAGTGCGCGAACGCGACCGCGTCGCGCTCGAGCTCGACCACGGGCTGCAGCGTGGTGACCACGGGAAGCCTCGCGGCGCCCGTCTCGCCGGCCAGGGGCGAGGTACCGAGCACGCGCGCGGCCTCGGCCGCCTGCTCGGAGGACTCGAGCGCGCGCTCCGGGCGCGGGGGAGCGGACGAAGGCGCCGTGTCGGACGCCTCGTCGGGCGCGGTGTCGGGCGGCGGGGTGTGGGGCGACGGCTGCGGCGACGAAGCCTGTGCGGACGAGACCTGTGCGGACGAAGCCTGTGCGGACGAGACCTGTGCGGGCGAGACCTGTGCGGGCGAGATCTGCGCCGACGAGACCTGCGCGGACGACGCCTGCCCGGGCGAGGCCCGGGGAGTCGCCGCGGCGGCGTCGGTCGCGCGCGCTCTCGCCGGACCCGGCGCCGGCGCTCGCCCCGGCGCCACGCCGAGGTCGGCGAGCCAGGCGCGCACGTCCTCGATCACCGGCCCGAGCGCCGGCGCGAGCCGGGCCACCATCGAACGGCGCAGCACGCCGGCCACGGCCGAGGCGTCGCCGATGTCGACGAACGCGTCGAGCGCGCCCGACGCGAGCGTGCGCGCCCCCAGCGGATTGAGCTCGTCGCTCTGCCACAGCCCGGGCATCAGCGCCCCGACGCGCGCCGCGTAGTCCGCGTACTTCACGCCCGGTGCGGCGCGCAGGGCGCGCGCCATCTCCGCCGCCAGGATCTGGTGACGAAGTTCGTTCTCCTCCATCAGCGCGAGCGCCTGGTTCTCGTCGCCCGCGCGCTGCGCGACTTCCAGGCACTGGTGCGCGCGATCGTGCAGCCCGCTGCCCGCGCGCTCGAGGCGCACGCGCACGTCGATGCGAAGCATCGCGGCGGCCGCGTACAGCGCCTGGCGATCACGCGCGAGCGGTTCGGCCTCGCCGGCCGCCTCGAGGTCTTCGGCCACGGCCGCGATCTGCTCGCCCAGCCGGCGCACCAGCGCCTGGCCGAGCCGATCGAGGGCCTGCCCGAACAACTCGAAGCGATCTGGCGGCGGTGCCGCGGAGCGGGTCATGCAGAACGGTCCATGATTTGGATGGGATGCTAAGCGATCCGATCCGGCACGGTTGTGACCAAATTGGACGCCGAGGTGTCAAAAACTCCGACACCGTGCCGATTGCCGCGGGGGCCGAAGGTCAGCCGCCGGGGCGGACGATGAACGCGCCGGGCGGCGGCGCGCCCGACGGCGCGACGGGCGCGTGCGCCACGCGCTCCACACGCGCCGCCGGCGGGCCGCGCGTCGCCCGCGAGATCATGTCGAAGACTGCGTCGCGCGCACCGTGCAGCTCGGCCTCGACCGTGCCGTCGCCGCGATTGCGCACCCAGCCGCGCAGGTCGAGCGCGAGCGCGTTTCGCTGGAACCACGCACGGTACCCGACGCCCTGCACGCGCCCGTGCACCACGACCGACACCGCGACGGATTCGACGTCTGCGCTCACCCGGGAGTCTCCGCGTCCGAGGACCGAGCCGCCGATGCCGGCGCTCGACCGCGACGAGGACTATGACACACGGTACGGCGCGTCTCGCGAGTGCGATGCACGCGCGCGACGCGCGGCGCGACGGCGCCGCGTCCATGTGTGAATCGATCCCACGTGAAGGCGATCGACGTTCCCGGCGAGTGCACCTCGGCACGGTCGACATGTCGCGCGAGCGCCGCATCGCGCACCGTCGGGCGGCTCGCGTCGACCGCCGGTGCCGGCCGGGTACCTCGTCACATCGACCCCCGGGGCCCCTTCCTAGAATCGACCGCACCGAAAGGCACGGCGCGGGCAGGCGCCCCGCGCGCCGGCCTCCGGACTCGGAGCCTCGCGAATCTCATGTCCGTCGAATCCACCGGTGCACCCGGCGTCGTTCTCGCCCCGCCCGCCGTCCCCCGCAAGTCGACCCCGGCCTGCACCGCGAAGCCCGGCCCGGCGACCCGCCCCTCGAGCGGCGCCCGGCCCGCGCCGGCCAGCGGCATCGGCCCCTACGTACTGATCTGGGGCTTCGCCGTCGCCGTGCTGCTGATGGCGGGCTTCGCACTCCAGTACAAGACCTCGAGCGAGCTCGTGCTGGAGCGCAGCGCGATCGCGACCAGCAACAGCAACCTGCTGCGGGCCCTGCAGGAGCACTCGCTGCGCACGCTCAAGAGCGTCGACCAGGCCGTTCTGTTCCTGAAGTTCCAGTACGAGAAGAAGGGCGCCGCCGTCGACATCCCCGAGTACGTGCGCGAGGGGATGATCATCAGCTCGATCTTCAACCAGCTCGGCGTGATCGACGAGAAGGGGATGTACATCCTCAGCAACATCCCGAACCACAAGCCGATGGACCTTTCCGACCGCGAGCACTTCAGGGTGCACGTGGCCGAGGACACGAACCGCCTGTTCGTGAGCAAGCCGGTCCTCGGGCGCGCGAGCGGCAAGTGGTCGATCCAGCTCACGCGGCGCGTGAACAAGCCCGACGGCTCCTTCGGCGGCGTCGTCGTCGTGTCGCTCGACCCGTACTACTTCACCAGCCTGTTCAGCGACGTGAAGCTCGGCGCAAACGGCCTCATCGCGCTCGTCGGCGCGGACGGCATCATCCGCGCGCGCCGCTCCGGCGAGAACGTCAGCGTCGGCCAGAACGTCAAGGACTCGCGCCTGATGACGCTGTCGGCGACGCAGCAGACCGGCGAGTTCACCGCGACCAGCCCGGTCGACGGCGTCACCCGGATGTTCGCGTTCCGAAAGCTGCCCGACTTCCCTCTCATGGTGCTGGTCGGCGTCGCCGAAGACGAGGCACTGGCCGACTTTCGAGAGCGCGTCTCGGGCTATTACCGCTTCGGCGCCGTCTTCGCCGCGCTCGTGCTCGCATTCGCGCTCGCCGAGACGATCATGATCCGCCGCCAGCGCGCGATCTCGCGCGAGCTCGCGGTCAGCCGCGACCGCGCCGAGGAGGCGAACCGGCTGAAGTCGGAGTTCCTCGCGTCGATCTCGCACGAGCTGCGCACGCCGCTCAACGGCATCATCGGCTACGCGGAATACCTGCGCGACGTTGCCGCCGACGACACCCAGCGCGAGTTCGCGTCGACGATCTTCGGCAGCAGCCAGCACCTGCTCGAGCTGGTGAACTCGCTGCTCGACCTGGCGAAGATCGAGGCGGGCAAGCTGGCCCTGGACCCCGTGGCGTGCGACTGCCGCGAGATCGCGGATCACGTGATGCGCACGCACCAGCCGACCGCCGACCGCAAGCAGCTCGCGTTCTCGCTGGCCGTCGCCGAGGACGTCCCGCGCAGCGTCCTCGCCGATCGCACCCGCCTGATCCAGGTGATGAACAACCTGGTGCACAACGCGCTGAAATTCACCGAGTCGGGCAGCGTGACGCTCTCGATCCGGCGCGCGGACGACGCGGTGCGGTTCAGCGTCACCGACACCGGCCCGGGCATCGCGCCCGAGCACCTGCAGATCATCTTCGAGAAGTTCCGCCAGGCCGAGGGCTTCATCACCCGCAAGCACGGCGGCACGGGCCTGGGACTGGCACTCTCCACGGACCTGGTCGGCCTGATGGGCGGGCGGCTCGAGGTGCAGTCCGAGGTCGGCGCCGGCAGCACGTTCCACTTCGACCTCCCGCTCGGCGCGGCGCCTTCGCCCGGACGCTCCCGATGAACATCCTCGTGGTGGACGACACCGAATTCAACCGGAAGCTGCCGGCGACGATCCTGCGCCAGCTCGGCCACGCGGTGAGCGAGGCGTCGGACGGCCCGCAGGCGCTCGAGACGCTCGCCGCCGACGCCTCGATCGGCCACGTGCTGCTCGACGTGAACATGCCGGGGATGAGCGGGATCGAGGTCTGCGAGGCGGTGCGTGCGACGCCGCGCGGCGCGAAGCTGCGGATCATCGCGTTCACCGCGCACGCGTTCCCCGACGACGCGCGCAAGATCATGGCGGCCGGGTTCGACGCGATGCTGATCAAACCGATCACGCGCGCGACGCTGCTGGGCGCGCTCGACCTCGCGTAGGCGGCGGGCTCGCCAGCGCCGTCGCGGGCGACAGCGACGTCCGGAGTGCATTCGTGCCGCGCGCCGGCACCGGCAGCGCGTGGGCTACCATGATCTCCGCCGCGCTCCCGCGGCGTCCCCTCGAGCGCCAGCGCCCTTGAACACGAACAGCGTCTCCCCGTCCGATTCCAGCGTGGCCGTCTTCATCGGCCGCTTCCAGCCGTTCCACAACGGGCACCTCGCCCTGCTGCGGCGCGCCCTCGACGAGGCGCCGCGCGTGATCGTCGTGCTCGGCTCCGCGCTGCTCGCACGCAGCCCCAAGAACCCGTTCACCTGGCAGGAGCGTGCCGCGATGGTCGCGGCCGCGGCGGGCGAGCACGCGGGCCGGCTCGCGTTCGTTCCGATGCCCGATTTCGCCGAGGACGAACGCTGGGTCGGCGAGGTCACGCGCGCGGTGGCCGCGCACGCCGGCACGGGAACGCACGTGAAGCTGGTCGGCGTCGAGAAGGACGCGACCGGCTACTACCTGAACCGCTTCCCGACCTGGCAGTGGGTCCGCACCGGGCGCGCGCACGGCGTGGACGCCGCGCCGCTGCGGCGCGCGCTGTTCGGCGGGGCGCCCGCGCCGGCGGCGCTGGCGGTGCTCGCCGAGCACGTGCCGGGCCCGGTGCGCGACTACCTGCGCGCGTGGGTCGAGCTGCCGTTCCACCGCACGCTCACGCGCGACTGGCTCAGGATCAAGGCCGAGCGCGATCAGTGGGCGTCGTCGCCGTACCCGCCGATGTTCGTGACGGTGGACGCGGTCGTGCGCTGCGCCGGGCACCTGCTGCTGGTCGAGCGCGCGGGCGCGATCGGCGAAGGCCTGCTCGCGCTTCCCGGCGGATTCGTCGAACCCGACGAGCGCCTGTTCCAGTCGGCCATCCGCGAACTCGCCGAGGAGACGGGCATCGGGGTGCTGCGCCAGACGCTGGAAGGTGCCCTGCGCGAGGTCGTGGTGTTCGACCACCCGCAGCGATCGCAGCGCGGGCGCACGATCACGCACGCGCACTTCTTCGACCTCGGCGACGGGCGACTGCCCGAGGTGCGGGGCGGCGACGACGCGGCCAGCGCCCAGTGGTTCCCGATCGCCGAGGTGCCGTCGCTGCGCGAGCGCCTGTTCGAGGACCACTACGTGATCGCGGACCACTTCCTGGGGTTCGACGAACGTCCCGCGTGATCGCCCGGGATTCGCCTCGCGGGGCGCGGTGCCGCCCCCGGCCGCCGAGCGGCGTCAGAGCGCGACGAGCGAATAGTCGACCGTCCCGAACGGGCTGATGTAGACCGGCGTCTGGCGGCCCTGCGTGCGCTGGCGGACCGTCTGCGCGATGAAGTACGCGAGACCCTGGTGGGTGACCGCGCCCTGCCGCAGGAGATCGGCGCCGCCGGCGAGCCCCTCGAGCAGGACCTTGGTGAACAGCCCGTTGCGGTCGTCGCGGCGCTCGAGCGCTTCCTGCTGCCGCGTCGCCGACGCGAACACGACGACCCCCGACTCCGGCGACGACAGCACGTTGGCCATGCGCGTGAACTCGTTCGACGCCGCGGCCCCGGAGCCGACGACGCCGCCCGCGTGGCAGGTGTCGGCGAACAGCAGCACCCGCCCGCGCAGCGCGGTGAGCGCGCCGCGAAGGTCGGCCTCGCCGACCGCGGTGCGGCTCGGCTGGGCCGCGTCGGCGTCGTGCGAGAGGAAGTGGAAGAAGCCGGCCGCGTCGTTGATGCCGTGCCCGGCGAGGAACACGATCGCGGTGTCGCTCGCGCCCACGGCCCCGCGCAGCCACGCGAGGCCTTCGAGGATCGCGGCACGCGTGGCGCGGGTGTCGGTCAGCAGGCGCGTCTGCACCGTGCCGTACAGGCGCCCTTCCTGGCGCCCGAGCGCGGCCGCGAAATCCTCGGCGTCCTTCGCGGCGTAGCGAAGGTCGCCGTAGTCCCGCCGCTGGTAGCGGCTCACGCCGATCGACAGCACGAACAGGCGCGGGCGCGGCGGCCCGGTCAGCACGGGCGGCGAACTCGCAGGCGCAGGCACGACGCGCGCCGCGGGGGGCGGTGTCGCGCTCGGGCTCGGCGCCGGCGTCGCGCTCGAGTTCGGTGTCGCCGCAGCGTTCGCTCGCGGTGCCGGCGCAGCGCTCGGGCTCGGCGCCGGCGCCGGCGCAGCGCTCGCGCTCGGCACCGGCACAGCGCTCGGACTCGGCGCCGGCGCAGCGCTCGGGCTCGGCGCCACGGCAGCCACCGGCGCGAGCGCCGCCGGCCACTCGACGTCGACCTCGATCGGCTCGGACGTCCGCTCGCCCGCCTGCGCCATCAGCGTGATCCGGCTCGCGCCCTCGGGCAGCCGCAGCGACACCTCGCCGAAGGCCGCGCCGTCCTGCCGCGACGGCATGCGCGTGCGGGAGATCTCCGCGGGACGGCCGTCGACCCGCACCTGCACGCCGCTGGCCTGCTCGCCGAGCGCGCGCAGGAAGAACTCCAGCGTCACCTCGCGCTCGCGCGGCTGAACCCGCCGCGGGCTCGCGAGCACGACGACCGGCGGCGGCAGCACCAGCGGCCGGCTCTCGACGCGGGCGGGCGCGATCGACTGGATCGAGACCACCGCCGGCGTCGCCGACGCCAGGATCGCGACCTTCACCGCCTCGTCCTGCACCGACTGCGCCTGCGCGCGCCGGCGCGCGTCGGCGTCGGCCAGTGCCTGCGCGGGGTCGAGCGTCGCGAGCACCGCGTCGATGACGTCGGGCCGGTAGCGCGAGTCGCGGAAGCGGTCGATCGAGAAGAAGTCGGTGCCAGTCCCGTCGCGACGCCCCGCGAGGAATCCGACCAGGCGCTCGGCGCCCGGCGCGCTGTCGTAGTAGCCGCCGTCGGTCCACACGACCCAGCGGCCGTCGAGCTGCACGTACAGCGTCAGCAGCGCACGACCGTCGCGGGCGCGCCACCAGCGGATCGTGCCGTCGACCATCGCGCTGACGACGATCCGCCCGTCGCCCGACACGTTCACCGCGCGCGTCTCGACGCCGGGCGTCACCGACCACGCCTGCGCGCCGTCGGGATTCAATCGCCGCAGCGTCTGGTTCGTGCCGACGTAGATCGCGCCCGCGTCCGGTGCGATCGCGATCGCGCGCGAGACGTCGATCGGCCCGAGGTCCAGCACGCGGCCGCCGATCACGGGGCGCCGGCCGTCCTGCCAGCCGCTCGTGCCGATCCGCCACGTCGAGTGCGTGGGGCCGTCGTGCGCGCTGCGCCCCGGCGCGAGCGTTCGCGCCGGCAGAGAAAACTCCACCGGATCCTCGCCGTCGCGAA
>Ga0268298_10006971_pt1 | contig 10118 bp, 6 predicted proteins | sample WWTPWeurt_MetaG_FD_194462 | JGI IMG/M metagenome (GOLD analysis project Ga0268298, IMG submission 194462) | Activated sludge microbial communities from WWTP in Nijmegen, Gelderland, Netherland - WWTP Weurt | ecosystem: Engineered > WWTP > Aerobic digester > Activated sludge | place: Netherlands... | reverse complement strand
TGGCGCTAGTGGATGCGATAAAACCGATCTGCTTCCCATTTAACCCAAGACTGATATAAAAGAGATTCAGGAACGGCAGAATGAATCCCCAACCGCCCATAAACGCAAAGTAATACAGGCGCGCGAAGGTCAGGTCGTTGAAATTTATTTTAAGTTTTGAATTCATTTTGAGATTTTGCAAGTATATCATTCGGTTGGTTTTATAATAAAAGGAAGAAATATTCGTAAAGCAACCTTACCATGCTAACTGATAGAATCAGCGCCACGTCTGTTAATTCTAATTAAGCGAATCTCAAATTGAGGTTGCCCAATCCGAACGGCCTTCTCTATTTGATAGTTGAAGGATTAATAATTATAAAAATTGAACATGCTAATGGAGCTTTTATGATACCTACCTTGACATTTGGCCGCACTGGGCACCAAAGCACCCGCGCGATCTTCGGCGCTGCGGCGTTTTGGGAAACTCCACAAAAAGAAGTCGATGCCACCATGGATCTAATCCTGCAGAACGGGATTAATCATGTTGATACTGCCGCCAGCTATGGTCTTGCCGAACAGGTATTGGGAGATTGGATTCGCCGGCACGGAAAACAGTTTTTCCTCGCCACCAAAACAGACCAGCGCACGAAACAAACTGCCTATGATCAAATTCGCCGCTCACTCGACCTGCTGCACGTTGATCAAGTGGACATGATCCAAATCCACGCACTGCACGAAGAACCCGACTGGTCCACAGCCTTTGGTCCTGACGGCGTGATCGAAGCAGTCACCCAGGCGCGCGATGAAGGCATTGCCCGTTTTATCGGTGTCACAGGGCATGGGGTACCTGTCCCAGAATTTCATTTACGCTCGCTTGCCCAATTCGACTTCGATGCCGTCCTCCTCCCATATAGCTTCATGATGATGCAGAATCAGCGTTACGCTGAAAACTTTAACAAAGTATTGGCGATATGTAAAAACCGCAATATTGCCGTGCAAACGATCAAAGGTATTACACGCTCACCCTGGAACGATGTACAGCAGAACCACACCACCTGGTACCGTCCACTTGAAGATCAGGCAGACATAGATCTGGCCATGCACTGGATTTTTGGCAACCCGCAGGTATTCCTGAACACTGCAGGAGATATCAATCTTTTACCAAGCATACTTGACTCCGCGCATCGTTTTGAGTCCCGACCCACCGAAGGGCAAATGCTAGAGCTTGGCGAGCGGCTAAAAATGGAACCGTTGTTCAAATAACCATAAAGATGGTTTTTCGCATAAACGACAAATTGCCTTAAATTCAAAGGAATATCACATTGCCTAAACCCATATCGTCCCTGCTTACCTTTTCACCCGCCATTCGGAATTATGTTTGGGGGGGACAAAGTTTGCTTTCTCTTGTTGGTCCAAATGTGGCACGGGACGGCAAGCCGATCTCCGAGATCTGGTCCCTTTATGAAGGAAATCCAGTAACGAATGCGGAGTTCACCGGGCGTACACTGGCTGAAATAGTTACAGAATACCAAAATGAAATTCTTGGCGAACTCACCGTTTCAAAGGGAAATAAACGCTTTCCTTTGCTAATCAAACTACTGGACTGTGCAAGCTGGCTTTCTTTGCAGGTACACCCTAATAATGAGCAAGCCTTACAATTAGAAGGTCTCAATTTTATTGGCAAGACAGAAGCCTGGCACATTCTAAATGCCGAGCCAGACGCACATTTAATAGCCGGGATTAAGGCTGGTACTTCCATCGAAGCCCTGCACGCGGCGATCGGCAATGAAACAATCCTCGACCTGGTGGAATATCACAAGGTACAAAATGATGATACGATCTTTGTACCCGCGGGAACCATCCACGCGCTGGGGCCGGGATTATTGATCTATGAAGTCCAGCAAACCTCTGATTTAACATATCGCATATTTGATTGGAACCGCCCCCAAAACAACGGCAGGGTTTTACATATTGAAAAATCCACCGCCGTTACAGACCCCCTTTCACAGGGAATAATTTTCCATCATCAGAAAACAGGCGTCCCGGCAACAAGTCTTGTTAAGTGTCCGTATTTCCATCTTGAAAAACTTTCGGGGACTCAAGAACGGGATACAAAGGGGCTAAGTTTCCATGCTCTGACAGTGACCCAAGGCGAGGCTCGCGTTTCCTCTTTGGGCAGTGAAGTGGTACTGCGCAAATTCGATAGTGTTCTTGTTCCTGCCGTTAGCGGGAAGTATCGGATTGACGGTGTTTTCCAGATATTATGTTCTTCAGTATCTGAGTAATATCATCGCAAGTAAAAACATTGATTTAATGGTAAAACCGAGATCGATTGGCATTTTTTTCTGAATACCCATGAAACTCCCACCTGCCCTGATTCTTTTCTTCTGCTTGTTTTTGACAGCCTGCCATACCTTTGCCACACCCAAACCCCAATCGCGCACACTAACAATCTTCGCCGCCGCCTCATTGACTGACGCCTTTACCGAAATTGGCACTGCATTTGAGTCGTTCAACCCCGGCGTCACCACCACGTTTAACTTTGCGGGCTCCCAGGCCTTGCAGACTCAAATCGAAGAAGGCGCACCTGTGGATGTATTTGCATCTGCCAGTGGTAGGGAAATGGATGCGCTTGTGATCGGCAACTTTGTCGCGGCTGAAGCGGCGCAAGTCTTCCTGACAAATGAACTGATTGTTATCCTGCCGGCAGACAATCCTGCAATGCTTGGAAGCCTGGAAGACCTCGCCAAACCTGGAATCAAATTGGTATTTGCATCCGAAGAAGTTCCTGTCGGGAAATATACCCGGCAGGCTCTGGATCTCATGGATACTTCATTTGGGCATGGCTTCAAGGATATGGTTTTGGCAAACATCGTTTCCAATGAAGAAAATGTCAAACAGGTAGTTACCAAAGTCCAGCTTGGCGAAGCGGATGCGGGCATCGTCTATGTTTCCGATTCGATTGCCGGATCAAACTTGAACTCCATTGGGATTTCAGCCAACTTGAATATCGCTGCAAAATATCCCATTGCGCCGCTTGTCAAGTCTAAAAACGCCGAGCTTGCCGCCCAATTCATTGAGTTTATTCTCTCTGCTGAAGGACAAGCCGTCCTGGCAAAATGGGGATTTGCTCCCGCCAAAAAATTCTGATTGCCACATGACCAAATTTCGAGAATTATCCCGCCATGTCTTAGGAGAAGGATATTCCAAGTGGATACTCCTGCTTCCAAGTTTGATTCTTCTGGCTTTTTTCGCAGTGCCTTTGATCGCATTGATTTATCGCTCCATCGGTCCTGATTTCTTTGCGAACACACTTTCAAGACAGGCGTTTCAAGCACTTAAACTGAGTCTGGTCACGAGTTCCATTACCACTATCCTGGCAGTGATATTTGGAACGCCTATGGCTTACCTATTAGCGCGAGGGAAATTCAAACGCAAGGCATGGCTGGAGTTGATTCTTGACCTGCCCATCGTCCTACCGCCTTCTGTAGCAGGGCTGGCATTGTTAGCTGCATTTGGACGCAGGGGATTGTTTGGCGCATACTTGAACGAAATCGGAATCAGCATTCCGTTCACAACAGCCGCAGTAATCATGGCCCAGATGTTTGTCGCCGCTCCTTTACACGTCCGCTCGGCGCGAATTGGATTTGCACACATCGACAAACAACTTGAAGAAGCTGCCTATGTGGAGGGCGCAAATCAATGGCAGCTTTTCCATGAAGTTATGATCCCTATCGCCATCCGCGCGCTTGCCAGCGGCGCCATTCTGACATGGACACGCGCGCTTGGCGAATTCGGTGCAACGATCCTGTTTGCGGGAAACTTGGAGGGTGTTACACAAACCATGCCCGTAGCTATTTACATTGGCTTCGAGCGCAATCTAGGCGTGGCGCTGGCATTATCCGTTCTGTTGATTTTTGTATCGGTGGTTTTATTGATGATCACTAAACAATTAGACAAGGAAGAAGAATAAAAACTGAAAGATCAAGAATTTTCATCAGATCGTAAAAAGCGGATAATTCCATCAGTTTAAGATATTTTTCTGGAATAGCCGTAGGTTCATCCAAAACTCACGCACTCATACCAGACGAGTCTTTGATGTATATAAAATATGGCGAAGTATGGGCGAGGTTCTTTCACGCATACACCACACGGTTGCCGCCCGCCCGCTTTGCCATATACATGGCTGCATCAGCATTACTTAATAATTGATCGTCGGTGCTGTCTGGAAGCGCAGTGGCGACTCCCATTGATATCGTTAACATGACTTCACCGGTGCAGGTTAAAAGCGGAGATGCGGCAATGACAGCCACCAATCTTTCGTAGAGTTTTTTATAACCTGCTTCATCACTCTCCGGCGCTAATACCAGAAACTCATCACCACCTAAACGGCTAATTGAGTCATACCCGCGCAACTGGGTTCTTAAAATCTGCGCAATCCCACGCAGCACATCATCCCCGGCTTGATGCCCATACTTGTCATTAATATGTTTAAAATTATCCACATCAAAAAAACCAATACTAAGTTTTTTGTCATCCTGATCAAGACGACCCCGTTGGATTCGAGATAGTTCTTTGGAAAGTTGTTCGAGGATGGCGCGCCGATTAAGAATCCCAGTTAACGGATCACGAGTCGCCAGATGCTCCATGGAACGCTTTGCTTCATAAAGACTGGTCTGTAATTCAAGCGTGCGCTGTCCCACCCTGATCCTGGCTAATAATTCCTCATGCTCAAAAGGCTTTTTTATATAGTCATTCGCCCCGCCTTCAAGTCCGGATAAAATATCGCTTTTTTCATCCTTGCTGGTCAATAGAATGATATAAGGCGGCTGTTCAGTGACGCGGGCACGCACTTGCTGAATCACTTCCAATCCATCCATTTTCGGCATCATCCAATCCAAAATGACCAGGCTTGGCGCATCTGGACGTTGAAGGACATCCCAGGCAGCCTGACCATCGTTGACTGCAATGGGATCATAGCCCCACTTTCCCAAGATGCCTGCCAGAATGATACGCGAAGTGAGATCATCCTCGGCGATAAGGATGGGAGGTTTGTTTTTTGCCGAACTATGCAATAAGTTTGAGTCTGTATAATTCATTCAGCAATTTCTCTTTCTCAATGGGCTTGGTCAGGTAGCCATCACAAAGACCCGAAAACGCGCCAATCTTATTTTCCGAATCATCAAGCGCCGTAGTCATAATAATTTTCGAGCCATTACTGATTTGGATACCTCGATCCTCTTCCATTTGTCTGATCATTCTTAATGCCTGCTGCCCGTCCAGGCCCGGCATCATAATATCCAGGCAGACCAGATGATACGGATCGTCCGTCATCAGAGCCAGGCGAACCGCTTTCACAGCTTCCTCTCCATTCACCGCGACATGCGCCAACCCAAAACTTTTCAATAATTCCTGCATAAGCATACGGCTGATAAGGTCATCTTCAACGATCAATGTCTTCATGGTTAAGATCTCCTCGATACTGAAATAATATCCTGTAATTCAGCGCGGCATTTTTACGAATCAAAATAAATCTCTTTTTTTAACACTGCTGTCAAAGCATCGAACTGCAAATCCAATTCACTCATTCGAGTTTGAATAGTGCGCAGATCACCGATCCTGGCGCTCTTTTCCATCTCAGCGGCAGTCGCGCGTACTACTTCCCCGCCTATATTTGCGGCGGCGCCTTTGATGGTATGCGCCTGACGTTCAGCTTTCACAACATCCCCACTGGCAAGGCAGTCTTTCAGCGCCTGGATCTGAAGCGGAATATCCTCGAGGAACCCTGCTATTACAATACGGGCAAGCTCCTCATCGTTCATTAAGCGTTGCAAGAAATGGATTTTATCAAATACTGCTCTCTGCTCTTCCATAGGCGCACTAGCTTTATCCTTAGAGGATTGGCCATCTACAACTTTATCCAGACTGGCTACGACGGGCAGCCAGTGGGTCAGTACATCGGCTAATGCCTGCGGATTAACTGGTTTGGCAACATAATCGTTCATCCCTGCCTTAAGGCAGCGCTCACGGTCACCCTGCATGGCATTGGCTGTCATGGCAACGATCGGAATATTATGATCGAGGACAGCAGAGTGAATATCACGGATGCGCTGGGTTGCTTCCAACCCATCCATTTCAGGCATTTGCACATCCATCAAGATCAGATCGTAGGGAATACTTTCCAAAGCAGTGAGTGCTTCTGCGCCATTGGCAACAACATCTGCTCTTAACCCAAGTTTCTTGAGTATCCCGAGTGCCACCAATTGATTGACAGCATTATCCTCGGCCAGAAGTAATCGCGTTCCGGCTTTCACATTCAAAGTACCGATATCACGCGTCACGACCAGACCGGTTGCAACAGCCTGTACATCGCTGACCAGCACGTTTGAAAGCACATTAAATAGCTCTGCATGACGTAAGGGCTTATGCAAGTAGCCGGCAAAACCAAAATTTGAAAAACGTTGGGCATCACCGCGATCCCCGAGAGAAGACAACAATACAATTTGGGTTCCTGCCAGATTTTTATCTGCTTTGATCATCTGCCCAAGAGTTGATCCATCCATGATGGGCATCTGCATATCCAAAATGGCAATAAGGAAGGGGTCACCCTCCTCTTTTGCTAAAGCCAACGCCTCGAGCGCAGATGGTCCATTATCCACTTCCGAGGTACGCACGCCCCAAGATGCCAGTCGTAGATTCAGGATCTCGCGGCTGGTAGCGTTATCATCAACGACCAGAACGCGTGCCCCATTCAGGCTGGCAAGAGCGGGTATTTCGTTCAGCCTATTCATGGCACTCTCAGATTGGATTTTCAATCTGACTGTAAACCAAAAATCGGATCCCCTGCCCATTATGCTCTCAACACCTACGGTGCCGCCCATCAGTTCGGCTAACTGCTTCGAGATGGCCAGCCCTAGACCAGTGCCTCCGAATTTGCGCGTGGTCGAGGCATCCACCTGGCTGAATTTATTGAAGAGCAAGCCAATCTTTTCCGGCGGGATGCCAATGCCGGTATCACGGATCGAGAATTTCAATTCAACTCCACTGTCAGATTCCTCCAGACAGGTAACACGTATTGCAACCTCACCCTGAGCAGTAAATTTGATGGCATTGCCTACCAGGTTGGTAAGTATCTGACGCAGGCGTCCCGGGTCTCCTTTTAGCAAAACGGGAACATCCGGGTTGGCAATACAAATAAATTCCAGATTCTTCTCGTGGGCGCGCATAGCTAATGTGGCGGCAAAATCATCGAGCATCTTCTGCAAGTCGAAGTCCAGAGTCTCAAGTTCCAATTTTCCAGCTTCTATCTTTGAGAAATCCAGGATGTCGTTGATCACGGTCAAAAGCGCCTCACTACTGGAGCGAACAATTTCAGCATAATTCCGTTGTTCTTCATTAAGTTCGGTTTCCAACAGCAGCCCGTTCATGCCGATCACTCCGTTCATTGGGGTACGGATCTCATGGCTCATATTTGCGAGGAATTCGCTCTTGGCGACATTTGCCATTTCGGCTTGAACCGCAAGTATGTTCGCACGGACAATGGATTCCTCGAGCTGCTGGTTGGTATTGAGAAGCTCTGCCTCCGCGATTTTACGTTCGGTAATATCTCTTTGAACGAATACAATGCCGATCGGGCTGCCGTCGGAATTTCGCAGAATCGTGGAATTCGAATCCACCGGAAAGCGACTCCCATCTTTTTTAACAGCCAGATATTCCGATACTCCGCACTTTAAGCCGTTCTGTAGAGCAACTAAATTATCTTTTAATGTTTCGTGTGACGATCTATCAATAAATTGGAAGATATTTTTTCCCAGATAAGCGTCTTTTTCATCCTCAGCAAATCCATACATATTTGCCAGAGAATCAGATATGAGCAGCATTTTTCCGTCCATTGACGACATGCCGATCCCATCGGGTGAGGAGGCAATAATAGCCTTAAACTTCGCCTCACTCTCCCTGATGGCAGCCTCTGCTCTTTTTTGTTCAGTGATATCCAGAATGGAAACAATGATCTTGGACAAGTCACTTTCATGACCGGGGAATGCGGTCCAATTCATTTGGATTGTGATCATCCTCCCATCCAGAGTTTGATTTATCGTTTCCATTTCAAAATGAGATGCGCCAGATGCGATCAGCGCCAATTCAGAGCGGAATGCCTCCAATCCCTGTTTCGGAAAACTGGAAGCCAGATTTGTGAGCATATCTTCTTTACAGGCAGCTCCAAATAACTTCAGGCTTGCATTGTTAACATCCACCACCCGCACCAGCTGGGCGCACTCCAAAACTATTTCTGGGTGCTCACACAGATACGAATCAAAATCCACAACACCCTCAGCCAATAGATCATCCAATCGTTGTTTGACCGCTGAAAAATCTTCCTCATGCAGGGATATCGGGGAATTATCAAACAAGATGCGGAAGCGCGCCTCACTCTCTTTTTGGGCGAGTTCTATCTCTTTTTCCTGTGTGATCTCAGACAGCAATCCCTGAATCAACTTTTTACCTGTCGCGCCATCCTCTTTTATGATCCCATGATCACGCACCCAGATCAGGCGGCCATCGCGCCTCCGTACTCTATATTCGCTATGCAGTGAATCCCCCACAGCCAATTCTTTGAGCTGCATCTTTAGGAGATCGCGATCTTGCGGCAGGATCATTCCCATCCAAAGGTCCGGATCAGCGAACAATTCATCCGGTGAATACCCGCATAACGCCTGGATATTCGGACCGACATAGCGCCAATTCCCGCCAAGCTCATCGGTATAAATGACTTCCGGTACCTGCTCAACCAGTTCGCGATAGGTTTGCTGACTCGCCCGCAACGCCTCTTCAGCCTGTTGACGCTGTAAAAGCAGCCCGAACTGGCGGACATAAATGGAGACAATATTATCCGCATCAAACACTTTTCCGGCCGGCATTACGATTGTGAAATCACCCAGAACTTGCGTGGAGGTGGCAACCTTGACGATCACTCCTTCCCCGGGATTGAATAGCTGACCAGCGATCTGGGTGGTGCTCTTGGGAATCGCATTTCCTATCAGATCCAGCAGGGAGGGGAAATGGGTGATGAGGTTATCTTTGATCTGCGCCTGACGGGCTTCATCATACGGCCATTTTTTCCCAACGACATCAAATCCAAATATTGAGGTTAATTTTTTTACATTTGCGCTCAATCCGCACAGAGCCATGGTTGTAAAATCTTTTCCATTCTTATCGAAAAGATTAAATACAGCATATTTCCCGCCTGAGATCCGTAAGAGGTTTTCGGTGATCTTTTGATAATCGATCCCCAATTCGAAATTCTCCAGAAAACCTTCTGAAACAGTAAGTAAATTCGCAAGGGCGTCTTTCTCGCGATGCAGCGCCTCTTCCATTTCCCTGCGTTTGCTAATGTCGGTGAAGGATGTCAAAACCGCATAAGGGAGAGTTTCATTTTGTTTAAACATCGGCTCGGCATTGATATTGAGCCAGGTCAATTCACCGTTCGGTTTATGAACTCCCACCTCGACATTCCTTAGTGGCTGTCCGGTACGCAACGCAACCATCGCCGGATGCATTTCACCAGGAAAGACTGAACCATCTGTCCGGATGAATCGCCAGCGCGGATCGAGGAAGGAACGTCCCTTCAATTGATCTTGCGACAAGCCGAGTAATTGCTCCGCTGAAGGATTATTTGCAATGATCTCACCCGCAGTATTTTGCATGATAATGCCTTCATTCAGAGCTTTAAACATGGTGCTGTACTTGGTCTCGGTTTGGTGTAATACCTCTTCCGTCCGCTTGCGTTCGGTGATATCTGAAATGAATCCATACCAAACAACGGATCCGTCCTTCTCCTGTTGCGGCAAGGCGTTTCCATAAAGTAAGCGGATGATGCCGTCTTCAAATTTCACCCGATATTCATACTGCCAGGGGGATAGCTCCTTGGCAGATTTTTGAATGGAAGCGGTTACGCCGTCGAGATCATCCGGATGAATCCTTGTAAATACTTTGGAAGCATCCTCGCGGACTTCCTGCGGGGTAACCTGATAGATATCACGAATGGCTTCGCTGGCGAATGGGAAACAGGAGCTGCCGTCCGGGCGTAATTGATATTGATAAACAACCCCGGGAACTCGGCTGGCAATCTTTTCGAGACG
>Ga0268298_10006970_pt1 | contig 10118 bp, 6 predicted proteins | sample WWTPWeurt_MetaG_FD_194462 | JGI IMG/M metagenome (GOLD analysis project Ga0268298, IMG submission 194462) | Activated sludge microbial communities from WWTP in Nijmegen, Gelderland, Netherland - WWTP Weurt | ecosystem: Engineered > WWTP > Aerobic digester > Activated sludge | place: Netherlands... | reverse complement strand
GACCCGCCGCGGCTGAACCAACGCCTTGCGAAGCCGATTGACGAAGACGACGGCGATCTGGCCCGCCTCGCGCTCGTCGAACGCGGTCGCCTCGGGCGCCCCTGGATAGATGGTGGGCGGTTGCTTCCGATCGGCAGGCACGTAGCGAAAGCCGTGGGTGTCACCGATCGCGAGGTAGTCGAGGCCCAGCTCGACCGCGGCGTCTCGCGAGATCGGGAAGTTCAGCTGCGCGCCGGGGAGATCGAAGGTGCTCCCGTGCACCAGCCCGACTCGCACCCGCTCGTCCTTCGCGCCACGCTTCGGGATCTTCTTGGTGGGATCGGCCTGGCCTGCGCGCGACTCGCACGGCACCGCGTACAGCACGGCCCCGTTCGGCAAGGCGTACTCGCCCGCCTTCTCGATCACCGTCACCGATGGTGGGAGCGCCCGCCGAAAGCCCGCCTCGAGCCACACCGAATCGGGCTGCACGGGGTCGTGGTTTCCCGGGAGCAAGAACACCGGGCACTGGTGGCGCCGCTTCTTCAGGATCGCGACGAGCCCTTCGACCCACTCCCGACCAGGCTGGGGATCGTCGAAGAGATCTCCCGCGCACAGCACGGCGTCGACCTGATGACGTTCGGCCTCGTCGAACACGCGCTCCAACACCTCGAGCCGGGCGCGAGAGAGCTGCAGCGCGGCGCCTTCCTCGAACGAACGGAAGCGTCGGCCCAGGTGCCAGTCGGCGGTGTGAAGGAGCTTCAGCACGATCTCGTCCTCCGTCCCGTTCATGTGAAGCTCACGTCCACGTCCGCGACGATCTCGACGCTCGGCGGGGAATAGCGCCTCGCGCGGAGGTGCTCAATCGATCGCCGGTAGCGGTCGTCATCTCGCACGCGGAGCCGTTCGATGCGTGCATCGAGCTCGGCCAGCTCTTCTCCCGCCGTCGAGATCGCGCGCTCGGCGTCGGTCCGCGCCTCGGAGCCGATCGCCCCATCGCGCCTGCGCTCCGCCTCCTCGAGTCGCGCAAGGAGCGTGGCCCGCCGGCGCTCCAGCACCAACAGTCGGTCGGCCATGAACCGCTCGGTCTGGAGCGCACCGGCTTCGAAGCGGTGGTGTTCGAGGTCATCGACCTGCGCCTGGAAGAGGAAGAGCGCCTCGGCTTGCGCGTCGTCGACGATCGACTCGTCGACGCGGACGGAGGGACGTCTCGAGTCCTTCATGTCCAGCGCGAGCAGCTCGGCAGCGGCACCGACCTCGAGCCGTTCACCGGTGTTCAACACGAGCAGTGGCAAGAGGAACTCGGCGCGCTCGAAGCCCTCGAAGGCCACCTTCACCAGCCGAAGCCGTGCGACCGATCCCTTGGCCGGGAGGCCTTGCCTCGTCGCGATCGAGATGGCCTGCGCCTCGATGGGCCGTCGCGCCTCGTCAAGGGCCGCACGCACCAAGGGATGACCGAGATGGAGCGAGCTGCGTCCCGGCAACGAGCCCACGACTGCCGAGTGCCCCTCGGCCTCGATCACCGTCAGGCCCGCCTCGTGCGTCACCTGGTGCGGCACCTGCCGTGCGTCGAGAGCGCTGACGACCAGGCGCTCGAGATCTCGATCGAGGGCGGCGAGTGACGGCGAGACGGCCTCACGGCGGAGCTTGAAGACCTGGCGAACCTCGTCATCGAAGCGCTGCTCGATGAGCCCGACCGTGCGCGAGCGGGTCTCCTCGAAGCGCCGCCGCTCCGCCGCCACCTTCTCCCGCAAGGCGCGCAGCTCGGCGTGCACCTCGTCGACGGTCCTCGCGCGCTCGTAGATCCGCGTCAGCTCCGCCTCGAACTCGGCTCCCAAGGCACTGACGAGCACTTCGCCACCTGGACCTTGCGAGCGATGGAGCACCTGATCGGAGGCGCTGAGCACCGTGCCGAACAGCTCGAGCTTCTGACTCAAGATGTCGAAGGTGAGCGCCTGCGCCTCGTTGTCCTTCGCGATGAAGTTGATGACGGTGACGTCGTGCCCCTGGCCGTAGCGGTGGCACCGGCCGATGCGCTGCTCGATGCGCTGCGGGTTCCAGGGGAGATCCCAGTTCACGACCGCGTTGCAGAACTGCAGGTTGAGGCCCTTCGCGCCCGCCTCGGTGGAGATGAAGATGCGCGAGCTCGTCTTGAACTCGTGAACGAGGGCCAGCCGCAACGCGATGTCGCGACTTGGAGCGCGCTCGGTCTTCTGCGCGGCTCGCCACCGCTCGAGCGCCTGGTTCGCCCGTGGGCCCTCGTTGTTTCCTCGGAAGAGCGTGATCTCGTCATCTCGAACGAGCCCGCTCTGGATCAACGCCTCGCGCAAGTAGTCCTGGGTGACGAGCGACTCGGTGAAGATGACGAGCTTGTTGGTGCCCTGCCCTGCCTTCGCGCGAGCGGCGACGAACTCGATCGCCTTCAGCAACGAACGAAACCGGCCGTCGTCGGACAACGCCCGCGCGCGCCGAACGAACGAGCGCACCCGTTCGAGCTCCGGCCCGACGTCGCGATCGATCGCGCCCTGCACCTGATCGGTCTCGACGACTTCCTCTTCGAGGTCACTCACCAGCTCGTCCGGATCGACGTCGTCGCCAGCCTCGATGCGCTCGAGCCGCCGCACGACGTGCTCCAAGGACGCCGCGAGCGCGCGGGTCGACGAGGCCATTCTCCGATGGAAGCCCAAGAGGAGCAGCTTGCGGTGTCGTCCTTGGAAGGCGCGGATCTCCGGCTCGAGCAGATAACGGGTGACGTCGTCGTAGAGCGCGCGTTCGGCCGGGCTCATCGCGTACTCGAACAACCGCGCCTGACGGGACACGAACGGCCGCTCGAGAAACGTCTGCGCCTGCCGTCTCAGCGTGCGCTGCAACACTTGCTTGAGCCGTGCCTTGAGCTCGCCTTCCTGGCCTGCGGCGAGCTGCCGATCGTCGTTGCCGCAGAAGAGCTCTCGAAAGGTGGGCAGATCGCCGAGCAGCGTGCCGAGGGGATCGACGTACTGCACGAGCCCCCAGAGCTCGGCGAGGTTGTTCTGGATCGGCGTCGCGGTGAGCAGCAGCACCGGGGTGGCTGACGCGGCGAGCACCTCCCGGACTCGGCCAGCGATGCGCGCCTCCTCCGACGCCTCGAGGTACTCACCACCGCGAGAGAAGCGCTTGTAGATGCCCGCGAAGAGCTCGTGCGCCTCGTCGATGACGCAGAGCTCGAAGGGCTCACTGGCGAGCAAGGCCGCGCTCCCCTTCTCCGAACCCGCCGCCTCGCGATTGATGAGGAAGACGCCGGCTCCGTCGAACCCGCCCGGCCTCGGCACGCCCTCACGAACCTCGAGCTCGAACAGCGTCGACAGCTCGTCGCGCCACTGGCCCACGAGCGACTTGGGAGCGATCAGCAGCACCCGCCGCGCGCCCTCCGCGAGCAGCTGCGTCATCACCAGCCCCGCTTCGATCGTCTTCCCGAGCCCGACCTCGTCCGCGAGGATGCAACCGCCCTCTCGAAGCCTGGCGAGGGCGAAGATCACCGCGTCGATCTGATGAGGGTTCGGATCGATCCTCGCGGCGCGTTGGGGTGCGATCGCGCGGCGTGGATCATCGGCCCGTCGCGCACGCGTCAACTCTTCCGCGAGGACGCGGCGCTGGAGCGGATGCAATGCCTTGGTGGCCATGCGCAGGTCCCGAGTACCACGGGCACCTCGAAACCTCGACGATCACCCCGCCTGCCACCACAGCGTCGCCGTCTCGAAGCGGCGCGCGGCGAGCTCCTCGTCGGTCAGCCGAAACGAGATGGGCTGGGCGTCTCCGAAGTTGAGCCAGGTGTCGACGCTCTCGCAGCGGAAGAGCGGACTGGTCTGGGCAGGGAGTGGCGCGTCGTAGCCGTGGTGGGCGTCGTACCCGAGCAGCTGGCCCGCGTTGGTGGCGCGCCGCTCCCGAATCGCCCACGGGTCGACGAAGATCTGAACGCCGGTGTGCGGTGAGGGCAGCTGAAAGGTGGTGTGAAAGCGAAGCGCCGCGATGGAGATTGGGAGGTACTTCTTCGGAGCCTTCGCACGCACGAGGCCTTTGGCGTCGACGTGGAGCACGCGCACGGTCGTCACCTGCTCGTCGACGAAGAACGAGAGCAGCCCGTCTCTTGGAAGCCTGCCATCGACGTCGAACGGTCCGACCTCGGCGAGCGCGAACTGCGCGACGAACATCAAAGGTGCCTTGCCGTCGGTCGGCCAGGTGACGCCGGTGGGGAGATCCGGACAGCCGCCGTATCGCGACACGCCCACCGGGAGGTCGTCGACCCGTTTCGTGTAGACCCCGATCGCAGCACGCAGCTGCCCCTTGGCGGCCTTGCTCGTCTTTGCCGAGAGCTTCAGCGCCTCAATCGCCCGTTCGGCGCGAGCCCGTTCCTCGGCGGGCGTCGTGGTGGGCATCGACATCGCACGGTCGGCCTTCTTCGGCTTCGTCGCCATGCGCTCGACCGTAGTCGACCACGTCGAAAGACGAAGGCCCTGAAATCGCGGTGTGCGACTCCAGGGCCTTCTGTTGAGCGGCGGAAGGGATTCGAACCCTCGACCCCGAGCTTGGGAAGCTCGTGCTCTACCAACTGAGCTACCACCGCGTGCGACCCAGCGGTCCTAGTGGAACTCGAGAGGTGACGCAACGACTTGGAGAACCTGACGTCAGGCCCCGATGAGCAAGAAGGCCGCGCCTTGGGCATCTTCGCAGACCGAGATCGACCGCCCCGGGACCGAGAACGCCGGGAGCGCCCGACCCGACTCGGCGAGGACCCGTTTCCGGGCGAGCTCGACGTCCGCCACCTCGTGCGCGAACAACCACTGCGAATGGACGTGCGGCATGCGCGCGGTGCTCACGAAGATCCCTCGCGCGCCGGGAGCCTCGAACTCGATCACCAACCCGACCGACGGGAGCTCCCTTCTCGTGCCCAACCTCAGCCCGAAGTGCTCCGAGTGGAACGCGGCGGCGAGTTCGGCATCAGTCGAGTGGTGCTGCTGCCAGGCGACTCGCGCAGCGACGGCGGGACGATCGGTCAGCCCCACCACCGCTCCAAACGGGTCACGCACCGAGGCGACACGTCCGTCCCGAAGCTCGCGCTCTGGCCCCAGGGCGACCGCGCCAGCCTCGAAGAACGCCGTTCGAACGCGTTCGTCGACGCCAAGCTGCCCGAGCCAGTGCGGAGGCGCTCCACGTTGGCGGGCGATCGCCGGCAGCTCCGAAATCTCAAACTCGAACCGGCGCTCCAGCACACGCTCGTAGAACCGAACCGCGGGCGCCACCTCGAGCGCGCGCAGCTCGAACGCGCGAAACACCTACTCGGCGTTCCAGTCGGACGCGGGGAGGATCTTCCAGCCGGTGTCGATCTTCCCCGAACGGAAGCGCAGCACGCGCAGCGGCCACTCTCGCGCCTGCTTCGCTGGGCCTTCCTTCGAGAGCACGACCCACCGATGTACCTCGATGGAGTACTTGCCCTTGTCGCCGGCCTTCGCGAGCACCGCCCGCATCGGGTTCTTCGGGTGCCAGTAGACCTCTTTGCCGACGCGCATCACGTAGGAGAGCGTCGGGTGCGCCTTGGTGAACGCCGCCGCCTTCTCGCGGGTCGGCCCGAGGAGCTTGGTCGCGTCGGCCTGGGAGACCTCCTGCATCTTCAGATCGTCGCCCACCTGATCCATGCCCATCAGCTTGGTCAGCGCCGAGCGCCCGGCCTTGTCGAGCTCGTTCATCATCTGCACTGCGTGGGTGAGATCGGCCTCTTCCTTCTTCACCGGGTCCTTCGACTTGAGCTGCCAGTTGTCGAGGCTGAAGAGCTGGGCGTTCATCGTCACCCCGCCCAGCAGGAGGTCCTTGCCGGCCTCGTCGCCCGCGCCGCTGAGCGCGTTCAGATAGGTCTCTGCCACCTTCTTGGGCTCGGCGTCGTCCTGAGCGAGCGCCAGACCGGAAACCAATGCGACGGACAGCATCAAGGCTCGGTGCATGGTCGACAGTTGTAGCGCACTTGGCGTAATGCCGCGCTCCGATTCGAGATTCTCCATGGTGCGCTCCCTTCACCGACTCACGCGGCGCCGAGCCTCATTGACCGGGTCGTCGGCTGAAATGTTCACGAGCGCTCGTCCGTTGGCTCCTCCTGCACTCCCATGATCCACGCCCTCGCCCTCACCGTCTCGCTCTTCACCGGCGACCTCGCCAGCCGTCGCAGCCCCGTCGTCCAGGTCGTCGAGCAAGTCTCCCCCGCCGTCGTCTACATCGGCACCGTCCAGGTGGTGGAGCGCAGCTTCCGCTCGCGCTCGCTCTTCGACGATCTCTTCTATGGCCCGAGTGAAGAGCGCCGCGCGGTCGAGGGCCTCGGCTCGGGAGTGATCGTCGACGCCAGCGGGATCGTCATCACCAACGATCACGTGATCCGCGGGGCCTCGGAGATCCACGTGGTGCTCGCCGATGGCCGCCAACTCGACGCCGAGGTGATGGGCGCCGACGCGGACGCCGATCTGGCGGTGCTCAAGATCGTCGGCAAGGGCCCCTTCCCCACGGCCAAGCTCGGCACCTCGGCCGATCTGATGATCGGCGAGACGGTGGTCGCCATCGGCAGCCCACTGGGGCTCAAGAAGACGGTGACCGTCGGAGTGGTCTCGGCGTTGGGCCGCACGATCCGCAACGAGGGCCGCACCTTCAACGACTTCATCCAGACCGACGCGTCGATCAACCCGGGGAACTCGGGCGGGCCGCTGCTCAACGTCGACGGCGAGATCGTCGGCATCAACAGCGCGATCATCGCCAGCGCGCAGAACATCGGGTTCGCGATTCCGGCGGACAAGGTGCGCCGCATCGTCAACGAGCTCACCCAATACGGAAAGGTGCGGCCGGCCTGGGTCGGCGTCGACGTGCAGCCGCTCACCCTCGAGCTCGGCCGTCAGCTGGGGTGGGATCGCACCTACGGCGCGCTGATCGCGAACGTCGAAGCTGGCAGCCCCGCCGAGAAGGCCTCGCTGCAACGCGGAGACGTCGTCACCCAGGTTGGCACCACCCAGGTCGAAGACGCCGACGACTTCCAGAGCCGCGTGCGGGGCTTCACCGCCAAGTCGCCGGTGCGCCTCCAGATCTTCCGGGGAGGGAGCCTCACCGAGATCGTGCTCACCCCAGTCGAGTTCCCCGCCGAGCTCGTCGACTCCACCGTCTTCGATCGGCTCGGGGTGCGCCTCAAGCCGATGCAGGGCGCGGGCATGGTGATCAGCGCGGTGCGGCCCAACTCGGTCTCGGCGCAGGTCGGGCTGCGGCCGGGCGATCTCATCCGCAAGATCAACAACCGGCCCGTCGCGAACGCGAACGAGTATCGCGAGGCGGTGATCCAGGCCCGCGGGTCGCGGAGTGTCTTGCTCCTCGTCGTCCGCGGCCAGCGGGGCTACTACGTGACGCTCCCGTTCTGAGACTTGAGCCCCGTGGGACCGTCCAACTGACGGATGCTCGGGATTGTTGACCTCCGTTCCTCACCGCCTACGGTCGCTTGCATGCGACCGGCCAGGTATCAGGTGCTCGGACCGCTCCGTGCCGGAGAGGGCTCTCGTGCCCAGCTCGGGCTTGCGATCTTCGACGACGGGCGTGCGGAACCGTGCGTCGTCGTGCTGGTGCCTGAAGAGGCCGAGCACGATTCGGTGCTGCTCGCGAAGATCGAGAAGGAGACCGAGCACGCCGCCCAGCTCGACCATCGGAACATCGTCACCGTCTTCGGCTTCGCCAAGCTCGAGCAGGGGCACGCCCGCTGCGTCGAGTTCGCCGACGGGGAGTCGCTTCGTCGCGTCTTGAATCTCGCTTCGACGCTCCCGGTCGCGGTCGCCGCGCGGATCATCTGCGACGCCTGCACCGGCGTTCACTACGCGCACCTCGCCGGCAACGACGACGGCACTCCGCTCGTCCATGGTGACGTACGGCCCGAGACGATCCTCCTCTCCTTCGCCGGGGTGACGAAGGTGACGGGGTACGGGGCGCTCGCCTTCGCACCGAAAGAGATCGGCGGCCAGCGCGTCAAGGGCCGACGCGTTCACTCCTCACCAGAGCAGATCATCGGCGGGCGTGACGCGATCACCATCGCCAGCGACGTCTACCTGCTCGGCCTCACCTTCTACGAGCTGCTCACCGGCGTGGTGCCCTGGTCCGACCAGGGCGACGGCTTCGATCAAGCCGTGCTCACCTACCCGCTCCCACCGGCGACGCCGGGGCTCATCCCCGACTCGCTCGTCACGGTGCTGGAGAAGGCCTGCCAGAAGAAGGCGCCGCACCGCTACTCCACCCCGCTGGCGTTCAGGGAGGCGATCGAAGACGTGCTCGGCAAACAGATCGCCACCGCCGAAGAGCTCGCGTCGTTCCTCGACACGCTCTTTCCAGGCTCGGGCGAGATTCGCGCCGAGCGCAGGCGCACCATCGACGCGGGGATCGCGGACTTCGCCAGGCAGCAGTGGCGGCGCAACAGCCAGGAGGTGCGCCTTCCATCTCCGAGCGCGCCGACCGCCGCGCCGCCAGTCGTTCCTCCGGTCTCCGGGCCCTACCCGCCGATCTCCCCGGAGCCCTCGGGGCCGCAACCCGTCATCTCCGCCCCGGTGCCACCCGCGCCGCCGCCGCCTCCACCAGCGAGCGGGAGTTTTCCGGTTCAGCCGAAGGCCAACCCCAAGCCCGCGCCACAGCACCAGCCCCACTTCGCGGTCGAGGACTCGAGGCCGGGCGACGAGGAGGAAGAGCCGAAGCGCGAGTCGTCGATGCCCTGGGTCGCCTTCCTCGTCGCGATCGTCGTCGTCATCAGCGGCTACCTCGCCTACACGAAGGCCAACGAGCCCTTCGCGCCGAAGCCGAGGCCCGACGACGACCGAGTGCCGGTGCGAACGGTGGAGATCGACGCTGGTGCGCCCACCCTCGCCGTCGCTGTCGATGCGGGAGACCTCGATGCTGGCGTCGCGCTCGACGCAGGTCTGCCGATCGATGCGGGCCAGCCCCTCGTCGACGCTGGAGCGGAGCCGAAGCCCGTCGTCGATGCCGGCGCGCCTCCCCCTTCGGAGCTGCAGGTCACCATCGAGTCGCGCCCCATCTTGGAGCTGACGATCGACGGAACGCCGTCGGGGAAGACGCCCTGGGCCGGGAAGCTCGGCATGGGTCCGCACAAGCTCAAGCTCGAGAACAAGGACCTGCTCATCAGCACTGGACGCACCCTGACGGTCCAGGGCGACCAGCCGATCTCGCAGGCGTACAAGTTCGAGAAGGGCACCGTGAGCATCAACGCGCCCCCGGGCGCAGGCATCTTCATCGACGGCAAGAAGGTCGGCACCGCGCCGCTCAAGGAGCCGCTGTCGATCTACGAGGGCTTCCACCGCGTGCTGGTGAAGGTCGGCCAGGCCCAGTGGACCGAGACGTTCACCCTCTTCGAAGGCCAGAAGGTGAACTTCAACGTCGAGCTCGAGTAGTCAGTCGCCGCCCGCGCAGTCACCGCGACGACCCGAACACCGGCATCAGCTCGCCTTCGCCGACTGGCGCGCCTTGATCAGCGAGTCGTAGCTGCGCGAGACGCCCTGGCTGACGATCAGCAACTCGCCGATGTCGGGAGGCGTCATCTGATCGGGACCATTGTCGACGTAGAGGATGTGCACCGGCTTGCCGCGAACGAGCAGCGGCATCATCACCGCGGTCGCCGGGTAGCCGCCGCCGAGCATCTTGTAGAAGACCGCCATGCCGGGCGTGCGCTTCATCGGCCCGATGAAGTGGGAGCGAAGGTCGCGCACCATCTTGATCGAGTTGTCCTCCTTGAGTGACACGCCGATGCGCATCACGCCTTGCTGGGTGACGCCCTGCCCCATGCCCTGCCAGCCGGTGACGAGATCGCCTCGAACCGAGAGCAGCAACGCCCGCTTGAACTTGCCCTTGGTGAAGCGCAGCACGGTGCGGGCGATGTCGTCGCGGCCCTGGCTCTGCTGAAGGAGCTTCTGCGCCTCTGGGAAGGTGACTGGGGCCGGCTCGGCCTGTTTGGGCGTCGTCGCGGGCGTGGGAGGCCGAGGCTGGTTCGGAGCGGCCGGGAGCAGCTGCCCTCCCACCACCGGCGCGTCGTCCTCGATCACCGCGCCTTCGAGCACGGGCTCTTCGTCCTGCATCGCGGCCTGGGCGTAGAGGGT